>Ga0315289_10014645_pt1 | contig 10933 bp, 12 predicted proteins | sample YL17G11_40_MG_FD_203452 | JGI IMG/M metagenome (GOLD analysis project Ga0315289, IMG submission 203452) | Sediment microbial communities from Yellowstone Lake, YNP, Wyoming, USA - YL17G11_40 | ecosystem: Environmental > Aquatic > Freshwater > Lake > Sediment | place: USA: Wyoming | collected...
TCTCCGCTCTTCTGACGACCACGATGACCCAGATGCCCAAGGTGATCGAGGCGGTCAAGGAGGCGGGGCTGGATGCGAAGGTCATGATCGGCGGCGCACCGATCACGCAGGACTACGCGGACGAGATCGGCGCGGACGGATATGCTCCGGACGCGGCCTCTGCCGTAGATCTGGCACGGCGACTCATGGCCTGAGCACGTCCGCCCGAACTCATATGCAAAGGCACCCGCGGGAACGCCCCGTGGGTGCCTTTGTCCTTCTGTTCGCACTTCCCTGCTTTGCATCCGGGATTCCCATCGGCTATAAAACAGGTAGGGTCGACCAACGCACAATGAAACGAAGGGGCCTGCCATGACAGACATTCTGATCCAGATCGGCGACGAGGAGTTCCGGGCCAAGCTGAGTTCCGACCGGTCGCCCGGCACGGTGCGCGAGATAGTCGCGGCCCTGCCAATCAAGTCCGTCGCCAGGACGTGGGGAGACGAAATCTACTTCGATATCCCCGTGCAGGTGGCGGCGGAGAATGCGCAGGCGACCGTCCACAAGGGCGACCTGGGCTACTGGCCCGACGGGAGTTGTTTCTGCATCTTCTACGGGAAGACCCCGATGAGCAAGTCAGAGGACGCCATCATCCCCGCCTCGCCCGTCAACGTGATCGGCACCATCGAGAACCCGCAGGGCCTCAAGAAGCATCGCGGCGGCGAGCAGGTCGTCATCAAGCCGGCCGAATGAGTGCAAATAAGTGCATATGAGAAGGCTGTCCGCCATCGCTCTTGCCGGCGCCATTATGCTCCTGAGCGCGCGCGCACTGGCCGAGGCGCCGGCCCCGCAGGCAGGCACGCAGGGCCTTGCGGCAGAGAGCGTGCCGGCCCTCATCAAGCGCATGGCAAAGGACGACTTCAACGGATTGGACGCGTCGCGCAAGTTGGTGCAGATCGGCCAGACGGCCGTCCCGGCGCTCATCGGCGCGACGGAGGACGCCGTTCCGCGCGTTCGCTACTGGTCCGTCGCAGCGCTGAGCGACATCGGTAGCGATAGCGCCGTGCCCGCGATCATGAAGCTCCTCGACGACCGCGACGCCCTGGTCCGCGCCGTGGCCGTGTGGCACCTAGGCCGCTGGTTTGACCGCCCTGAGGTGTACGACGCCGTGGTTCGAAAGCTTCGGGATGAAAGCGCCTTCGTGAAAGGTTGGGCGCTGAAGCTGATCCAGGAGAAGAAATGCCGGGACGCTGCCGGGCAGGTGCGCGCTCTGCTCAAGGACGCTGAGCCGGAGGTCCGGTATGACGCCCTGCACGCGCTCGCAGTCATCGAGGGGCCCAGCGCGCTCGACACGTTGTCAAAGGTCCTCAGGGAGGACCAAAGCCCGATCGTGCGCGAAGGCGCCGTGCGTTGCTGCACGGTGATCGAGCCGCCCACCGCGCGGACTGCGGAAATCCTCATTGCGGGCCTGGAGGACAAGGACCAGAAGGTCCGGGAGGTCGCCGCGAAACTGTTGCGCAAAGGCTTCGGGCGGGACCCCAGCGGAGCCGTCGGCAAGGGCCAAGTCCCTGATATCCGGTTCGACCCCGCTGCGGAGCCGCTCGAGCGCGAGAAGGCCGTGCAGCAGTGGCGGAGTTGGTACGAAGCGAACAAGACGAACTTGAGCTGGAACGAAGAGAGGCGCCGCTTCGAGGTCGCCGGGCATATGGGCCGCTGAGCTCCTGGCGCGCCGCCGGGCCACCAAGGACGCCACGAGACAGAGCCAATGTCAGAAGTCATAATCCGCGCGTACCGCAAGACCGACTGCGAAGCCGTGCTGCGCATCACGGAGGAGAGCTTCGAAGGCTTCTGCATGGACTACAACATGGAGCAGCATTTTGGCCGCATTGCCGGCACCACGTGGCGAGAGCGCAAACGCGACGGCATCCAGTACGAACTGCGTCGCCACGGGGAGCACACGCTGGTTGCCGCGCTCGATGGAGAGGTCGTCGGCTACGTATGCACGCGCATCGAGGTCGACTACGCCACCGGCCACATTGCCAACCTGGCCGTCGCCAAGGCGTACCAGAGCCGGGGCATCGGGAAGATGCTCCTCCGCCAGGCGCTTGATCACCTGCGGGAGTGCGGGATGCGATACGCCCGCATCGAAACGCTCGAACAGAACTTCAAGGGCCGGCAGCTTTACCCCACCTTCGGCTTCAAAGAGATCGGCCGGCAGGTATACTACCTGCGCGAGCTCTGAAAGCAAGCTTTTGACATCCGCATGGCGCCAAGATATCATAAGTAGGGCGTCGAGACAGGTTCAATCCAGGTGCGAAATGACAGGCGTACCGTTAGAAGAACAGCCTCTGAACATAAAGGGTCTCCTCGGGATCGGCTTCGACGGGAAACCCGACGAGAAGCGCATAACTCGCGGCGAGAACTTCCTCCTCTTCGGCGGCACCAAGCAGACGCACGAGCACATGGTCGTCACCGTCCTCAAGTTCAACGAGAAGGTGGACAAGCTCGGCAAGAAGCTCGAAGAAGTGAACACGCGGGAGCTGCGCGAGATCGCCCGTGAAGTGCATGACGAAACCCAGCGTCATACCCATCACGGATTCCGCCGAATCCCGCGTGAAGCCCGAGATCGCCCGTGAAGTGCATGACGAGACCCGCTGGCAGCCCGGCCGGGCATATCTCGACGCCTTCCGATGGGGCCTGTCGCCCAACCCCGTGAATACCGTGTGGTTCCGTCCGCCATGAAGATGACTGCACAAGCTCCTGCTGATGAGCGCGTTAACGCGCGCCGGAAGACGGTGTTCAGCGGCATCCAGCCCAGCGGGGTCGTGCACATCGGCAATTACGTCGGTGCCATCCGCAACTGGGCCAGCATGCTCGGCAATTACGCATGCACCTTCTGCGTCGTGGACTACCATGCCATGACCGTGCCCTACGAGGCGCGGGAAATGCAGCCGCGCGTCGTGGAGACCTTCGTCATCAACATCGCCGCCGGCCTCGACCCCGAACGCTGCCGCCTCTTCGTGCAAAGCCACGTGCCGGAGGTCACGGAACTGTGCTGGATACTCATGACCTGCGCCAGCATGGGCGAGCTGAGCCGCATGACACAGTTCAAGGACAAGAGCGCCAAGCTTGAAGGGCAGGTCAACGCAGGCCTGTTCACTTACCCCGTCCTCATGGCGGCGGACATCCTGCTCTACAAAGCCGAGGTCGTCCCGGTCGGCGAAGACCAGACGCAGCACCTGGAATTCGCCCGCGAAGCGGCGCGCGCCTTCAATGATCGGTTCGGACCCACGTTTCCGGAGCCCCTCCCTCTGTTGAGCAGCGTGCCCCGCCTGCTCGGCCTCCAGGACAGGGAGAAGATGAGCAAGAGCCTGAACAACTACGTCTCGCTCCTGGAAGAGCCTGCCGGGATATGGGCCAAGCTGCGGACCGCCTCGACGGATCCGGCGCGGGTCCGCCGCCAGGACCCCGGCACGCCCGAGGTTTGCAACATATTTACGATGCATAAGGCATTCTCGCCGCCCCCGGACGTCCGGTGGTCGGCGGAGGGCTGCCGCACAGCGGGCATCGGCTGCCTCGAGTGCAAGAGGCGCCTCGCGGACAACATGGCACGGGAGTTGGAACCCATCCGCCAACGGTACGCCGAGCTTGCGCCTGACGCCGACCGGGTGCGGCGCCTGATGGAACAAGGCGCCGAGTCCGCAAGGACCGTGGCGCGGCAGACAATCGCCGAGGTGCGCCAGAAGGCCGGCCTGCGCTAAGAAACGCCAACGGAATCGCCGCGGAGAACTGCCGAGGCGCGTCCGCCCAGAACGGACGCGACGCAGAGGGAGACAGGGATTGCGCGCCTTCGCATACTGGTGTGGCGCATTCTCTCCGCAGACTCAGAGCCGCCCGCCTAAGACCTGATCCAGCCCCACCCCCTTCCGAGATCCCTCTGCCGTCCGCCTTAGGCGGACGGCGGCTTCGGGATGACCCGGGACGTAGGCTGGGAAGCGGCCACGGGACACAATGCTTTTCGTTCAACAGGCCACTGGGTGGTTCCGACCCGCGCCCGCCTGTACTCGGCGCGACTTGGAATGGCGGCCCATCGGGCCACTACGTCACTGCGACGCCTTCGGCTTAGGTGCCGGCGTGGTGGCCGGCATAGGCGCCGGCGTGGTGGCCGGCATAGGCGCCCGCATTGACGCGGGCGGCGCCGGCGTGGTCGCAGGCACTGAAACCGGCGGCGAGGCCGGAGCCTGCGGGGCTTTCTGAAGGGCTTTTTCAAAGGCCCGGTGCATCTCGGGCGACAGTATATCCGCCCGCAGCTCCTTGTCCGCCAACACCAGCCGGAAGTTCTCGTTCGTCAGCACAGCCCCCACGTTCCGGTCTTGGATCGCCTTGGCCACCGCCTGGTCATCCAGTAGCCGCTTGAAAGAAGGATTCTCCAGGAGCTTGCGCACCTGGGGCTCTTCGCGAAAGCGCTGAAGCACCTCATGGTCGCGTCGCGCAGCGCGGTAAAGCTTCAGGACGTCGGTAATCAGATACCGGTCCGCCGGGTTGAACGAAGTGGCCCACTCACGAAGCTTCGACTGCGTGGCCTGCCGCACTATCCATCCCGAGGCATCCGGGAAGACCTTGAGGCCCACGTCAATGCCGAAGAGCAGGATGAAGAACAACACCAGGCCCGATCCCAGCCCCCACAGGAAGCCGAGAATGCGGTTCCACGGGTGCGGGACGCCCTGCTCGGTCCGGCCAAGCCGCCGATCTATGATGCTGGCCAAGATTATGAGCGGGATGTAAATGCAGAGGCCGGCGATGATCCTGCCGATGAGGTAGGAGACGCCGGGCGGCCAGCGGAAATTCGCCCCCAAAATGTTCCCTATCGGCGATCCAAACGGGGCACTGGCCAGAAAGGCCACAACGAGGGCGCCCAGGCCCAGGATGTCCTCAATGCCGCCCCGGATGTAGCCCCAGACGACCCAGAAGGCAAGGATAAGGAGTAGAGCGATGTCAACGGCCACGGCCTTCACCTCGACGCTCAGTGGAAACCAGCCCAGTTCCCAGGTTGGGGCAGGGACCGACGCTGATTATAGCATACGCCCGGGGCCAAGAGCCTAAGTAAGCAATACCTGGTCCCGCCCGGGCGTCTGGCATGCGCCCGGCGCCAAAAGCCTTACTAAGCAATCCCTGGCCCCGCCCGGGCGTCTGGCATACACCCGGGGCCAAAAGCCCAACTAAGCAATCCCCGCCCTCGCCCAAACGTCTGGCATACACCCGGGGTCAAAAGCCCAACTAAGCAATCCCCGGCCTCGCCCGGGCGTCTGGGACGCGTATGGGGCCGAGAGCTTGTTCAAGGAATCCCTGGTTTCTCTCAGGCGTATTGGGACACGCTTGGGGCTTGAATCCCCAATGACGGGCCTGGCACGTTCAACACTCAGGACGGCGAGTTGGGGCCGCCACAAGTACGGCGCGTAAATGTGGCACACGATGTTGGGCGAGACGCGTACACAATTCCCCCTGGCTCTCGTCGGAGGGTTGAAGAAGCTGAACCTTCTGCCAGCGGCAGCGCGTACAGAAAGGCCCCGCTTCGCTTTCGAAAGGCGGATGGCAAGAAATGACTGTAGCTCAACGGATATTGTCTCAGGTCATTGGTGTCTCGCTTTCAGATCGTCGAGGAACAGGCGCACGGCCTTGCGCACCGGCCCGATCTCCTGTTCCGAGAGCGCGCGCACGCAGAAGGCGGCGAACCCTTGCATGACCGCAAGCTGGATGCCCGGGTCATCGGTGTCTGGGTCCAGGTGTTCGATGACCCGACAGACTTTCAGCATGCGGTCCTCAACAGTAGGGTATCGCGCCCGCCCTTTGCTCTCAGCGTTGAGGGCCTGCCGGACCAACTCGGCCAGGTGCGTCTGGAGTTGGCTGCGGAGCAGCTCGCGAAGTTGCGGCTCTGCGGCCCCAGATTCGGCAGATTGAGGTCGCGCGGGCCCAGTCCAGGACATGCCGGCCTCCATGTCTTGCTGACGCCACCGGAGGATTGACATGACGGACACGTTCAGCGTCTGGGCAATGGCGTTTACGGGCAGACCTCGCCCGTAGGAGTCCCGCGCCGCGGCGCGGGCGTTACGAGATTCAGGGTAAACCGTCATGTCAACCTCCGCAGGTTCCACAGGAACTTTAACCCAGACTGAACTGGATCATACTCGTTCCTGAAAAGGCGTGTGTCCGTTTTGGACCCATTCGGTGGACGGGGGAGAGGTGAGTGCGACGGATGGGAGAATGCGACAGATGGCCTCCTGAGGCGGCGGGGAGGCTAAGTAGCGCGGCGGGGAGGGTGAGAGTGCACTGCGACAAGTCGCAGTATATGCCAAGTTCTCACAAGACGGAGGCAAACCCTATGAAAGGGGCGTGCAAATGCCTTGCATGGGCTCCATAGGGTCTGGCCAACCAACCGTCGCGGCGGAGAGATCGGCAGGAGACTGCGCGCGAGAGTGCACCACTTGTCCGATTTTCGCACAGTTGTGCATGTCGAGAGTGGTCTTGAAGCGCCCCGCCGGGCGTTTCCGTTGCGACTCATGCGACTGACAGATGCTGTATGTGAGCAGGACGGTCACAGTAAGCCGACAAAGGAAGGTGGAGAGCGCAGAGTTGCCCACCCCGCGCTCTCCGGCGCCGCTTGGGATCGGCGCATGGCTGAAGACGCCCTTCAGTCTACCCCATCCGCCGGCGTCGCACAACGGAAATCAGCCTTTCCCGGTTTGTGCGAATCGCCCTGAGAGCCGGTTAGATGCGGTCGGAAGCCGGCTGCCCTACCGTTCCTTCGGCTCCCAGCGGGCCACCTTTTCAAGAGCCGGCCACAACAGGTGGGCGCCGCAGTGTAAGCATTCAACGTCCCTGGGGACGGAGTTGACTGGGCCTCCACAGGCGACGCAGCAGAAGTAACCCGGCACGTAGCGAACAGCGGCCGTCAGGCCCGGTGCCGTGGTAGTAGAGGTCACTGTCGGCAGTTGTTCGTCCGGCGCCGTTCCGCGCCCCGTCAGGAGCCAACCCAACTCTATCCCGTAGACCAAACTGACCTGAGCCGCCAGGGCGCGACTCATCGGCTCACGTCCGTGCAGGACATCGTTCACGGTCTGAGCAGAGTAACCAAGCTCCTGGGCAAAGCGGACCTGGCTACGGCCTACATGCTGCAAGACGCGCGCCAAACGGTCAGCGCCGGAACCCTTAGTATCACCTATTGACAAATCCTCAGCCATGCTGTACCATACCGGGGAAGTTGGGGCCGCCCGGTTGGAGCCGGCCGGCCCCCAGACACACCCATCCGATTAAGGAGCATGGGCATGTCTAACCAGATTGTAGCCGAAGGCGCCGGGAGGCGCAACGAAGTGGCTGGAGACGCAGTTGCCCGATTCACGCCGGATCGTTTGACAAGTGCGGACGCGTCCGCATTGACGGTCCCCGGAGCGCACAGCGACCTGACGCAGTTAGGTTTGCCTTTGGGGGGTAAGGCGGACCTGCCGCCCGCCATGCCCATCACCGCGGGCGGCGTGCCCGACACGGGCGCCATGCGGAGCATGGGACTCACGAAGCAGGCCGATAGGTTCGACGCAAATGTGGCGGTTGCTGGGCAGGTGAGGGCAAACGTGCTCGCGGCGCCCTGGGGCCAGAGAGGCGCGCGCATGGCGGAGTTGGAGCTGAGGACAGGCCAGCACAGAAGCACCCTCTATCGAAAGGCGGCGAAGAAGGCTGCCGAACTTGTCCCCGCCTGGCGCACCGGACGCGGCGCCACAAAGTGCATCCCGCCTGAGCTTCAAAGTCAGATCATCGAGACCCGCCTGCGCCGGCCGCACGCCAGCGTCGCCGCCATTTATAACGACCTAGTTATCCCGCACTTCGCCGGCGATGGACGAATGTGTCCGCACCTCACCACGGTCCGCCACTTCCTCAGAGTAGTTGTCCAGCCCATCGCGGCGGCCCTCTATCGCCGAGGTCCAGCCTACTTTACCATGCACTGCGCGCCGAAGGTGCGACGCGACCTGCCCACAGAGCCGAATCAACTCTGGAGTGTTGACCATGTGAAGCTGGACACCTGGGTGGTCTGCTCGGATGGTCACCTGCGGCGCCTTTGGGCAACCGTCGTTTTCGACGGCGCAACCGGCGCACTGCTTGCCTGGCGCCTGGGCCGGACCCCCACGGGTGCAGGTGTGTGTCACGCGCTACATCGCGCCATTTCGGATTGGGGCGTCCCCCGCCTTGTGCAGCGCGACGGCGGCCTGGAGTTTCTTCTGAGACACCTTGATGGAGACCGGGAACGGCTCTTGAATCCGCGGGCAGAGGATGTGGACCGCGCTTCCGACTGGCCGGCGGCACTACCCACCGAAGTCGAAAGGGGCGGGGTCTGGGAGATCATAGGGGCGGACGTTACGACCACGTTGCCCCGCAAGCCGTGGGGCAAACTGGCAGAGACCTTGATCGGCGCTTTCTTCTCCTGGCATGTGGAGTTGCCGGGATATTGTGGCCGCAGCGCGGCCTCACAGCCGGAATGGCTGGCCCGGCAAAAGGCAACCGGACAAATCCTCACCGAAGGCGAGTATGAGCACCTCCTGGAGAAGCGCGCTGAGCAATGGAACAACACCCACGTTGTGGGCACGCGCTCCGCTTCGCCCTTCACCTTGTACCTCGCCTACAACAATCAGAATCCCGGCGCTCTCTGGCGCCCCGATCTGGCCGCCCTGAGCTTTCTTTTGCAGCAAACGGGGACCTTCAAGGTCTTTGACGACGGCCTGCACTTCGGTAAGCAAACCTGGTGGGGGGACGGGCTCGAGTACTTTGTCGGGTGCACGGTGACCGTGCGGTATGGCGAAGATGGCGACCCCATCGGCTACGCATACACGCAAACCGGCCACGTCATTCCCCTTGCCCCTGAGCCGCGTGCCACCTGGACGGGATGGTCAGAGGCCAACTTGCGCGCCGAGTCCCGCTTGACCAACCAGAAAACCTACCTCAAGGCATTGATGCTTTCCGTGGCCGCCTCGGCGCCGGCCGGCGCCATTGACCCGACAGGCGCTCACCGCCTGGTTGCAGAACGCCTGAAGGCCGCCGCAGTGGAGCGCGCTCGCCAGGAAAGGGCTCGCACGGATGCCTTGACCCGTCCGCCCTTGCAACTCCCCGAACTGGCCGCCGTGGCGCGGCAGATCACGAAGGCCAGGACGCGGCGCGAGTCCGAGGAGCGGGAACTGCTCACCAAGGGCGTTGTTCCGCCCGGCGACGCTCCGCTTCCCGAGCGGCTGGCGCAGGCCGTAGACACGCAGATGCTCCTGGCCGCGGACATTGAGACGCTGCGCAGTGTCCTTTGCGGGCACGGCCTGCGTCAGGGGCAGGTTGGCGGCCTCTGCGGGTTCAAGCGGGACAAGGTGCACCGTCTGCTGACGGGCAAGGGCAGCGCGAAAAAACAGGCGGTTGAGTTGCCCCGGCTCCGTCAGGCTGTCATGGCGCTCCTCGCGGCGAAGGGGGCAATTGTTGGAGGTGCGGCCCAATGAAGACCAAGGCTAAACAAACAGCGAGCCGCGTGCTGACCTACGCGGACGCGGCGCGCATGCTCGGCTGTAAACGGGCCACGGTCCATCGCGTCGTCGCGCGCGGAGATTTGAAACGCGCCCTGACAGGCCGCCGGCTTGGAGGCAACGGACACAGGGAGATCGGCGTGACACGTGCCAGCGTTGAGCGGTTGTTGGCCTGGCGGAAGCGGGGCGGTATCTCGCCACTGCGCCAGGTCAGGGGCAAGTCCGGCAGTGGCCGGCCCGTGGTGATGACCGTGCGGCGTGAGAGCGCAGGGGCAGGGGGCCGGATCATCCGCATAACTATCGAGGTTCCCGATGGACGAGATTGAGGAGCTGCGCGTTCGTGGTGGACTGCGCGCCTGGAGACCGGGCCGGGACCGCCTTCCGGAGGCGGACTTTCAAGAGTTGGTCGGAGAGTTCTCTCAGCCGCGGCGGCCGTTGGACGCCGCAGCTCGTGCGATAGCGCGGGACGGTTTGCGGTGTGTCGGTACTGCGCAGCGCGTCAACGTGGCCCGCGCTGCGGCCCTGGTGGCCGTGCGGCTGGGCCTACCTCCCAGGCGTCTCTTGCGATGGTGCCACTACGGCTTCGATCTCGCACGCCTCGGCTATGACTTCGCCATTGCGGTTGAGCAGCTCGAGTACGCGGGCCTCGTCAAGGACACGGATATTTTGTGCAAGAAGGCGGCCTCTGAGGGCCAAATACAGGCAGATTCAACCCCTTTCGGAGGATGAACGATGGGCAAACGTCTTGTTCGGGAAGAGGCCCGTAGTCGTCTGGTTGCGGACGCGCGCCAACGGGAAGCGAGGGCACAAGCCCGGCTGATTGCAGAGGCGGAGAAAACAAAAAGCGACGTTCCTTTTGTTATCATTTCCGACCGGGGCGCCTTTCTGACGCGCGGCCGGCTGAAGGAGCTGGTGAGACAGACACTCGGAACCACCTCGATCGAAACCGATGGCGTCCGCCTGGGCGCGCCGCCCTCCGTTGTGGTGAGCGGCTTTGCTTGCACGGAGTTCGGGTTGCTGGAAGAGTGGGCCGATGGCCAGGGCGCCTATGAAGGCCTACCTGGCTTATTCGAGAAGCTCTGCGTGACCACATTGGATCCTTCCGAGACGGATCCAGAGGTTCGCCCTTTATTGGGCGTTGACCCCATTCCGACAGGCTTTGAGAGAAGGGGAGACGCTCCAGCTACAGTCACGGACTGGTTTCGGCATGTGCGCACCGAACTCCTCACGGTGCGCCCGCCGTCTGGGCCAGAGTTTGTGGAAGTCGGTCAGGTGGGCCGGGTCTGGGCCCTAGGAGCCTGTCGGAATATCCACTTGCGCACGTTGTAGGTCCTTACCTGCAAATGACTTAGTGATTCCGTGCGCAAGACGTATCAATTGCTGCAAGTCTCGAAATTTAGGGCACTTAC
>Ga0315289_10014646_pt1 | contig 10931 bp, 7 predicted proteins | sample YL17G11_40_MG_FD_203452 | JGI IMG/M metagenome (GOLD analysis project Ga0315289, IMG submission 203452) | Sediment microbial communities from Yellowstone Lake, YNP, Wyoming, USA - YL17G11_40 | ecosystem: Environmental > Aquatic > Freshwater > Lake > Sediment | place: USA: Wyoming | collected...
GCTCCTTCGCCACTTCATAAGGCGTGGCCAGGGATTTCCCGAGGATCTGCGTTTTTGCCACCCAATCCCAAATGATGAGAAAGAGCACCAAAGAAAAGGCGTAAAGAAAGTATTCGTTCCTGATGATGCTTATGAATGTAAGGGGAGTTTTTGCCTTGACGGGTTTTTTTACTTCGTCAGCAACTGTTTTCATCTCCATGCTTAACTTTTTCTACCTCCTAATTCCTGCCAGGAGTCGTTTTTCTGCTCCATCGATTACAACGCCGATCAACGCACCGGCAATGCCGACGGTCACCATGCCCAGAATAACCATTTCAGGCATAGCTAGCCGGCGGCCCATGGTAATCAGAAATCCAAGGCCGGAGTCTGAAGCAAGGAGTTCAGCTCCCACAAGATTGGTCCAGCAGTATGCGAGGGCAATCTGCAAGGCTCCGAAAACCATGGGAAGCGCGGAAGGAATACAGAGCTTCTTGAATATTTGCCAGTCTGTGGCCCCATAGGTTCGGGCCATCTGAATCAGGGTCGGATTGGTCATGCCCACTCCTACCCAGGCGTTAATGACGCACGGGACGATACCAGCAATCCAGATGATGAAGACCTTACCCCACAGCCCGATCCCAAACCAGAAAATGCATAGCGGTATCCAGGCGATGGGCGGAATGGGGCGGATCATTTCAAATACGGGTCTGCATATTCCCCTGACAGCGGTAAACCACCCCATCAGTAGGCCCAGGGGGAGGCCAACGAGCAGGGAGAGAAGGTATCCGATACCAGCCTCCTTAATGCTCATCCAGGCGTGCGTGGCTAACACAGCACCATCGGGATCCCGATCCGTAAGTTTCGCGATGAATAATTTAATAACCGATGACGGCGCAGCGAGCATGGTTCTGGGAACAATGCCCGTGTCCACGATAAACTCCCACGTTCCAAAGAAGGCCAGAATGCTCGCCAAAGGTAAAATCCTAAGAATAAGCGGTATTTTGACTTTTACTTCCTCGTAGGCCATTTATAATCTCCCCTGAATACCTGGAAAGCCCATCTTTTGGTCCCTTCCAATGCAACCGGTTGGCAATGCTCTACCTTAAACTCTTCGGAATAGGGGGACCGGAGCTCATCCGCCCCGATCCCCCTCTAAATGGGGCATTAAAGTCTGTCTGATCTCGCCCTGATTGTTATTTGTAAGACGGAATCGGGGTCTTAACCATCTTCAGGAATTTACCAGTGACCCAGCCCAATTTCTTTACTTTTGCTAACTCCTCGTTGTTTATCCGGCCGTTGGCGTTAAGGAATTCGGCAAGAAGGCGCTCCCATTTCTGCGCCTCACTCTCGCCTTTCGAGTCGTCGAAGAGTTTGAACTGCTCCTCAAGCTTCCATACCGGGTGCATTTCTATATCTTTTTTAGCTGCTTGGGGGGTAAACTCCATGCCAGCCCATTCTTTGTACATCTTCTGAAAGAGTTTTATATTCGCCTCAGTGGCTCCCTCCTCTTTCAGCTTGTTAATGGAACGGAACATGACCCTCAGAAACTTGGCGACCACCTGAGGGTTCTTGTCGCAATACTCTTTATCCCCGATAAAAGTGATGGGTACAGCTGCTTTGCAAGCATTCACATTGCCTGCCTCTTTCCAGCCTTTTTCATCAGCAGTGAAAGTATAAGGAGCCCAGAGAGCGGCAAAATCTCCGATACCCGCTTCAAATGCGGCCATGATCGAGGCCTGGTCCATGTGTTTAACCACCACATCCTTGTCACCCAACCCAAAGACTCTCAGATAGGAGCCCATGGCGTAATGCGCTGAGGATACCGTGGTAACAAGGAAGGTCTTGCCTTTAATATCCTCTACCCTGCCATAAACTTGGGGATAACCCTTTTGCACTCCCTTTGACTTCATAACCGGGCTGTCGGGGCGGACATAGACCGCGTTACAGAAAGACTCGTCGTTTCCGAGACCGATCATATAGGCGCCGTAGCGAAGAGCACCCATCACATGGGGGGTGCCGCCCGTAGAGCCGAGCACCCACTTTTTGGCCGGCAGGGCCTCCAACTGGGCCATGCCGCTTTCAAAATAAAGTATTTTCAAATCTAAGCCTTCCTCTTTATCCCAGCCCTTCTCCTTAGCATACCATGGAAAGAAGACCTCATGTTCTGGCATCCAGGCAGTGGGTAGCGCAATGAGCTGCTGTTGAGCCATAGCCATCCCTGATCCTAAAATGACCAGAGTCACCGATAAAATCAAAACAGATGCAAATCCTAACTTTTTCATCTTTCTCCTCCTTTCAATGCAATCTCTTGCTTCCATACAACCAAACTCTCCGCTCCATCAAACAGACAACGCGATCCCCTTCCTTATATCGTCTTCTGTCGTACATTCACCTCCTTTCTTCTCACATCTTTTATGTTAGCACTCTCTCCCCCTCAATATATTCCCGAAGGGTTACCACCATCTGATCAATTTAGTTACCCGCCTCCTGATTTCAACAAATTTCGGATCGACCAGACTCCTCGGCCGGGGTAGATCGACTTTAACCTCAGTCTTGATTTTTGTGGGTTTGTTGCTCAATACCAGGATTCGTTCGGCCAGATAAACGGCTTCCTCGATGTTGTGTGTTACAAAAATAACAGTACTCTTGAGTGTCTGCCACAATTTGATCAATTCGTCTTCCAGGTAGAAGCGCAGCTTAACGTCCAACTGGCCGTAAGGCTCATCCATGAGGAGGAGATCCGGATCCACCGCAAAGGCTCGGGCTACAGTCATGCGCTGCATCATGCTGGCTGAGATCTGGTTTGGATAGAGGTTTGCAGTGTCCGACAAGCCAACGAGCCCCATGATATACTTCAGCCTTTCCTGTATCTTGTCCTTGGAAAAGCCCTTAATTTCCATACCGAAGGTGACATTCTGCTCGACCGTCCTCCAAGGCATGGAGGTGGGTTCCTGGAATACAAAGGAGATGTTGTGCTTCTTTGGGTCAGCTATCTGTCCGTCAATAAAGATGTTGCCTTCGGTTGTGGGGATAAGCTTTGAAAGGCAGTTCAGAAAGGTGGTTTTCCCACATCCCGTAGGCCCAACGATGCTGAGAAACTCTCCTTCATCCACGGTAAAGGAGATGTTATCAAGAACGAGCAGTTCTCCGAACTGCTTGGTCAAATTATTTACTAAAATTTTTTTCTTCTGCTCCATCAGTTTTTCCGCAGTTCACCCCCTACAGATTTTTCGGGGTTGAACCCGGCAAGAACACCACCGGGTTGATGTTTATCTTTAACGCGTGGTCTCCGCATCGGCAATGGCCAACGCCTTATCGAAAACATCTATAGCATGGTCGATCTCATTCTTAGTAATGGTTAAGGGGGGGGCGAGCATAATTACGCTCACCTGGCCAGGTAAGCAGTAAACGCCCTCTTGAAGCGCTTTCGCCAGGACCTTCGCTTTAGCGGTTGGGGGCCGTGGACCCTCGACCCAGGGGTCATGAATGGGCTCTTTGGTCTTACGATCTTTCACCAGTTCTAAGCCTACAAACAGTCCCCTGCCTCGCACATCGCCAATGCTGGGGTGTTTGTCTTGGAGTTCCATCGCCTTCTCCATGAGGTAACTGCCTAGTTCTGAGGAACGCTGGATCAACCCGTCCGCCTTGTAGATCTCGATAGCAGCAACCCCTGCAGCCATGCCCATGGCATGGCCACTAAAGGTGTGGCCGTGCACCCATTGCTTCTCTTCGAACTCCTTTGCCACCCACTCCCTCATACTGGTTGCTCCCAGTGGAATGTAAGCGCCGGTGATCGCTTTGGCCATTGTAATGACATCGGGAACAACACCCCAGTGCTCGATTGCGAACCATTTCCCTGTCCGCCCAAAGCCGGTCATTACCTCATCACAGATAAGCAACACTTCGTATTTATCGCAAATCTCCCGAACCTTTTGCCAATAGCCATCGGGTGGGATGATGATCCCGTTAGCACCTACGATTGGCTCAGAGATGAAGGCAGCAACTCGCTTGACTCCGCCCTCGAATCGAATCACATCCTCCAAGTGTTTGGCGCATTGCAGGTCGCATTCTGGATAAGTGGCTCCGAAGGGACAGCGATAACAGTAAGGCCCCAAGCAATGAATGATACTTGGTATGGAAGGCTCGCATGCCCAATTCCGGTAATCGCTCGACAGGGCCATGGCACCGTAAGTCGAGCCGTGATACCCAATATAGCGGGCGATGACCTTTTGTTTTCCCGTAGCTAAGCGTGCCAATTTGACGGCCCCCTCATTGGCTTCCGCGCCACTAGTGGAAAAGTAGGTTTTCTTGATGTCCCCAGGGGTTATCTCGGCAAGCAGTTTCGCCAGCCGGGCTTTAGACTCTGTAGCAAAAGGAGATGCAATTGCCTCCAATTTGGAGGCCTGGTTGGCGATGGCCTTCACCATCCGTTCATCTCCATGGCCCAGGTTGCTGAAAACGAACTGAGAGGAGAAATCCAGGTATTGCTTGCCTGAGGTGTCATAAAAGTAGTTGCCTTTCGCCCGTTCCACAACCAGGGGATTAAGTCCTTTTTGAAACATCCACGGGTAAAGGACGTGATCTAACTCGTACTTTCTGATGCTCTCTGCATCAAGATGGGTTTCGGTAACCTGATTAGACATAGAATCACCTCCTCATTTTTTTTGCTAACTTGAAGATTAGTAAACATTTGGCTATCTCCAGCCTCATTTCCCTTTCGCACCAATCTCTTCAGAACTACAGATTCTACGTTAAGAATAAGTTTAGACTTAGAGCTAAAAACTAATCCATGTTACCGTGGCACACAGCTTCTCACTTCCCGTGGTTTCGGAGCCTTTTTCTCCTCTTTTGGGCCTTCACTTCTGTCCAGGAAGCCCCCGGTTGGTGGCGAGAAACGAACAGTGGCTATCTTGTTTTGGGTAAAGAAGTCAATCCCATCCTTACCCTGAACCTTGTTGGTTCCCAAATGTGAATCTTTAATACCGCCAAAAGGCAGATATGGGTGCGGGGCACAGATACCAACATTGACCCCCACCATACCTACATTTGCATCAGAAATGAACTTTTCTGAATAATAAAGGTTCTGAGTGAAGATACACGCCCCGTTACCAAACTCCTGGTTTCTGATTAACTGAAGTGCATCATCAATATCTTTGATCCTTATCACGGATACCAAGGGACCGAAGATTTCATCCTTTGCGATAGTCATGTCGGGCGTAACCTCGGTGAACACAGTGGGAGCCACAAAATAACCTTTCTTATTCTTATCGGGTATTTTTGGATTTCGGCCATCCAACATCAGTTTGGCCTCTTCCTTGATACCTATCTCAATGTAATCCTCTATTCTCTTCACTGCCTCTGCAGAAATAACCGGTCCCATGTAAACATCAGGATCCATGGCATCCCCTACAACCACGTGCTTGGATGCTTCAATTATTCTCTCAACCACTCTATCGTAGATTTCAGATACAGCAGCCACGATGGAGCCTGCTAGGCATCGCTGACCCGCAGAACCATAGCAGGAATTGAGGTAATTCTCGATGAACATATCCATCTGGGCGTCTTCCATGGCAACTAAATAGTTCTTCGCACCTCCAAGGAGCATGCTCCGCTTACCACTTCTCCCACAGAGTTCAGCTATTTTTTTGGCTGTAGGAGTTGATCCAACTAAGCAAACCCCAGAAATTTTTGGGTGGTCGTACCAGACATTGGGAACAGAACGATCTCCGTTAATGATATTGATAACACCTTTAGGCAGATCAATCTCTTTGAAAATATCTCCCATTTTTTGCATAAACATTGGCGACTGTGTAGATGGCTTGAAAATAAAGGTATTGCCCACACCGATTGCGAAGGGAACAAACCAGCCGAAAACCAGAGCGGGAAAATTGAAGGGCGCAATGCCGCCAAACACACCGAGAGGTTGACGAATAACTCTGGCATTTATATTGGTTGAAATTCCTTCAAGTGTCTCTCCCTGAACTAAGGTCGGGATACCACAGGCAGTTTCAATTATCTCAATAACTCGGAAAACTTCGCCCCTGGCCTCACTGATGTGTTTGGCCTGATCAATGGCGATGATAACCGCGAGTTCCTCGGCATGTTCCTCCATTGCCTTGTGCAGTTTGAATAGGTAGGAAACTCTACTCGATATTGGCAATTTCCGCCAAGAATCATAGGCGTTGTAAGCAGATTCCACTGCACGCAGACCGCTTTCTCTGGACGATATGGGAACCTCGCCGATAACTTCACCGGTGGATGGATTGAAGACGGGAAGATATTCCACACCGGTCTCCTCCACCCACTCGCCATCTATGAAATTCCTTACTCGGATAAACTCTAATTGGCTCTTCATGACTCCCTCCTCTTACGTCGAATTATTCTAATTAGTGGCCCTTCAATAGAACTAATAGGTGCAGGTGATATTAGATAATTCAAACCTGAGCAGTGTTATCACCCACCACCTGTCGAACGATATCTTGAATTGTTCTTGATATATGTGTTTTACTAACTTTTTCCGCACCTTCAGCATCTCTTTTCTTAAGCAAGCGGATGATCTCCATATGTTCTTGATAGCGTCTTTCCACCGAACTCGTGTCCCCTGATCGAGACCAGAACTCCCACAGAGAACTTCTGCTTAACTGAATCTTCATAATGAGATTTTCAAATATTCCAACCAAATACGGATTACCGCATGATTTGTATATAAGAGTGTGTAATTCGTTGCTAAATTCACGACCATTTTCCCAGTCGTCCTTGCTACTGTTTAGATATTTCATTTCGATTTCTTGTAGTTTCGATAATTCAATTGCTGCTGCAGCGTGTCTTGTAGCTACTGGATCAAGTGCTTCTCTGATACGGTAAATGTGGACCAAATCCTCATTCTTGATCTGATTCAAAATGAATCCCCTATTTGGGATCAGCGTAATAAGTCCGTCTCTTGACAAAAGATTTAGCGCCTCTCTGATGGGTGTTCTTCCTATTAATAAAACCTTGCTTAACCTCAATTCAGTCATAGGCTCTTCATACGAAATTCGGTGGGACATAATCATCTTTTTGATAGCTTCATACGCTTGATATTTTTTGGTTCTCGCCCTCATGGTTCTACGTTAAATCTCCCTGAATTCTGTTAATTGACAAAGGGTTGCTGTTGCATGTCAGGGCAACGTGGTTGCCCTGAAACCGCTTGAAGCGAACCTAAATCGATTCCCATAGTCTGGAACCCGCCTCGATGAGATGCATATCCGTTCGATCCAAGTTTGAATTCGTGCTAACAATTTGATTATATTTAGTTTTTATTATATTGTCGACTAATTGTATGCTGATTGCACACAATCTGGCACAAAAAAAATTCTTTGTCAAGAAAAAAAACACTCCAGTCAGGACATGACCACCAGGGTATTATTTCTTGGGGGCTATTCGATGCAAACCCCACAGCCTTACAAAAGTCCTCGATGATAGCGATGGCCATTATTCAGAGTGTCTTTGCTCTATCGCAAATTCCAGTCCAAGCTTTCTTAGCGTATCGGGGATTGGGATTCCTTCCTTATCCCATCTCCGCAAAGAGTAATAGTAATCCAACGCCATTCCGAGCTTCTCCAAAGGGAAGTATTTCCCTTTCGCAGCGCCTTCTGGAATGGGTTCATGGGTCACGCGGTAGGGGAGAACGTCATCTTTTCTGGACATCCCTTCCCGGCAGTTAAAGGCACGCTCTAAAGTAACAATTCGCTCCCCGATCTTTTCTAAATCTTCAAGCCCGATATTCCAACCTGTCACTGCATTGAGAAGCCGGAGGTGATTGACACCTAACTTTATCCCCAGTCCCTGTTCCGTGGCAAATCGGCATTGAGTCAGGGAATCTCCTACGGCGGAAAGGTTTTGAGTGCGAACGACGAACTCAACCTGAAGGTTCAGATCCTGGTGGAGAGGGTCGTCGGGAGGAATGGCCCGGAACGTAGGCCGATGGTCATGGTGGCTGCCCCCACGGGTGTTGGTGGCGTACCCTATCGCATTAATAGGATAAGCCCTGGCAGAATGGCCGGGTATTTCCAATCCCTTTACACCATAGAGAAGCTTCTTTGCCTCAGGGCCTAATCTCTCGGCCAACCTGAAAGATCCCTCGGCCAGAAGGACGCCTAACCCTTCTCTTTTCGCAGTCTTTTGGATTAAATCGAAGACAAGACCTGGATCGCCGAATCGAAGAGAGATTCCTCCAGTATCTTTATTGGTGAGAATACCTCGCTCGTAACATTCAATGGCAAAGGAGAGAGTGACACCCATGCTTACCGTGTCTATTCCCAGGAGATCACATTCACGATTGGCTGCGATGATAAAGGGAAGATCGCAATTGTCTGTCATGGTGCCTAAGGCGAATAAAGTTTCGTATTCAGGCATCTTCCAACGGAGTCCGGCAAACTCGCCCTCCTTCACCAGTGAAATCTTACCGCAAGCAACAGGGCACTGGGCACAGGCAGAATGTTCTATAAAGTAGTTGTCTTTTAATCTTTCTGCGCTAATAGCTTCCCAACAGGAGTTGACTTCCTGCTGAAGGTTCCGGGTTCCCAGTGCTCCTTGGGCCTGATAGAGACCGACTAAAATCGGGGTTCCAAAATTGGTCATCCCCTGGGTCTTTTTCTTCAGTGGTTCACGGCATTCCCTCAGCAGATTTTCCAATCCCTCTGGATCAGCTACCGCTGTTTTCTGTTTGCCTTCGACCACTACCGCTTTAAGTTTTTTGATTCCCATGACCGAACCGATTCCGCCACGGCCGGCCATGCCATGCCTCCCCTTCCACTGATGTGAAATACCGGCAAACCTAACCCCTGCTTCACCAGCAGGACCAATCGCCGCCACATCTGTGCTATTACCATGGATGTTTAATAACTCCTCAATCGTCTCCTGAGTGTTTTTTCCCCATAATCTCTCTGCGGATAAAACTCTTCCACCTTCTTCATTAATATAAACATAAACCGGGACCGAAGACCTTCCTTGAATGACGATGGCTTCAAACCCCGTACGCTTTTGGCTGATCGCAAACCTTCCTCCAAAAGTGGAATCAAAAAAACCTCCTGTCAGGGGTGATTTTGTAGCCACATATGCCCGACTTGTGCCGGGAGCCGGCGTATCCGTGACCGGTCCTACAGCAAAGACCACGATATTCTCCGAAGAAAGGGGGTCGATGCCGGGCTTTAAACCGTCGTAAAGGATCTTGACAGCAAATCCATTCCCTCCCAGGTATTTCCTGGCAAAGCCTTCATCGAAAGTCTGGATGTTGGAATTCTTATTCCCCAGGTCGATATACAATATCCTTCCCGAATATCCGTTCATCATTCTTCTCCCCTAAGGTTATCCCTTCCTCCTGAACTTCGAGGAAAATGATAAAATGCCCCGATACTTTACCGCCCGTAGAGCCAAGCCCCCACTGCTTGGCCGGCAGGGCCTCCAACTGGACCATGTCGGGAAGAAAGGAGGTGCATGCCTGGTCAGATGAGTTCTCGATGCTACTCCTTGAGCTGTAAGGAACCGACCCGGCAATATTCCCGTAGCATCAGCCGTTGAATCTTTCCTGAAGGACCTTTGGGAAGTTCCTCCATCACTCTGATCACCTTGGGAGTCTTAAACGCCCCGAGGTGTTCGAGGCAGTGGTTTCTCAATTCCTCTTCAGTTACTGTGGTCCCTGGTTTCAAGACCACACAACAGAAGATTTCCTCCCCGTAGTTGTCGTCTGGAATACCCACGGCAGCGGCGTCCAGTACCGCAGGATGCTTATAGAGGACATCATCAATCTCTTTGGGAGCGATGTTTTCTCCTCCTTTAATGATCAGTTCCTTGATCCGACCCGTCACAAAAACAAACCCTTCCTCGTCCGTATATCCCAAATCACCCGTGTGCAACCAACCATCGGCCTCCAAAGTCTTGGCGGTGAGATCTGGCTCCTTGTAATAACCCTTCATCACATTATCCCCACGAATCATGATCTCCCCCTGGGTGCCTCGGGGCAATTCGTTGCCACCTCCATCAGCCACCTTAGCCTCATTGCCGACAGCTCTTCCCACAAAGCCATATTTCCTCTTGAACAGGTCCATTGGATTGGAGAAAACCGGCCCGGCCGTTTCGGTTAGACCCATGGTCTCAATAATTGGTACTTTAAATTTCTTCTCAAAGAGCTTGTGGAGTGACGTTGGTAAAGCAGACGAGGCTGACCGACCGAAACGGAGCTGTTTGAGGTTCCATCCTTTGCCTTCGATGGCAGTTGCATTGGTAAGGTAAGAAATAATCGTTGGGACAACACTGAACCATGTGCACCCATACTCAGAGATCAGTTGCCAGAAATTTGAAGTACTGAATTTGTACGGCATGACCACACTTCCGCCACTCAGTAGGGGTGCAATTACCGTCACTATTTCACCGTTGATATGGTAAAGGGGTAAAGAACAGAGAGCCCTATCGGCTGAAGTTAACTGATGAGCTAAGGTTGTGTACGCCCCTCCAGAAACCACATTCTTGTGAGTTAGGATGACTCCTTTGGGAACCCCGGTACTGCCTGAAGTATACAACAATAGGGCTTCATCGTCTTCTGTCACTCCCGGAAGAGGTAATTCGGAGACACCCTGGTCCACCGGGAAAATGTTCTGGGTGTCCTGTTCAATTTGAATGAGATCGATATTACGCCTAATTTTCTTAATTGCTATATCTAATTTCTCTTTCTGATCTTTGGTGAAAAAAACAAGCTTTGTGTCTGAATGATCCAATACATATTCAAGCTGAGAAGGCTGGGCCAACAAATTAAGGGGTGCGATAACAAAACCGGAATACATAGCCCCCAAAAAGATCTTAGTGGTCGTATACCCATTCCCCATGAGAAAGGAGATCTTATCTCCCTTCTTCAGCCCCACTCGCATCAAGTGTTTGCCGAAACTCGCGCAATCTTCCTTGAACCGGCCGAAGGTCAG
>Ga0315289_10014648_pt1 | contig 10930 bp, 11 predicted proteins | sample YL17G11_40_MG_FD_203452 | JGI IMG/M metagenome (GOLD analysis project Ga0315289, IMG submission 203452) | Sediment microbial communities from Yellowstone Lake, YNP, Wyoming, USA - YL17G11_40 | ecosystem: Environmental > Aquatic > Freshwater > Lake > Sediment | place: USA: Wyoming | collected...
CACCCGCGCTATGATTGACCGCATGCCTTGGGCTTACAACGTTCGTGCTGTTTTTCCACTTATCAACTCATAGAACGGTGTTGGGTGGTCCAATTGGTTATTGACATTATACTTGCGGTATCAGCTTTTCTCGGTGGCGTTGCTCTTCTAGCGTATTCCAGCGAAAAGGCGGTCAAGCACTCAGTAAGCATGGCTTCTGCGTTGGGAATCTCGCCTCTTATGATAGGACTTGTGGTGGTGTCTTTAGGCACAGATTTGCCAGAAATCGTAAATTCAATAACTTCCTCAGCAATGGGTCACGGAGATATCAACGTGGGAGACTCATTCGGGTCAGTTCTGGTTCAAATAACTTTGGTTCTGGGTCTTGTCGCCTTATTGGGAGGAGCATTCAAGGTCAAGAGAAACGAGATAGTAGTAATCGGGTCATGTGAATTACTAGCACTCATTGCTGCAGTATCGATGGTCGAAAAAGGATACATTTCAAGAATGAACGCCATCTTCCTAGTGGCTAGCTTTCCACTTCTCATGTTAATCATCAAGAACGTTATGAAAAATGAATATACAGTGGCGCAGGGCGATACTAAGCTGTTTCGTCACTTTGTCATTGCAATAGTGGGCTACGTGGGTGTTGCAATAGGAGCTTATGTTGTGGTCACCTCAGTGGTTGCGCTTTCAGCGGAAGCACATATACCTGAGTATTTGATTAGTTTTTTTGTAGTCGCTATCGGAACATCCTTGCCTGAGCTAGCTGTTGACTTGACAGCTGTCCGAAGGAAGCAGTATGAAGTTGCTATAGGAGATGCCATAGGAAGTTGCATTGTTGATGCTGGTCTTTCGATAGGAATAGGACCTTTGATCTTTCCAGTAGCTGTTTCTGCAAGACTTGCCGAGACGACAGGTCTATATGCGTTGTTTGCTTCAATTGCTGTCTTGCTCGTGCTTGCCGTAAGGCAAAAGCTCGATAGGAAAGCGGGAGTATTCTTCATAATTCTCTATGGGCTTTCCTATTCAATACTCTTTGTTTGACTTGAGAACGTCGAAAGCAAGTGCAGATTCTACATGCGCGCGCTCAGTGTAGTGCGTGCCTTTAATATTCGCGTAATTTGCAAGTGTGACGTTAAATGGGAAAGGGTGACGTTAGATTTATTGTAGCCACGTGAATCCCGTGTAGGTCATGGCAAACGGTCTTGCTCGCATCGTTGGGAGTTGGCAAATGCCAAACGATTCTTAATTGTTTGAGGGGAAAACTGCCCTCTGAGGAGAAAAACAAAGTTTGCCCCTGCTCGGGCTGTGCGTCATGTTTGAGAGATCTTGAATATGGATTTTGAATAAAGAGATCTTATGTTTTTCTTAGTTCTGAGTTGAGGCTATGCGATACTACTGCAATGTTTGTAAGGAAACGATACGCCAAGAAGTATATGAGTATTCTAAGAGTCATTTTGGCAAGCCTCTTTGCATGAATCATCAGAAAATAGCGAGAGACGATAGATCATCTATTCCAGGATCACTCCTCAAGCGAGAAAGCTCTCCGATGCTTTGAAAAGAGAGGTATCAGACACAACTTGGAAGATTATGACGGTTACAAACATGTGGATATTTCCATTCCTTGGGCAAAGTTGAATATCGAGATAGATGGACGCCAGCATCTGTTAAATGCCAAACAGTTGTATTCTGATTTGGAGCGGGATTCTTTCTCTCATGAAAAGGAAATCAGAACTGTAAGGATTCCAAATGAAATGATTGAAAGGAACTTAGATGAGTTAGCGGATTCATTGGCCAGAGTAGCGAGAAAAAGATATCGCGAGGAAGAATCGGGGGTTTTTCTCTTTCTAAGATGTAACTATCAACAGAAATGAACAGAGTCAAACTCTTCACAAGGCCAAAAAGGTTCTCGCCCTGTGGATAATAAACGCTGAGATCAATATGATAAACTTAAAATAACTGAATGAACAGTTGTGTTAACGAATTCACTTAAATTTAGAGGAAATTTGAGAAAATAGGAGGAGAAGAAATGAGCAAAGTCGGAAAGCCACATCTCAACTTGGTGATCATGGGACACGTTGACCACGGAAAATCAACGACAACAGGACACTTACTCTACGCCGCCGGCGCAGTCGACGAACGAACAGTGAAAGCCTACGAAGAAGAAGCCAAGCAAATGGGAAAAGAATCCTTCAAATTCGCATGGATCCTCGACAACCTCAAGGAAGAAAGAGAACGAGGCTTAACAATAGACCTCAGATTCCTAACAATCCAAACAAAGAAATACTATTTCACAGTCATCGACGCACCCGGCCACAGAGACTTCGTTAAGAACATGATTACGGGCGCAAGCCAAGCCGATGGTGCCATACTTTTCTGCTCGGCAAGAAGAGGCGAATTTGAAGCAGGAATCGGACCAGGCGGCCAGACCAGAGAACACGCGTTCCTCGCGTTCACACTGGGCGTACGCCAACTCGTCGTTGCCGTCAACAAGATGGACGATGTGTCAGTAAACTACAGCCAAGACCGTTACAACGAAATCAAGAACGAAGTAAGCAGAATGCTGAAAATGGTAGGCTTCAAGGTTGAAAAGATTCCGTTCGTTCCCACCTCAGGCTGGACAGGCGAAAACCTCGTTAAGAGAAGCGACAAAATGCCATGGTACACAGGACCAGTACTCATAGAGGCGCTAGACACCTTCGAAATTCCACCAAAACCCACAGGCAAACCTTTGCGGGTGCCGATTCAAGACGTCTACAGCATCACAGGAATAGGCACAGTTCCAGTGGGCCGAGTGGAAACTGGAATAATCAAAGAAAACGACGTAGTCATCTTCATGCCGTCAAACAAGCAGGGCGAAGTCAAATCACTAGAAATGCACCACGAAAGAATTCCCAAGGCCGAGCCTGGTGACAACATAGGCTTCAACATCAGAGGCGTAGCCAAGACGGACATACATCGCGGAGACGTATGCGGACACGTCGCTAACCCGCCCACCGTTGCGACAGAGTTCATCGGACAAATAATAGTCATATACCACCCAACTGCCGTCGCCGCCGGTTACACTCCAGTGCTTCACTATCACACGGGACAGATCGCGTGCAAACTCACAGAACTGATAAAAAAGATTGACCCGCGATCCGGAACAGTGGTCGAAGAGAAACCCACATTCCTGAAGACAGGCGACGCCGCCATCGTGAAAATGGAACCACTCCACCCGATAGCGATCGAAACCTTCGTGGAATTTGAAGAACTCGGACGCTTCGCGGTCAGAGACATGGGCACAACCGTGGCAGCAGGCATCGTGAAAGAAATCACCAAGAAAGGACCATAGCTTCCTTTTTCTATACTCTGTAATTCCCAAAATCCATTTCTGCCCTTTTTTACATACAACCGTGCAGTCCAGAATCTAGATACGGACAAGTCGCAGGCAATGATCCCTTAGACGGGCGTCTAGGGTGTTGCCACTATGAGATATTGAAATTGTCCTGCCTCCTTTTTTTGAACCACCCTAAATCCTGCTTTTTCAATCAGTGCAGTTGCATGTTCTTCACTAAACCTGATGTGCAGAGGCGGACCAAAAAGCATAGGCTTCTTTTTCCAGTCCAAGTCAACGAGCCAACCCGTTCGCTTGAGCATAATCTTGGCGTTAGAAAGCACCTTAACTGGATCAGTGAAATCGTGAAGCACGATGCTGAAAAAGACGAAGTCTGCGCACTCCCTGCAGAATACCGTGTCTTCAGCAACTCCGATTCTCGCATCTATATTCATCAGTTTTTCTTCTAACGCTCCTTTTTTCAGCAGGGCAATGGCCTCTTCATCCGAGTCTAAGGCATAGACTCTTCCTTCATCACCAACTATTCTTGCCGCTGGAATGGTGAAAAAGCCGTCGCCACAACCCACGTCCACAAAAGTCAAACCGTCATGCAAACCAATGTCTGTCAGAATGCCTTCAGGGGCTTGCCATTTCCGTCTTTCTCGATCTTCGCCGTAGACTCTATGATGGCACATGCAGGGCATCGCTCGCTACAGACAGTGAAGACTCTGTATAATTGTATTTTTGTTCAGAAGACTGATCCGTCTGGACAACGAGGAAAAAAGCCAGATCCAGTCTAAAATTAATAAGCGAACTGATGCAATTGGATAGAATCAAAGTGAGGAGTAAGAATGGGAAACAGACTGAAAGCAGGTGATAGGGCAAGAAGCTTCAGTTTGCCCGACCAGAACGAAAAGGAATTTGAACTGTCAAAATTCAAGGGCAAAAAAGTGTTACTTTCGTTCCATCCGTTGGCTTGGACTTCTGTGTGTTCTGAACAGATGACATCTCTCGAGAAGAACATAGAGGCTTTTGCCTCTCTCAAGACTGTTGCTGTCGGCGTCAGCATAGACACGGTTCCGTCCAAGAAGGCTTGGGCAGCAAGTCTGCACATCGAAAAGACAAGGCTTTTGTCAGACTTCTGGCCGCACGGCAAAGTGGCCAAAGCATATGGCATATTTCGTAAAGATGATGGCATTTCTGAAAGGGCAAACGTTATTGTGGACGAGAAGGGAAAGGTGGCTTTCTTCAAAGTGTATCCTTTGGGGCAATTGCCTGACATAAAGGAGATTCTTGAGGTCCTGGCGAAGATGCCCAAATGAAGTCATAATCTTGCTATGCCTCTCAACCCGGCTTTTTCTCTCCAAGCTTCCAACCGTGACTGTCTTCTGTTTGAGCCTTGACGGTTGCAAAGGGCATAAATATTGAACCTGCAAATCTTATCTCTAGGTGTTTGTTGATCATGGTCGACAAGAAGTCTCTGGTTCTTCTGAAGGAAATGCTTGAGTCGTTTGGGCCTGCAGGGTTCGAGGTGGAAACAGCTGGAATAGTGAAGAAAGCCGTCAAAGCTTACGCTGACAGCGTGACGACAGATAAGCTGGGATCCGTAATCTTCACACACAAGGGAACGGTTGACCGACCGCGCGTTCTGCTTGCCGGGCACATCGACGAAATTGGCTTCGTGATCTCTGGCATTGATGACAAGACCGGTTTTCTCACGTTCAGTCCCTTAGGTGGATGGTGGGATCAGGTTCTTCTTTCCCAACGCGTCACTGTGAGAACTGAAAAGGGCGATCTTCAAGGAGTAATCGCAGCAAAGCCGCCGCACTTGTTGCCGCCTGATGAGATGAAGAAGGTTGTCCAGAAGAAAAACATGTTCATCGACATCGGTGCGACAAGCAAGAAGGAAGCTGAGGACATGGGCGTCAAAATAGGCGATCCCGTTGTGCCCTCCTCTGGTTTCTCAACGATTCGTGAGGGCAAACTCGGCATGGGGAAAGCTTTTGATGATCGCATAGGCGCGTTCATCGCAATGGAAGCCGTGCGCAGACTTGTCCAGGAGAAAATCAAACATCCCAACATGGTTTTTGGAGCGGCTACCGTTCAAGAAGAAGTTGGCGCCCGAGGCGCAGCCACTGTTGCTCATGTCGTCGATCCTGACGTGGCTGTTGTGCTGGAAGTAGACATCGCAGGAGACGTTCCAGGAGTGCACCCTCAGGAGGCACCCACCAAAATGGGAAAGGGCCCGTCAATACTGACTTTCGACAGTTCAATGATTCCCAATCAGGCCTTGAAGCGGTTTGTGATTGAGACTGCTAAGAAATCAAAGATTCCGTATCAACTTTCGCTGGTGGCAGCCGGAGGTACCGACGCGAGCAAGATCCATATAAGCCGAGCGGGATGCCCGAGCATCGTAGTAAGTGTGCCGACACGGCACATACATTCGCACGTTGGTATCCTCAGCTTTGAAGACTTGGAAAATGCGGTTAGGCTCACTGTGGAATTGATAAAACATTTTGACAAGAGCACAGTAGAGAGTTTCACAGCTTTCTAAACCCCCGATTTTCGCTCTTTCTGCCTCTGCAACTAGCTCGTGTTTCTATTTAGAAAGCTGAAGCATTCTGTTTTCTACGTCTTTTTCTATGGAAAACAGCGATGAACATGAGCATGATCGTGCTGGCCAACGCTCCGAGAGCCATTAGGGCGGCTACCAGCATGGGGAAGAAAATTGTAGTAACAACTGGAAGGATTATCGGTGCAGTGACAACGAATGGAGCCACGCTCATCCACCTTCCATCCACGTCTATGGCTCTGATCGTGTAGTTTCCCCGGGGGAACACTGGGCACTTGGAAAGAAACGCTCCAGTTTCCAGCGGGCTGGTCGGTAATGGTGGCAACTTGCGAGTTTTCGAAGTAAACCGTGATCTGTCCGCCTGAGGCAAAGCGGCCATGCAGGGTGACGAACATGCCTGCCGGACCAGAAGATGGTGTGGCACTGGCGGGAAGATAGAAGCTCAGAGGTCCTCCGGTCAAATTGGGCGTTAAGATTATCAGGTTTCCAGGGCCATAAGTAAAATTCAGTCCAGGCAAGGTCTCCCCAATTACTGCTTTCATCAAAACACAAAGACTGACCGAATCATTCGTGAGGCTGCTGTTGTCAAAAATGACAACGCTGTAACATGCAGGGTATACGAATGGAGTCACAAAATCTACTTGCCAATCGCCGATGAGGCTTGAGCAATTTGAGCCGAGCGTCAGATTGCCTCCGGGCATAATGATCCATGGATTGGTTGCGTTAATCGTATAAATTTGGTTCGTGAGACCTGACAGCATGGCGGTGACTGTTGAGTTTGGAGTGGCCCCGTTTCCATAAGGGTGGACGGTTTCATTGGGATATGCTGATGGTGGGTTGATGCCCGCTATGTGTATCTGCGTATCAGCTGACGATGGCATCCCGCATGCTGGAAAAGTCAGAAAGACCAGCATTGTCAGAAACAATACAGTCATTATCCCAGAGTTCGGATGCCACAACGGTTCTTCCTTCCCCAGATTTCTCTTGGTTACACTCTTATTTCAACCTAACTACATGCACCAATAAATTAAAAAAACATGGCTCAGCTTACTATCCTTAGGGTGAACGTTTGCCAAGGAATCCCAACTTCTATTTCGGTACGGCAGTATTCTTTATTGGTGTCTTGATGACGGCGATCGGGGTTGAAAACCTGGTCATAGGACGCTCTGACTTCATAATATTCGCGGCCTTGATATTTGGAATTGTTCTTGTACTCATAGGCTATATTGTTGGTAAAAGAAAGGGCGTTCAGGACCTGAGTTCTGAACGATAAAGACGCAGCGGACAAAGCTCGAATGGTCATGGGGATTTTTGCGGCAAAGTCAAATAAGGCTGTTCGAATTCAGGTTAGCTCTGTGAGCTGATGAACATGTCAGGTGCTGAGAGCCTGCTTCCGTTTCTCGATGAAAAGAAGAAGAAATGTGACGACCAGCAGCCGACGATAATCGTTGACAGTCGTGAAGCAAGTACGGCGTCGAAGATTGTGAAGGGACTGCGCGAACGCGGTGTGAACGTGAAGACTGCGACTCTTGAGAAGGGCGACTACATTTTGTCTGATGTTTGTGCGGTTGAGAGGAAGACGGTTCAGGACTTTGTTTATACCCTTACGAGGCGTTTCCTTTTTGAACAACTGTTTAGGCTGAAAGAAGTGTACCCGAAGGCTCTGATACTGCTTGAAGGCTACTTGCCGATAATTTATAAGTACAGCAGAATCCAGCCTGCGTCGGTTTGGGGTGCAATGTTTAACCTTGCCAGAAACGGTGTGGCCATAATAAACACTACGTCCTATAAGGAGACTGTTGATTTTCTCTATGTTGCTGCTCGCCAGGAGCAGGTGATTGAGAAACGCGCCCCAACGGTTCATCCGTTCAAAAGAGTGGATACCATCACCGATGCTCAGCTCTACTTTGTGGCAAGCCTTCCAAACGTTGGCAGAGAAAAGGCCCTGTCAATTCTCAAATGTTATCAGACACCGTTGAACGCCATGATAAATGTTGACGGTTGGTCGGAGACGGTTCATGGACTCGGACCCAAGATAAGCAGCAAGGCTAAAGAGGTCCTAAACACTCCCTTTACGCAGTGAACTGAAATGGACGTTGAAGTCTCGCCTACAAAGAAGGTAGTTATTCTCGGAACCGATAACCGCTCGAAAGATAATATCGCTTGGTGTGCAGCGACCTATGGAGCGAGCAGACTTTACTGGATAAACGGTTATTTGATGTGTCTCGAAGTGTACGAAAAATCGTTTGAACAGGAGATCAAGAAAAAGGAGTTTCCTGTAAGTCAAGTCTGCTATGTTGAATTTCCAAAGTATGGGAAGTTGTACGAGGTCGACAAGAGCTTTCAGATTCCTGTTGTGGATGTTTCAGACATGAAGCTGTTTCAGAACATTCTCAAAGCGATACTGGAATACGAAAAGACTCGGAACGATCCTTCCAATTGTAAAGGAAGTTAGGCTTCTTTTCCTTTTTCTATGCTTTGGATGCCCAGTTCAAAGGCTTTGAGGTTGATTTCAGCGTATTTTGCGGGGACAAGCTCGCTTATGGCTTCTATCATGCTTTGTTTTTTGAGAGGCAAAATTCCGGTTCCTGCCAGGGCGCCTAACAGAACCACGTTTTGAGTTAGGCTGTTTCCTGCTTTTCTGGCCAGTTGCGCTGCGTCTATTTGCGCGATTTTTTTTGTGAAAAGACTGATGTCTTTCATTACCTTTTCTGAGCTGGGGTACTTCAAGTTCTTGGAGGCCAGTTCGGTTGGCGGGATCTTTTCGGTATTCATGATTACCTGGGTTCTTTCTGAGCAGTATTTGAGGTTGCGAACGGTTTCGATGGGTTCAAACCCTAGGAGCACGTCTGCTTGGCCTTCCAATACCGTTGACGCATGGACTCTTTCACCTATTCTCACGGTCGTGACGACGGCTCCGCCTCGTTGAGCCATCCCGTGAATTTCGCTGACTCTGACGTTCAAACCATCCTTGACGGCAGCTGTTCCGAGCGCTTCAGCGGCTAAAAGTGTGCCTTGTCCTCCGACTCCTGCGATGACTATGTTGAATTCTTTCATTCTGCGCAGCTCCCTTGTATGGCTCCGTATGGGCAAACAGAGATGCACAGTCCACATCCAGTGCAGAAGGCTTCGTTGATTACTGCCTTTTCTTCTTCCACGCCGATTGCGGGGCAGGCTAACAACTTGATGCAGGCCATGCAATTGGTGCATTTGTCTGTGATCTTTGCAGGGGTCGCTTTGATTCCTCGGCGACGTTTTTCTCTGAGATCCATCAAGGTGCACGGAGATCGGAACACAACAACGGAAGGTCCAGGCTGCTTCAGTGCTTCTTTCAATACGGCCGCGGCTTCTCTCGTCTTGAAGGGATCTACGACCTTGACGTATTTGACGCCGCATCCTTCAGCTACTTTTTCGACGAGAACTTTTTCAGCAGGGCTTCCCATGCCAGTTAGACCTGTTCCGGGATGCGGTTGGTGCCCAGTCATTGCGGTTGCCTGGTTGTCCAGGACTGCTACGACGATTTTGCTGTTGTTATAAACAGCGTTGACGAGTCCTGGAATGGCGGCGTGGAAGAATGTTGAGTCTCCTATTATTGCGATTGTATCCTTTCCTGTTGCCTTCCTTATTCCTTGGGCTGTGCCCACGCTGGCGCCCATGCAAATCATGAGGTCTCCAACGTTCAATGGTGGAGAGATTCCCAAGGCGTAGCATCCTATGTCTGTGGGATAAAGCGTTTTGTCTCCTCCAACCTTCCTTATGACGTAGAATGAGGCTCTGTGTGGACATCCTGCGCACAGTATGGGCGGTCTTGACGGCAGGTCTCTTTTAATTTCTGCGTATTTCTCATCGATTTCTCGAAAGTCAATCGGCATTGGTTTCGCAGTTATCTTCGCAAGGCCTTCCCCGACCAGTCGTGTTGAAAGCTCGCCTTCTCGCGGGAAGAATTCAGTGTTCATTTTTCCGTATATTTGCACGTTTGGTGCGTGGTCTTTGGCCATGGCTTTGATTTGCATCTCGAGAAAAGGTTCGAGTTCTTCGACGATGGCCGCTTTGTCGTATTGGTTTATGAAATCGATGATCTTTCTTTCTGGAAGCGGGTGGGTCATGCCGAGTTTCAGGATTCCCGCGTCCAGGTTGAGTAAATCTGCTGCTTCAACTGCGTAATTGCAGGCTGAGCTTGAAGAGATTATGCCGATTTCTGTTCCTTTCCTGACGACTTTGTTGTAGGGCGAAGTTTCACTGATTTCCTTTGCTTTTGCAGCCTGTCTCAGGAGAACCGTGTGTTTTGGTCTTGAAAAGGCAGGGACCATGTTTAAACGTTTCAAGTCTCTGATGAATTGACCCTGCGGTTTTGCTTTTTTCAGGTTTCCGTATGCGACGGGTCCTCGTGTGTGGCTTACGCGGGTTGTTGTTCTCAAGAGGACGGGTAACTCAAGTTTTTCGGAAATTTCGATTGCTGAAACCGTCATGTCTTTTGCTTCTTGAGGGTCAGATGGTTCGAGGCATGGCAAGTTTGAAAGCAAAGCATAGAAGCGATTGTCCTGTTCGTTCTGTGAACTGTAGCATTCAGGATCGTCTGCCGTAACAATCACGTATCCTCCTCTGACTCCTGTATACGCTAAAGTCATAACCAGGTCTGCGGCCACGTTTAAACCGACGTGCTTCATAGCTGTCAGGCTTCTTACTCCGCTGTTGGCGGCTCCTGCAGCCACTTCCACGGCCACCATTTCGTTGACGGAGTATTCCATGTATAAGCCTGCTTCAGAAGCGATTTCTGAAATCGAATCTCCTATTTCAGAGGCCGGCGTGCCTGGGTAAGTGGTTACTACGCTGACGCCGGCTTCGAGAATGCCACGGGCGATCGCTTCATTGCCTAAAAGAAGAACCCGTTTCCCAGGCATGTCTTTCAGCAGAATTTTGAGATCGGGCAATGAACTTCTCCTCAATTCTTCGAATTGTTGTCAGTCCTCGACGTTTACATATAGCTTTTGGTGGGAAAAACATGCAAAGGTTGTATCAGAATATGAGACCGAAAGCGTTATAAAAATCTCCACGTGATA
>Ga0315289_10014649_pt1 | contig 10930 bp, 7 predicted proteins | sample YL17G11_40_MG_FD_203452 | JGI IMG/M metagenome (GOLD analysis project Ga0315289, IMG submission 203452) | Sediment microbial communities from Yellowstone Lake, YNP, Wyoming, USA - YL17G11_40 | ecosystem: Environmental > Aquatic > Freshwater > Lake > Sediment | place: USA: Wyoming | collected...
CGGCTGAACGGACGCGATGACGCCGAGCCGCCCGAACCGGGCGATATCGGCAGGACGGACGTGCTGGGCGTGCTCGACCCGAAACCGGCGGTCCCGAGCGCCGTCCGCGGCGGCGACACGCTCGTAGATGTCGAGGATCATAGCGTTCGCCCGGTCGCCGATGGCGTGGATGGCCGTCTGGAGGCCGGCCCGGTCAGCTGTCCGGACGCGCGTCTCCATGACCCCTTCAGGAAACATCTGGGCATGGAGAAGTCCGCTCGTCGCCGGGTTGTCGGTAAACGGCTCGAAGAAATATGCCGTCGCGGAGCCGAGCGAACCATCGGCGAAGCCCTTCAATCCGCCGAATTTCAGGAACTCGTTGCCGAAACCCGTTTTGAACTTCATTCCGGCGACCTGGTCGAGCGACGTGACCGGCACGTAGAAACAAATGCGCGTCCTGAGGTTCCCTTCCTTGAGAAGGTCCTGGTAGATGTCGAGCCCGACTTCGCCCGAGACGTCGTGGACCGAGGTTACGCCATGGGCCGCGGCATAGCTCATCGCGGCCTCGATCGCCCGCCGGTTCTGAGCGGGCGTGGCTTCGGGGATTTTTGCATAAACGAGGTCCATCGCGGCATCCTTGAGAATGCCGGTCGGTTCGCCCGTCGCGGGGTTCTTGACGATCTCGCCGCCGGCGGGGACCGGCGTGGCCTTCGTGATTCCGGCGATTTTGAGGGCCAGGCTGTTGGCCAGGATCATATGTTCATCGAGCCGATTCACGCAGACGGGATTCAGGGGCGTTACGGCGTCGATCCAGTCTTTTCGGGGCAGCTCGACGGGACGGAAATTTTCGTGGTCCCAGTCGCCGTTCAAGATCCATTCGCCCGGGGGAAGGCTTTTCGCCTTGTCCGCGATTCTCCGAATGAACTCGTCCTTGGTCGAGGCATCTCGAAGCTGGATATTCATCAGGGAAAATCCGCCGTTGACGAAATGGACGTGGCTGTCGATGAAACCGGGCAGGACGAACGCGCCCCGAAGATCGACCGACTCGGTCTTCGGGCCGGCCGTGTCCCGGACCTCCCTGGTCGTGCCGACGGCGAGAATCCGGCCGTCGCGTACAGCGACGGCCTCGGCCCAAGGCCGGGCGGGATTGACCGTCCAGATTCTTCCGTGGATGAAAACGCGGTCGGCCATATCATGAGCTCCTGCGCAGGCGGTGAGGGCGGCGACAATCGCGGCCGTTAAAAGCCCGAATACCGGCATTTTTTTCATCGTGTCCTCCCGCTGTCCTTTGGTTATTCCTCACACCGTCACCTTGTCGAAATCTCTCGGCACGATCAGGCGGCCGCGGTACGATGTTCGGATCTCGGCTTCGATGTCCTCCAGCGTGAACTCGACCTCGCCGAAGAAATGAATCGGCACCAGGACCTTGACGCGTGCCTCCTCCGCCATCCGCCCGAGCTCGGCCGCGCTCGTATGCATCGTCCGAAGGCCGGGATAGCGGTCGAAGACCCGGGACGGCGCGCTGCAGTCGTGGATGAGGACGTCGAACGCTCCGGCGTCGCGGAGGAGGTCCGGGTCCGCCGGGGTGTCCCCCGAGTAGAACACGGCCGTTCCTTCGGAGCCCTCGACGCGGTAAGCGAGCGACGACGGATGGTGCCGGGCGCGCAGCGCCGTGACCTCGGCCCGACCGCCGAGAATAAAGCGTTCGCCCGGATGAATCGCGTGGAGCTCAGCGCGCGTCCGATAGTTGGCGTCCCGGAGCCCGAAGTCGGCCAGAAGCCGGTCGCAGAAGCCGATCGTCGCCTCCGTCCCGTAAACGTCGATCCGTCCGTCCCGAAGCATCAGAGCGTGAAAGATCGCCGGGAAGCCGTAGATATGGTCGGTATGACAGTGCGTGACCAGGATCGCAGACAAACTCGCGGGCGCGTGGCCGAGCTTCTGGATTTTTTGGATGACGCCGCCCGGGCAGTCGACGAGCGTCCGCGCGCCGTCATGACAAAGAAGGACCGAGGCGTTGTCCCGATCGGCGGTCGCGACCGACCCGCCCGTTCCTAAAAATCCGATCTCGAACATATCCGGCCTTCCTTTTTATAAAGGACTTTGGGAACAAAATCAACGATGAGACGCGAGGAGCCGTGTTGAAGGCCGCGCCTCTTGGTGCTACAATGAGCCACCCAAGAAAGAGACCTGATCGGAGGATGTTCGATGATCGACGCGACGCAGATCCGGAAAGGCATGATCCTCAAGATGGACGACGGCCAGCTCTTCCGGGTTCAGGAAATGCAGCTCGTGACCCCCGGCCGGTGGAAGGCCATGGTCCAGACCAAGCTCCGGAGCCTCCGGGACAATTCCGTGCGCGATTACCGTTTCCGGTCCGTGGACCGCGTCGAGCAGGTCCATCTCGACCAGGTCGAAATGGAATTCCTCTACCGGAGCGGCGAGGACTACGTGTTCATGAACCACCGGACCTATGACCAGGTCAACTTGACGGCCGGCGTCATGGGCGACGCCGCCAAATACATCATTCCCAACGTGGTCTTCGTCATCGAAATGTACGATAGCAAGCCGGTGAACGTCATTCCCCCCATCACGATCGTCCTGAAGGTGGCTCAAACCGACCTGTCGATGAAAGGTGCGACGGCCGCGGCCTCCTACAAGCCGGCGACGATGGAGAACGGCTTGGTCATCCTGGTGCCGGCGTTCATCAACGATGGGGACGTCATCAAGATCGATACGCGGGAAGACAAGTATCTCGAGCGCGTGAAGAGCGCCTAGCGCCCCACCCCTTCCGGGGCCGCCGTCCCCGTTAAAAGAGCTGTTTGACGATCGCCGTATTGCCGCAGGCGTCCTTCACGAGAATCGTCACCATCCGGTCCGACGTCGGGTCCAGCCCGACCTTGAATTTGTAGATCTCCTGTTTCGAGTCGCCGATGCCGTCCTCGGGAAAGACGACGCGCCAGTCGTCGGGGCGGATGAGATATTTCGCTTCCTTGATGGGCGAAAGCTTGTCCTCGGCGACGAAGCTGAGAGAAAGCTGGTTTCCTTCGCGCGTCGCGACCACGGCCTTCACCTCCGGGGCCGTGTTGTCGATAACGAGCGGAGCCGTGACCTTCTCCGATTTCAAGTCCTGGCCCCGCGGGTTGGACGCCCCGTCGCTCGCCGTCAGCTTGATAATATAGACGCCGTCCGGATAATTGACCGTGTTGAAGGCGTACGTCGTCTCGGCCCACCCCTCTTCGAGAACGCGCCAGTCCTTCTCTTCGTCCGGCTTGATCGAGAGCGTGTAGGTCAGCGCGTCGCCGTTATCATCGTCGGCCTCCCACTGGAGCGTTTGCCAGCCCTTGCGCTCCGCCCGTTTGGCCATGAGCAGGGCGAGTCCATCGTCCCTTTTCGAGACGGGGTCGGGGCTTCGCCGCTCGCCCCCCAGGATGACCTCGTCCTGGCCGGGGAGTTTCAGGAAGACCTCGTTCGGAGCGAGCGCGTCGAATCGCGCGATCACCGGCGCGACGTTCGTCTGGAGGAAAAAGAGGTTCACTTTCGAAAGGCGGGGCGACGCCTTCGCCGAGACCGTTTTAAAAAGCGCCCTGAATTGCAGATAACGGCCCTTCGGGCTCAAAATCTGTTCGCCGTCCGCTTTCTGATAGGTCGGCGACCATTCGCTCCAGCTCGGCCCGGGCTCGGCCGAATTTCCGGTTCGCGTCTGGAACTGGCACGTCGCCTGGGGCGGGGATTGAACGTCCCAGCCGATGCGGCCCCAGCCCGCGATGATTTTGGCGTCGAGCACCGGGCTGAGGTATTGGCCGTCCAGGCGCTGGTCGGGAGTGATGACGCTGAGCTGACAGGGATTGTCGGCCACAACATAAAGCCGGACGCCGACGGGCTCGAGCGCGTAAATCTGCTCGGACTCCTTCTGCGCGACAAGGGTCGTTCTCTCGTTCTTGTCGAGCGCATAGATCCGGCCTTTCGGCCCCGTGCCGAAATAAACCTGCTTTTCGGGCTCGTTCCAATAAAGGCTGTACACCATCTCTTCGGACGAAGCCCAGACCCGCTTGCCGATTCCGTCGGGCGCGATCCTGAACAGAGCTCCGGGTTCCCGTCCCGCGGACGGCGCAGCCGCCGGGGGCTTCGCCTGGGGCGAGGACGTCTGTCCGGCCGTCGGCACCGCAGGAGCAGTGACCGTGATCGTCACATCCGCGTCGCGGCCCGAGGCCGGAGGGACGATATCCTCGCGCCTGGCTTTGGCCGTTCCCCCCGCCGCGGCATAGAGGTTTCCGTCCAGGTCGAACGCCAGGCTCCGGACCTCCTCGTACGGCGACTCGAAGATCACCGCCGCCTTCCCCGTTCTCGTGACCCGGTACACGAGGCCGGTCCCGCCGCTTCCGGCGATAATATCGCGGTTTCTGTCCAACGTCATGCACAGGACGTGGTTCTCCCGGGCTTTGAAGATCATCCGGCCTTCGCCTTGCGGGCCGATGGCGTAAATCCCGCCGGCCTCGCCGACGGCGGCCAGCAGGCGGCCGTCTTCGTCGAACCGCAGCGCCCAGATATAGCGTTCGTCGGGGTTGAAGAAATCCTCGAGCTTTCCGGCCGCAACGATCTTGTAGATCTTTCCGTTGGGCGACGTCCCCGCGTAAAGGACGCCTTTTTTATCCATCGTCAGGGCGGTCACGTCCATCTCGGGGGTCTGGGCGTACAGCTCCGACTTCCCCTCTTTGGTCAGCCGGAACACCTTCCCGTCGTGTCCCGTGCCGAGGTAAGCAACGCCTTCGGCCGTCATCAGAAACGACAGGAAGAAGTCCTCGGCCGGGCCTTCGATCTTCTCTTCGCGGGGGGCGAGGGTCAGCCCTCCGTCCGAGGAAATCGAGAGCCCGTCGAACTTCCCGCGGAGAAACTCATCGAAGCTGCGGAAGGTCCATTTCTGGGGAACGACGGCCCCGGCGGCCAAGGCCAGAACCATGACCATCAGCGTTACCGCGATCGCTCTTCTCATCCGGATGCTCCATCGGGGACGGCCGCCGCGGCCCCCCTCGTTTTCACTTGCGGATCCTCACGGGGATCACGGCTAGGCCCCTAAAAACATAGGGCACCGGCAGCTGGTATTCGCCCAGGGTCGAATTGCTGAGCTCGGTCGGCGCGGGCGACGACGCCCGCGGCGAGGCAAAGAGGGATTTCATGGCCGGGGGAAGGTTGGGCAATTCCTCGCCGCGCAGGAACAGCCCGGGCTTGGATGCGATCAGCTTGAAATAGATCCGGTTGTTCTTGCGAAGGTTGTTGAGGAGCCGGACGAGTTGGTTCAGGCTCCGCGGCACGATCCCAGTGCTCCGGTACTGCCCCGTTTCGACTTTCTGCATGGACGCCGCGTCGCCGACGACAAGTTGGAACTCCGACCCCGCCGGAAGGTTCGGCGCGGCGAAGCCCACGTCCTCGACTAGGCGCTCGCCCCGGAAGCCGCGATAATAGACCTTGACGGCGACGGGCTCGCCCGGCGCAACTTCGTATTTGTCGAGCCAGACGCGCTCGAGCGAGGCGAGCTTGATCTGCTCCGTCGTTTTAACGCCAAGGTCGATGCGATACAGGCCGACGTCCTTGAATTCGTTGTTGGTCAGGAAAAAAACGACCGCCGTCACCAAGTTGACCAGGTCCTGGAGGGGCGCGTCGAAATTCCCGGAAAACAGGTCCTCGAGATGAACGCTCAGGCCGTTGTCGAGGAACAGGTCGGCCGTCATTTCGAGCGTAACGTCGCCCACGGACCGCGCTTCATTGGTCAGGAGTGTCGCCGCCGACATGTTCGCCAGGACCGGTGTAAGGATCCGGTCGTTGACGATCTTGAGCTTGAGCTCCTCGGCGCGCGTGCCTTCGCCGACGAGACGGATGTTGAGCGGGATCAGCCGGGGCGTCCGGCCGATCTCGCCCACCGCGCCCGCGATGCGGTCCTGGGTGAAGGCCCCGATCGTCGCGCCGGTCGCGGAGATCTTGAACGAACTGTCGAGCATCGGCACGACGGTCACGATCCGCGCTTTGGCCATGGCGTAGTCCACCGCGCCGAGGTTATACAAAGGATGACCGAAGGCAAGAACGGTCTTGCCGTCGACGTACGTCACCGTCCCGACGGCCGAGAGATCCAGGTCGCCGCTCACAAGTTGAAGCGTGATCGGGTCCCCGGCCTGCAGCGGCGGCTCGGGCGCCGGCGGCTTGTCGGAGATCTGGGGCCGGCCCCCGGCCCAGAGTCCGGATTTGACCGGACGGAATCCCAACCGGGCGAAGAGGGGCGTGGCGGCGTCGATGACGCGCGAGGAAAAACCGCCAAAGACGAGCGGGACCGGCAGCGGGCTGAGCGCCTGGCCGGATACGAATAGGGATTCGGGAGATATCAGCGCGTCCCGCCTCATCTCAAAGAGTTCGTTGAGGCTCAACGCGGGTTTGAAGGGGATTTCCGCCGCCGCCATCGTCATCTGCGACGACGGCGACGACGGCCGGGCGCGAAGCTCGAGCATCTCGCCGATCGGCGTTATTCCCGCGATGGCCTCCTTGGCGTACGCGTAGCTGAAAGCGACGGCGCCGATCAGCTTCCCGTCGATATAAACCGGGCTGCCGCTCATGCCGGCGATGACGCCCGTGTTCTCCAAATTTTTACCGCGGAGCCGGGCGATGATAATGTCGCGTTTGGGCTGGACGTTGTTGAGAACGCCAAGGATTTCGACGTCGAAATCCTCGACCTTGCTGTCTTCGAAGACCGTCCGGCCGATCCCCTTTTGGCCGGCCTTGACGTCGCCGATAGGCATGACCGGCGTCTGAGCCGCGACGGCGGCGACGGCCGCCGCGAATACGAGCCCTCCGAGGAATGACCGACGAAGCGTCAGGGACATGCGCGTTCGCCCCGCCTACGGAATGATGCCGAGCTCCCGGCCGCTCGCCCGGAAGCAGTCGAGGACGTATTCGAGCTCCTCGTGGATATCCATCGTCCCGCTCAGGAATCGCGAGCCGCAGGTCGCGACGCCGTATCGTTCGATGGCCTCTTCGGCCGCCTTCTTGACCCTCGGATGGTCCATCAACCCCAGGTAATTGTTCGAGCCGACCATGATCATCTGCCGGCCTCGGACCTTGACCTTATTGCCCTTGACTTCCTGGATCGGGGTGAAGTATGGATACATGTCCGCCGACATGACTTCTTCGGCCCGCGTAAAAGCGTAACATTTGTCAAACAGGTCCATGCGCTCCTCCTCCGGAATGGATTTTGCGCCGCGAATTATCTACAATAGACGTTCCTCATGAAAGTCCTCATTACGGGCGGCACGGGCTTCATCGGAAGCCACCTCCTCGAGCGCTTGGCGGCCGAGGGGCACGAGATCTTCGCCCTCGTCCGGAACCCGGACCGGCTCGTTATCCCGCCGGCGTCGACCGTCCACCCGCTCCAAGGCGACCTGTTTCATCTCCCGGACTTACCGCCCGCACTCGATGTGGTCTTCCATCTCGCGGCATCGACCAAAACCCTGAAAAGGGAGAATTATTATACCGTAAATAAGGACGGTACGGCAAACTTTTTCGCCGCGCTCCGGCGCCTGCCGTCCCCGCCGAAAACCGTCCTGCTTTCGAGCCTCGCCGCCGGCGGCCCGTCCTGGGAGACGCGAAGCCGCCGTGAAAGCGACCCTCCCGACCCCGTGACCCCGTACGGAGAGAGCAAGCTGATGAGCGAGCAGGAAGCCCTTGTCTTCAAGGCTGAGATTCCGCTCGTCATTCTCCGCGCCGGCGCCGTCTATGGGCCGCGCGACAAAGATTTCCTGAGATTTTTCAAACTCGTTCAAATCGGGTTGATGCCCGTCGTCGGACGTCGGAACATGCCGATGACGCTCTGCTTCATCGGCGATATGGTCCGGGCGCTCCTTATCGCCGCGGAATGTCGGGTCCCGAGCGGGGAGGTTTTCAATATCGGCGACGCTGCAGCCGTCACGTGGGAAAGGCTCGGAGAAACCGCCGGACGGATTTTCCGGAAAAAAGCGCTCCGGATCCACATCCCGGCGCTCTTCGCGTTTCCTGGAGCCTTCCTCTCCGAAGCGGCCGGTTTCCTGGCCGGCCGCCCGACCGTCATCACCCGCGCCAAGGTCAAGCTGTGTTGCCAACCCGGATGGGTCGCGGACGTTTCTAAAGCGCGGGAGATGTTAGGGTTCGAGACGCAGACGGTTCTGGAAAACGGCGTTCGGGAGACAATCCGCTGGTATCGGGATCGCGGCTGGCTCTAGTGCCCCGTCTCTTAAGTCTCTTGTCCTAGGATTTCGCAAAGCCGGGGCACTTCCAAGGGGGAGTCAAGCTCCCCCTTCGGCGCTTCGCTCCGCTGAACCCCTGTCCTCATTTGAAGCTCAAATGAGGGCGAACTCCCCGGCGGTTGCGCGTTCAAGGAAGTATCTTTAATTAATGCAAGATCGTTGCGGAACGCGCAACTAGGGCCTTTTTTTCTCAACGGTCGTCAGCCGGGTCGAATAGGTCGCCGAGAACTTCGCCGCGCTTTTATAACACCAGCCTCCGGACCCGGATATGGCGAAATATCGGATCCGGCCGGTAACGGTATGGACGCCGCGGGCGGCTTTAGGGCTGACCGTGAACGGAACTTCGACCGGTTTTTTCAGGTCGAGTCGCTCCCGGCCGGTATCCTCGACAGCGGCAATCTTGAGGTCCATAGCCGTGAAAAAATTTTTGGGAAAGACGAGTTCGGCGTTCGGGTCGAACTCAACGATGAAGGACGGCAACGGGCTGACAACGATGCCCGGTTTGAGCGAGATTTTGAGGACGACTTTCCCCTCTTCGCCGCGCGACAGCCGAAGCGGCGTGACGCTCGTCTCGACCTTGAGAAGATCTTCGCCGGTCAAGCCACAGACGACGACCGCTAAAACGAGAAATGCATCAACGATATAACGTCTTTTCATCAAGGCCTGCTCAAGGGCTCGGATGAAAGGAGTTTAGGCACGGGAGGGCCGCGATGTCAAGGAGGACTCGCCTGGAGGGACTCGCTCCAGGCTCGTCCTCCGCTATTAATGGGGGGTAAGAAAGAGGTTTTGGGCTTGTTTTTTGGAAACCGTCAGTTTGCAAGGAAAAAAGGTGACGCCGATCGGGGCGCCTTAGCTAAAGTCCGAGTTTTTGTTAAGGAAGTGAGGGGTGTGCCGCTCGGAACCCGTCCGAGAGCGAGGTCGAGCGGATTTTCAAACGGCTCTCGGGAGCCGTTTGAGAGGGATCCAAGGGAGAGCCGCTCCCTTGGTCGCACACCGTCCTATGCGGTGCATAGGACGGTGGCGAAGGGGAGGCAGGGACGGCGGGTCTTTCCGCCGGAGCGTTGGAAGGGGTCTTCCCCTCCAAGTTGCCGAGACGGGGAAAATCCGCGTGGTGACGAGCGGCATATCCCGAGCGCTCCCTCCCCGGGGAAACCGGCGTGCCGACGGTCCTCTGCCCCGAGCCCTCCACCCCTCGCTACCATAGCCGAAGACGCGGACCCTATTCGGGGCTCCCCTTGGCTACAAGGGGAGAAGAAGGGATGAAATCAACCCATTCGACTCCCCGGGCTGAAGCCCGGGGTATGCTCAGGGTTGATACTGAGCGGCGCTTTTTACCCCGATTTGAAAATCGGGGTTTGGCGCCGCGAACGTATCAATAATAAATTCTTAGAACGCGTCTTCGGAAATATGATCCAACGTGCCCGTTCTCGATGGCAATGGGTACGCAAAGCTCTACGTACCATAAATCCGATCTTGCTCGCCGGCTAAAAATATTTCGGGGATTGGGTGACTATTTCTTGTCTTTCGGCAAGGACCGCTGCTGGCGGCGGTAGACAATGGAATCCAGGATTTGCTTGAACCGGGGAAGGTCACGAATGGAAGTCAGCAAGGGATCGCGACGGAACCAGCCGTCACGCTCATCGCCGTTGCGAACCGCTTTCTCGAGCCAATCCAGGGCTTTCTGGGATTCTCCATGGACCGCATAGAATTCCGCCGGCGTCAGGGTCGACAAGATAGCCATCGCCGCGTATTTTAGAGATTCATCGTCCATTTTTTTCAGAGCCTCGTTTGGCTTCCCTTCCAAAGCCAACAAGAGCGCCCAGGTCATATTGACATCATAGCTTTGCCGGGTTCCCGCGGGGAGGCTTTCGAGGCGCAGGCGCGCCTGGCCAAGATCCTTGGTGTCGATGAAGACGCGAGTCATTTTTTGGATGGCATATATGTTTTGGGGATCCTGCTCCAGGATTTTCTCATATTCTTTTATCGCCTCGGGATAATTGCCCTCCGTGCGCGAGATTTCCGCAAGACACATCCGGGCGGGGAAAAACAGGGGGTCCTGTTTCAGGAGCTGATGAAACAGAGTTTTCGCGGTCGTAGAATCGCCGCTGGTCGCATAATAATTGCCCAACCAGATTTTTGCGTCCATTTCCCGGGGGTTGATGTTAAGGGCTTTTTCGGCCTCTTGCACCACCAGTTCGTTTCGACCCTGATAAAAATAGAGAGCCGCAAAGCTCGAGTGAGCTCTTGCCGTATCCGGGTCGCTTTCGAGCGCGCGCTTAAGCTCGTCCTCGGCCTTGTATAAGAAACTCGAGTCGTTGGAGAAGCCGCTGTCGATCTCCAGAATAAACGAAAACCCATACCACGCCCGTGCTTCAGCGAACTTAGGGTCATTTTCCAGGGCCCGTTCCAGCATCGCCCTTGCCCTCTGAAGATCGAATTGGCGGGCGAGGAACATCATCGCTTTTTCGAAATATTCGTTGGCCTCAGGAATCGGCGAAGCGCGGCCGCCCGTGCTGACGGTTGTTGGGTCCCCTCCCGTTTTTTGCGGAAGGCTTCGTTTTGAGACGAACGTCCATATCATGACAAGCGCTGCCATCACGGCCGCAGCCAAGAGAGTCCCGGTCCTCAACCTGCGCTGGCCCCTTGAACCGGGGGCGGCCAGGCCGGCGACGTCAGCGGCCGCGATGGCC
>Ga0315289_10014651_pt1 | contig 10929 bp, 10 predicted proteins | sample YL17G11_40_MG_FD_203452 | JGI IMG/M metagenome (GOLD analysis project Ga0315289, IMG submission 203452) | Sediment microbial communities from Yellowstone Lake, YNP, Wyoming, USA - YL17G11_40 | ecosystem: Environmental > Aquatic > Freshwater > Lake > Sediment | place: USA: Wyoming | collected...
ATATTAGAAACTTATTTGCCACAGAGGTCACCGAGGCCACAGAGGGATTTACGTTCAAAAACCAAAAAGAAAAGGAAAAGGCGAACGCTTGCGGAATCTGTTTTGAGGGTGCAGCGTCAAATTCTTTTCCATTTTCTGCTCCCATATCTCTGTGCTCTCTGTACTACTAACGTGCAAACTCTTTAAATTTTGTAAAGAATCCCCCCCACCCTCTCCCTCCCCCTCGAGGGGGGAGGGTAGGGAGGGGGTGATTTCTTTTGGTTGCGGCTCTGCCGCGCTGTGACCTCTGTGGCTAAACAATTTCAAAATAAAGACTTTTCTTGCCCAGGCTGCTGACTCCTGTCTTCTGGCCTCTAAATTCAGGTCTTTATTATCCTGTCCATCTGCGTTCATCTGCGTCCCAATAAAAATTTAGATCTATTTCTCTGTCATTTTTTCTTCCAGGGCTTTCACCCTTTTCTCCAGAGCGGTCAAAGCCCGCTTCATCTCCGGTAGCCGGGGAATGACCGCCTGGGTCCTCAGCCATTCCCGGTGGGGGAAGGCCGGAGTGCCTGAGATGATTTGACCGGGGGGCACGTCCTGGGCAACTCCCGACTGGCCTCCTACCATGACCCCATCCCCAATCTTGATGTGGCCGCCCACTCCCACCTGCCCCCCCAATGATACTCGACTGCCCACCTCTGTGCTTCCCGCGATCCCGACCTGGGCCACGAGCACGGTATCTTCTCCGATGGTCACGTTATGCGCGATTTGGACCAGGTTATCCGTCTTGACTCCTCTTTTGACCCAGGTCTTCCCCATGGCTGCCCGATCGACCGCACAATTGGCCCCAATTTCGACGTCATCATCGACCTGCACGATGCCGACCTGCGGAATCTTCACATATTGCGCTCCATCCCGAGCGAACCCAAACCCATCGCTGCCGATGATGGTCCCCGGGTGAATGATGACCCTCTTTCCAATGACACATCGATTCATAACCACCACGTTGGGGTAGAGGACGCTTTCTTCCCCAATCTGCGCCGCTTCTCCCACGTAAACGCCCGGGTATAGGACGACTCGGTCCCCGATCTGACATCCATCGCCGATGAACACGAAAGGATAGATGGAAACCTCTTGACCGATTTTTGCACCTTGGCCAATATGCGCGCGGGGATCAACCCCTTTCGGGCGGTAGGGTTGATGAGCAAAGAAGGCCTGAATCTTGGCATAGGCGAGGTAAGGGTTGGGCGCACGAATGACCGGTTTGGAAAAAGCGGGCAGGGAGAGCGGAACGACGGCCGCCGCAGCCCTGGTTTTTTCCAGCCGGGAAAGGTTCTTGAGTTCGGCCAGAAAGGTAATTTCTCCCTCTCCGGCCTCTTCGAGGCCGGCGATTCCTGTGACCGCCAGAAAGGGATCCCCGGCAACCTTTCCCCCTACTAGAGTCGCCAGCTCATCCAGCGTGGCTTTCCTCTTCGTTGGTCTCCCCCCTCCAAATTCATTTTCCCTTCTGGTCGAAAATCTTGATCAATTCATCGGTCAGGTCCAGAGCATCCGAAGCGTAGATGATCCCACCTTGATTTCTTTCCAGGATGAGGGTATATTTCCCATCCTCTCCCATTTTCTTGACGACGCCTTCCAGTTTCCTCAGGATGCTTTCCGTCAGTTCCCGATCCTTGCGCTGCAGTTCTTCCTGGTAATCACGCTCCATCCTCTGCATATCGCGTGTTTTGGCCTGGTAGTCCCTTGCCTTTTCCTCCCGGGCAGCTTCACTAAGGACCAAGCCGCGCTTTTCCAGGTCTTCTTTCAGCTTTTCCAGTTCCTTCTGTTTTCCGGCAAAGTTCTTACGCATTCTATCCACTTCCAGGGTGATCTGCTTTTTTGCCGCCTTTCCGGCCTCGCAGAGGTTCAAGGCCTTTTGAATGTCAACGTAGGCAATCTTAAGCGGTTCGGCTCCCCACGCTAGGGAAACCCAGGCCATCCAGAATCCCGTTACCAACCAGAGAACTCCACTTTTCTTCATCCTTCTCTCCTTCGCAAAAAATTGTACCACAAACTTGCCCGAAGGCCTTTCAAATTTTTGACCAACCGGCCCTGCCCCATAGGTACTCATTTAAAAGAATGTGCCCACGGCAAAATCCCATGAGCTCTGACTCTCGCCCGGCTTGGGTTGCAGGTTGTATCCCCATTCCAGCCTCAGGGGGCCCATCGGAGATAGCCAGCGGAACCCAAAGCCGGCGCTGGTTCGCAGCCCCCCCTCGAGAAAGGCCTGCCCCACATCCCAGGCGTTGCCCGCATCGAAGAAGACCAGTCCTTTGATCTTGAGCTGCCGGATCAACGGAAAAATCCATTCAAAATTAAAAAGCATTTCCTTGTCGCCGCCGATGACTTCTCCATTGGGGGCCAAAGGGCCGACCGTCCAAGTTTTAAAGCCCCGGATGGTATAGATTCCTCCCAGCCGGTACCGCTCAAACAGGGGGACATTATGTTCTTCCCGGCCCTGGATATACCCGATTCGGCCCCGCCCCGAGAAAGTGGAACTCCAGAAAGGGGTAGTCCACCAGGAAGAATTGGCGCCGTACCTCGTGAAGTAATTCGTCCCGCCCAGCACCCCGCCGGCATACTCTACCCAGACCGAGCTGTCGGAGCCTCTGCTCGGATCCGCAAAACTATCCCGGGTGTCCCGCCGTATCGTGCCGGTGACACTGCTGGTGGTCGAGTCCCCGACACTCTGCTGAATGATAAAAGAGGCCGTGGGTTGCACATCGCTAATCGTAATCGTCTCATACTTAGACGAGAGATAGCCGCGAGTTTGCCCCATCAAAGGAAAGCCAAGACGAAGACCTCCACCCGTTCTTCTCACCGTGTAACTCTCGTAAATCCGGCGCGTATTGTATAGGTCGACACCCCCGGAAATGCGGCTGTCGAATAACGAGGGTTCGGTAAACCCCAAATTGTAGAACTGCGAGATGCCCCCGATTTGCCCGATCAGGCTTAACCTCTGTCCCCGGCCAAAGAGGTTGCTCTGCGAGATTTGGGCCGTGCCGACAAATTTATCCAGGGTGCTGTATCCCCCTCCCACGCTTACGGTCCCCGTGGGGCCTTCTTCCACCTGTACGTTCATCTCCAGTTTATCGTCGGCGCTTCCTTTCTTGGTGCTGATGTTTACCTCTTTAAAAAATCCCAGACGATTCAGGTTCTGGCGGCTTCCTTTCAAAGCCGACAGACTGTACAGTTCGCCCTCCACGGCTGGCAGCGACCGGCGGATGACCTTGTCGCGGGTTTTGGTATTGCCCAGGATATTGATCCGCTCGATATAGACCTCCCGCCCTTTCTGGATTTCGAAGATCAGGTCCGCCAGGTTTTGATCTGGATGGATGATAGTTTGGGGAGAGATATCCACGAAGGCATACCCCCGATCGGCATACAGATCGCTAAGTTTGATGACGCTGTCCCGCAGCTTATCCCGGTTGACGATTTCTCCCACATAAATATCCACCCATTGGAACATCTCTTCCTTGGGAAAGATCAGATCGCCCCGGATATCCACTTTGCCGACTTTGAACTGGCGGCCCTCTTCCACCGGGATGTTGATCATAATCCCTTCCGGGTCACGGGTAACCAGGGGCTTGCCCACTTTCGCCTGTAAGAAGCCCCTCTGGAGATAAAAAATCATGATGGCGTCCAGGTCTCTCTCCAGGGTCTCGTCTTTATAGGTCCCCGACTTGCTGACCCAAGACCAGAAACCTTTCTCCTTTGTTTCCGGCAGGGCCTTTCTCAACTGCGCGTCGGGAAAATGCAGGTTGCCCGAAAAAGTAATACTCTTGATGCGGATCTTTTTATGCTCCACAATCTTGAAATGGACGATCACGTCTCCCTTCCTGGGAGTTTCCAGGGCATAAGTCACCTCTGCGGAGAAGTACGCCTCATCGCGGTACTTGTGGAGGATTCTATTTACGCTTTCCTTCACCGCGTTAAGGTCCAGGATGGCCCGGGGTTTGAGGGTTATGACTTCCTGGATCTCGTTGGTCTTCAGCGCCTTATTGCCGGAAAATTTAATTCCCCGGATGATGGGCTTTTCCTCCACAACGAATACGATGGCCATTCCCCGATCCCAATCCCGTTTTTCCGCCCGGACATCCTGGAAATATCCTAGCTGGTAGATGGACTTCAGGTCTTCCCGCAGGACCCGAGGGGAAAATATATCCCCTTCCTTCATTTTGATCTGGGACCGGATGGCGCTCTCCTCGATCGCCTTACTCCCCTCGATCACAACTTTGTAAATCAACTCCTTTTTTAAAACCCTGACGTTAAGCTCCTGGGCCAACTTCTGAGCGATGGGGTCCAGACCTTCCATCACTTTCCCCATGGTAAAAGCGGAGGACAAAACCCCTTCCAGATAAACGTCGAGGATCCGGGCGTCAAGGCTGATGGACCCGTTGACCTGAGTGATAGAACCGGTGATGATATAATCGGTATCGACCGTTCGCCCGATCTCCCGGGCCAAACGTTCATCGATCTCTACCGGGCCTACCCGGGCCAAAGCTTCCTGAATTCTTTCCTCCCCCACCAGGATGATCCGCTCATCCCTGCCCAGTTCCCGGGAGAGGATTTTGGCCAGCCGCATCGGCCAGCCCGCGAGCTTCTCCCGATCGGGCGCATAAACCTTAAAGGGGAGGATACCGACCTTCACCACCTCTTGCCCGCTGGCTTTTCCTGCCGGCAAGCCAACATAAACCAAGAGGCAAAAACAAATGCTCGCCAGAATTCGCTTGCCCATCGACACCCGTTTTCTGAAATGGCCCTCTGGCAAAAATTTCCATTTCCAGTGCAACGTGGCTCGGGAGATCCATCGCCCCTCCCTTCCGCCGGAGACCGACCCCCTTCGGCCGGGGTCAGCCATTTTCATACAATTTTCCGTCCACTAACTTGACCCTGTGGGTCATCCGGCCAGCCAGTGCGGGATTATGCGTAACGACGACAATCGTGATCCCCTGTTGGCGGTTGATATCCACCAGAAGCTTATGCACTTCCTCCCCTGTTTTTGAGTCCAGGTTCCCGGTCGGTTCATCCGCTAAAATCACCCGGGGGTTCAACATCAGGGCCCGGGCCACGGCAACCCGTTGCTGTTCGCCCCCGGAAAGTTCTCCGGGCTTATGTTGCAGTCGGTCTCCAAGCCCCAGCCGGCCCAGGATTCTCTCCGCGCTCTCGATCGCCTCTCTCTGACCCATGCCCCGGATCAGCCCCGGCATCATGGTGTTCTCTACGGCGCTAAATTCCGGAAGCAAATGGTGAAATTGGAAGACAAATCCCAGATGCCGGTTGCGAAACTCCGCCAATTCGCCATCGCTCTGCCCGAAGAGATCGATGTCTTCGAAATAGACTTTCCCCTCCGTGGGTCGGTCCAGCGCCCCCAGGATGTGCAACAGGGTGCTTTTCCCAGCGCCCGAGGCCCCCTCGATCGCCACCATCTCTCCGGGCATGATTTTGAGCTCGATCCCCTTCAAGACTTCGATGATTTTGCCGCTGCTTCCGAAAATGAAAGATTTCTTAAGACCCTGGGTTAGAAACAACGGATGATTCCCCGGTTCCATGGATCGAATCAGACCATCCCCTCCTTTGCCGGACTATCCTGCACAATCCCCAGCGCTTTGAGTTTGTTGGCCAATCGGAGGCGGAGGAACTCCTCGAGAGTTTTCATGACCGCCGGGTGGTTGGCGGCAATCTGATCGAAATCTTTTTTATTCAGCCGTACCAATTCCGCCGGCTGCAAAGTCTTTACCGAAGCCGTTCGCGGTCTGCCCGTCAGCAAAGAGATTTCACCGAAAAAATCCCCCTCTTTCAGCCGGGCCAACGGCAATTTCTCGCCCCGGGGAGATTCTGTAAAAGCTTCCACTTCGCCCTTTTTAATGATGTAAAGAGAATCCCCCGCCGCTCCTTCTTCCAACACCATCGCCCCGGAAGGGAACTTTTCCATCGTGAACTTGTCCAGCATCTGTTTCCTCTCCTCCAGGGAAAAGGCTTTAAACAGGGGAGAGAAGGCTAAAAGGTTCTCTAAAACCCGCTCCTTGTAGAATTTGAAGAGAACCTGGGATACGCTGGGAAATTCTTGGATGATCTTCTGCAAATCCTCTTTCATAATCTCCAAAAGCTCCGTGTCGGCAAGAGCCTCTACAGTGGCCTGGCGCTTGGCGTCGGCAAAGAACCCGAACTCTCCGAAAAAGTCCCCTTCTTTCAATTCCGCAAGGCGGATTTTCTCCCCCCCAGAAGGGTGCCGGAAGATGCTCACTCTTCCATGGCTAATAATGTATATGGAATCCCCCGGGTCGCCTTCCTTGCAGATGACTGCGTCCTTGGCGAAATGTCTGGCCTGAATCTTTTCCATCACCCGGGAGAGTTCCTCTTTTTTCAGGTCGGAAAAAAGGGGGGTGGGGGACCGGCCTTCTTGCCCGGCCGCGGCTGGCTCCATGACACCGACTTTGCGCTCCATGCCTTCCTCCACGGCCATTCCCCGTTTGGCGTAGAGCTCGGCCAGTTGGTCGTGTATTTTCACCTGTGAGGAGTCCAGTCGTAAAATGACTTTATTGACAGCAATCGCCTGGATTAAGAAACCTTCCTTGGCATATCGTTCGGAGGCCTTGCGGTAGGCTTCCAGAGCCTCTCCCCTCTTGCCCATCTTCTCCAGCAAGTCCCCGATCTTGACCTGCAGATGGAGATTCTTGGGGTCCTGAACGGCTTTCCTCTGGAGTTCTTTCATCTCTTTTTCATTTTTATCACCGAAAAATAGACCAGCCATTTAGCCCTCCTTTTTCACTCATAGCGAATCGCCACTGCCGGGTCGAGCCTGGAGGCCTGCCAGGAAGGGTAGAGCGTGGCCAGGAAGCTGATCCCGATCGCGGCGAGAGCGACGAGGAAAAAATCGATCCCGTTCATTTTGACGGGGAGGCGGGAGATGTAATAAATATCACTGGGAAGGGAAATAAACTGGTATTTGGCCAGGAGCATACAAATCACGTAACCTCCGATCAGGCCCAGGGCCGTCCCCACCACCCCGATGATCAATCCCTCGAAGATGAAAATCCTCCGGATCGATTTCCTCGCCGCCCCCATAGATTTGAGAATGGCGATGTCCTTGTTCTTCTCCATAACCACCATGATCAGCGTACTGACGATTCCGAAAGCCGCCACCAAAACGATGAGCACCAGGATGATGAACATCACGGTTCTTTCCAGTTTGAGGGCGGCGAAAAGGCTTTTGTTCATCTGCATCCAATCCTTCGTCCAGAAGGGGAACCCCAACGCCTTTTGGATTTCTCGGGCCACTTCCTTCACCCCGTAAATATCCTTGACTTTCACCTCCACGCCCGAGACGGAATCATCCATGGCCAGGAATTTTTGGGCGCTTTTCAGGGAAATATACGCTAAAGTAGTGTCATATTCATACATCCCCGAGTCAAAAATACCGCTGACACGAAATTTTTTCATCGGGGGACCTGTACCCATCGGGGCTAACGCACCCAGCGGAGAAACGACCACCACCGCGTCGCCAAGCATGATCCCCAGAGTCTGGGCCAGCTCTTTTCCAACCAAAATCCCGGGAGGCTCGGAAGATCCTTCTTCCCTCTTCAGGCCATCCATGGAGCCCTTTTTGAGGTTATTCTCAATGTTGATGACTCGTCCGGCCGTATTCGGGTCGATTCCCCGGAGAACGACCCCAAGGACATTTGTTTCCGAGGTGATCATGGCCTGGGTGAAGATAAACGGGGTCGTAGCCACAACTCCCTTGGTCCCTTCCACCTTTCGACTCACTTCTCCATAATCCCGCATCGGGGAGCCATGTTGGAAAATGACCAAGTGAGCATTCGTTCCCAGGATCTTCGTCTTCAAATCCTCTTCAAACCCGCTCATCACCGATAGGACAACCACGAGCGCCATCGCCCCCAGACCCACCCCGGCCATGGAGAGAATCGTGATCAGGGAGATGAAGATTTGCTTGCGCTTGGCCTTTAAATATCGCAGGCTAATGAAAAGTTCGTAACGCATAATTTAGCGATCAGCCCTCAGCGAAAAGCCGAGAATTCATTCTTCTCCGGCGGAAAGCGGATCGCCGACCGCCGAATGTTCATTCTTTCTCCGGGCGCATTTGGGGAAAGAGGATCACGTCGCGGATAGAGGGGGAATTCGTCAAAAGCATGACCAAACGATCTACCCCGACGCCTTCCCCAGCGGCCGGCGGCATCCCATACTCCAAGGCTCGCAGATAATCCTCATCGGAGAAGTTTATTCCCTCTTCATCTCCGGCTTTGGCCTTGGCCTGCCGAGCAAAGCGTTCCTCCTGATCCCGGGGGTCGTTAAGCTCGGAAAAAGCGTTGGCAATCTCCCGGCCGGAGATGTAAAGTTCGAAACGGTCCACCAGTTCCGGATTTTGATCATTTTTCCGGGCCAACGGGGAATCCTCGATCGGGTATCCCGTGATGAAGGTCGGCTGCACCAGGTGGGGCTCGGCCACCTTCTCAAAAATATCGACCCAGAGTCTCCCCAGCGGCTCCTGACCGGTAAGGGGTATTCCCAGTTGTCTCCCGAAGTTGAGGACCTGTCCGTGATTTTTCCAGCCCTCTTCGCTTAATCCTCCGTAGGTCAGCAGGCTTTCCTGGATGCTGATTCGTTTCCACGGAGGGGTGAAGTCCAGCCGCGTCCCCTGGTACTCCAACGCCATTTCCCCTTTGAGCTCTTTGATCAAAGAAGAAACCATGATCTCGGTCATCTCCATCAAATCCCAGTAGGTAGCGTATGCCTGATAGAACTCCAGCATGGTGAATTCGGGGTTGTGTTGCGTGGAGAGTCCTTCGTTACGAAAGTTCCGGTTGATTTCGAAGACCCGTTCGAAGCCCCCCACCAGAAGCCGTTTAAGGTAAAGTTCCGGGGCCACGCGCAGGTATAACTCCATGTCAAGAGTGTTGTGATGGGTTTTAAAAGGACGTGCCGTGGCGCCGCCGGGGATCGGCTGCATCATGGGGGTTTCCACTTCCAGGAAACCCCGGCTCGTCAAGAAGTTTCTGAGGTAGGCGGTCATCCGGCTTCGAGTAAGGAATACTTCCCGCGAACCGGGGTTGACAATGAGGTCCACATAGCGCTGCCGGTATCGGGTTTCCTGGTCGACCAAACCATGCCACTTCTCCGGCAGGGGCCGGAAAGATTTGGCCAGCATTTCCAGCGCTTCCACCATGACGGTAAGCTCGCCGGTCTTGGTGCGGAAGAGTCTTCCCCGGACCCCCACGATATCCCCGACATCCAAGCGACGCAATACCTTCGAGCTTCTTTCGTCCATCTGGTCTCGCCGGAGGTATCCCTGGATTCTTCCGGTGCGGTCCTGGACGTGAAAGAAGGCGGCCTTCCCAAAATTGCTCAGGCGCATCAGGCGCCCGGCCAAGGCAAAGCGGGTTTCCAGAGCCCGGAAATCTTCTTCGCTTTTGTTCCCGTAAGAGGCGAGAACCTCCTCCACGGAATGGCTCACCCGGAAAGTATTGGGGTAAAGGGGAATCCCCTCGCTCAGCAATTCCTCAGCTTTCTTTCTCCGTTGTAAAAAGAGTTCCTTTTGTTCCTCCACGGTTCACTCGGCAAAGATAAATTTTTGGCGCGGGTTACTCCCTAGAAGGCCTAAGACCCCGCAATGACAAAAACCAAATAAGAATTGTAGCGTTCGTCCGCGAACGCATCGAAGGCTAAAATATCTCAATTCTGACTCGGAGTCAAGCTAAGAGTTAGTGATTTTCTTGCGTTTCTGCTCGTGACGTGGCTCGGGGGCCAGGGCGATGAGTGCCGGCAGCCTCGGCTGGGTGGAAGCAATCCAGAAGATACAAGTTTTTTACGCCGCAGGAGGCGGGGTGCTTCTTCCCGCCCCATCTGCGGAGATCGCAGCGCCTCAGGATGCCAAGCTCAGCGTCCTGGCCCCCGAGCCCTCTGACCAGCTATGAATTATGACACGAACTTTCGAAACGCGACAATGGGTGTGGGCCAAATCGGGTGAGAAAAAATTTCCGGGAGGGAAAGGCCAAGGGCAAGGCTGTAAACGGTGGAATCCTCACCTTTCCGGGGTGGGAAAGGGTACGGGATCCTTGGTTCACCTGGACCGCCCGGCACCAAAGATCAATTGTCCAGAAAATCGCGCCGGGTGAAAAGCGCCTCCAGGTCGTAGCCGAGCTTTTTCAGGTTCTCTTTTCCCCCTTCCTCTCGATCCACCAAAGCCAGAACCTGGACCACCTTCAACCCTTCTTCCCGGGCCCGCTCGATCGCCTTGATCGTGCTCCCCCCAGTCGTGACGACATCCTCCACGATGGCCACCGCGGTCCCTTCTGGGAGGTTGTTGATTCCTTCGACCCAGAGCCCCCGGCCATGTTTTTTCGGCTCTTTGCGGATGATGAACGCCGGCACCGGCCTCCCTTCCAAAAAGCTGATCAGAGAAACGGCGGTGGCGATCGGGTCGGCTCCCATGGTCATCCCCCCTACGCCCTGCACAGCTTCTCGGGAATCCTGCAGGCGCTCAAAAAGCAGTTTCCCGACCAAATAGGCCCCTTCTGGATGCAAGGTTACCGGCCGGCAGTCGATGTAGAAGTCGCTTTCCTTCCCCGAGGTCAAGATTACCTTCCCCCGGGTGTAGGCTTTCTGCTTTAGCAGGTCGAGAAGCCTTTCCCGCAAATTCATCATCCTCTCCCCCCGTCAATTCTATTTTCACCGCAGAGAGCGCAGAGAACGCTGAGTCGAAATCAGAATTACGACCTAAAATCTGAAACGCCAAAATACAAGTTAGCCCCCCTCACCCTTCCCCTCTCCCCCGCAAACGGGGGAGAGGGCGGCGGTGAGGGGGAAGAATAAAAAAGGAAATTCCTATACAATAAATTTATTTTGTTTTTTTATAGTTGCTCTTATTTCTCCGCGTTCTCTGCGCTCTCT
>Ga0315289_10014652_pt1 | contig 10928 bp, 2 predicted proteins | sample YL17G11_40_MG_FD_203452 | JGI IMG/M metagenome (GOLD analysis project Ga0315289, IMG submission 203452) | Sediment microbial communities from Yellowstone Lake, YNP, Wyoming, USA - YL17G11_40 | ecosystem: Environmental > Aquatic > Freshwater > Lake > Sediment | place: USA: Wyoming | collected...
GGGATGGTAGTGGTTGGTGAAGCAGAAGATGGACGAAAAGCCGTTCAGCTCGTCCGCGAGTTGGTCCCTGACGTGGTGATCATGGATGTTACGATGCCAGGCTTGAACGGCATTGATGCCACCCGGGAGATTGTCGCAGCTAATCCAGGGGTGAAGGTCGTTGGACTGTCCATGCATTCCGACAGGCGGTTTGTGGCGGGAATGTTAAGCGCTGGCGCCTGCGGTTACGTCAGGAAGGATTGTGCTTTTGAGGAAATGGCGCGTGCGGTCCGCGCTGTAGCCGCTAATGAGACCTACCTCGATTCAAGGACTGCAACCGTAGTAATAGAAGATTACGTCGGCGGTATGGGAGAAGGCAACTTTTCTGCTCCTCGCGTGCTAACCGGGAGGGAGCGAGAGGTACTTCAGCTCCTCGCAGAAGGGAGGAGCACGAAGGAGATTGCTGCGTGCCTTCGCGTGAGCGTCAAGACCGTCGAGTCCCACCGTCAGCATATCATGGAAAAGTTGAGGATTCGCACGGTTGCTGGTCTGACAAAATACGCTGTGCGCGAAGGCTTGAGCGCGCTGGAAGAGTGATCGCAATGCCCCGGTCGTAGTCCTTTTGTCCTACGTCTCCTCTTGCCTACGCTTACTCCGCCTAAGGTATTTCCCACGCCAAAATCAGGAGATTCCCGATTCCGCCTTGTCTCCCCGATAGAGTTAAATTAAAGCGAACATCGGAGTAGTTTCGCAGACGCCCTCGGTGATTGGTGCATAGAACAATGATTTCCGCTCAGTTCAGTGCCACATGTCGAGCACAGAATCCGGAAGAGAGTGACCGGCAAGGCAAGGGAGAGGCAAAGGCGGAACCGCGTCGGAATTCTCGAACCCCCCACGGCGACGGGCAGAAAACGGGGCGTCTGTGTGAGCAGGCGAGGCCGCGGGTGTTCATCGGCTTTCGGAGAGGGCGTGTGAGCGGTAGCCCAAATGGCGATCGAGGCGACGAGCGCGGTCCGGCAGCGACAGGTGTTCCGCAATCGGGCGATTACACTGCGCGAGATGGCAAGAGGAATCTACAGCATTTGAGTGGGCAATATACTGTGCGCGCGGTATTGCCACGCTTAGAGCGCGTGCAGTAACTTGTAAAGTGGTTTCTAAGGTTAGGTGCACGCCAGAGATTGAGTCACGAGGGCGACGCTTAGCGGGCAAAGCGGGTCGCGCCTAACAAGAAGGGTAAGGGAAATAACAAGGGGGGAGTCCTCCTCTGTAAAACCACGAGCACCGCATAAAGCGGGGGGGTATTGATGAACTCAGTTTTCTGTTCCGCTCGTGAATCTCGCCATTTCACAGGGACTTCTCACGCACAAAGCCCGGAAGTCTTTTTCCATGAGGTTCTGCCGATAAAGCACATTGAAAGCACGTAAGGAGGTCTGCCAATGCGAAACAGAAGCAAATTGATTACGTCCGGAATCGCAACCTTTTGCCTAATTGCGACGGGGGGATGGATCGCACTCTGGCAAGAATTTGCCTGGGGCGCTGATGTCATCGGCGTTTTCAGCAACATCGTGGGTTTGAAACTCGTGGATGTGAACGAGGGATGGAACGTCCTGAGTGTCCCCCTCGTGCCGTGTTCCATGACAGACGGGACAGTCACCGGCGTAGCCACCGGGAAAATCGTGGATTCGTCCGCTTCCTGGAAGCCCAATGAGCATGCAGGGTGTTGCGTCCGGGTTACAAAAGGCGCACAGATTCTGTCTTACTTCATCACGGGCAACACGGCGACCGAGTTCACCGTCACTAAAGGCGACCCAAAAGCAGACGGCGTTGTCGCCGGGAACACGTATCGCGTGAGACCAAGCCTCGAGTGTATGTTCGGAGGGCCAGATGGCCCCTTGACGGGAGGCGATGGTTTCACCAGCCCCTCAGATGAGATTGTGACATGGAACGCGGCCACTCAAAAGGTGGGAGGGTCCGCTTATCTTAGGGACATTCCGTCCCTGGGACTCGAGGGGTGGTTCGATGTCGTTTGGAACCCGAGCGACCTCGACATTGATGCGCACATGGGGTTCTGGCTGAGACATTACGGGGATGCGGTTCGACTTTCCCTTCACGGACACGTCCAGTGCGCGGCGTGCGTAAGCACGGTGGAGGGGGGGTGGAACCTCCTTGGCGTCTCCATACCTTGCCCCGAGTGTTTGAACAAAGTCGGAGACGACGAGACGCAACTCGAGTCCTGGGGAACAGCAGGGGACATGATTACACAGCCTGCCGACCAGATTGCCGTCTGGGACTCTGCCAAGCAGAAGATCAGCGACTCAGCGTTCCTGAGTTCCGTAACGGGTTACGAGGGCTGGCTTGACAGCGTTTGGAATCCCAGCCCGATAGTCGTCTCTCCGGGGCAGGGCTTCTGGTACTGGGCAGTTAGGGACTTTGTATGGCAGGACGTGCCTCCATACGCCTTCTGACCCATACCACACAATCGAGAAAATGCCGTTAGTTTTTTGACGAAACATAAATGCGGAGGAAGTTTAGTTGGCAAAAGTCTTAAAAGGGAGTGAACCGATGAAGATTGGTTACAGGACAATCGCCTTAATCGTCCTTTGCACCGTGCTTCCGTCTGTGTTTGTCCAGCGGGTGAATTCCGTGCAAGAGAGCCTGCCGGCGCGGATTTTGCCCCATCCGACGGAACCAGGCGTTAGCATCATTTCCTGGAGGTTCGAGCAGGGCAAACAGTACGAGATTTATTGGAGTTCGGGACCTGTCTCCGAAGACATGGCCTGGACCAAGGTCGCCGACCCGCAAATCACCACTGAAGAAGGGTGGATGAAATGGACCGATGACGGGTCGAAGACCGGCGGCCTTCCGGTGGGCGAGAGGTACTACATAGTGCTTCTCGTGGCGAATCGCCCGCCCAATGCCCCGGTTAAAGTCGTCATCAATGAAACAGAACCGAAGACTGACACGAACCTGACCTGCACTTTAACCCCTGCCGCGCCACCCGATCCCGACGCTGGGGACACCGTAAAATACGCCTATAAGTGGAAGGCAGGCACGAAGGAGGTCGTTCACCCTGCCACCGCCAGCCTGACCGATACCTTGACCGCGGACAATACAGCGAAGGACGAGGCCTGGACGGTTACCGCCACTCCGAATGATGGGAAGGCGGATGGGCCGAGCCTGACCTCCAGTCCTGTAACCATCAAGAACTCACCACCCTCAGCCTCCGGGGCCGCCGTATCCCCTGACCCCGCTTACAAAAGCAGCACCCTAACCATCGTGGGGCTGGTAGGACAGGATCCGGACAAAGAGGATACTGTCACATACAAATATCAGTGGAAGCGAGGAGGCATTGACATACCCGCAGCTACCGACGCGACACTATCCAATACCAAATTCAACAAAGGGGATTCGATTTCCTGTCGGGTAACGCCGACGGACGGCACCGCCGATGGCAATCCCATCATGACACAGGTTGTAGCGATACAAAACTCTCCTCCGGGCACTCCGAGCGTGATTGTGGAGGCGAGCCCAACAAGCAGACTCGACGGCAACGCCGACAACAATAGCGACCTGATTTGCAAAGTCACGAAGGCGACTCCCGCAGACATTGATGGGGATTCCGTTGTCTATAAATATGAGTGGTTGAGGAATGGCGCCTGGTATGCCACTCGCACCAAGTCTGAACTCTCCGATACAATTTCCAGCGCTGCGACTTCTGTGGGCGAAACCTGGCTGTGCATACTTACGCCTAATGACGGGACGGTCAACGGGACGTCCGTCTCCGATTCCATAGCAGTAATGAACGCCCTCCCCAGAGCAGTAGGTTTAAGCATTTCGCCCGCTTCGCCGCTAACCGGGGATGATCTGATAGCCGCGTGGAACTATCAGGACCCGGACGGGGACGCGGAGAAAGGGGACAAGCGGGAAGTACGCTGGCACCGAAACGCGCAGGCCGTTGACAGTCTCAACAACAAGACGACCGTTCCGGCGTCGGAGACGGGCGAGGGCGAAACATGGTACTTCCGAATTCGGGTTCATGACGGCAAAGAGTACAGCGACTATGCTCAGTCCCCGAGCGTGGTAATCGGTAACACGGCTCCCGTCGCCACCAACGCCCATATCGAGCCGCCGGATGCCACTTCCCATGTGGACCTGACGGCGACCTACGACTTCTCGGATGTTGATGGGGACGCAGAGAGCGGCTCGGAGATCCGCTGGTATCTCTTCGGGGCGCTAAAGGCCGAGCATAATGACAAGAAAATTGTGCCTGCTTCCGCCACAACGAGATACGACGTTTGGCGGTTCACGGTCAGACCCAAGGACGGAAGCGATTACGGGACGTTGAAAACTTCCCCCGACCTGACCCTTCGCAATGCCCGTCCTCAAGCTCAAAACGTGGGGCTTTCCGCGGATCCTTCGCCAGCAACAAGGGTCAGCAAGCTCACAGTCAGTTACACTTACTTCGACCAGGACTACGTTCCAAAGAAGGACACGCAACCCGCGGTTGACCCAGAGAACGTCGCCGGCAGGATAGTCGAATGGTACAAGAACGGCACGAAGGTTTTCACCAAGAACGGAGTCGGAAGCGACACGCTTCTCCTCGGCACGGAATATACGGACACGAAGAAAGGCGATACGTGGTTCGCGAAGGCGAGCGTTCACGATGGCATCGAGAACGGGCCTTTCGCCCAGTCCCCGTCAACAACTCTCTCGAACTTCCTGCCCGTGGCTCAGAGTCCGTACATCACGCCGGCCTCGCCACTGACGGCGGACGACCTCGTCGCCCATTACACCTATTACGATGCCGATTATAAGGCCGGCACTCCGCCGATTGATGCCGAGAACACCTCAAAGAGGGAAGTGAGATGGTTCAAGGATGGCGTTGTGGAGGAAGCCCATAACGATAAGCTTTCGCTCCCCGCCTCGGCAACTTCCAGGGGCGAGAGATGGCGGTTCACAATTCGCGTCCACGACGATTCGTCTTACGGTCCGGTAGGGACCTCGGGAGAGGTAACGATAGGAAATACTGTCCCGGTGATTCTCAATCCAGCGCTTTCACCTTCTCCGGCGGTAAGCGCGGACGATCTAACCGCCAACTACACCTTCAAGGACGACGACAACGATTCCGAATCGGGAACCGAATACCGCTGGTACAAAAACGGCGCACTCTTCACAATCAAAGTAGGCGATCCGCCCAAGGATGTCCCTTATGGCCAGAAAGTTCTCACCGCCAACCACACGACGAGGGGCGACAATTGGCTGTTCTCGGTGAGGGCCAGCGACGGAACGGCTTACAGCAACTGGGGCCACTCGCCCGAAATCACGGTTGTCAACGCGAAGCCGAGGGCTGCTGACGTGCGAATCGAGCCGTCTCCTGCCATCACCACAGATACCCTGGTTGCCAAATACAGTTGGTCTGATCGTGACCAGCCGGACGACACGGACCAGGGCACACAGATCAGGTGGTTCAGGAAAAAGGCGGGCGAACCCAGCTTCACCGAGGTCGCAACGGGAGGGTCTGTCTCTCCGGACCTCACGACAAAGGGCGACCAGTGGTACATCAAGGTCAAGCCCGGTGATAGCTACGAGCTCGGAGCAGAAGTGCAGTCGGGCACCATCAGCATCGTCAACGCTGCTCCGAAAGCGACCGTGAATCCCATCTTGCCGCCCGACCCGGTTAAAGGCACGAGCCTTTCCTGTAACTACACCTATAGTGACGCTGACGGTGACGCGGAGAAAGAGGATGCCACGGTCATCACCTGGTACAAGGACGGCTCCGTTTATCAGACGGGAAATAGGAAGACCGCGAATATCTTAACAGTCCCAGCGAACGTCGTGGTCAAAGGCGAGGTATGGAAGTTCGCCGTCATCCCGCACGATGGAACGACCGCCGGCTCGGAGGCTTCCACGTCTGTTACCATCGGGAATAAACCGCCCTCTGTCGAGAACGCCAAGGTCACTCCCACAAGCCCGAAGACCGACGATGACCTCCAGGCCGGTTACACATTCAAGGATGTGGACGGCGACTCCGAGTCCGGGACTGAGATTCGGTGGTACAAGAACGACGTTAATCAGCCAGGCCTCAATAACTTCACGACGGTGAACCGTGCCCTGACTGCAAAGGGCGAGCTCTGGTATTTCATGGTGAAGCCGAACGACGGGACCGACGTCGGGGCGGAGGTCAAGTCCGCCTCCGTCACGATTGGCAATACGTCGCCGGCTGCCTCCGACCTCAGCCTCACCCCGGATGCCCAGGCTGGAGGAACCGTCACGGCCGCCTACACTTGGACGGACCCTGATGCCGGCGACACCGAATCCGGAAGTAAAATCGAATGGTTCCGGAAGCCGGCCGGAGGAACAACTTTTTCCAAGTTTAAGGAAGGGACTTCAGAGACTCCCGGTATCCTCCAGGTGGCCGCCGGCAACAAGGGCGAACAATGGTACTTCACGGTCGAGCCTAAGGACGGCACAGACTTCGGCAGCAAGCAGACTTCTGTTACGGTGACCGTGGGTAATACTGCGCCGACCGCCTCCGGTTTGACGATCACCCCGCTTTCTCCGAAAGCCGGACAGAAGATTACTGCCGGTTACAGCTACTCAGATGCCGACGGCGACACCGAGAACGGCAGCGTCATGACCTGGTACAGGAAACCGAAGGGCGGCGCCTTCGGCATCGTCGCCAGCGGTACAACCACCGCAGGGGCAACGGGCGGAATCAAGGAGGTTACCGCTACCGGGAGGGACGAGCAGTGGTACTTCACGATCAAGCCCAAGGACGGGACTCTCTTCGGCCAGGAGTACCAGTCGGCCATTATCACTGTCATCAACAGCGCGCCTCAAAAGCCAGAGATAAAGCTTTCTCCTGATGTCCCGGCGAGCAATGAGAACATCCTCTGCACCGTAACAAAGTATGGGGACGCCGACGGCGACACGCTCAACTTCGAGTACTACTGGACGAACGGAGCCGGGCCCATCTCTCGGATCAAAAGCGCGACGACCGATGTGATAAGCGGCGCGCTCACCAACGAGCTGGAGACCTGGACCTGCCAGGTCAGGGCCAGCGACGGACTGGAAGTCAGCGCCTGGTCGGTCTCTGATGCCAAGAAGGTCAACGCCGTGCCTCAAGTCCTCACCGCGGACATCACGGCTGACCCGACTCCACCGTCAACCAATAGCACCTTGACCGCTACCGCGACGGGAGCCGACGCCTTCGGCGGGACCCTGAAGTACGATTACCAGTGGTTGAACAATGACGCACCAATCGCTGGCGCGCCGAACTCCAACAAGCTCACCAAAGAGTATTTCTCGAAGGGCCACAACATCTCCTGCCGGATCACAGCGAAGGACGGGATCGAGCCCGGCAATTCGCTAACTTCGATCGTTCTGACCATAGCGAACGCGGTGCCAAAGGCTTCCAACGTTTCCATATCCCCGGCGGCGCCGCGGACCAACGACGACTTGGTTGGAAGCTATCAGTACTCGGACAACGACTACGACCCCGAGTCGGGAACCGTCCTGAAGTGGTTCGTGAATGGGCTTGAGATCCCTCGCGACAAGGATAAGCACATCCTGCCGAAGCAATACACCACAGAAGGGGATGTTGTGGTCTTCAGCGTCCTGCCGAAGGATGGCATAGGGTTCGGGGCGGAAGCCACCGTGCAGAAGACAATCCTGAACTCGCCGCCTGACGCGCTGGACGTTTACCTGGCACCCGCCGGGAAAGGGCAGACCCTCGTGGCGTCTTACACGTACTACGATGCTGACAACGACCCGCAGGGAGCGACCCAGATCAAGTGGTACAAGAACAACGTTCCTTCGCTGACGGCGGTTGTTGGCGAGCGGGGTGAGCAGTGGTACTTCACCGTGTCGCCCTATGACGGCACAGAGTATGGCCCCCTGAGGATATCCAACACCATGATTGCCCCCAACACGCCCCCGACGCTGGACGGTGTAGCTATCGGTCCGGAGCCCGCCTATGTGACCAGCACCTTCACAGCGACTCCCGGAACCGCCTCCGACGTGGATGGCGACAAGGTTACGTTCCTCTTCCAGTGGCAGAAGTTCGCAGGCGGTAACTGGGGCGATATATCCGGAGCCACCAGCAATACCCTTGGCGGTGGCTTCAAGAAGGACGAGCAAATTCGTTGCGTGGTCAGGCCCCACGATGGAATGGAAAGCGGCTCTCCGGTCCCCTCAAACGCGGTAACCGTGAGCAACTCGCCGCCGAACGCCTCCGGGCTGTTCATTTCGCCGCCCGAGCCGAGCAGCACCAACAACCTCACGGCCATTTACAGTTATAGCGATGCCGACAACGACGCCGAGGAAAATTCGGTTATCAAGTGGTTCAAGAACAACGTTCCGGGACCCTCCGGCAAGACTCTCCCTGAGGCGGAAACGGCAAAGGGCGAGCAGTGGCACTTTACCGTCCAGCCGCGAGACAAGGCGGGCACCCTGGGCACGGAAAAGACCTCCGGCAAGGTTACCATCGGGAACGCCCCGCCGACCGCATCCAATGTTGGTGTCCTGCCGCCGTCGCCGCGTGTTGCAGATGTGCTGACCGCGGACTACGACTATGCGGATCCGGATAACGATGCGGAAGCAGGAACCCAGGTGCAGTGGTACAAGAACGGCTCCCTGTTCAGGACGGATACGGTCAATGCCGGTCAGCTGAGCCAGATTGCGTCCACCAACCTGCGAGCCGGTGACCGGTGGTTCTTCACCGTGCGACCGAAGGATGGCTATGACTTCGGCATGTTGGTCAGCTCCGCAGAGGTGACGATTGGCAACAGCCCACCAGCGGCTTCCAACGTTCGCATCGAACCTGCTTCGCCCAACACGACCCAGGATCTCCAAGCCAAGTACGACTACACCGACGCTGATGGTGATCCCGAGGCCGGCACGGAGATCCGCTGGTACAAGGGCGGCACCCGTCAAGGGACCTTAGACGACCTCAAGACCGTTCCGGCTTCCGCGACGACCAAAGGCCAGTCCTGGTACTTCACCGTCAAGCCCAGGGATGGAATACAGTTCGGGACGCAGGAGCGGTCTCCGGACGTGTATATCGTTAATGCCGCTCCCACCGCATCCGTGGCCGACATCACGGGGGCTCCGTGGCCGCCGGTCCAGGGAAGCGAGCTCGTCTGCAACTACACTTACAGCGACGCCGACGGTGACACAGAAAACGGGACTCAGTTCGGCTGGTGGAGGAACCGAGGAGGCTCGTGGAGGGAGTACGACGGCGTCAAGAAGATTGACGCAAACGTGAAAGAAGACAACGTCTATCGCGTCCTCAAGAACGACCTCTGGGAGTTCAGGGTCAAGCCTAAGGATGGAGTTGACTTTGGAACCGAGGTCAAGAAGTCGGTAGTTATCGGCAGCCTGCCGCCATCTGCAAGCAACCTGGCTATTGACCCTGCGCGGCCAAAAGCCCTCGAGGCCATGACCGCCAAGTACACCTGGTCAGACCCCGATCAGAACGATTCCGAATCCGGATCGAGGATGTGGTGGTATGCAAACGGTGTCGAGCAAGCAGTTTATAGAAACCTGCTTACGGTTCCGGCAGGGCGGACGGTCGCCGGCCAACAGTGGTATTTCACCGTGGAGCCTTCCGACGGAGCGGTTTACGGCCCGCAAAGAACCTCTCCAACGGTTACAATCAACCGTCCGCCCAGCCAACCGGTTATCGCCCTGTCGCCAGCGGCGCCTCGGGCCAAGACCAACCTGAGATGCGACGTTACGACGGCCAGCAGCGATGCCGATGGCGACGCCGTGAAGTACGTCTACAGATGGTCTTCGCCGGGAGATGGTAAGGTTGTCACCCACGGACCGAAGGCCGATCTGTTTGATGTACTCACCGTAACCGGCACGCCGGAGACGACTCTCGTCAAGGGTGAGACCTGGACGTGCAAAGTCACTCCGACGGACACCACTCCGGAAAACGGCACGCCTGCATACGGTTTCGTGGACATCGTCAACACCCCGCCTGTGATCACCACGGCCCTCATCAAGCCGGATCCGGCCTACACGAACACGCCCCTGTCGCTCGAAAGAACATCCTCGGATGACGACGGCGACCCTGTCTCGTTCAGCTATCAGTGGCGGAAAGACGGCATCAACATACCTGGCCAGACGGCAGCGACACTTCCTTCCGACAAGTTCGATAAGGGTGACTCGATTGATTGCGTCATCACGCCTCACGATGGCACAGAGGCTGGCGCCGCCTACACGACGGGGGTGCGAATCATCTCGAACAGCCCGCCGAGCCAGCCAAACGTGAACGTTACGCCGGATTTGCCTGGGTCCGACGACCCTCTGGTGTGCACCGTTAGCGGGAGCGTTGATCCCGACGGCGATGCGATCAAGTACGAATACCAGTGGTACAAAAATGGGGTGCCATTGACTCCGGTTGTCAAGACTGAAACCACCGATGTCATACCCAAGTCCGAGACAACCTCGGGCGACAGGTGGATATGCACGGTCACCCCCATTGACTCTGAGGGGGCCAGAGGGCCTTATGGGTCCGACTCAGTAACTATCCAATAAGAGAGCCTGTATCAGGAGTGAGGGGCTTTGGAGCCCCCGCGGAGGCCCCTCACTCCTACGGCTGTCGGCAACCAAGTGCTTCGCGATGAAGGGAAGTTACATCCCAATCCTTGCTTTCATGCTCCTCGCCGGGTGCGGGAGCAAAACGAAAAAAGCGGTCTCTTCCCCGGAAGACGCCGGCGGCTTGTCCCCGTTCGACTCGGTGGAAGCTCCCGCCGCATACCACGCAAGTCTTGCTGATGTGCACCTGCGCTACGGCTTTCCGAAAGAAGCAATAGCTGCCTTTCAGGAAGCGCTTACTAAGGAAAATGACCAGGAGCGGCAGGCCGGGTATAGGTTCCAATTGGGACGGGCATACCTCGAAGCGGGAGAGACCGAGAAAGCTCTCCGGGAGATGGAGGAAGCGA
>Ga0315289_10014653_pt1 | contig 10928 bp, 7 predicted proteins | sample YL17G11_40_MG_FD_203452 | JGI IMG/M metagenome (GOLD analysis project Ga0315289, IMG submission 203452) | Sediment microbial communities from Yellowstone Lake, YNP, Wyoming, USA - YL17G11_40 | ecosystem: Environmental > Aquatic > Freshwater > Lake > Sediment | place: USA: Wyoming | collected...
TACAGGTATGGAGCATCGTCAGTGACGATGTTGCATTCTACGGATACACTCCATAATACTTATTGTAATCTGTACTCAATAGTTTTATAAATCTCCTCTGCAATAATCCTGTGCCCTTCTTGGGTAGGGTGGCAGTGGTCGATAAACAGGGTTTCATTTCCTATTTTACTGAAAGCAGAGACTGCATCCACTAAGGGAACCTCATATTTTAAAGAAAGATTTTTGAGTTTTTCCCGATATGCATTTTTAATCCTCAAAGACTGGAAATCCAGCTCCTTCGCCCTTTCTAATTCCTTTTGTGCTTCTACTAATTCCCCTGCATTTTTCAGGGCAATACCTAAGTTGTAATGCAAGAGCGCATAAGAAGAATCCTGGGCAATCGCCTTTCTGAAAAGATTTTCTGCCACTTTATAATTCCCTTCTCTCCAGTATAAAACACCCAGGTTATTCAGATATGTAAAATTATCCGGCTGGAAAATTAAACCCTTTTCATAAAAAGCTTTGCTGGAATCTATGTTCCCCTGATCCTCATAGGCAGATTTAAAAACCGTGATCGAATACCAGTCTATTTTATCATAGACTTTGGCAAAATGTACCCAGTCAATACAGTAGGAGACCTTCCTTTTTAAAAGGGATTGGGTCTCATCTGCCATCACCAGTTCACCTTTCTCGGTTTTCAAGTTAGCAAAGATTTTAAATTGCAGACCAGAAGGCCACTCCAATGGAACCGGAACATTTATCAAAACTATTTTCATATTGTTGTCTTTTGCAAATTTTATCATCCCCTCGATATTCTGATAATAATCTTCAGGTGAAACCCTGACTACAACCTCTTTTTTTTCTTTTTGTTTTTTCTCAAGAGAAGCCTTAATCGGAAGAATAAGCTCTTTCAAAAATCTATATGTTGCAAGATGATTTAAAGTCCCCAGAAAACCAACTAATTGAGGATTTCTATTCATCAGCTCTTTATCAGAAATGTAGCCATTTTGAGAGGCATCATTATTTCCGAAATAGACTATTATCAGGTCAGGGGAATATTTTAATCCGTAATTTTTAAGATAAGTCAATCCCTGCAAGGAGGTATATCCGGAAACAGCAGCATTTACCAGCTCAAATTTCTTATCCGGATGTTTTTGATTCAAGATTTTGACTAATTGCTCCCCAAAAGCATCTTCTCTTTTGTGCAAGCCCAATCCAACTGGAGCAGAATCGCCTAACAAGAGGATTCTATAAGTATTGGCTGGCTTTGGAATTGAAATATCCGAACCTAAAAGCCCATCTGAATTAGTCTGAAAGATACTTTTGTGAACATTGGGTCTGAATCTCCAGAGAAGAAGAGGGTTTCTCTCCTGAACCCCCAAGAAGCGGGAGAAAAGCTCCTGCTGCCAGAGCTTATTCTCCTTGATTAATTTCTCCTGGTCTGTGCTTTTAGCTATGAGATGGAACCCTGAGTCCAGAACCCTTAAGACTATCTCTATAAGTAGAAAAAATAGGATTATCAGGATTATTGAGAAGAAAAGATATTTTAGTAATTTTGACATAGATTTTTATTTAATAATAGATTTATCCAGAGAACTAAAAATCATACGGAAAATAAAGGATGGCTGACTAACTGTCAAGGATGGTTTAGATATCTTGATCTTTTCTTAAAAGGATAAGAATAACCTCATCCTGACCCTCTTCTATAGGGAGAGGGTAAAAAATAACTCGGGGCTGTTCAAGAAATTTCAATTAGCTTATAATCTTTTGGGGATACCGGTAATAAATGCTGCTAACCAGACCGCCCAGGCATAGACTGAAAACCGGCTGAAAAGCTCCTGTGCTTTACCCCGCCTCTTCAGCGCCAGTATTGCCCAGAGAAGATGCAGAAACATAATGACCAGGGCAGAAAAACCACAAATAGTGTGGATATTCAGATTGGTTTTAGTAGCTTAAATCGACATGATTGAAGTGCCAGTTAAATCGCATAAAAATCCGGTAAAAAATACCACTACTATCCAGAGCTTTAGCTTTTTTATAAACTTTTCAGACCAGATGGCTGAGCTGTAGAAAATCAAAGCCGCTATTATGAACAGTATTGAAAGAAGCACTTTTTTTATGTTTGCCTTATTTAAATACTTGTACTTACCCTGCTTTAACCATAATAAATATAAGGTTTTTTGAGGAATAGTCAATTAAATAAGCTCCCAAAGAAATTGAAACTTGATAGGTTCAGGTTGCCATCAACCTGGGTTAATCCTTACTAAAAGTAAAGGGACAGAATCCTCCTGTGGCGGATTCTGCCTCTACACAACAAATCAAAATAGCGGTCATCCCGCACAAAGTGCGGGACGACCGGAGTTCATTCGTCTTGGCGAAGGTTATGAACCCATTAAGAGCGTTTCCCTAACCCCTTGAAAAATCAATCAGTACAAAGGCAGGCAAAAACTTTCTTACTTTTACGCCCTCAATAATAACCCGTCATAATCCAAGATAATCCAAGTCGAAATGAGGCAGAGTCATAGCACGAAAACAACCTTTCCCTGTTTACCCAACGTCAAAATATTTTCAGGTGGGGAAAACATCAGCTACAATAGAGTAGCGAACTTTGAATTAAGCGAAAAAAGTGAAAACTCCTCCGGTTGAGCTCGAGCCTGTAACTTAGCGGGTAATCCGCTTCAGGTGAACTCACTCTACCATTGAGTTACCGGAAAAGATACGTTTCTTTAGCTATTGACAGCAGAGACATATCGCGATATGTCTCTACGATCTTGTGAAGCGAGTGAGAACAAAGAAGGCGTCCCTCGTACAGGACGCCTTTTGCGATTTCCTCGTTTGAGCTACCGAACGAACCGTTCAAACAGGGGATGCGTAAGAATTCAGTCCATCGTCACTTCCTGGTTGTGAACGACCAGGTTGTGGACCATTTGCTCGTACCGTTCGCGTTAGTCGCGTTCACGCGCCAGTAATGTCGAGTCTTGCCGGCAAGCCCGGTGACAACCGTCGAGGTCGAGGTGATGCCGGATCGATCATACACGTTCGTATTAAACGACGGGTCCCAACAAACTTGGACGCGATAAGACGCCGCACCAGAAGACGCATTCCAGGTAAGCGTCGGGGATCTCGGCACGTTGCTTGCTCCATCGGCCGGCGACTTCAGTATGGGCGCTGCGGGACCCGTGCCTGTGCCTGTCGTGAAGCTCCAGACCGTGGACCAGTTGCTCGTGCCGGCCGCGTTGGTCGCGTTCACGCGCCAGTAATAGAGTGTAGTAGGAGCCAGCCCGGAAACACTCACCGAGGTCGAGCTTATGCCAGCCTGATCGTACACGGTTGTAGTGAATGCCGAGTTGGTGGAGACCTGGACTCGATAGGAGGTCGCGCCAAAGGACGCATTCCACGCGAGAGTCGTGGGCAGGGTCACGCCGGCTGCGCTGTTCGCGGGAGAGATCAGCACAGGAGGCGTGGGTACTACCGGGGGCGTTGTGCTGACAATCGAGTAGAGAAGCCTGTTGGCAGTTCCAATGGGAACACCGCTAATCGTGCCAGTTGTGGCATTGCCGATAATGGCCTCGTGAACCGCGGCAGGCGTCGCAGTTGGGTTCTCTTCAAGGTAAAGGGCGGCTGCGCCCGCCACGTGCGGAGCAGACATTGACGTGCCTGACATGCTCGTCGTTGCATTGTCTGAGGTGTAATAGTCCGAGGTGACGCTGACCCCGGGAGCCAGAACGTCAACCACGCTTCCGTAGTTCGAGAACAAAGCGAACGCATCGGAGCTGTTGGTCGCGCCCACAGTGAGCGCCTCAACAACGGCAGCAGGTGACTGAGTTGAGGCATCGACTGACAAGTTTCCCGCGGACACGGCATAAGTCACCCCATCGGCAATCGAATTCCTCACGGCCTGGTCGAGTGCAGTATCCCGGGGCCCACCGAGGGACATGTTGGCAACCGCAGGGGTAGTGATGTGATCCCCTGTTACCCAATCGACTCCGGCAATCACCTGGGCGTACGTGCCGTAGCCAGTGTCGTCCAGCACACGAACGGCGATCAGGCGCACATCCTTGGCAACGCCGTAGGTCGCTCCGCCAATCGTGCCCGCGGTATGCGTACCGTGACCATGGCCATCTGCCGCTGTACCGCCAGGTGTGATGGCGTCGTAGCCGGTAACCGCACGGCCGCCGAAATCGACGTGCGTCAAGCGGATACCGGTATCCAGACAATACACATCAACTCCGGCGCCTGTCTGGTTGTAGGTATAAGAGTTGTCCAGAGGAAGCGCCTGCTGATCGATCCGATCTAGTCCCCAGGTAGGATTAGTCTGGGTAGCATCCATATGCGCTATCTGATCCTGCTCTATGTAGGCGATTCGCGGATCGTTCCGCAATGCCTCGACCACGACAGGGGATAGCTTCCCTGCAAACCCTTTGAGAGCATGCTTGTAGCGAAAATCCGCTTTGAGAGTATACTGCTGACCGATCTCATCCACGTCTTTATCTACATCTGCAATTGATTCCTTCAACACCACGATATAGGAACCATGAATATATTTTGCCCCCGGAGTTTGGTTGAACAAAGGAGCCAGTTGTGCCTGGGGTCCAGTGATCTTTTGGGATTTCTTGGTACAACCGCCCATCAGCATTGCCAGCACTACCCCTGACAACAGTAACCAGAGAAACAGCTTTTTCATATCAAACCTCCAAAAAAAAATTAAACTATTCTGGGAGAATCTGTTCACTGAAAAAGAAGACTGAAATACTTCAAGCGATTCTCTAAAAAAACCACCTCCTTCATGAAAAAGCTAATAAGCCCAGTTCCCCTCTGCGAGAAATGGTCTATCTCCTCTTCCTCACCTCCTTTAATCGGTTTAGAAGGCTAACTCTCTAAAGCTTCAAAAAAGAAGAACAAGTGAGCGTGAATGAAAATCGAAGCATATTCTGAAGTAAAAATAAAACCGGTTTCCATTTTGTCAAGTAAAATTCACGAGTCTGTCCCGATTTTACTAGCTCACGGGTTCTATCCTTTTTCTAGAAATGAAGCCAATGAAATAATAACCTAAGAGCAGAAAAAGTCAAGCTAAATAAGTGGAATATACCCCTTTTAAAAAAGTCTTATCCTGGTTGAGGTGGTGAGGTCTGGAAAAAATTCTGAATTTTATTTGGTCGCTTTAAGTGAAAACATTAGCGGAATGGTCCTCGCCTTGCCTTTTAATCTCCACCATCCATCCTCACCCTTTTCCATAAAGGGGAAAGTGCTTACCACACTATAAGGAAATTCATGTATAAATTCAATTTTCAAACCACAAGAGATAATTGCATTAATGATATCACTCATAGTGTGAGTCCATTCATAGGAAGGGTGAGTAACTTTTGCTTTTCTATCAGCATAAGAACCATCAGGTTCCCATTTCTTTGGCTGAGGAGAATGAAAATATGAACAACGCACTTTTAAACTCGTGGCATCCCTATCATCATCAAATATATATCCGAAAGGATGTAACTCCACTATATAAAAGATTCCCTTGGGCTTTAAGAAATGGGCAATAACACTCCCCCAATCCTTTAAGTTGGGAAGCCAACACAAAACTCCATAAGAGGTGAAAATGAAGTCAAACTGACCTTTCAATATTTTGGGAAGTTCGTAGATGTCGGTACAGATAAAGTTTGCATCTATTTTTAATTCTTGGCTCAATGATTTGGCTAAGGCAATGGCTTTATCTGAGAAGTCCACTCCAGTTACTTCTGCGCCCATTCTTGCCCAAGACAAGGTGTCTAAACCAAAATGACATTGCAGATGAAGTATTGATTTCCCTTTCACGTCACCCATTTCTTCAAGCTCAATAGATTTAAGAGTTGATTTTCCTGATTTGAACCCTTTCAAATCATATGATGCTGAATGCTTATGGATTGCAGTTAGCTCGTTCCAGAGTTTTAAGTTTTGTTTCATATATTTATTCATTTAACAGCGCTCCTTTATAAGTATAATCCTAATTTTGAAGTAATCATCTCCTTCTCAAATTTAAAAGTGGACAAAGTCTATGAATAGCTATTTATAGACAGTAAGAAATTAGTTTATCACCCCCAAAAGTCAAGCTAAATAAGGAGTATTGAGAATAAACCCTTTTAAAAAGTCTTATCCTGGTTGACCTGGTAAACCCAGGAATGATTCCAAGACCCATGCAGTGTTAAAAATTTTCAGGTTAACTAGACCAAGGCTTGTTTTTTGTAATTTATTAAACCAAAGAAACATGGGCTGAGGTAAGCTCAGATATATTACAGAGCTGTGGAAGTGTTAAACTTTGAGGTAGAAACGAGGCAAAAAGTGCCGAATTAATTTTCGGCTCTTGTAAGTCCTTGAATACAAATAGGGGGTGGATTTGAACGGCGATCGTCCCCCGCCAAAGGCGGGGGACGGACTACCAGCCTGCAAAAGATTCTTAGAGATTTAAAGGAGAGAAATAAAAAATAGCGGAGGCCCCGCAAAATGCGGGACGACCAGAGTTTACTCGCCTTGGCGAAGGTTATGAGCCCTTTTGAATCGGTTTCTTAAGTTGTTGTAAAATGGGCTATTACAAAGTCAGACAAAATCTTCTCAACTTAGTGATAGTCCATTATAACCCATAAAAACCTAAGAAAATATAAGCATACTTGAAACAAAATTGAAACAGAGTGATGGGGATAGCATCCCCCTATACACCTTTGTTTTTATTTTTGATCGGGTGAGCTCATTTGCTAAGATATTAACCTTCTGACACTATATAGATTTTTTCCGTTTGACAAGTCATCCTGAAATCATGTATATTATGCAAAGATGAAATGAATAACCGGCGACAAAATTTAGAAGAAGAACGACTTAAGGCAGTCTTAAAGATAAGCCAAGCTATCTCTCAGACCTTGGATTTAGAGAAAGTCCTTATGATGGCCTGTGAGATGACGACCCGGCTCCTTAACGTTGACCTCTGCTCCATAGCGCTGCTTTTTACTGAAAAGACTTATGAGATCGTCAAGAGTTATAAAAAAAAGGATTCTTACCGGTCAATTGACGGAGAGAAGTTTGATCTGATAGATTATCCTCACATTGCACCTTTGCTCCTGAAAGGAAAAACCGCTCACATATCTGATGGCAAGAAGATCTCTCTTTCTGTGAGAGAAAGAGCCCTCTTAAAGCAGTTAAATGTAAAAAGATTATTAGCTGTTCCCATTAAAGCAGGGAGAAAGACGATTGGTGCTATTGTTCCATCCAGAATAGAAGAGTCCTCTCCTTTCTCTTCATCGGATGTGAGTCTGTGCCAGACAATAGCCAATCAAGTGGGAATAGCTATTACGAACGCAAGATTAGTAAAGACACTTGAAGAAGAACGTAAGGAATTGCAGGTTTCAAAGCAGCAGGTTCATTTGATAAATGAGAGGCTGAAGAACTTAATGTTTTCAACATCAGTCGTGATCTATGCAGCAAAAGCTTCAGGAGATTACGAAGCTACCTTCATCACAGATAACGTTCGAAGAATGGTCGGCTACTCTCCAGAGAAATTCATCAAGTCCTCAAACTTTTGGATCGACCACATTCATCCCGAAGATGTGCAGAGAATTTTACAAGAGCTACCAGATATATTTAAAAAAGGGTTCCACACTTATGAGTACCGTTTTCAGTGCAAAAACGGTAAATATCTCTGGGTACGTGATGAGATGAAACTAATACGTAATGATAAAGGGCAGCCCTTGGAGATAATTGGTTACTGGACGGACATAACTGGTCGCAAAAAGACGGAAGAAGCATTAGTGGAAAGTGAGGACCGATATCGTCGTCTGTTTGAAGATTCACCAATCTCTCTATGGGAGGAAGACTTTTCCAGGATTAAAGAATTAATTGATAGTTTGAAATCTTCCGGGGTTAAAGATTTTAGAGCATATTTTGATAACCACCCTAAGGAAATTGCCAAATGTGCCGCTATGGTAAAGATTATTGATGTCAATAAGGTAACACTGGAATTCTACCATGCGAAAAATATTGAAGAATTTAGAGGTGGTCTAAAGTCGATTTTTAGAGAAGAATCATATATTGTGTTTAAAGAAGGACTTATTACATTTACTGAGGGTAAGACAACTTTTGAAAGCGACGCTATCACTCAAACACTAAACGGAGAACAAAATTGTGTTTATGTAAGATGGAGTATACCTCCAGGTTACGAGAAGACTTTAGGCAGGGTATTGATCTCCATTATCGACATCACTGAACGTAAAAAATCAGAGAAGCAGATAGCCAGATTAACTATCAAAGTTATGGAAGCACATGAAGAGGAAAGGAAAAAAACTGCAGCGAGGCTACACGATGTAATTATTCAGGACTTAGCTGCAATCCAGTTGGATCTGAAGATGTTGCAGCTGACTCCGCCGAAGGATATTAATCAAGTAATAAGTAAGCTTAAAGAGGACGAAAAATTGTTAAGTGAAACTTTGGAAAATCTAAGTAACTTAACCTCTGATCTGCGACCACGTATTTTAGATGAATTGGGATTGTTCTCAGCTCTCCGCTGGTATGCCGATAAATTCAGAGAAAGAACCAATCTTAAGGTAAAGCTAAGAATGGATGAGCCTAACGTAAAACTCTCGCCTCAAGTTGAAACCACTCTCTTCCGGATAGTCCAGGAGAGTTTAACCAATGTCTCCAAGCATTCTAAAGCGACGATGGTAACTATTTCTCTATTAAAGAAAGCTAAGGATTTTCAGATAATTATCCAAGATAATGGAATCGGAATTCAGCCCGACCCTACCTATTCTGGCACCAGTTTGGGATTGTTAAGAATAAAGGAGAATGTTGAGCTTATAGGTGGAAAATTAAAGATCATTTCAAAAAAGGGGAAGGGAACGAAATTAGATATTACGTTTCCCAACTAATCAAAAAGACTAACAAAGATTAGTGAACAGATTGAAACAGGCCTGGCGTAGTGGAAGTAAGACACTCTTAACCAGGGTACCTTACTTCTTTTTCATTTAAACCTAAATTGGGAATAAGGAAACAGATATCTGTGGGTTCAGGCTAATCCCCCCCAAATCATTGAGAAGTTAAAAAAATCTATTAGCCCCTACGAGATGAAATCGATAAAGGAGTATAAGCTTACCCTGGGGGGATAGCATCCCTCTGTACCCATCTGGTTTTATCCTTGAATGGGGTCGAAGGACGGGGATGAATTTTCGCCAATTACCATATTCCCGGGATCAAGCGGTATTTGGTTTTATGAGTATATTCACTATATCCATTGAGTTCTGTGTTCAATACTTTTTCCTCATTTTGAATTCTTACGATCAGGATAAGAATCAGCAACCCAGTAGTAGTCATTGCCCAATAAGAACCCAAGGCTAAGGGACTGAAAAGATAGATCAGTAATACTGCCAAGTACATGGGATGACGAACCACCGCATATGGGCCGGTTGTGACAACCTTTTGTCCTGGTTCCACTTGAATGATGCGGGACGCATAACGATTTTTCATTAAAACCAGAACGAATAACAAATATCCCAGGAGCACAAAAAAATCTGAGAGCATGACAATCACCAGCGGTACAGATGACCATCCATAACGTCTGTCAAAGCCCGGAATCAAGAAAGCCATAAAAAAGTATATATAAGATAGTTTCATTATTTTTTTCTGCTCTGCTTCTTTCTCTTTCGTCTTCATCCTTCGTTCTAATACTTCGGGGTCCCTGACCAATAGGAAAACTACCAGGCAGAGCATTGGTATGATCAGAACTGCCAGGTAGAGCCAGGCTTGCCAATAATGAGTCGTTCCTGCAGGCAGGAAAAACATTAGCCCTAATATCATAATTACAAATAGAATTCGAACAACAACAGCTAATGTAAGTTTCTTCAGATCAGCATTCTTATCAGCCGCGCACCCGGCATCTTCCTTCATAGTTAATCACCTCCATGGACGGAATTTTCGATCTCATAGTAGAATGAGGAATCAGAGAAGAGATATAAAGGACAAACTAAGGATTCATCAAAGTCCATCGGTAGTAATAAGGTGGGATCTAACGGAAAAGAATTATCCATCTTACATTTCAATATTGTCGTATTTACGGAATGTTTCGCACGGGTACCATGGCATAGGTTATGTTAATTAAATTAGACCCATTTCCCGTGTCAAGTTTAATCCTAAAAAAAATGATTGGATCTTTCAAGCGAGCAAAGAAAAAAGCGGAGAGGGGTTAGCCTCTCCACCCAGACTCTGATAGAACTTTTTTCGTCTCTCTAGAGAATTGGAATGTGATGTAGAAACAAATCACATACCCCTTCCCAGCTTGTTAGAACTGCCATCACGAAAGGGATCCTTTATGACTCGCTTTGTATCCCAAAGTTACAGGGGGGTGCATAGCATCCCCTATACCCCCTTCATCCAATATTCAAATTGGCAGAGAGAACCCACAGATAATTCTCAAGGAAACCTTACTGAAGCAACCTTCTATACTTACCCCCCAGTGATACTCACTATATTTTTCAGATCCTTCTTTAGATAGTTTTTGTCTTTAACTACACGGTGCCGGTCCGCCTTTGAAGAGGTAATTGATTAAATAAACCACATCGCTTATAGTCACTCGCCCATCAATATTGACATCTCCAGCATCAGTTCTTGGATAAGGGGGGGGACCTCCCCTGAAAAGATAGTTTATCAGATAGAAAATGTCTACAATATCCAAAATTCCATCGTTATTACAATCTCCCAATCTACATAGGAAACTTGCATCTACCCAATACGGGTTGTAACCAATATCCCCGGTTCTACTCGATATAAAAAAGAAATATTTACCATCGGGCGATAGATAAGGCCAGGCTTCTGTTGCGCTTGAGTTGATTTTGTGTCCCAAATTCTGCGGCTGCGACCATGACCCATCTTCCATTTGGAATGAAATGTATAAGTCAAAATCACCATATCCTCCTGGACGATCTGAAGTAAATAGG
>Ga0315289_10014654_pt1 | contig 10928 bp, 4 predicted proteins | sample YL17G11_40_MG_FD_203452 | JGI IMG/M metagenome (GOLD analysis project Ga0315289, IMG submission 203452) | Sediment microbial communities from Yellowstone Lake, YNP, Wyoming, USA - YL17G11_40 | ecosystem: Environmental > Aquatic > Freshwater > Lake > Sediment | place: USA: Wyoming | collected...
GCGTTCCCTGCTCCGGGAGGACCTGGTTCCCTGGGATGAATATATGAAGCCGGCGCAGAATATCCGCGAACCCTGGCGGGCGAGACATTGGCTTTATGACAATATTGACAACCTAAAGTGGGACGCCTGGGTTGCAGCCAGCTACGCCGAATGGGAGGAGCGAATACGAGGACGGGCGAAACAATGCTTCGCCGCCGACGCCGCCGAGGCGTTGCGCCGCGGTCTGCCCCAGGTGTTCGACGAAGGAGGTTTCTTCTATCCGCCACGGTTGTCCCGGTTTGAGATCTCACCAAAAGGCCTGGAGTTGCTTGATCTCATGGCCGATCTTGCCATCCAGTACGACTACTGGGGGTTCCTGCCCGGCACCTACTGTGGTCCCGAGCATCTCGTTTGGCACGAGAACCCGGAATGGTTGCAACGAATCAACGGACGATTCATGCGCGGCGGCGTCTAAAACCGCTCTCTCCTGTGTAAACGGGTCAGGAGACATACCCATCTCAGAAATTGCGCGGTGTGCGCGCGGCGGAAGGTGCAGATCGGGGCGATTTGCCCGAGGTGGCGTGCATGTAGGCAGCATACGGAAACTAGGTTTCGGGGAAAGGGTTCCCCGACACAACCGAAACTAGGTTTCGGGGAAAGGGTTCCCCGAAACAACCGAACCGAATAAAGGGGACATAGTCCCTCTGCTATAACACACGCAAAAAGATTCCTTGACAGGCAGCTCCACAGGTGTTATGTTTGACTAAGCGCGCGGAACCGCTTCCGCAACCCCATACACCGCGCGGTCGCAAGGAGAAGATGAGAGATGATGAAAGGACGTATCCTGCCACGCCGCACGCCGGGCTGGCTGCTGCTGTTCGGCGTCGCGCTGCTGATGACCTGTGGGTCGAGTGCGTACGGCGCCCCGTCTGCCTGGGTTGACAAGCTGACGGCCGTGCCGTACGCCAGCCTGACTCCGCCTGACAAGCCGGTGATGCAACTGCTCTATCAGGACTACGCGCGGCTCGGTATCAATGCAACCTGCATGGAAGTACCCCCCATCACCATCGGCAGCAAGCAGTACAGCCACGGGTTGGGGACGCATGCCAACAGCCGTGTGCGCATAACCTCTCCCGAGCCGATCACGAAGTTCGCGGCTCTGATTGGCGGGGAGAACAACTCGATCACCAATCCAGAAGGGCATCCCACTGGTTCCACCATCTTTGTGGTGATAGCTGGAGACAAGGAGCTTTATCGGTCGAAGATGATACTTGCGGGCGAGGAAGCTGAGAAGATAGAAGTAGACACCGGTGGTGCTAACACCATAGACTTGCTCGTCACGGACGGAGGCAACGGGCCTGCCTGCGACTGGGCCGACTGGGCAGAGCCGGTCATAACCACGGCCAGCGGGAAGGCTATCCGGGTAGACGAAATCCCACAGGGAGTGATCCCGGTGGGTGCCACCCGCTACCCGTTCTCCTTCCTCTACGACGGCAAGCCCAGCGACACCATTCTTGACACGTGGAAGGCAACCCGCACCAAGCCCGAGAAGGGGCAGGATGGCAAGGAAATCTCGTCTACCACCTGGACCGACCCCAAGACCGGCCTTGCCGTAACCTGGCAGGTCACACGATTCCCTGATTGCCCGGCCGTTGATTGGGTTCTCCACTTCGAGAACACGGGGAAGACGGATACCGCGATAATAGAGAACGTGCAAGCCCTGGATCTGAACGTGGACACCCCACTGCCGAGCGGCCCGCCCTACCGGCTTCACAAGACACACGGCGGCACGCCAGACCCAATGCACTACGAGCCCAGCCTTCTGGTCGTTGACGCCAAACATCCCCAGAGTATGGACTCGGGCCACGGCCGCTCCTCCGGCAAGGACCTTCCGTTCTTCAAGGTCGAGACCGGCCAGGGCTCCATTATCGCGGCAGTAGGTTGGTCAGGCTACTGGAAATCCCTGCTGGAGTGCCAGGACGGCAAGCACCTCCACATGACCGCAGGCTTGGACAAAACACACTTCCTGCTCCATCCCGGAGAGAAGGTGCGCTCGCCCCGCATGCTTGTCACGAACTGGGAAGGGGACACTCTAGAGGCTAACGCCCAGTTTCGCCAGTTGATCTACAAGTACTATTCGGCCAAGCGGAACGGCAAGCCGATGCTCCCTATCCCATTTTGCAACACGTGCTTCACGAGAGGCGGCGGGTGGCTGAATGAGTGCAACGCCGAGAACCAGATATCGCTCATCAAGGCCTACGCCAAGCTCGGCCTTGAGGCGCTCTTGACGGACGCCGGGTGGTTCACGGGCGGCTGGCCCGCCGGCGCGGGCAACTGGGACCCTCGTAAGGACGCCTACCCGAATGGCATGGCTCCCGTAGCTCTCGCGGCTAAGCAGAACAACATGATCTACGGCCTCTGGTTCGAGCCTGAGCGCGTGGTTGCTGGCACTACTGTCCAGAGAAACCATCCGGACTGGTGCCTGGGCACCCAGAAGGGCGAGCAGGGCACTTATCTCCTGAACTTCGGCCGCACAGAGGTACAGGACTACTTCTTCAACATCGTGAAGGGCTTCATGGAGCTTCCCGGCTTCCGCGTCTACCGCCAGGACTTCAACATGGACCCGCGTCCCTACTGGCTGTACAACGACGCGCCGGACCGCCAGGGCATTACTGAGATGAAGTACATCGAGGGCCTCTATGCGTACTGGGACCGCCTCGCCAAGAGCTGGCCCGACAGCCTCCGCGAGGAATGTGCCAGCGGCGGCCATCGCATGGATCTCGAGGTCATCCAGCGGTTGCACATCGCGCAGAAGACCGACTACTGGTTCGACTACGACGTGGACCAGGCCGCCCTTTGGGGCATCAGCCAGTACCTGCCGAACAACTGCATCGTCGCGCATCTGAACACGATGGACGACTATTCGTTCCATTCGACGATGGCCTCGTCGTTGTGTCTCGGCTGGATTGCCGACGCTCCCGACTTCGATGTAGCCCGCGGAAAGGAGCTACTCGGCCGGTATCTGGAGGTCCGCCATCTCCTCATCGGCGCCTGGTACCCCTTGCTGCCGTACTCGCGGGATCTCTCCAAATGGATGGCAGTGCAATACGACAGGCCGGATTTGGGCGAGGGAATGGTCCTTGTCTGGCGTCGGCCGGAGAGCCCGTACAGCGGGGTTCAGGTGTCGCTCCACGGCATTGCCCCTGATGCAACCTACGAGCTTAGCTTCGACAGCACGGGCAAGAAGGTCCGTGTCAAGGGCGCGGACCTGGCGAAGGATTTCGTGCTGACCCTCCCCGCGGCGCACACGTCCGATCTGATCTATTACCGCCGCACTTCGGCTGGAGGCTGATCATGAAGAGTCATACCGTTGTATTCACGGAGCCGGGCAAGGTTGTCATCGAGGACCGCGACAGGCCAACGCCCGGCCCGGATGATCTCATAATCAAGACGCGCTGCAGCCTGGTCAGCACCGGCACGGAACTCTCGATACTGTCCGGCGAGTCGGAGCCGGGCACAGTCTGGTCCACCATTTGCCGGTTCCCTTACGTGCCCGGCTACGACAACATCGGGGAGGTAGTCGAGGCTGGCGGCAACGTGGACAAGTCCTTGATCGGGAAGAAGGTGGCGAGCTATGGGAAACACGCGCAGTATGTCGCAGTCCGCGCCGAGAACGCACGGACGATCCACCGCGACATTCCCGACGAGCACGCTGTATTCTTCACGATCGCCGAGATCGTTATGAACGGGATCCGCCGCGGGAGCGTCGGCTGGGGCGAGTCGGTCGTAGTGTGCGGGCTGGGGCTGCTCGGTCAACTGGCGGTGAGGTTCTGCAGACTGTGCGGCGCACGGCCGGTCATCGCCGTGGATATTGCGGACAGCCGCTTGGAGCGCCTGCCCCAGGACAAGGCTATCGTTCCGGTTAACCCCACGCGCGATGATGTCCAATCTCTGGTCGCAGACGCAACCAGAGGCCGAAAGGCCGACGTGGTTTTCGAGGTCACCGGCAGTCGCGAGGCAATCCCCGGCGAGGTCAGAATGCTGCGCGACCTGGGCCGCCTCGTCATGCTCGGATGCCCCCGAGGCACTACCCAGTTCGATTTCCACGACCTCTGCAACTGGCCCAGTATCTCAATTATCGGCGCACACAATATGTCTCATCCGCGGCATGCGACGCCTCAGAATCCCTGGACCAACCACCGCCACGCGGAGATGTTCTTCGACCTGGTGGCCGATGGCGAAGTCCAGATCGAGCCTCTAATCAGCCACCGGGTACACTGGAGCGAGGCTCCGAAGATCTACGACATCCTCGTCTCGGACCGCTCGCAGGCCATGGGAGTTGTATTTGACTGGACGAATTGACGCTAATGAAAGGGAAGGTACGCGGTTATGACCGGTAGTCTCGCAGTCGTCGCGGCTTTGCTACTGCTCTGCTCGGTTCCGTCGTGGGGCGGGGCGATACACGAGGCCGCGGGGTCAAACGATCTGGCTCTGGTGAAGTCTCTGCTGGCTCGGAGCCCGAAGCTCGCCCGGTCCACGGACGAGAGCGGCCGGACGCCGCTACACATCGCAGCCGCCGCCGGAAACAAGGCGATGGTGGAGTTGCTGCTCGCGAAGGGCGCAGACGTCCGGGCGAGCGACAAGTCGGGCCAGACGGCCTTCGAGGCGGCTTTCGAAGAGGGACATAGACAGGTGGCGGACCTCATATGGGAGGAGACCGTTCGCCGGGTAACGGGGCGCCGGCCGAAGACCGGGGAGACGCTCGACGTGAGAGTCTCCACGCTCTGCAGCTTGCCGCCTCAGCCGGTGAAGGATGACAGCGGCGTCAATGTGCTCATTGACCACGGTCACCAGACACTCTTCGTGGCCATGTGGCAGTGGACCGAGCTTCTTCGGGAGCGGGGGTTCCGGGTAGTCGGCAGTGAGGCCTGCCTGGACACGGTTCTCGCGCCGGGCAAGTTGAGCCGCATCCGTGTGCCGGTGATATCAGCGCCCGACGCCGAGCAGATCCGCCGCGACAGCCGCGCCGACTACGAGGCCCTGCGCTGGGCGCCTTTCGGTTGGTGGCCGAACCCTGAGTTCAACGTTATCGTGACCTACCAGATACAGCCGGAATCCCAGGCCTATCTGCCAGAGGAGATCGCGGCCGTCGAGAAGTTCGTGAAGTCCGGCGGCGGCCTCGTCATGGTGGGAATGGGCGTCCACACCGCCGAAAACGTGAAGAAATGGCCGATCAACAAGCTCGCGGCACGCTTCGGGGCCGCTTTCGGCGAGAAAGCGGTAACCTACGGTGACATTCGCGGACCCTCGCTAGACCTCGGCCCTTCCTGGAACGCGCGGCTTAAGGCCGAGGACGGCTCTGCCGTCTACGCGACTCGCGCCTTCGGCAAGGGGCGCGTCGCTATTGTCAACTCGCTTGAGCTCTTCGGCCCGAGGGAGGACGTCGCCGAGGATTCGCCCCACTCCAGGGCCAACGTTGGCAAGTTCATGAGCGGCGTAGTGCGCTGGGCTGCGGGAGGGAAGAAGCCGGTCGGCGGAACGACCAGGGTGCCAATGGAGGCCGGCGGCGGCGGTGGTATCTTCCCCGAACTCGAAACGCGCGTGGCCGAATTCGTCGTCTTCTACCCTCACAACCAGAAGCCGGAGCTCCTCGACCTGGTTCGCAACGAAATGCCGTGCGTGAGCAAGCAGGTTCGGGCATGGATGCCGTCCGTCGTCGCCGAGGGACCGATGTATTTTATCCTGGCATCGGGCGCAGGCGGGGGCTGGGCAGTGAACGTCTACGAGCCCTTTGAGGTCGGCATTATCTCACTTGACGGAGAGGGGACTCTGTCTGTGTTTGCGCACGAGTTGGCGCACAATCTGTATGGTGGTCCGCCGAACGAGAAGGGGGAGTCAGCGGGAGTGCTGCCGGGGGTCCACAGCGAGGCCCATGCTGGTTGGTTCCAGGGCAAGATAGGTGCGCTGCGGATGGGCAGGCGAGGCGGCCACGATCCAAACCTCCTTTTCAACTTCGACAAGGACGGCAAGAGCCTGGATCTGGCCAAGGTCACGGAGCGGCAGTTCCACGAGGGCTGGACGAAGCTCTGGTACGTCTGGCAGAAGCTGGACGACCGGTACGGCCCGTCATGGTACGTGCGCTGGCGGTGGGTGAAGAACATGCGGTGGCAGGACGAGCCGAAGCGCGAGCTTAGCTGGGACGACGTGGTCGAGGATATGAGCATTGCTGTCGGCGAGGACCTGTTCCCGTTCCTTCGGAAGATCGGCACAACGCTTGCCAAGGAGCGTTTCCCTTCGGCTGAGTTTCTGGGAAAGACGATTATCCTCCCTGCAGCCCCGATCGAGGTGACGCCGGCTGGGCCAGCGAGGCTGGAGGGGATTGGCGACTATAAACAGCCGATCCGCCTAGAGAGCAGTGCACAATAGCAGGATGCGGGGTAGACCTCGGGCAGTCGCGGAAATATCACAGCACGTTCACGCAAATATCCTTGACACTCGTCCTGCTTCATGGCATGAATGAAATGCGTGTGCGGAAGCGTTTCCGCATGCCTGCCGGAACGAGGACAAGGCAGCGAAGGCCGGCCCATTGAGGCCCGGCGAACAGACTGCTAACAGTACTCGTGAAGGCAGGAGAAGTGGCTGGAACCTCAAGCTGCATCTACTCATTGCGGCCCGTCCCACGCTGTACCGTTTTTGGGCGGGCACCAGAGGCATGGAGTCGCGGCCGTCAGAGTCGCTTCAACACCTGACAGCGCGCTGCCTGCTTCGACGGTGACCTAAGGAGGCGATGTCTTAAGGATTTGTCTCAGGTTTCTCTGGTTTTCGCTTCAGCAACTGTCAAGCAAGAGGTAGCTAATCAACTCGAAAGGAGAGGAGGACAAAACGGAATGAACAGGATATTAGTATTTGCATCCGTCCTCTGCCTGGTGTTGCTTGGGTCCGGCGCGTTCGCGCAGAACGTGCTCGTAAACCCAGGCTTTGAGGACGGAACAGGAACGCCGCCGCCGCCGTGGCTGAAGGTCGGCACTTACGAACTTGCGGTGGAGGACGGAACAGTCAACCCGGACCGGGTACACTCGGGAACCAAGAGTGTTTCCATCACCAATCCCGTGGGCGGTGTGTTCCCTGGGTTTGTGGGCGTAAGGCAGAGGGATATGGTCCTTGACCGGACAGGTACGAAGAAGTACCGTATCAAGGCATGGATCAAGAAGACGACTGATATTTCGGTCGTTCTGCGTTGGAGCCTTACTGAGTTCTCACCTGAGTTTCCCAACACCGTGATCGGCGGCGCGGTTGCGACGCCTGGGGCGACCCCGAGCGGTACATCGCCGAGCGGTTGGGGACCGGTGAACTCTGACCCGGCAGGTGACTGGGTCCAGATTGCGAACGGGCCGGACCCCATTCTGTTCGGTGGATGGACGAAGGGGATCTGGCTCACGATCTACGTCTTTCCGAACGCGACAAGCGGAACCAACACCGGTACTGTCTACCTTGACGACGTCGAGCTGACCGCCGAGCCTAGTGGTACAATCTACAACACGGTGTCCGGGACTGCAACGCTCAGTGGAGCATCTCAGGCCGGCGTGATCGTCGGTGTAAAGCCGGCTACGAACGCCGCGGCGGATGCGTATGTGTATGCCAAGACTGATGCCGCCGGCAACTGGGGTCCCGTGTATGTGCCTGACGGCACGTACTATGCGGCGGCGTGGAAGCAGGGCTACGAGCCGACGGCGGACTCGGCCCCGATGGTGCTGGCCGGAGGCGGCTCGGCTGTAGTGCCCAACCTCAACGTGAGCATGCGAAGTGGCAGGAACGTGGCCATCGGCTGCCTCGTAGCGGCCACGGACGTCGTAGGCGGTTATGAGGCTGAAAAGTCCGTTGACGGCCTGATGACCAGCCGGTGGTCTTCGCCGGGTGCGGGGCCCGATGACGTCACGTACACCATGGATCTGGGCACAGCGCAGAACGTCACTGGCGTCACGTTCTTCTGGAACGACCCTAGACCCGATGCCTACACCATCGAGACGACGCTCGACGATCCGTTCTTCCTGCCGGCGTGGTCGCCACTGTACTCGGCGACCAACTCGAGGGGCGGGTGCCTACTTAGCGTGGCGTCGGGGTTCAACGCGGGGAGTCCGATCCGTCTCAATCCGCCCGTCGCTGCCCGCGGGCTGCGCTTCCACTTCACCCAGCGGTTCCTGTTCGCGTACTCGCCGTGGGAGATCGAGGTCCACAACGACGTATATCCAGGGACAGTGTCGGGCACGGTCAGGTATCCCGGGGGCGACCCGGTGCCGGGTGCTGTGGTCGGCTTGAAGGGCACTCCGATGGCTACGGCAGACGCCGACGCCTACCTCCTGACCGACGCCACCGGCCAGTACTCGTTCAACGTCTACTCTGGCACGGAGTACAACGTCGCCGCCTGGAAAGAAGGGTGGATGACGACTCTGGATACCCACTTCACTGCAGTCGCGGGCAACTTCCCCGCTGATCTGACCCTGCCCAAGGTCGCGGGTAAGAACCTCTCCATTGCCGCAGACGTGTACGCCTCGGACGGGCAGGATTTCGCTCGAAATTCTGCAGACGGCAATCACGACTCGCGCTGGTGGGGATTTGGCGCGACATGGGAGACAGAAGTAACGTACATGCTCGACCTTCACGCGCTCAAGAACCTGTCGGAGATAGACATCGACTGGAATTCTGTCAACACTCCGAAGGATTGGGCTGTGGACGTCTGCACAACCGATCCGACTTACCTGCCCGCGTGGAACGAGGTCTACAGCATCGTCAACACGACGGACGGGTACCGCAAGGACCCAAATCATACCCTGCAAATGCTAAGGTTCCAGAGCACCGTGCAGGCCTGGGGTGTCCGCTTCCGCTTCGCGCGGGACTTCAATCACTGGAACGCCTACTCGCCATTTGAGCTCGAGGTCCGCTCCGCGGACGAGTTTAGTGGCCTGGTGCACGGGAAGGTTACGGGCAGCGGCCCGATCGAAGGCGCTCTGGTTCACCTGGGACCCGCAACCACGGATCCCGTGTTGGCCACGCAGGTCTATACCGACAGCACCGGGTACTACAGCATACCTTGGCCGGCCGGGGACCAGATACTGACCGCTGACGCGTGGCAGTTCAAGAACCAGGACGTAGTCGTGACCTTGCTAGGCGATGGGACGCCGACGACAAAGAACTTCACGCTGACGGCACAGGCTGAGACGACTCTCGCGCCGAACTGGAATATGGAAGAGACGGATCCCATTGACCCGACCCTGCCGAAGGACTGGATACCGTACGAGCAGGTGCCCCCGATGACGGGAACGTTCACCCAGAGTGCGGTATCACCGCCTGGTAACCACACGCCTGGCGGGACGTACTATGCGAGGTACGAAGGCCCCTACGCAGGCGAGGAAGCGGGCTGGCAGTCCACGGACATCCCTGTCGTGAGCGACGGCAGCCGCGCTTACAACATGTGGTTCTACAGAGCCAGTGGAGGCACTTGGTACACGGACAACAACTTCCACCGGATCATCTGGGTAGATGCGGGCCACAACATAGTCGGCTATTCGGGCGATTACTTTGGCGATAACCAAATCTGGAACGACGACTGGACATGGCGGCGCACTGCCGCCGTTGGCGTCGTATATCGCCGCGTTCCGCCGGGCAATGCCGCCTACATGCGCATCATCATCGGCAAGTGGGCTGGTTCGGAGCTCTACACTGCTCTTGACGACGTGATCGTGGAGCAGATTACGGCTCCGAGCGTCGCCGAAGCCAAGCAGATGGAGGACGGCTCGCCCGTGTCACTGATGAACAAGAAGTGCACGGCTTCCAGTCCTGTGCGCCGCGCGCCGCTGGCTGACCCGCTGGGCGGTGTACCAGTCAACACGGCCTACATCTGCGATAAGGATACCGGCACTGGCATCCGCGTGGATACGACTGTCGTAGGGCCTGATCCCTGGTTCGGCGTAGGTGACGACCTCAACGTGGATGGCATCATTGCCACCGTCGGCGGGGAGAAGACTGTCATCGCGTCGGGCGTCGGCTGGTCAAGAGACGGCCGCTCGCCCTCGGTTGTTGGTATGAACAACCGCGATGTGACCACCCCGCTCGCCCAGGGCAGGCTGATCAAGACCTGGGGCAGCGTTCAGAGCGTCGGCGCCAACTCGTTCGTTATGACCGATGGCGCCGGTGACCCGCTGACAGTTCAGTGCGGCGACCTGACCAAGCCTTCGGTTGGCGAGTTCGTGAAGGTGCGCGGCATTGCCGGAGTGGGAGGCACTCTGATGCCTAGGTTCCAGGTTGATATCGCCCTGGGTACTGCGGACACGGGAATCCCGCTCCTCGGCCCAGTGGCGTGTGTCAGGGACTGCCTGATGATCGGGCCGTTCACCGCGGATGTCGATCAGGCCACCGCACTTGCCACCGACTATCTGGGCGGCGAAGCGGCGATCCAGCCTGATGCTGGCGACGTCTCAGGCGGCAAGACCTGGTTCATTGACCGCGAGGACGAGATCAAGGACTTCAACGTGATCTTCGGCAACCCACCGGCTGATCCGGGGATCCCAAGATGCTCCACAAGCTACATGGCGAGCTGGATATGGTCGCCGACCACACAGCTCGTTGATTTTGGGACCGGCAGCGATGACGGGTTCAACGTGTGGCTGAACGGGACACTCGTTGACACTCAGGTTCTTGATAGAGCCTACCTCGCTTATCACCAGAACGTGTATCACAACACCACGCTCAACGCGGGTTGGAACCTTGTGCTGCTCAAGGTCGTCAAAGCCGCGAACGCGGGCTTCGGTGGCATGATACAGTTCGGTGTGAACAACACGTTCCTGCCACAGGGCTCCCGGCCCGATGACTGGGGTTGGGGCGACGGCACGCCTCTACCGGCCGGCATCGGCTTCAGCGCCAGCAAGCCCTGAGACCAACTAACGCCCGTGAGG
>Ga0315289_10014655_pt1 | contig 10928 bp, 13 predicted proteins | sample YL17G11_40_MG_FD_203452 | JGI IMG/M metagenome (GOLD analysis project Ga0315289, IMG submission 203452) | Sediment microbial communities from Yellowstone Lake, YNP, Wyoming, USA - YL17G11_40 | ecosystem: Environmental > Aquatic > Freshwater > Lake > Sediment | place: USA: Wyoming | collected...
TGCTGTTCGTCTTCACGACTGTAAAGCTGGACGTTGATTCGGACGGCACGTACGAGCAGGCTATTGATCAAAACAAGAATGTAGCAGACGGTTACGAAGTCTACAGCGACCCGAACAAAAACACCGAAGCGAGAAAAATAGACGGCGACAACGACGGAAAAGCCGATTATTTGATTGACATAGCTAAAAACGGAACTTATGAAAAATATTGGGATCCCGACGATGATACTCTGACAAATGTCGCATACAGCGGAAGTAACATGGTATTGATTGACACCAACGGCGACGGCGCCTTCGACATCTCTTTCAACTTGGCAACAGGCCTGGCAAGTTATTTGGACCAGGTCGCACCGTCAGTCGGAGCAATAACAATAACTCCGTCGTGGGGCAGCAGCACGTGGTACAAGTTCAACATCTCCGCAGCAGTGTCAGACAACACCGGCATCAACCCGTCATCGTGCCAGTATACGATAGATGGAACAAACTGGCTCACTGCAGACTACTCAGCAGGCAAGTGCTACAAAAATAATGTGCAGTCAAGTATAGGAAACACACTTACGATAAACGTGCGCGTCAAGGATGTTGCAGGCAGTACTGGTGTAGGCACAACCATCAGCAAAACAGTTGCGAAAAGGCCGCTGACTGTTACAGTTACGCTTGACAAATCGACGTACAGCGCCGGGGAAGTTGTCAATGCCAGCGGTTATGTTAGTTATTCAGACAGCGGCGAGAAGCTGCCAAGCATCAACATCAATTATTCCGTTGCATCCGTTGCAGGCAACGCACAGGCAGACACTACAAGTTACTACGCGTTCAGCTTCACAGCTCCATCATCAGGCAGCTACACGCTTGCTGTAACGGCAGAAAACAGTTATTCGTCAGGCAGCGGCACTGCATCTTTCACTATTCCGAGCGCGCAGTCGAGCAGCAACGGGTCTAATGCCGGAATAATCGACATCATCATGCCTTCCAGAATAACAGCCGAAGCCTCTTCCTCTGCATCGTTTGAAGTGACGATAAAAAACGTGGGGACAGCCACGTTGCACAGCGTAAAGGTAAAAGCGGACGGCATGCCTTCCTCAGTCGAGCCGAATGACATTTATGACATTGACCCAGATGACTCGCAAGTTTTCACAGTTACGCTCGATGTGCCGAGCACTCCAGGCGAATACATAATAAAAATCACAGCACTCAGCATGGAATACAATCCGATAAAATATCTCAGCGTTGTTGTGACAGAAAAGCCGATGCCTAAGCTGAATGTCATTGGCATAACAGTCCCGCAGCTCGAGGAAGGCAAGCCCGCGGAGATTGTTTTAACGATAGAAAACACTGGCGCTGCCTCCACAACAGCAACAGTCACTGTGTCGATGCCGACTGGCTGGGTTGCTGACGACATAACTAAAAACATTGACATTGCGCCTGGCGCAGAAGAAGTTTCCTTCATCATGACCCCTTCTGTATCGGGAGTGTTGCGCTTCATCACTACATACGATGCAAACGGCGAAAAAACAATAACCAACACGACTGAAGTGGAAGTGAAGCCCAAGGAAAGCCTCATACCGATTGGCTTGACGGGAATGTTGGTGGCAGTAGCCTCAGACCCGGCAGTCTCGATTCCAGCATCGCTCGCGTTTGTCGGCGTGCTCGGGTTGAAGTTCAAGAAAAAGATTTCATCCTTGTTCGAAAGATTTAGAAGTTCGGAAAGCGTAGCGCCTGCAAGAAGGCCGAGACATCGAGCTTCATCGTACGATTCCTGGGAAAGAAGATACAAGAGTAGAAAGTGAAATGTATCTAAATGTGTTTATAGGTTTATTCCGCTGCACCAAAAGGTTTATATAAACATGGTTCAATAATGATACATATGGTTCAAAATAGAGACAATCTAGATTTAGAAATAATCCTCCTTTTGCTTAAGGGTGAAAATCACCTAAGGGGCATAGCCAAACAGCTGAATGAGTCTCACTCGACAGTTTTAAGAAAGCTAAACAAGTTGGTAGATGAAAATATCTTAGACTATAAAATTGCAGGCAGGAACAAAGTTTTCTTCATAAGAAAGAACTTACAGGCAAAAAATTATGTTTTCAATTCAGAAAGGTATAAATTGATTAAATTAATCAGGCAATATCCGGAATCGAGCATAATCATTGAAGATGTTTTAAAAAAAACAAATGAAAAATTCATTGTCCTGTTTGGCAGTTATTCAAAATTCATGGCAAAAAAGAATAGCGATATAGACTTGTATATAGAAACAAGGGACAGAAAGATAAAGGAAGAGGTAGAATCCGTCCATTCGAAAATTAAAGTAAAAATCGGGGATTTTGATTTAAACTCCTCGCTAATAAAGGAAATAGTGAAAAATCATGTGATATTGAGAGGAGTAGAAGACTTCTATGAGAAAATCAAATTTTTTGAGTAAATTGAAGAAAGAAGGGAAATTGGTGTTGGTAGAGCCTTCTGAGGAAATATGCAGCTCATATTTAGAAAAGGCTGACAATTGTTTAAAGTCGGCTAAACTGCTCTTACAAAATAACCTATATGAGAATTCTGTTTCAATGTCTTACTATACAATGTACAATTCACTTACAGCATTACTTTTCAAGGTAGGAATAAAATGCGAAAACCATTCAGGTTCCATTTTGATATTAAAAAAAGTATTTGATAGAATCGATTTATTCAAGATAATATCCTTTGCAAAGGAAGAGAGAATAGACAAACAATATTATGTTGTTTCAAAGCAAAATTTTGCTCTCACAAAAGAGTCTGCTCAAGACATGGTTGCGAAAGCAGAAAATTTTATTGTTAAAATGAAATTGCTTATTAGGAATTTGAAAAATGAAGAATTGGAGCATTTAAGAGAAAAATTCAAAAGAATAGCTTGATTCCTGCGGAGAAAGGGATTAAATCCAAAAACCCATAATAAAAATCTTTATAAGCTTTTTTCTGTTTTTCCGAAAAAGGATAAATAAATGCCCAAAATCAAGTTTAAATATCTTACTTACCATCTAGTAGTACTATGAAAGAGCAGATTGACCACTTGCTGGAAGTGAGCGAAGTTCTCGGCTCAGGAAAAAGGACAGTATTGTTATTCATGCTCAACGAAAAGCCGATGAGCTACACTGACATGACTAAGCGCTTTGCAAGACTGGCGACAAAAATCGGCAGCAGCGAGATCTACAAGCATCTGGAAGTTCTGCTGAGGACGAAGTACATAGTGAAGAAGGGAAAGACCTACATGGTCACGCTGAAGGGCAAGACGCTGATAGACGCAATCGGCGAATTGGTTGACACGCCGCCAACGATTCCGAGAATAAAGATTGTTTTCTAAAATTCACGGAAAAATTTTCAATTCTTACTTTTCAAAAGGATAGTTCTTCAGGTTCAATCTCTTCCAATTTTACTGATACTTCACCCACGTTCAATCTTTCCAAACTTTTTCTGACGTCTTCGAGCTTTTCTGCACGCCGCGCGTGTATTTTTTCCGCTTGTCTGTAGTGGCGCCTCCACGAAAAATTATAAAGTAATCCTATTGACGTAACTCCAAACCCAAGTCCAACAGCAATAGAAGAATTGGCAATAACACCCAAGCAGGAAATGGCGCCTCCTGCAGCGACATAAAATACCGGCTTGCGCAAGCCATACGTAACAGATATTTCTTGCTTCAACTCCTGCAAGTAATCTTTTTCCAATTTAATCATTCCGTTAAGATTTTCAACAGCCGCTTCTGGCCTTTGCTTCAATTTAGAAAGTATACCTTCTGCGATTTCCGTTCTCTCGGTCTCCGGCCAACCATAAGGTACAACACTTAAAATTCGATACAGTTTGTATAGTGGTGACCAATTTTGACTCATAATTCTATATTATAGATTGTAATCTTTAATTGCTTTTCGCCAACATGTCAATTTTTATTGTCTATACAACATCATCTAGAAAGCTTTATATCGTTTGCTTCTTGAATTATCGTTAGATGTTATGGCTGAGGCGAAACGTTCGGACGAGATAGAATACGACACGAAGAACACGCAGCTCGTTGTCGACTGCATGGAAAAAAACGTGCGAGGACTGACAATCGGCGAGGTTGCTCAACAGCTGAAGCTGAACAGGCACACTGCAACGAAAATACTCGACAGGCTGCTCATAGAGAAGAAGGTGGACTATGAGGAAAAGGGACTGACGAAAATATTTTTCTCGACCGGACCGAACAAGTTTTTCGGAAAGATAGACCAGGGCAAGGACAACACAGTATGGGTGGACATATTCAAGCCGAAGGACGGCGAAGAATTTGTCAGGCTAAACCAGACTAAACATGATTACCTCATACGCGCGAGCAGCAACTACCGCTCTGTTGGAGCAATAGCTGTGAAGAAGAGCAGCATCGACGAGCTGATTGACATGCTGAAGAAAGCGAAGAAAGAGCTGAAGTGATCAAAGAGTTTCCAGCATCTTGCTCAATACTTTCAAAGAATTTTCCGTCTGTACTGGCTTGGCCGGATTGATGTCGCTTATCTCAACATTCACTCCAACATCCTTTTCCTTCGCAAGCCTCAAAACTTTTCTCATGGCGTCTTTTCCAATTTCTCCGATTCCCAGCTCAACGCCCTCCATGAAATAACTCGGCTCGTGGCCCAACCGTCTTGCGAGTTTTGGGTCTAAGAACATGCCCACTGCATCCGAAAAATGCACGTGATCATTAGGTTGCAATGCTGACAGATAGTGAAAAATGTCGAAATCCTCTGGCAGTTGCTCCAAGTCTTCCGGGAAAAGCCCTTTGAAATATTGCGTTGGGTTTTCCACGCCTTGCCGCTCCAATTCGCGGCAAAATCCCACAGCCTCCGCAGTGATGTATTCATGGCTGATGTCATGCGTTATGTTGCCGCCCATCCACAATATGTCAGGAATTTCCCTGTTTGGCAGAATCGGAAACGGGTCCCAGAGGCTGTTGACATTTTCATCAGAAGTGTCGCCGAACTCCGGGACAGGCATAGTTTCCACGCAGACATCAATCCCATTTTCCTTTCCAAATGAAATGACTCTTGACACATACGGCCTGACTGAAATCTCGTACACGTTTTTCCAGTAGTCCCATTTACTCTGCTCGTCTGCAAAACTGTGGATCCGCGGCGTAAGGTCCCACTTCCACGCATGCGCCAAAGTGTTGAAGTGCATGTTCACTTTCCTGGTTTCTATCTGCTCTGGCAGGCGCTTGGCGAATTCTACAGTTTTCTTTACAACGCTCTCGGCATTTTTAGGTTTGGACAAGAAGTTCGTCTCCCACATCGCGTCTAGATTGTAACCAAGCCTTGTCTTTTCATCCGGCCTGGTCGACTGGATCGGGCCGTGAATGTCTACGTGTTCTATATCGTACTCGCGCAAAACGTCTCTGAGATTTTTCACCTGCGCGTCTGCATACTTTCCTTCCAAACATTTGGTGCTGGGAAGTACGAGCTCGAAGCCGTGCTCTGCGTCAGGAACATATCTTTCAAGCAGCTCCGCCCTTGTTATCAAATCTTCTTTTTTCAGCGCCAGTGCAGGCAGGTAGATTTTCATACTTTCTTACTTAAAATGAAATTATTTAAAGCCTATGCAGAGAAAAAATTCAAGCAGGTATTTCCTTTGTCCCCCTCTAAGAAATTGTAAAACTCAATAACCTTTTTTTAATTCTTGATATAAATTCCATAGGCAGCTTGCCGTATACGCCCTCCAAGGAATTAATGAAATTTTCACTTTCAATCGATTCTTTTAATATTTTAATTCTATGCCCCAGCAACTCGTCTGAAAAATATTTTTTGATGAGTTTTTTTATCTTGTTTTTATTCAGGCTGTATGTCGAAAGAATAAAGATATCTCTTATATCTTGCTTCCTCATAGATGCGAATTTTACAACAAAAAGCACTTCGGGACTTGCTATCCTAAATTTTATTTTGAGGGTTGGATATGATTTTGCCGGCAGTTCTCTCATGGCCGAATCTTTAAAAATATCAGAGAACTCGAATACCAATCCGCTCTGCCTGTCTATTAATTTTTTGATCAAAAGATCCATTCCTACTTTTATGCCATCAACTTCCCTCTCAAGCCTGATGAAACCTTCCCCCCTTTCAATCGGCTTATAGCCTTCATTTTTCAAAATTTCCGTGGCTTTCTTCCCATCATAAAGTATTAGATCACAATCTACGGAGAACCTTGGGAATTCCACATAAGAATTCAAGGCATAGCCTCCTATCAAAACAATCTTTTCAATATTTTTTAGCTTCCCTAGTATTCTAAATATTTCTGTCTCACGCTGTTTGAATTGTTCTATCATATTTTTCACTCAAATATCTCAATTCAAAGGCGAATTCGAAACTTCTTTGTTTTGCAAATTTGATAACTTCTTCCAAAGGCTCCACGGGATAATTGTCAACAATATTAACTTTGAAACCTGCTTTCGGTATCAAAACGACGTATTCTCCCAACTCCGCCTTGGTCTGATTTTTATACACAGGAATATCATGTTTTTTAAATATTTTTATCCATTTTTTCAAGTCTCGCTTCAATACTTTTATATAGAATGGGCTGGACAACCAGCTTCTGTGCTCAACAGAAAAGTCGGAGTACACTTCCAAGGCGTTCAAGCTGGAAAAACACCATTTCATTACAGAAACTTTTAACAAGTTCATCATCTTAGGCTTGAAAAATGCTTCGAAAATATTTTGTGGGTTGACGCATCTATAGCTCCCCCTTTTTTCATTTTTTATCCAGCCCGCTTCCGATAAATTGAATAAAACCTTTTTCTTCATCCCCCGTGATAAAAATACGTCTAAGAACCCCAATTCCCTAGTGGAGAAGTGCCTTTTTCCGAACTTGTTCCACAATACCGCATATACCTGTTGTTGCACGCTCATCATGCTTATGATATGTTTTTCCCTAGTATAAAAAGGTTACTGTATAGGTAACCTTTTAAATGAAGAACTTATATGCCTGATTTTCAAGCAAGTATTTCCTTCGCCTTTTCGACAAGCTCTTTTAGCTTTGCCTTGTTCACGTTCGTCTTCGCTGCAAGCTCGGCCATGTTGCTTCCGACCAGCTGCCTCAGCGTTATCACTCCCGCATCGCTTAACCTTGCCTCAGTCTTCCTGTCGAGAGTTTTTATAAACGTTATAGGATACAAAGATTTTTTCTGTATCATCTCCTCCATGCTGTTCCCAGCCGGATAGTTCCAGCCGGTATATAATATGCCTTTGCATGTCGCATACTGCTTTGCATGTTCGGAAATCTTCGTGTTGCAAACGACCATGACCTTGTTGAACTGGTACGCATTCTTAGCCGCCTCGTATCCTTCCATCAGGTCGACGTAGCTGGCCCACGCCTCGAGGAAGACGCCTATGCCTGTGAAGGTATGATGCTGGAAATGGTGCTTCACCTCGACGTAGATGCATTCGCTGCCTTTCTTCGCAACAGCATCCACCTCATGCTCCACGCATTTACCTTTCAGCAGCATGTTCGTCTCGACATCGTAGCCCTGCTCCCTCAGCAGCATCGCAACATATTGTTCGAAGTCGGGCTGCGGCCTCATTAAAGCTATTGCCCCGCGCAGATCGGTTATGTAACGCACTTCGGGCCTGTACTCCTTCATATAGCGAAAGATCGCCTGCAAAATTTCCTTCGTGGTTATGCCGCTGCGCGCCTTTGCTTCTATCCTGTCTGCGACCGATTGAGCTGCTTGTTGTGTAGCTCTCAGCCGCAAACACGTGCGAAAAACCTTCTGCTTGTCGAATACTTGCTTGCTGCCGTCAGCTTTTGTTACGTATATCATTTTAACTCCCGATTATTTCTTTTATAATTTCAATAAATTTTTTGGCATCTTTCATGACTTCTTCAGCATCTACTCTCGAACATAAACTTCCTCTATATTGGATAGCATGTCTAGAAATTCTGTAAGAATCAATTATATCTAAAATCTTTTGTATTTTTTCATTTTTTTTATATATATCTTTCAAAACTAAAATCATTGCCCAATGACTCCTTTCCTTATACCCATTTTTATATAGCAATATTCTTGCAGAATGAAACATAGCGCTATAGGCAAGAAGAAAAGTAACGTCCCAAAACCCAATTTTAAAATTACCTTCTGCTCTTTCTAAAAATCTTTCGGCTAATTCTAAGGAGCCAAAAATTTCTTCTTTACTTACTTTTTCTTTTCTAATCAATTTTTTTTCAATAAGCTCATCGATTTTCATAAAGAAGCCCCATATAGTAAAATATGATTTTTAAGAACCGATAAAGCAAAAGAGTCATTTTTATTAAGTAAATTTTTCCACTCCCCAATGGAAAAAATCTGAATTTTTACCTCCTTCCCAAAACTGTTCTCCATCTTTTTTACAAGCTCCAAATTCAATTTTTTTGATTGAGAAATTACCAATAGATCTATATCGCTTTTTCTATCATCTTTGCCAGTCGCATGACTCCCATACAAGGCAATAATATTTATTTCTGGATTTTTTTCTACGAATTCATCAATTAATGGAAGGAAATTAACCATAAAATAAAATCTCTTGAGCTCAAAAACCATAGTATTTTCATTAAAACTATAGAGAATAATGTTCCCAACTTTTTCTTTTTTCAATATTTTATTTTTTTCATACAACTGAAGATAGATTTGTGCTGTCCTTGGACTGATTTTTAAATTTTTTGACAATCCCTTTACATGTATTCTTTCATCATTTTTTAAGAAAAATTCCAGTACGACCCAACCTTTAAATTTTCTCCATTGGTCTAACATACTGTATAATACGTTCGTATTATATATAAAACTTTCGTTTTATACATTCTTTTCATCTATCGCTCTTTTTTAAGAACAATCTTAAGAACAACCGTTCTTTTATAAAAGCGGAAAATAGAAAACCTGCCTGCTGCCGTCCGCTTTCGTTACGTATATCATCAAATAAGAATTGAATTTTGCCACAATTAAAATTTATATACCACCCGAATTCTAAATCATCTTTAGGTAAGATGCCAAGCCCTGTCCAGAAAGAGATAAAAAGACTATCGAAGCTTATCGAACAGCAGAATGAGAAGATTGAAGCCGTAACCAAGACCCTCGGTGAAATGGTGGGCTACGGCCGAGCAAAAACCGAGCAGTTCGCCGAGCAAAACGAGCAACTGCTCGCTTCTAAGAACCTCGAATTGATAAAGGGAAGGCACAGGGAGATTGTGGCAGTGCTGATGAACGATGGCTTTCACACATATGAGCAGCTGGCAAAAAAAATGAACATTTCTCAGTCAAGGGCAAGAGCTTACGTGACAGAACTGAAAAGCTCCGGCATACCGCTGAAGCAGATGAGGGATGCGGAAGGATACAAGATAGGGATAGATGCGAACTTTGTTGAAAAAATCCTCGTGTCGAAATAACTGTTTTCCTACCAAATAGAAGCTTTTTGTAAAGTCTTAAATCCTTAAACTCCCTTTCTGTATTTGTATTTTAGTGATGGAAATGAGCGAAACAACCATAGGAGTGTCTTGGAAGATGAAAAGGCTTTTGATAAGTAAGAAAAAGCACAAGAAAGAATCCTATGAAGATGTTCTGTGGAGATTGGTCGGTAGAAAATAATTTTTTTCTCATGTAACACGTTTATATTTTCAATCTCGTAAAAAATCTGGATTTTGCAAAAAGACCGATTTTTTTGGCAAAAGTGAGCATTCGAGCACGCTCAGCACGACTTGCCAGTGACAAACAATGGACCATAGGTACATTTATATAGTACACAGAATCAAAAACTATATAAATGACAATATCGTCTACAGGTGTTAAGGCTAGGATCCTCGCCATTCTGAGGACGAACCCGATGTCAGTGAGCGAGCTTTCCCGACGACTGAAGAGAAGAAGAGAGTTTGTCTCAGGCTACCTCGAGGCGATGAGGAACGAAGGCAAGGTTGAGGTCGTAACAGTAGGCAGGAGTAAAGTTTATAGGCCCAAAAGGTGAGATATATTTTAATGATTGCAAATTTCCTATCAAATAGGAAATCATGGATGAAATTTGGAAAGTGGAGCCTAGCTGTAATAGCAGTGGTCTTGCTCGGAGTTTTTGCTGTTCAATATATAATCCCAGCATTGGCTGCTACAGGTTCGCCGACATTGGTCGATGACGTCATTGTCACCTTGAGAGGACCAGCTAACAATGCATACAACAGCTCATCGAATGTAAACTTTACCTACAACGTTAGTTGGACTGAGGGTTTTAATTCCTCCTCTGTAAAGAACTGTACTTTGTGGGGCAACTTTACCGGAACATTTGCTTATAATAATTCTAATACTACACCCATAGTAAACAATGCAATCAACGGCGTAAACTTGTCACTTCCAGCAACTGATGGTATGTACATATGGAATGTATATTGTTACAATGAAACTTCTCACGGCAATTATTCCGGGTCAAACTTCACAGTTACAGTAGATTTAACAAATCCTAAAATCAGGTATATCTATCCTGCTCATAGTGGTTATTTCAACAAGACCAATTTGAATTTCAATGTTACCCTCACCGAGCAGAATCTGAACACTACTGTCAACGTCACTGTTTATTATGGAAGAGGTGATGTGGAAGATTACACTGATACTCTGGTATGCTATGGTTCTGCCCCATCTTACACATGTAACAAAACAGAATCCCTAACGGGTATAGTTAATGAAGGAGAAGTACTTCAATTTTTCTTCAACACAACCGATTCGGCCTTAAGGACGACAACAAACGGATCATTGGATTCGCTATTAACAGCCACATTAGATACTATAGTACCGCCATCACCGACCGATGTGATACCAACAGGCAATTCCTCCACGTCTTACTTCAACACGACAACCTTGATGTTCAACTGGACCGCTCCCACTGACGATACGTCAGGCGTGCAGAAATATAAAATTTATATAAGCGACAATGCGAACACTTATGCCT
>Ga0315289_10014656_pt1 | contig 10927 bp, 7 predicted proteins | sample YL17G11_40_MG_FD_203452 | JGI IMG/M metagenome (GOLD analysis project Ga0315289, IMG submission 203452) | Sediment microbial communities from Yellowstone Lake, YNP, Wyoming, USA - YL17G11_40 | ecosystem: Environmental > Aquatic > Freshwater > Lake > Sediment | place: USA: Wyoming | collected...
GGTGCCCAAGCCACTCTCAACCTCCGTATCCTCGACCTCAACGGCCGGTGGGATGCTTACTGGAATCGCCAACGTCGTGTCGCCTAAGCGAACTGCCGACGAAAAAGAATCGCACCCCCCCAGACTGGCCCACTACCCGCTACCGGGAGCGCGGGCTTCCGGCTCGGATGCCGTTGCCTCGCCGTCTCGGTGTCCCCCGTCCCCTCCCCGTCGTGGCCTTCCTCAGCCGCGCCGCTTCGGCGCCGCCCACGTGCCGGCGTCCAGCATCGTGAGGAACGCGGAGTCGTCGGTCTTGAGGGGCAGGTCGATCCTCTCCCGCCGCCGACTCGACTCGTACGTGGCGAAGATGACCTCAGTTGCCCGCAAGGCCCTGGCGGCGCTCAGCTCGGGCTCGTCGCCGCTTTCAAGGCAGTCGATCGCGTTCGACACTGCCAGGTAGACCGCGTGCCCTCCGTGTAGCCCGTCTGTCGTCTTGATCCCCTTCCATGCTTTCCTCCCCGCGGCCCTCACGCGCAGGTGCGGGGCTGGGTCGTGCAGCTCGATGGCCCCTTCCGTGCCGATCAGTTGGTTCGCGCAGCCGAGGTCTGCCTCGTGCCCTGTCACCAGCAGCCCACGCACTCCGTTCGCGAACTTGAGGTGGCTGATTCCCTGGCTCTCGATCGCCACGCCGAAGATCGTGTGGTGGTTCCGCCCATCAACCTGCCCGAGGACCCACTCTGCGGGCGTCTCGTTGTTGTAGAAGAAGAACATGTCGAACCAGTGCGTGCCCCAGTCATACAGGTTCGAGCACACCCCCTCGACCCGCCGCAGCTCGCCGATGGTGCCGTCATGGGCCATCTCCCGCGCCAGCCGGAACGGCTCCAGGAACCGACGTTGGTGGTCGAACGTGAGCTGCACTCCTCGCTTCGCGCACGCCGCCGCCATCCGGCGTGCCTCGCCCCACGTCGGCGCCATCGGCTTCTCGCAGTGGATCGCCTTCACGCCGGCCTTCGCGCAGTCGATGACGATCGGCGCATGGGTCGCCGGGTAGGTCGCGACGCTCACGATGTCCGGCTTCTCCTGCTTCAGCATCCTCCGGTGATCGGTGTAGACCCCCGGCACGCTGAACCGCCCGGCCAGCGCCCGTGCGTTCTCCCCCCTGATGTCCGCGACTGCCACGAGCTCGCAACGCTCATCGCGCACGTAGCCCTCCGCGTGCAGATGCCCCATGCCGAACCACTGGCCCCCCTGGCGCGCACTGCCGGCCCCGATGATCGCTGCGCGGTACACCTTCGACATGCGTGGTTCCCCCATACGTGGTATCACGCGGCAGTGACCCGCCGCGTAGGCGAGTCGCTTCCTGGCCTGAGCCTGGCGAAGGGCCGCGACTCGCTCCTCCCCCCGTCCGTGGCACTGGCAGCCCCGCGACCAGTGCCGTCCCCCTCACTGCGCCACGGGCTTCGCCTGGATCACCACGGCCGTGCCGTACGCCAGCACTTCGGTCACGCCCTGGGTGACCTCGTTGGCGTCGTACCGAACCGCGAGGACCGCGTTCGCCCCGATCTGCGCCGCATGGGCTCGCATGATGTCGAACGCCTCCTCGCGAGCCTTCTCGCACAGCTCGGTGAACAGCGTGATGTTGCCGCCGACCAACGTCTGGATGCCGGCCGCGAAGCTCCCCGCCACGCTCCGTGATCTCACCGTGATCCCCCGGACCACGCCGAGGTACGCCACGATGTCATAGCCCTCGAAGGTGAACGTCGTTGTCGTGAAACGCGGATCGACGAGCGGCATGCCTTCCTGAAGCATCTTGTCCTCCCGTGTTGGGCCTGGTGGCCGTTTCCGTCCGTAGGTCGGGTCTCCGGACCCGACATGCCCTCTCCGTCCCTGGGTCGGGTCTCCGGACCCGACGTAGTGCCGGCGTTAGCCGTACCCCAACCCCACCGCCCCCAACGTCTCCGTGCTGACCCTCCCCTCCCGCACCTCGAACAGCGCCTTGTGCCGCTCCCGCACCTCCGGCGCCGAGTGTGGCAGGTACTGGCGCGAGTTGTACTCAAACCCCATGATCGTGTCGATGCGCGCTGAGAAGCCCGCTGAGTGTACCAGGCTCAGGCCCGGGTTCGTCAGGTCCTGGACGCTCAGCACCATCCCGTTCGCCTTCGCCCACGCCACGTAGAGCAGCGCCGACGAGTGCCCCTTGCACGTCTTCAGGCCCACGCCCGACCAGCCCAGCTCCTTCGCCAGCCGGAGCTTGTCGACGTCGGTCACGCCCTCGTCGGCCAGCACCGGCTTGATCGCCGCCACCGGCCGCAGGTCGAACCAGTGCGCGGAGAGCTCGCGCTCCGTCGGCTGCTCCACATAGAGCAGTGCGCGGAACGCGAGCGGCGAGCGCTCCCCGAGCTTCCGCAGGTACTCGACCACCGTCTCCGGGCTTTCGTTCAGCTCGTTCGAGTCGGTCGAGAGCCAGAAGCCCCCCGCAATCCCCACCCGCGCCTGCGCGTGGGCGATGACCTCGGCTACATCACACGTCCTCTGCACATCCCACTCGATGTCCGTGCCGCGCAGCTTCACCTTGAAGCAGATCAGCCGGTCCCGCTCGATCCACTCCTCCAGGCTCACCGGCAACCCGTCCTGCGGGTCGTCGTCCGTCACCTCCGTCCGCGTCAGCTTGTCGACCCCGCCGACGAGATGGAAGATCGGTAGCCTCGGCTCAAAGCGCGGCTTGAGGGCATCGCCCGGGTACTGGCCGGCGAACTCCGGGCCAAGGTAGCGGCTGAGGTCCCACGACATGAACTCCGGCCCGCACGCCTCATACGACGACACCCCGTTCAGCTTGCCGAAGGCATCGTGCAGCGCAGCATCGACCGGCGAGGCACATACCAGCGCCCCCAGTATCGGCATTGGCTCCACCAGCCCCTGCTCCTCGCACACGTCACCGGCGATGCCCGCCAAGTCCTCCTTCGCCGTCAGGAAGAGGTCGAGGGGGTGACCTGCCTCCCCGGCCTCCGCCACGCGCCGACAGAACCTTCTCCCCACCTCCCTCATCGCCGCGTCGCGCTCCTCGTGCGTGAGCACCGCGCTCGGGAACCCCCACACATCGCTGAGCAGGATGTTCCCATACCCCTCCGCGACTTCCCCCGCGCCGTTCTCCGCCCTTAGCCGCACGGTCATCGACGTCGTGGCGCTCACGATGCCCGTGCCGAACTTGAGTGGCGTCCGCAGCTTCTCGTCGGCGAAGGTCGGCTCGACTTCGAGGACCCGCATGTCTGTCTGCATCGCCCATCTCCCCCCCACCCGTGACCCCTCTCCCACTGGGAGAGGGGATGGGGTGAGGGCACTAGCTCTCCTTCGGTCCTTGCGCCAGCTCTCCGAATCGGTGCGCCACTACCAGCGCTGGATCCAGCGGCACCTCGACCGGCCTCACATCCGCGAGGATGTCGATCCTCGGCGTCGGCCGCACGGTCTTGCCCTCGAACTGCGGCAGCCACTGCCGCGACGCCTCCAGCATCTCCGCCGTCATCTCCCGCGCCTCCGCCAGCGTGCACACGGCGGAGGTCAGCGGGTCCATCGCCACGGCCTGCATCGCGAGCTCCGGGTCCCCCGTCAGCGCCGCCTCGACCGAGAGCCCCTGAACGGTGACGTTGCTCTGGTTCAGCGCCGCGCACTGCAACGGCAGATCGCCCACGAAGGTCGGGTGTAAACCCACCCGGTCCACGTACACCGGGACCTCCACGCAGCAGCCCGGCGTGAGGTTCGTGATTAGCCCCTCGTTCCGCACGTTCCCGTTCATCCGGAAGATGCCGTTGGTCTCGATCGCCTCGATGATCGACGAGCAGTACTCCGCGCTCGGTGGCGGCAGCTTCGTCGACTCCCGCGCCAGCACGTCCACGCCCGCATACCTCTCCGCCACCGTCTTGCACCAGCGGTAGTACGCGCCCGTCTCGCCGCCGAAGTCCGGCTGGTCGCAGTAGAGGTCCATCGCCTTCTGGTTCTTGCGGAACCAGGGCACGTACTCCGAGAGATGCCCCGTGCTCTCGGTCATGAAGTAGCCGAAGTGGCGCATGACCTCGCACCGCACCTTCTCGTTTACGTAGTACTCGGGCTTCTCGATGTTCTCCCGCAGTCGCGGGTAGAGGTCCTCCCCCCCCTTCTCCAGCCGCAGGAACCACGCCATGTGGTTGATGCCCGCACAGAGGTAGTCGATCTCCTCCTTGGGCACGTCGACGTAGCGCGAGATCAGGTCCAGTGTCGTCTGCACGCCGTGGCAGAGCCCCACGAACTCCACTCCCGACATCCTGCCCAGAGCGTAGCACACGGGCGCCATCGGGTTGGCGTAGTTCAGGAGCAGCGCCCGCGGGCACAGCTCCTCCATGTCCTGAGCGACGTCCACCACCACGGGAATGGTCCGCAGCGCACGGAAGAGGCCGCCCGGCCCGAGCGTGTCGCCGATGCACTGATCTACTCCGTACTTCAGCGGCACCTGGTAGTCGACCCCGAACGCGTCGATGCCGCCGATCTGCAGCATCACCACCACGTAGTCCGCCCCGCGCAGGGCATCTCGCCGGTCCGTGGTTGAGTACACCTCCGCCGAGAGCCCGTTGTTCTGGATCACCCGCCGCGTGTACTCCTCCACCTTCTCCAGCTTGCTCATGGTCGGCCCCATCAGGGCAAAGGTGGGGTTCTGGATGCCCTGCTTCGCCAGGATGTCCATGATGAGCGTCTTGCTGAAGATGATGCTCCCAGCGCCGATCATCGCGATCTTGGGCATGGTTGCCTCCTCGGGCAACGGTCGTTTGGCGTTCCGCGTCTCGCGTCTTGCGTCAGAGCCCCCTCACCTTCCTCAAGATGTCCCAATACGCCCCTCGATGTCCGTCCGCGATCGCCCGGGTCAGCTCCGGGTTGTCGTCGTAGTTGTAGTCCGCCTGTACGTCGTCCGGCCAGCCGAAGAAGAACCGCTGGTCCCCCGCGATCAGCTCCCTCAACAGGCCCACCGGGTCCTCCCCCAGCGCCGGCTCGAGGTAGAAGACTGGCATGGCCAGGTCGTCGTTCCCTTCGGTCCCGCCGACCAGCCCCGGTATGCGCCACCCGGGCACGCCGAGCTGCGCCGCCAGCCGGGTACCGGGGTAGACGCGCGCTCCGAGGGTCACGCCCACGCACGTGGGTGCCACGCGCTTCATGAGGCCGATCGTGGTCCCAACCGACTCCCGCGTTTCGCCCGGCGCGCCAAGCAACAGGTCGATCATCACGGGGATGTCGTTCTCATGGCAGGCGTCAACGCCGGCCGCGATGTCCTCAGGCGTGTGATCGCGACCCAGCCGCCGGAGCATCGCCGGGTCGCCGCTGTCGGTGCCGAAGTTGATCCCGGCGCAGCCGGCCCGCTCCATCAGCTCCGCCATCCGCGCCGAGAACGGCGTCGGCGCGAGGTACGCGTACCAGGTCAACCCTTCCGATGCTCCGCACGCCACCAACTCCTCGCAGACCGCCTCTGCATGTCCGGCGTCTACGTTGAACTCGCTGTCACACAGGTGGAAGCAGTCGACGCCCCGCGCTGCCAGCGACGTCATCTCCTCTGCGACGGCCGCCGGCGGCCTCAGCCGGGCCCGTGTCCCCTTTCCCAGGTGATCCGCGCAGAAGACGCAGCCGCGCGGACAGCCTCGCTTCGTCTCGACCGCGCCCTGTCCGCCCTCGCGGAAGTACCGCTCGTTGTCCACGGCCCGCCTCGCGAGCGGCGCCTGCGCAACCGGCCCCCAGGCCGGCGGATTCGACCGCATCTCGGCGCCCTCCCGCCACACGAGCCCGGGAATCGCTCGCGGCTCGTGCCCGTCCCGCAAGGCCTGCGCCAACGCCACTAGCGGCCCTTCGCCGTCGCCTCGGATTCCGTAGCCCCCGCCCACACGGTCCAGTATCCCCTCGGGCGCCACCGAGTAGCCCGCCCCGCCCAGGACCACCGGGCTATCGGTCAACTCCCGAACCTGGGTCACCAGAGCCCGCAGGCCGGGTATGAAGGAATGGCGGGTGGCGCAGTAGCAGTCGTCCGTGTTGCGGAAGGTGACCGCGACCAGGAGGGGCGTTTCGCTCTTGAGGGCACCCGTCAGCGCCGCCTCCACCGACTCCGCGAAGCAGAGGTCGAGCACCGAGTACGGCATCCGCGCCTCGTCCAGCCCCTCGGCCAGGTAGTCAAGCGCGAGGGGCGCGATTGGCGGCCGCGTTCGGTTGGCGTTGACCAGGAGAACGGCCTGCGACATCGCCGGGCCTCACAGCGGATGAGAGGGGACGCTCGGCCTCACCTTTCGTCGTGCCCACGGCTCCGACCTTTCACCCGGGGCGCTGCCGGTCAGGCTCGCAATACCCTCCCGGCGTCGCGCAAGCACTGAGCCCGGAGGGCGCCCTGGTCGAAGCGACGAATACCTCCGAGGGAGACTGCTGACAGGTGAGGGGCTCGCAGGAGTCGTGCCGTTACCGGGACCGCGAGCATCCTTGCTCGCAGGTCGGAGACGTCAAGGTCGTGCGAGCAGGGATGCTCGCGGTCCCAGTGGAGAACGGCACACTCGTGAGAGCGTTGCGGGTCACATGGGGGTGACCGTTTGCCCGACCGACCGACCGTCTACGTTGTCCACTGCGTGGACGCCGAGGGGCCGCTCCATGAGAGCGTCGAGGCCACCTTCGAGCGCCTCGAGACGATCTTCGGCCTCACGCTGCCTCCGTCTCGCCAGGCTCTTGAACAACTGCAGCGCTGCGAGCTGGACCTCGGCGGCCGCGAGCAGGAGGTGGCCCGCGTCGTCGCTCCCGATCTGCTCGCCTACAACGACACGTGGGACAAGATCGACGCCATGCTGGAGCGCATCGGCGACGAGGGCTTCCGCCACGCGCTTCCGGACAGCGAAGGCGGCGGCTGGGTCTACAACTGGCACTGTCTCGACCATGTCGGCTACGACGCAAACCCCCGCCGCCGGGACCTCGGCTACCACAGGGTCTTCGACCACTACCGCCGGTTCGTCGCCGAGACGGGCGCGCCGGACGGCATCCACTGGCACTTCCACCCGACCCATCCCTCCCGTGCCGCCCATCAGTCCGCGACCCTCTACCTCCGCGACACCAAGTTCCTCGACATCCTCACTCGCCGGGTGATCGACCGGGAGTGGTTCCCCTCCGTCAACCGTGCCGGCTTCCACACCGAGCGCCCGGACAGCCACTGGCTGCTGGAGCAGTGGATTCCCTTCGACCTCTCCAACCAGGCCTGCGACAACCCCGCGGAGCAGGATGACCTCGCCAACGGCCGCTTCGGCGACTGGCGCCGCGCGCCACGGGACTGGTCCATCTACCATCCCCACCCCGACGACTACCAGACTCCCGGGAGCTGTCGCCGGTACATCGCCCGCTGCCTCAACGTCGGCACGCGCCACCGGCTCCTGGACGCGGCCGAGGTCCGCAAGGCCTTCGACCTCGCCCGCCGCGAGGGCGCGGCCCTCATGGCCTTCACCGATCACGACTTCCGCGACGTCGGCCGGGATGTGGAGACCGTTCGGTCGCTCTTGCGTGCGGTGGGGCCCGACTACCCCGACGTGTGCTTCCGCTATGCCGAGGCGCGGGAGGCCGTGAACCGTGTCCTCTGGGCCGGCTACGACCCGCCATCGAGCCCCCTCCTGTCCGCCGAGATCGCTGTCGGCCTACACCCGGGCGCGAAGGTGCTGGCCATCACCGCCTCCCGGCCCACCTTCGGCCCGCAGCCCTTCCTCGCCATCCGCACCGCGACCGGGGAGTACCACCACGACAACCTCGACTTCCAGGTACCCTTCCGCCGCTGGACCTACGTCTTCGACGATCTCACCATCCGGTGGAACACCATCGACTGCATCGGCGTTGCAGCGAACGACCAGAAGGGCTTCCCTCACGTCGTAACGATCAGGGCAGACCGCGATCGCCCATCAGGATAGAGCCCCCTTGGACAACCGCGAGACGCCGGGCAGACCCAAGCGCGAGCTGACGACCTCTGCGGCCGTCGCCCTCGTCGCGAGCGCCAGCTACGTAGCCCTGGGCCTCGGCCTGGTGCGCGGGCTTCTCGTCGCCAGCATCCTGTCGCCCACCTCCCGGGGGATCGTCCAGATCGCCTTCCTCTTCGGGCAGTACCTGGGCTACTCGCACATCGGCATCACCCACGGCCTGACCAAGCGGATTCCCCTCCTGCTCGGCCAGGGCGGGGAGAAGCAGGCCGACCACCTCGAGCGGACCGGCATTACCTCCGTCTTCGTGTTGACAGTCCTGGCGGCGGGGGTCATGTGGGCCTACGCGGGCTTGGCGCCCGGTGTCGGCACGATGACCCGCTTCGCGCTCGGCATTGCGGGCTTCCACCTCCTCTTGGGCCAGCTCGTGGGCATCTACCGCATCGTCCTCCGCTCACACCACGAGTTCGGCCTCATGTCTCGTTCCATAGTCATCGAGGCCATCGTGCTCGTGGCCCTGGTGGTCGCCGGTGCGCAGCTCCTCGATGCCCCCGGCGCCGTTCTTGGCTGGGCACTCGGCACTGCGATCGTCTGCCTCCACCTGCTTTCCTTCGGTGTCCTCCCCGGCCGTCCCACCATCGACCGTCGCGCGACCCTCGGCCTCGCCAAGGTCGGCCTGCCCGTGCTCGGCGTAGGTCTCACCGACATCTTCCTCCGAACCGCCGACAACCTCGTGGTCGCCAAGATGCTCGGCGCGCAGGCCCTCGGGTACTACGGACAGGCCTGGCAACTCGCCACGTACCTCTTCAACGTCCCCGCCGCCGCGGGATCGGTCATCATGCCCAAGATCCTGCGTGCTCACGGGGAGGGTGGCACCGGGGCGATGAAGCGCTCGGTGCTGGACATGACCAGCGCCTTCGCCATCCTCATGCCCCCCCTCGCGGGCGCCGCGGCGATCGGTGGCCCCATCCTGGTCCGCCTCATCCTCCCGCGCTACATCCCGTGCATCGGCGCGCTGCAGGTCTTCATGATCTCCGTAGTCTTCCTCGCGGTCCCGCTCGCTCTGCGCACGGCTCTGATCGCGAAGAACCGCGAGGTCGAGATCATGATCTGGCAGGGGCTGGGCGGCCTGCTCATCGGAGGGGCCGTCGCCTTGCTCAGCCAGCGGACGGCGCACCTGTTCGCGGCACCCCCCCCGGTGGACGCCGAAGGGACGGCTGCCCTGCTCATCCGCCAGCAGACGGCTCTCACTCAGTTGGCTCTCGCCGGCGCCTGCGGCCTCTTCCTCACCGGCCTCGCCATCACCGTCCGCGGCCTCCAGGCGCTCGAGCTGGCTCCCGGGCAGGTTGCCCGTCACCTCCTCGGCTGGGCAATCCCGCTGGCCTACTGCGTCCTCCTCCTTTGGGGGCTGAAGACCCTTCTCCCTCGTTGGCTCGGCCTCACGTCGCCTCTCGTGTCGGATGCGGTCTCGCTACCCATCTTCATCGTTCTCGGCGCACCCCTCGCCTGGGTAGCTGAGCGCACTACCGGCATCATCCGCAAGGCACGCGCGGGGGGAGGTGGGCCGCCGCCCCCGAGTGAAGAGACCCCTGACAGCCTCCCTTCGGGTGGAGCGGATAGCCGCCTGTGAAGCTTCGGCTTGATCGCAAGTGGGCCTTCATTGCCTCTGTGTCCGTCCTCTTCGCCGGGACGGCCTTCCTCCTGACCGTCATCTCCACCCGGCGCAACCCGGTCGCCGCCGCTGACAGCCTCCGCCAGGCCGGTCGTTACTCCGAAGCCCTCGACCGCTACCAGGACATCCTCGCCCGCGATCCTGCCAACGAGAGGGCTCTGTGGGGTGTCGCTCAGACGCACCTGGCGCGCAACAATCCCGCGATGGCCATCGGATACCTGAACCGGTACCTCGAGCAGCACCCCCGGGACAGGCACGCCACTGAAGCCCGCCAAGCCCTCGACCGCGCTCGGGCGGCGCTCGCCTCCGGCCGGAAGCCGTCGCCCGAGCTGACGCCCGAGCCGGCTCCCGCGCTCCCGGCCGAACCCTCGCCTCAGCTCTCCGATCGCTGGCAGGACGCCCTGACTCTGGAGGGCCGCGGCGCGCTCCTCGACGCCATAGCCATCTACGCCGGGATCGCCCAAACCACCGACGACACGCGCGTCCGGGCCGCCTGCCTGGAGCGGATCGCGCGCTGCGAGGCCCGCCGACCGCCCTTCGACTTCGACCGCATCCGCCACTTCTACCTGGAAGCTGCCCGCGCGTACCGTGCGCTCGACGACTGGCAGAACAGCGCCCGCTGCCAGGAGCTGGCCTACCTCGCCCAGGAGTACGCGCGCGTCTCCGCCGAGCGCAAGAAGCTGGCTGAGGAGGCCGCGAAGATCGAGGCCTCCCGCCCGCAGGAGGAAGCGCCCAAGGGCCCCACGCCCCAAGACACCTACGCCGCAGCGCTGCAGGCCTACCGCGGCGGAAGCTACGACGAGGCCGCGGCCGAAGCGCAGAAGGTCCTCGGCGCCATCCCCGAGGCCAGCTTCATCCTCGGCATGATCCATCTCCGCCAAGGCCTCTGGGACGACGCGCGTGAGGAGCTGGGCAAGTACCTTCAGGAGGCCCCGACCGGCGCCTCGGCCGACGAGGCCCGCGAGCAACTCGACGCCATCAAGGACAAGCGGCTGTTGTTCCTCGACCACTTCGATGCCGCCGCCGGGAAGTGGCAGCTCAGCGGCGCCCAGCCCGGCACTGCGCCCCCCACTGATAGGCTATCCGGCGCCGCCCCCAGCGACGGCCCCTGCCTCAGACTCGACCCAGGCCAGGGCGCCTACACGTCCTTCGACGAGGCACGGGTGGCGACCATCGAGATTCGGTTCTACGATCCGCCCGACGACGCCGCCCGGCTGCCGGGCCTCACCATTCGGCTGTACTCCCAGGGCGCCCACACTTGCGCCCCGCTCATCGTGAGCAAGGGTGGGTACCGGTTCGCGAGTCAGGGCGCCTCCTCCGTCCCACACACTCCCGG
>Ga0315289_10014657_pt1 | contig 10927 bp, 10 predicted proteins | sample YL17G11_40_MG_FD_203452 | JGI IMG/M metagenome (GOLD analysis project Ga0315289, IMG submission 203452) | Sediment microbial communities from Yellowstone Lake, YNP, Wyoming, USA - YL17G11_40 | ecosystem: Environmental > Aquatic > Freshwater > Lake > Sediment | place: USA: Wyoming | collected...
TGTGGGCAGTGAGTACTCATCCAGCTTTTGGTCGTCACGGAATTGCAACTGAACTGCTAGACGAGGCCCATGCCAGGATGCGGGCTGCCGGTTTGCGTTTTTCCACACTTGAGACCTCGCGTCACCGGGGAGCCCACGTGCTGTATCTTCGCCAGGGCTACGTCGATGTCGCGACCCTTGTGTCTGCACTGGCAGAACGCAAAACAGTGCTGCGTGATACTGACTTGAGTGCGGAGCGTGCCGCTAAGCCACAGTTTCATCTCGCAGACAGCATCTTTCAGAAAGTCGCCGCCGGCAGACTTGGATTCACACGCAGGCATGATGGATTCATGACGATGATGGTCGAGACTGGAGAAGTGGATGAAGACGAGCTCTGGCTAATCTCGCGGGAGAACGAAATCGTTGGTTACGCAGTGGCAAACGCCTCTGAGGACGTGCTTGTGGTGAGCGACCTTCTGCTCGTCGACGGTGCAGATGCCGCTCTGGCGGTAGCTGCCCTAACGCGCGAGTCCACCGCACGGTACGTTCGCGTAATCGCTAGCACTCCGACGCACGTCGCCAGTCTGTATCGCGCCGGTTACGAGCTCGGTACCCCGAGCTGGTCTACATTCATGATAAAGCCATTGATTGCTGACGTTACAGTAAGGGACGCAAGTCGTCTCATGGGCATTGGTACAGAGCGATTCATGTTCTCCCAGCTCGATACGACGTGAGCTTGTGCCATAATTCTGTTGGATTCCGGCACAACTCGCTGATATGCTGCGGCCTCACCGGCATATGATGTGACATGCGTTGTCCGGTGCTCTTAAGTCGGGTTCCGTCTGTTCTCACGCCGCCGTGGTTGGTTGCATTCAGGAAGCTTGGGAGGGAGGAGGGCGCTTTTTCAATCGAGCCTTCTTCTGAGGAGGCAGGCTCAGATCCAGTTTCCAATCGGGACGAGCGTGTTCGTCCTTTTTCTTTATCAGAAGCCACTCATTCCCCTTGCCTCTTCCCTTAAGTTGGATCAACGAGAAACCGCCCCTCAGTTTTCTTCCTTTCAAAGAAAAACCAATCACTTCCTTTCTCTTCTCAAACAGCTCGTACTCTCCCGAGTCCCAGATGACCACCTGCCCTGCTCCATATTGACCTTCTGGTATAATGCCTTCAAAGTCAATGTAGTCGAGGGGATGGTCTTCGACCTGGATAGCCAGTCGCTTCTCAGAAGGGTTCATAGATGGCCCCTTGGGGATCGCCCAGGATCGAAGCACGCCACCCATTTCGAGGCGGAAGTCGAAGTGAAGGCGGGAGGAATGATGTTCGTGTACTACAAAACGGAGATTCATTTTCACCCCAAGTCGACCAGTGACATCATGAATCTAGAATAGCTCGGACTTTGTCAGCGAGCCCCTGAATGGTGAATGGCTTCTGGACGAAGTTCACGCCTCCTTCCAGCACCTGGCGGTGGGCAAGGACGTTGCCTGTGTAGCCCGACATGAAGAGAACTTTGAGTCCGGGTCGCAAGGAGTTCAAACGTTCATAGAGTTCTCTACCGTTCATTTCGGGCATGATAACGTCCGTCAAAAGCAAATGGATAGGACCCTGGTGTTGCCTTACAAGTTCAAAGCAATCTGCTACGCGTTCGGCGACGATCACGTCGTATCCTCGACGCCTGAGTATCCGTGATGCTACGTTGCGGACCATCTCTTCGTCTTCGACCACAAGCACTGTCTCAGAGGCCTGCTTGGTTTCTTTACTCTTTCGAGTTTCCCTACGGGTTTCAACGCTTCCTTCCGTCACCTTCGGCAAGTATATTTTGAACGAGGTTCCGTGGTCAGGTTCAGAGTGAACTGAGATGTGGCCGCCGTGCTGTTTGACGATTCCGTAGACCATCGGTAGCCCAAGGCCCGTTCCCTTTCCGCGTTCCTTAGTCGTGAAAAACGGTTCAAACAAGCGATCCAGTACTGCTTGGCCCATCCCCTTGCCGGTATCACTCACCGACAGCATTACGTACGAACCAGGTGGTACGACCGCATACTGACTCGGTGAGATCTGATTGAGAACTATGTTCGTCACCTCGATTTTCAAAAGCCCTCCACCTGGCATCGCCTCCTGTGCATTCACGGCGAGGTTCAAAAGAATTTGTTCGATCTGAGCTACGTCAGCGTGAATGAGTCCCGGGCGAGACTGGACGTGTAACTCTATACTTATGTCCTCCCGGATGGTACGCCTTAAGATTCTCTCAAAACCGGAAACGATGTCTCGAAGGTCAATTGTCTTTAGCTCAAGAACCTGCTTGCGACTCAAGGCCAGGAGTCTCTGGATTAGGTCCCTTGCGAGTTCCGCTGCTCGCTTGATTTCACTTGCTTCCTCGTGGTGATGGGTGCCGGGCTCGAGACCGAGAAGAATCATCTCTGCATATCCGAGAATGGGAGAAAGGAGGTTGTTGAGGTCGTGCGCAATCCCACCGGCCAGGCGGCCAATGGATTCCATCTTCTGCGACTGCTGCAGTTAAGCTTCTAACCTGCGTCGTTCCTCCTCCGCTTGCTTGCGCTCGGTCATGTCGGCACAGCCCCCGATCATTCTGTAGGCAGTGCCTTCAGCATCCCGGAGTGCTGTGCCGCGGTCCGTCCAGTAGCGAAACGTTCCATCTTTTTTCTTCACTCTATACTCTTCATAGTAAGGCGTCCGTGTCCTCAGATGCTGATCGAGCGTGTGCATCACTCTGTCGTGATCGTCTGGATGAATCGCTTCTTCCCACGCCTTAACGGTTCTTGGAAATTGCCCCGGACCATATCCAAGTAGCTCGTCGATCTCACCGAACCATTCCAATCTGTCGGTCACAAGATCCCAGTCCCAAATCAGATCGCTGGCGCTTTCGGCCGCGATCCGAAACCGCTCTTCTGATTCCCGCAGCGCTTCTTCTGTGCGCTTCCGCTCTATGATTTCCAGGCGATGCACTTCGTTCGCCTTTGCCAGTTCAATCCGGTTCACTTCCAGTTCCCGGACGAGCTTCTCGAAATTCTCCACCGGCAAGGGTTGACCTGTTTGAGCCTTCTTGTTTCTCATCAGTCAGCTCCCTCGCCAGAGAATACTAAAACTGCTGGCGCGGCCGAACCGGGTAACACGAGACGAGGTCTCAGATCAACTTCCCCAAGGAAGCTCCGCGCGAGAATTGCCACAGTGTTGCCTTTCGAGACATTGCACGTAGCCTGAGAGTCAGGTTGCGTGCGGGAAGCCAGAGAAAACGCTGTTACTTCGACTGGGGTTCTGTTTTTGAATCTACGTATTTCCATTTGTTAGTAATGGGGTTTCCGAACACCTCAAGAGTTTCGGTGACGGACCTCCTATCCTTTGAGAAGTCAAATCTCTTGTCGAAGGCTCCCGCCTCACCCATGTCGACTCGTATCGTTATCGAATTCTCATCATTGTTTGACTCAATAACGTAGTAGTCCGTCTCGATCGTCCTGCCGGCTATCGCAGTGATGATCTTAGAATCACCTATGTAGTAATTCACTTTCTGTGGTCCCTCGTGAGTAGCCCAGTGGCCCAGAAGGGCTTTTTCGGGTGTGGATATGTCTCTCTTATCTCTGTGGGAGCATGCCAAGAAAGCGCACGTCAACAAGAGCACAAACACCGTCAAGAAGCAGATAACGAGACGTTGCCTTTTCATCCTTCCTCCCTTTACGCGCCTAGGTCTGCAGATTTGGAGTTCTTGCATTGGAATACCACCAATAAACAATACACCGGATTCAGACTGCGGGGAACAAGGAATTGCCTCGATTGACTCGAGTAAGTTTGGATAGAATCTTCGGACGGGGAGGCCGCTGACACTACCCGGGATTGTCTTCTCATTTCCTACCTCATCCTGCTGAGATCGGAGATACAAAAAGGTTCTCAAGCGCAAAGAAGTTGGTTTCTTATGCTCGTTTAGTGCCCAGGACACGTCGGAGTGCTGATCATCGTGGGAAGGGCGAAAAGAGGGCTGGAATTAAATGGCGGTTTGAATAGTTGAGAGGAGGTTCTTATAGAAGAACTGCCGGCCGATACCAAAAGAGGTAGCAAGTACCCTTACGCCTAGTTCCTGCAAATGGTTTGCGAGTATCGCTGGGGGCGAATATGAAGAACGGGCATTTCAAAAAGTGTTCTGTCCCGAGACCAATTGATACATCAACCCGTCACTGGTGCATGTGAATGGTTCTTGACTCCCGGTGGCGGGGATTGCTACATTAGTGCTGAGTCGCGTGCAACTAAGTCAGGCATCCGGAGGGGTGGATATAGACTGATAGATCCTTGATGCGGCCCAAGGTCTTCGGCCTTCGAGTTACGGAAGCTCTTGTACGCGAAATCACTCATAGGGTGAGATAGAATCGGCGTTTCTGCGTCTCCTGTGGAACATGATAGGATATACTTGAAGTTACGCTACCCGCTCCTGGCTGTACGAAAAACTCGCCTAGATAGATGCCTTGGTTCATGAGGGAAGTATACACATTGGACTCGCGCAGAAGCATTTGTTCGTCCGCAGCGTCGCGGCAAAGCGTTGAACATGTGATTACTTGTGGTTTCCGTCCTGGATTCGTTATCCGCAAGGCGGTTGACTTCCTCTGTCAACAGGTAGGAACCAACGGAGCTTGGTCCGATTTTGCCACAAGAAGTTCTGGGGAGAGCACGAGCTGGGTGACAGCGCATGTGCTTCTTCGGGCTGGCATGGAGCTGCCAAAGGAGGTCGTGGATCGAGCCGTGACGGCACTTGTATCCGAGAAATATCCAGTGGGTGGGTGGGGTTTTTCACCGCGTACTCCTCCTGACTGTGACTCGACAGTTCACGCATTAGGAGCCCTTCTAGCTAGCTGTGAGAAAAAGGAAACACTCACAGAGATGATTGACAGAGGTCTTTCATTCATTCTGTCTCACCAGCAGCGCGACGGAGGCTTCTCCACCTACTTGTCTGGCGCATCTCTTGCCGAGTACCGCAGGCGGGAAGATGAGAATGATTTCTCAGGATGGACTCAAAGCCACGCGTGTGTTACGGCAGGGGTCCTAGAGCTTCTCAATCAGATGAGTGCTGGTTCTGAAGCGCCTGCGCTTCGTGCCACCATCTTTCTGTTGGAACGACAACATCCACGTGGATACTGGCAATCATTCTGGTGGCGGAGCCCACACTTCGCAACGGCTCGGGTTATTCCTCTACTAGCGAGTTCATCGTCGCCCGCGTCGCGTCGAGCCGCGAACTTGGCAGTGCAATGGCTGTTAGGGTCACAACGAAGCGAAGGCTTCTGGACTGGTGCGCTTGACAGCGATGTCCCCTGTGTTCTATCTACAGCTCTTTGTACCGAAGCACTGGTAAAGATTGGATGCGCTCCAGAGCGAGCACAGTGTGCGGTTGAATGGCTCGTCCACGCCCAGTTGCGAGATGGTTCGTGGCCGACCGATCCTTGCCTCCAGATACCCTCAGTGGATCAGCTCTCCCCCGAAGTCTACCCGGATTGGAGGATGGGAGGGGTTGGTGTGGGCGCTTGCTGTCGAGATCGGCGGGGAATATACACGGCAGGAGCAGTGATCGGCGCGCTGTCTACCTTCCTGCGAGGAGCTCGACGTGATCTTTGAGATTGTGGAAAGAGCAGTGATAGCCCTGTATTCTTGGGCTACTTGGGCCGTACCCGCGGGTTTTGCTGCTATCGTGGAGATCGCCAACAGAATGGCGGGAGCGCTGACTCCTTGGGTCGTTCTGGGCATAGTCGTGAGCTTTGCGATTGTTGCTTGGGGATTTGCGGTGAAATGGACAGCTGTGATAAAGGTGAAGGAGGTCACGGAACCCGGCCAACTGAATAAGCTCAAGTGGGTGAGCGTGTGTCTGGTAGCGGCATACTTTCTTGTATTGGCAGGCCTGACGAACTTGGCTTTGTTGTGGTGGTTTCACGGCATGGAGGAACAGGGGGTGAGAGATTTCCTGTGTGGGAATGCCGACAAAGCCAGGATCATTTATGAAACACGCTCTGTCTCGGCAACGGGACAAGGAGTTCTTCTCGCCGCCTGTGGTTTAGCTTTCCCTCTGCTGATCAATCTGTGGAATGACTCCAGAAAGTCGCTGAAGGAACAAGTTTCGAATCATCTTGCGCTCCTCCAGACAGTGGCTGAGGGCAAGCGACAGGCTCTGGATAGGACTATCAAAGCCCTCAGAATCTATCGTGATTGGTTACAAACGTTTGGGAAGGACCTGGAGTGGCTGTTCTGGACAACCGCAGGTTCTGCTATGTTGATAGTTGCAGGGTCCTGCGCCACTTACTTTGTGATAGACGAAAAGCTTGCCTATAAGTGGGCTGTGATTTTTCCCTGTCTCAGCCTGGTCCTGTTCTTGTGGTTTCTCACTTTGATTGTGGCATTTATTCTGATTGTCCAGAGTCAGTTGTCGCGGTTTGATCACTTCGAGTTTGTCGAAGAGTAAGGAGCTGAAAACAATGGACACGTCTACGAGACTTAATTGGACTAAGAAGAGATTCTTCGTCACACTCGTATTTGCGGCCACTACGTTTGCTGCTTCCTTCGTTCTGGGGAGTGGGATCACCCTGGCTTTTGGATCTGGTACATCAGGGGTTGCCACCATCATCATAACCACGGTTTTGATCGTGATCGGTGGCAGAGTGGTGGAAACCAGGGGCTACTTCCTGGTGGCCGTCACGCTGTTCACAGTATTGGCGATACCGACAAGTATGTTTGGTCCACCTGGGCCGCACAAAGTGATAATAGGAGTCTTGACTGGATTGGTCTATGATGTGATATGGGACGTGACAGGTCGAAAGCGGCTGAGTTTACCTTCGGCAGCTGCCGTTTCCACTGCGGTATCGATCCTACTGATCTACGGCCTTATTGTCATGTTTTTTCCGGAGTACCCGAAGTTGGAAACCCTTCACAGATTGCTCAAGTATCTTGTGCCGGCTTATGGAGTGTTGGGTTTCTTCGGAGGAATGCTAGGTCAGTGGATCTACGAGAAGAACCTAGCCCATCTCTCAGCCATCAAAATGTTAAAGGAATAGTTACAAGTGCTTGTCCTCAAAGAGGTCTGCTACTCGTATCCCGGGAGCGAATCTCCGGCCCTCAGTGGAGTGAGCATTAGTCTCTCCCCGGGCACGGTCGTTGTGTTTGAAGGAGACAACGGTTCGGGCAAGACCACCCTTGGATTGGTTCTGTGCGGTGCGATCCCTGCTTTCGTAGGTGGGGTATTTCATGGAGACGTACGCTTCCGGGGTCGCGCCCTGAGCGCGGAAATAATTCCTAGCGTGTCAGCTTTCGTGTTCCAAGACCCTTACACCTATTTCTCTGGTCACACCCTAGGTGAAGAGATGGCGCTTCTTGAAGGTGACGGGATAAGACTCAGAGAAATATTGAGTTCGGCCATAGTAGACCGAGAGCTTGAGACTCCGCTTTATCAGTTTTCTTATGGGCAGCAGCAGCTCTTGGCCGTCGCTTCTGCCCTGTTGACCCAACGGGAAATAGCAGTCTTGGATGAGCCGTTCTCAGCGCTTGACATGAATGCGAGATGTGTAGTGACACAATTGATGAAAGAAGCACGCGAGAGGGGAGCTCTAGTAGTCGTGCTGCAAAGTCTCGAAAGCGAGAAAGACACAGTTGTCTCGGAGGACTTGTACTTGGTCTCGCATGGGGAGCTGAGAACGACCTCTGTTCCAAGGGAGCGGATTGGGATACGTCCACTTGAAAAACAGACCGTTTTATCCGATTGTGTTCTCGAAGCAAGAGAATTGTCGTATGCTTATCCTGGAAGCGCTGAGCACGTGTTTAACGGGGTGAATTTGGGCGTCAGGAAAGGGGAATCACTGGGCATTGCGGGCGAAAACGGGGTAGGCAAAAGCACTCTTCTCTTACTTATCTCGGGGCTCATTCGTGCAAGAGGCGGCGAGCTTATCCTCAATGGAAGAAAAGCAAATCGACGCGATCTGCGCTCGAATATTAAGTGCGCATTCCAAAACCCTGATGTGCAGGTGTTCGGACAGAGCGTTCGAGATGAATTGACATTTGGTCTCAGGCTGGCTCGTGTCGAGAAGAGAGAAATCGAACGACGGATCGAATCGATTTCTTCCAAGTTGCCTTTCGGTATCCACCGAGATCCGTTTTCGCTCAGTTACGGCCAGCGAAAGCTGCTCACTCTTGCGTCTACCTATGCGTTTCGGCCTTCCGTGATTGCAATGGACGAGCCACTTGCAGGACTTGATGAGAGCTCTCGTAACGTAGTACGAGAGCTTGTAGAGAGTTTTCTTGGTGACGGTGGTTCGCTCTTGGTGACGGCCCACGACAGGAGCGCACTGCGTTTTCTTTGTCATCGTACCGTGACCTTAGAGGCCAGGGGCAGATCAGGCAGCATAATCAATGATTCATGCTCCGACAGTTAGGCACAAGACATGGCGCTTCTTTCGCCTCACTCATCCCTTGTGGAAAATCGTCATGTATCTAAATCTGCTGTGCCTTGGAATCTGGGGGCCAGTTCAGAGTTGCGTCATAGTGTCCCTATTCTCTTTCGGCGCGTTGCTCTCGTGGCCGCGCGCCCGGACCACAATAGGCAGTCCTTGGTTCGCCGTTGGATTCTGTGCGGTCGCCACCTTGATAGTTGTCCCCGGTGGCACGATTCACGATATCGCCCTAGCCGCACAATTGTCTATTCGGCTTCTTGAGATAATGCTCGTTTCGGCAATGTTGGGTACGATCGCCGTGCCAAGTGATTTTGTTGTGGTCACACAATGTTTGCGGCTTCCGGAAATCGTTCGATTTGGAATCATAAACTTGGCTAGATTTCTGCCCGTGGCGATTCAGTCCGTACAAAGTGTGAGAATGGCTCAGAGATCGCGCGGGGTGAATCTCGGGATCAGGCAAGTATTCCGAATGGAAACGTACCAAGCTCTAGTGGTTCCGTATGTGATATCCATCGCCCGTGCCGCAAATCAACTTTGGATTTCTACTAACCTACGCCCGCTACGAACGGTTCGTCCTTATGCTCGTAGGCCAAGGGGGCTTCTCATGATTGAACTAGGATTACTCATTGTTTCGAGTGGAATGTGGGTGCTGCCGAACATTGTTCTTACGCCATTCTTGCTCAGCTTGAAGTAGTCCTAAGAAGCCCTGCCGCGCTGCACAGCCAGGATAAGAACTCCCCGGCGCTCTACCGCTTTCGCTTTCTAGACAGAGGATTTTCTGGTGTCGCCGGAGATCGATATGGCGAGTCTTTTCTTGGAAGCCAGACGTCATAGTCACGTTCCATGAGTTCTGGTCACAGAGTCAGCAGCAATGTTGTATTCGGGATCGAGAAATATGCTAATCTTGAATACAGAAGAGTAACTACCTAACCACTTCTAGGAGGCCAGAGAAACGAAGCAGTCTATGTATTCTATTAAGCCATCGCACTTCATCAAATCGACTCTCGTGCGTCGAACCCTGACAGTCAGCGAAGATGGCGGCACGTTTGCGGGCCGCAACCGCGAGCGGCAAACCCGTACTGCTTTAGATTGATTACGAAATGGGACACGGCATCGGCACTACAGAAAAGCAGATCCAGCAGGAAATGGCCGACATATGGGCGTTCCTATGGCCCACACGCTACCCGTGGAAGCACTGCCGGGCATGACGCTTGGAGGAACTAGACAGGGCTAAACTGGACTAAGCGTACCGAGAGAAAGCCCGATTGGCTTGCGGATAACAGCAATGCGTCTGCGTTCAACGACATTTACGCTTGTTTCCTTCGCGCTTGTTTCCTTCGCGCTTTTTTCCCTGGGGACTTTGGGCTTGCTTTCTGGCTCCTGTTCTCGTTGTTCGAAGCCCACGACTCCTTCGGCTCCCCAAGACACCACCCACGCGGACACGACGGTAACAATTTATACTTACAAGATAATCAGTGAGTATCCTCACGACATAAATGCGTTTACGGAGGGGCTGGTCTTCGAGAACGGCTTTCTGTATGAGGGAACGGGCAGCTACGGAGGCTCATCAATAAGAAAGGTGCGACTTGAAACCGGAGAGGTACTCCAGATACACCAGATGCCCACAATATACTTTGGCGAGGGAATCGCGATCTACCAGAACAGAATTATTCAACTCACTTTCACGTCGCGCATAGGGTTCATCTACGACAAGACGAGCTTCGATTCGCTTGACGCGTTTTATTACCCGACAGAAGGCTGGGGGCTTACGTATGACGGGACAAGTCTGATCATGAGCGACGGAACGTCAATGCTCCGCTTCTGGGACCCGGTCACTCTACAACAGGTTGATTCGATCCAAGTATTCGACGACACCCTAGCCGTCACGCAACTCAACGAGCTCGAATATGTCAAAGGAAAGATATACGCGAATGTCTGGAAGTTGGACCGCATCGCGATAATATCGCCTCAAACAGGCCGCGTGGAAGGATGGATCGATCTGTCAGGAATCCTAACTTCTGCCCCCCAGACTCCGCTGCCCGACGTTCTGAACGGGATCGCTTACGATAAAGATACCGACAGGCTTTTCGTGACGGGCAAGTACTGGCCAAAACTCTTTGAAATACAAATCCTGCCAAAAGCTGGGCCGTCTCCCGATTAGGGCTCCGCTGCATCCGTCTCCCGACTAGGACGGCTCGGCAGCCATCTGCTAACCAAGGCCCCACGGCAGCCGTTTCCTCAAGGAAGCGTTATTCGGTGGGAGATGCCAGGAAATGCCTGGTTCATACCCCAAGATTCAGTTTCTTTAGTAAATCGAGGAAGCCCGGGTCAGAGCGCAGGTTGTCCCAAACAGGGTCCGTTTTGAGAAAGGAAAGCGAAGCATCACGTTTTTCGTAGCACCTTCTCAAGCACTCAATAGAATGCTCGCTCTTTCCCAGACCTGCGTAGATCCGGGCCAGGTAGTACGGGGTCACGGGTTCTTTCTCGGAGAGTTCTTTCAATTCATCACATATATCCTTCGCCTCGCT
>Ga0315289_10014658_pt1 | contig 10927 bp, 6 predicted proteins | sample YL17G11_40_MG_FD_203452 | JGI IMG/M metagenome (GOLD analysis project Ga0315289, IMG submission 203452) | Sediment microbial communities from Yellowstone Lake, YNP, Wyoming, USA - YL17G11_40 | ecosystem: Environmental > Aquatic > Freshwater > Lake > Sediment | place: USA: Wyoming | collected...
GAAACCGGGACCCTGACCCCAAAGCGCGTATGTGGTTCCACCGGTGGTGTAGTAGTACCCGCATTCAATGTAAATCGTCTGGCCCACAGTGAGATCCACCCACACCATGCCATCCAATCCACCGCCGCCGTAGCAGTTGTCGTCGGCAGTCACATAAGAACCGGAGCAGCAGGTGCCGTCAAGCCATACCCGAATGTAGGTATCGCCTGCGCTCTGCGCATCACACATGTGAAATAAATGTATCCCGTTTTCTACCGCAGTATAGCGATAGAACACATCTTGATACGGCCGACCCGCGCAGTCGTCGTTTCCGTCCCCATCCAGTGTCCCCATATCACCGCAGGGCAACCAGGGAATCACCGTCGCCGTCTCACAAGTGCTGCCTCCCTGATCCAAGTGGCTAATGGGAGGAGCTTCTCCTTCCGTCAATCCGATGTATTCCTTCCAGAGAGCCTCATCATACTGATTGGCCGCTTTGAGTTCTTGAATCCTCTGGAAAAGCTGTGCAATGTACTCCTGCTTCGCTGCCTTCTGCGCCTCCGTCTCGTTGGCAGAAGCAGCAGCTTGCGCAGGCTCGTTTGCGGAGCCTGAACTCTGGCCAAAAACCACTGCCGCGATGGCCAGCGCGAGTAGAATCATAAGGAATTTGCGCATCGTTGATTTTTCCTTCCATTTTTTCAGTGGCGGGCGGATGCCTTTCCCACACGCCAATCTTCACAACCTTATTATTGTCCTGTCACATAGTAGAAATAGGGCGATGGGCGGCTTGATGTGTTGATGTCCGTCCATGTCGTGCCAACAATTCCCGTGGCAAGCTGCGTACCCGCTGTGTAGGGTGCTGTGGCTCCATAGATGTTGTAGCTGTTGGCAAAAGACGGCCAATACAACACCGCATTCCCGCTCACCATCGTAATCACCAAACGGCCCACTGGACCCCCGAGCCAATGCTCATCCATGCCAATATCCGGATTGGAAACCGGTGGATTAGGTCGCGGCTGGCCCTCAAAGTCAGTGGCCACGAGACCGTTGTTGTCCCCTGCGCCGAGGCAGCGGCTGTAATCGGTCAAATGGAAATCTCCCGCAGGCCCATTCAGAAAGAGCGGATCGAGGAAGATGTTCCAATACATGTCGCATGGATCCCCGTTGGCATTGGTCATGGTAAGCTGTCCAATGGTGAACGGGCCCTGAGTCGGATCATTGTTGAAGAAGATGATGTTCCCGCCCGTGTTGCCGTAAATATCGCAGAACCTTACCTGACTTGCTGCGCCGGCCTGAAAGTAGATTCCCTGGCCGTTGGAGAAGGCGACAATGGTGCTGTTGATAGTCGGCGAGCTACCCCAGACATAGACTCCCGCACCCGTGGTCGCCGTGTTGCCGTAAATCGTGCAATGCCGCAAGGTCGGCGACGAATTCCAGTCACAGCCAAATCCTCCGCCGAGGGTGGCGGAATTGCCAGCGACGAGGCAGTTGGTGAAGTTCGGTGTGGAAAGCCAGCACCATACTCCGCCACCGCGTGCGGTGCCTGTGTTATTGCTGATATCGCAATTTGTGAAGGACGGAGAGGAGCGATCCCCGCATACAACGCCACCCCACAGACTGGTTCCTGTGTTGTAGCCAATCTTGCATCCCGTGAAAGTCGGAGAACTCAGCCGGCAATAGACGCCTCCTCCGTTGGTGGCTGTATTCACAGTGATGGAACATGTGTCGAAAATCGCCGCAGACAGAGTATCGCAATAGATTCCACCGGCATCCCACGCAGCCGTGTTGACGAGGACTTGGCAATGCCGGAATGTCGGTGAAGCGGCCGTATCACACCACACTCCGCCGCCACTCAAGCCTGCCCAGTTCCCGCTGATGACGCAGGTATTAAAGGTCGCCGATGAAGAGCGGAGGTACACACCACCCCCCGCGCCGGGCCAATGCGCCGTATCACCATTGATAGTGCAATTCGAGAACTGAGGTGAACAGTAACGGAAGAATACTCCGCCGCCGTATAGATCCGCCGCGCAGTTGCGGATCGTGCAGTTGGAGAGACTAAGTGGCATAGGCTGCCAAGAGCAATACACCCCGCCGCCGCAACTATCCGCCCAAGTGGCTCCCGTAGCATAGGCATTCTCAATCGTGCAATAGGCAAGCGTGGCCGAGCTGGACCAGTGTCCGCCGAATCTCATCCCGCGCCATCGGTTGGCACCTGCCTGATTGCTGGTGGTGAAAACGATGGGACTTCCGGCCGTCCCTATGGCAGTGAGGATCCCCACGATTCTGAAGGAGTAGGGACCCTGGAAATCAAATGTCGTTCCAGGTTGAATGGTGAGCGTCGAGAAAGGTAGCACCATGATGTTCCCAGTTATGCAATAGAGGCCGGGGCCGATGCTACCTGCTAAGGCTCCTGAGAGAGGAGGGCACGGAGTCGGAGTGGCGTTGACATTCTCGTCCATTCCAATATCCGGATTGCTGCCCGGCGGATCGGGTCGCTGTTGGCCTTCGAAGTCGGTGAGTGGTGGATTTAAGGGATCAGCCGCCCCAATGCAGCGGCTGGCCGCAACGATATGAAAGTCATTGCCCACGCGGTTCACAAATTGGGGATCAAGGAGAATATTCATGAACGCATCACAAGGATCTCCGTTGGCATTGATCCCCCCAATAAGACCGAGCCCGGGAGGCACCGCACCGCCGAAATCGCCCGCGCTGTTACCAAAGAAGTCGCAGTAACTGATGGCACTGCCGGTGCTGTTGAGGAAGTAAATTCCCTCGCCGATGGAAAAGGCAATGATAGTGCTGTTGAGAATCGGCCCGTTGGGTGGGGGAGAGTCCTGGAAGAAGGCTCCACCGCCGAAGCCGCCGGTTGCGTTGTCGCTCAGCGTGCAAAACGCATAGGTTGGCACGCTCGTATTGTCGCAATATATTCCGCCGCCGTCCCGGTTCGCCGTGTTGTGGTGAATACCGCAATTCGTGAATGTGGGAATCGCATGCCAGAAGGTGTACACCCCGCCACCGTCCAGAGACTGCGCCAAATTATAGCTGATGTCGCAATCCACGAAAGAAGCGGTATCCCATTCGATCCACGCGCCTCCTCCATTGCCCTGAAGAGTCACATTGTGATGAATCGTGCATCCAGTGAATGTCTCTCTGCCATAGACACACAGCACTCCGCCGGCTCCCCACCAGTTGAACGGATGGATGCTTTGGGCGGTGTCCGCCGTGATAGTGCAGGTGTCGAAAATGGCCCGGGAATACTCGCAGTACACTCCGCCGCCATTGGCAATCGCGAAGTTGTTCTGCACAAGACAGTGTGCGAAGTGGGGCGAGGATTGGGTGCAGAATATTCCCCCGCCGGAATTGTCCTGCATCGAGGCGCCCAAGGCATAACCCTTCTCGATGATGCAGTGAGCTAACGAACTGCCGGAACTGACCTGTGCCTGAAAGCGCAGCCCGCGCCAACGGTTTGTGCCTGTCTGAGTGCTGGTCGTGAAGATGATGGGCTGACCCGGCATCCCCAAGGCCGTGAGCACTCCGTAGATGTCAAAGGGAAAAGGCCCTTGGAAATCGAGAGTTGTAGATGGCACAATCGTAAGAGTTTGGCTGGTGTCAACGCGGATGTTTCCGATTACGGTAAAAGTCCCCGGTCCCAAAATCCCGCTCAACGGTCCAGAAAGCTGGCCAAAGGCTGCCCCCGCAGCGGCCAGCACAAGCAAAATCACAAACATCTTTTGCATGGTTACTTCTCTTTCTATTTTTTGCCGCGGCAGGAGCCTCACCTGCCGGGCATTGCTTTCACCATTGCACTACTGCCCTGTCACATAGTAGAAATAGGGCGAGGGGCGGCTCGATGTGTTGATGTCTGTCCAAGTCGTGCCTATCAGTCCGGTGGCCAGTTGCGTCCCCGCCGTGTAAGGCGTTGTGGCTCCGTAGACATTATAGGAGTTGGCAAAGGATGGCCAGTACAGTATCGCATTCCCGCTCACCATCGTAATGACCAAATTGCGAACCGGCCCTGCAAGAAAGTGCTCATCCATCCCAATATCTGGATTGCTGCCAGGCGGATCAGGTCGCTGTTGGCCTTCAAAATCGGTGAGCGGTGGATTTAACGGATCGGCCGCCCCAATGCAGCAGCTGGCCGGCAAAAGATGATGGTCAAAGGGGTGATTCGCAAACCATGGATCACCAAAGATGTTGTTGAACACATCGCAGGGATCTCCGTTGGCGTTGATGCCCATAATAATACCGAGCCCAGGTGGCACCATGCCGCCGAAATCGCTCGCGCTGTTGCCGAAGAAATCGCAGTAACTGATCGCGCTGCCGGAACTATTGAGAAAGTGGATTCCTTCGCCGGTAGAGAAGGCAATGATGGTGCTTTTGAAAATCGGCCCATTGGGTGGAGGAGAATCTTGGCAATAGGCCCCGCCGCCCAAACCGCTGGCGATGTTGTCGCTCAGCGTGCAGAACGCATAGGTCGGCGTGCTGGTGTTGTCACACCAGGTTCCACCGCCATCCCGTGCTGCCTGATTGCAGCTGAAGTTGCAGTTGGTGAAGGTGGGCAGAGCGTCCCAGAAACAGTACGCGCCGCCACCATCGAGGGAGAGGGTCCAGCCGTTGGTAATGGCGCAATCGGTGAAGGAGGCGGTATCCGTCTTGATCCACACTCCTCCGCCGTTTCCCGCCTGGCACATGTTCCAGTGGATGATACAGTTGGTGAAGCTCTCTGCACCGTAGACGCAGGCCACTCCACCTCCTCCCCAGTAGTTGGAGGGATGCGAGCTGAGGGTCGTGTCGCCGGTGATGACGCAAGTATCGAAGATGGCCCGGGAGTACTCGCAGTACACTCCGCCGCCGCAGGCATCCGCATAGTTGCACTGCACCTGACAATGGGCCAGGTGAGGAGAGGACTGGTAGCAATACACTCCACCGCCGCACATGTCGGCGACAGAGGGCCCGGTAGCATAACCCTTCTCGATGAGGCAATAAGCAAGGTGACTGTTGGAACTGACGGGACCCAAAAAGCGCAGGCCCCGCCAGCGATTCGTGCCGGTGCGGTTGGTCGTGAAACGGATGCCGTTGCTCGGGTTCCCGATCGCCATCAACGTTCCGTAGATCTTGAAGGAGAAAGAATCCTGGAAGTCCAGAGTCGTCGGAGGAAAGATGGTCAGGCTGGCGCTGGTGTCTACCCGGATGTTTCCTGCGACCCTGAAGTATCCCGGCCCGAGCGTTCCGCTCAAGGGCCCGGATAGGTCCGGGCTGGGCTGGGCATTCGGGCTCTCGTCCATGCCGATGTCCGGCAGTGACAGCGGAGGATCCGGTCGCGGACCGCCCTCAAAGTCGGTGAGCGGGGGACCGGCCGGGTCGGCGGCGCCCAGGCAGCGGCTGGCCGGCAAAAGATGAAGGTCCCAGGGTGTACCCACAAACCATGGATCACCAAAGATGTTGTTGAACGCGTCACACGGATCTCCATTGGCGTTGGTGCCCATGATCAGGCCAAGAAGGGGAGGCACCGCACCTCCGAAATCACCCGCGCTGTTGCCAAAGAAGTCGCAGAAATCGATGACACTCCCGCTGCTATTGGCGAAGAACATACCCTCGCCGCTGGAAAAAGCAATGATGGTGCTGTTGAGAATCGGCCCGCAGGGTGGAGGAGAGTCTTGGCAATACGCGCCACCGCCCCACTGGCCTGCTGCGTTGTCGCTCAGCGTGCAGAATGCGTAGGTGGGCGCACTGGTATTGTCGCAGTGTATCCCGCCACCGTCCCGATTCGCCGTGTTGTAGTGGATGCCGCAATTCGTGAATGTTGGGATTGCGTGCCAGAAAGTATATACGCCGCCGCCGTCCAGCGAGCTTGCCAGGTTATAGCTGATGTCGCAATCCACGAAAGAAGCGGTATCCAGTTCTATCCACGCGCCTCCTCCGTTTCCTTGAAGTGTCACATTTTGCGTAATCGTGCAGCCCGTGAATGTCTCGCTTCCATAGACACATAACACCCCGCCACCGCCCCACCAGTTCGAGGGATGAAAGCTCTGAGCCGTGTCGGCGGTGATGGTGCAGGTGTCAAAGATGGCACGAGACGACTCGCAGTAGACACCGCCGCCATTGGCAAAAGCGAAGTTGTTCTGTATCAAACAGTGCGCGAAGCGGGGCGAGGACTGTAAGCAGAATATCCCGCCGCCCGAGTTGTCTTGCATCGAGGCACCCAAAGCATATCCCTTCTCGATGATGCAGTGGGCGAGCGAACTGCCGGAGCTGACCTGCGCCTGAAAGCGCAGACCACGCCAGCGGTTTGTGCCTGTTTGAGTGCTGGTGGTGAAGATGATGGGCTGAACGGGTGTCCCCTGAGCTGTGAGCACTCCGTAGATGTCAAAGGGAAAAGGCCCTTGGAAATCGAGAGTCGTTGGGGGTAGAATGGTCAGGGTCTGGCTCGTGTCCACGCGGATGTTTCCGATAACGGTGAAATTTCCCGGCCCCAGGATCCCGCTCAAGGGCCCTGAAAGCTGGCCAAAGGTCGCTGGCGCAACGGCCAGCACAAGCAAAATCGTCCACATGTGTCGCATGGCTCCTCCTGTCTGAGCTTTTTGGTTTGTGTACGAAGGCGCGGCAGATTCCACGACCCGCTCACACCTCCAGCATTCGCTCTCTTACGGCAACACGGCCGTCACATAGTAGAAATACGGCGATGGCCGACTCGCCGTCTGATAGTCGGTCCAAGATGTACCCGTCACATTAACAAGTGGCATTCCTGGTACGAAAGGTGTGAGAGCTCCGTAGATGTTATAAGTCGTGGCTCCAGTAACCGCCGACCAATTCAAAACGGCATTCCCGCTTTGAATCGAAATCACCAGGTCAGTGACTGGAGGCGCTGTGGGTACACCATTCGGGTTCTCATCCACGCCGATGTCGGGCAGGGAAAACGGGGCCGGGGGATTGGGGCGGGGATCGCCCTCAAAGTCCAAACTGGGCCAGCCCGCAGGATCTGCTGCGCCAATGCAATGGCTGTAGTCAGTCAGGTGCATGTCGGCTGTTGGTGGATTCACAAAGAGCGGGTCGAGGAAGATATTGTAATATTGGTCGCACGAATCACTGTTGGCGTTGGTGGTTGAAATCACGCCGATGCCCGGCGGACCATCTCCGGGCCCAGAAAAGAATGCGACATTTCCCCCGCTGTTGCCAGACATGTCGCAGTACCGGACCCGGCTGTTGGGACTGATCCAGAAGTAGATTCCCACCCCTTCAGTAAAAGCGATGATCGTGCTGTTGAAGGTCGGCTTGGAATTCCGGCAATATATCCCGCTGACCTGTCCTCCGGGTGGGTCTGTCCCATTCCCACTGAAGGTGCAGTGCATGAACACTGCATCAGAATCATTCGGCGAAGAGCCAGTCCATAAGTACACGCCAGCGCCCTCATTGTTGACAGTGTTGCCGGCAAATTGGCAATTCTCGAAAACGGGAGAGGCTGGCTGGCCGCAAAAGACCCCGCCACCCTCCCATGCCGAGTTGCTGTCGATGCGGCAATTCATGAAGGTCGGCGAAACGAACTCTGAAATAAAGAGCCCGCCGCCCCAGCCAGAGGCGTCGTTGCGGCTGATCGTGCAATTTGTATAACTTGAAGAAGAACTGTTCAACACTCCGCCCCCATTCTGGGTGGAGTTGCCGCTGATCGTGCAATCTGTGAGGTTTCCGCCTCCCGCCAACCCACCTCCGCTCGAAAATGCCCAGTTGCCGGTGAGGGTGCAGCGCGTAAAAGTCCCACCTCCTGACATGCCACCCCCGGCGCCGGAACTTGCCGAGTTACTGTCAATGTGGCAATCGGTGAAGTTCGGCCCTGAGCCAATGTCACTGAATACCCCTCCACCATGTACGGAAGCCGTATTTCCGCTGATGCTGCAGTTATTGCTGAAGCTCGGGGAGCTGCCAGGTCCGTTGACTTGGCCGCAATACACCCCTCCTCCGCAGGCGATGTCACCAATGGCCTCGTTGCCTCGGAGCGAGCAGTTCGAGAGCGCGGGCGTACACCCATCAATGCAGATAAGTCCGCCCCCTCCCCACCCGCCAGCTCGGTTGCTGTCCACGGCGCAATCAGCAAAGGAAGGTGAAGAGTTCTCCTCGCAGTACACTCCGCCGCCTTCATACTCGGCCCAGTTATTAACAATGTCGCAATTGGTGAAGACTGGCGAAGAGTTGTCGTAGCAAAATATCCCGCCGCCCCAGGTTGCCGAGTCGTCTCTGAAAGTGCAACCGGTGAAAGTCGGAGAACAGTTCAACTCGCAATACAAACCTCCGCCATAACTGGCCGTGTCGCTGCTGAAAGTGCAGTTTGTGACGGCTGGAGATGAATTCTGATAACAGAGCAGCCCGCCCCCGCCGTAGTTCGCCGCGCAACCGCTGATGATGCAGTTCCTGATCGTCGGTGAGGACTGGCCGCAATACACCGCGCCGCCCCAGTTAACTGCTCCCCCGTTCCTTATGGTCACCCCCTCCAACACTGACCCCGGCCCCTCATTGGCATAGAATACGAATCCTCGATTCATGCCTCCGCAATTGATCACGCACAAGTTCGGATCCCCACTTTGCGAACGCACAGTGATGGCCTTGCCTCGGAAATAGACGTCCACATTTCCGGCGCCCGAGTAAGTTGGGGCCGTCAGTTCGACGGTGTCGCCGTTGGATGTGGATGGCGAGTCAATGGCGGCTTGGATAGTGAGAAAGTTATCAGGGACACGCCATATTGTCGCTGACGCGATGGACGCGCACAGCACCAACAAAACCATGAGAATGGGTTTCACCTCTCCTCCTCCTATTGTCTATCTCTGTCGGGCCGAGTCAAAAACCGCCGCCCCCTCGACATAATCCTTCGGCCCGATTCCGAACTACTTTCTCAAATGTCGCAGACATATAATATATTGCCTTCTGTGCCCGATGTCAATAGAAATTTGAGCACTGATGAAGATTTTTGCGGAAGGTTAAATAGCGATGTATATTAGATTTACGAATTGGCGCGAAATCCACGGCACCTGATTTTGCGAATTCACAAGACATTCGCCTCAATGCAGGTGGGTCTTTTGCATTTGAGAACAGATACTTAGTAACCTGCTCACCGGAACAGAAGGTGGCTGGAAAGACGATGGAGGAAGCAGTAGAAAGCGATGGGGGTGGTCAGGCCTCGCAGACATGCCGGCTTTCCTTGCTGTTCTCCATCTTCCTTTTCTCGCCCCAGTGTAAACGATTTGCTGGCTTCAGCGACGGATCATCTCACGAGCCGTCGGCCACAAGCCTGAATGTCCGTTTCGGTCTGTGTGCAGTTAGGGTTCTTCCATCAAAACGGGACTTGACATTGGACGGTGAAATGCCTATATTTCGAAACATGTCGAACTATCGAACCGAAGATGTTGAACGTCTGTCCCAGATGTTCAAAGCGTTGTCTAACCCCCAGCGCCTTCGCATTTTCCTCAAGCTTGTAACACACTGTTGTTCAACAACTTACTGTGAGACAACCCTTGAAGGAATACGCCATTGCGTAGGGGATTTGGGGGAGGACCTTGGCCTTGCAGCCTCGACGATCTCTCATCATGTCAAAGAGCTGCGGCAAGCCGGTCTGATGCACTTGGAACGGCACGGGCAGAAGATTGAATGTTGGATCCGCGCCGACGCGCTGGAATTCCTCTCTGCCTTTTTTTCCGGCCCGATTACTTTAGACAGAACACAGGAAATAGGAGAAGATCATGGAGAACGAAAGAAGTGAAAAAGACTATGGCGCGGATTGCTGCGGTGGAGGATCGAACCAGAACACTGGAGCAAGCTGCGACTGTGGCACGACGAAGACTCGATCTCGCCGAATCAGGACGCTGATTTTCGCGATCATCATGTTGGCGGCCGTGGGAGTGGGAGCGTATTCGCTTATCGCCAAATCCTCAGCCGTGCCGTGTGCAGGACAGAACTGTGGTGGCTCCGGCAAGGGCAATTGCTGCGGCAAATAGGAGAAGCTCATGGAGCAATGGATTCAGCATGTCCTGTCCGGTCATCAAATCGGGTTGGCATTCTTTCCTGCCGTGTTTCTGCTTGGTATGCTCGGAGCGGTGACTTCCTGTTGCGCACTCCCAGTGATTGGGGCGGTCGTCGGGTACGCGGGATCGCGTGACACGCGCAACGACCGCCGCGAGCTTCTGCTCGTCGGTCTGTTCTTCATGCTCGGCACGACGGCAGCCTTAGCTGCAATCGGCGCGCTCACGGGATTTGTCGGACAGGTCGCCAGTGCGTCAATGGGAAGGTATTGGCGATTCGCTTCCGGTCTGCTGCTCGTGCTGTTTGGACTCATCAGTTTGAACCTTGTACGATTCCGGATTCCAAAGATTGACCTTGGCCGTCGAGCCTTGAGCCACGGCATCTTCGGTGCTATGGCCTACGGTTTGGCTCTGGGTGGAGCCTCCACGGCATGCTCTGTCGGGTGCAATCCATTGCTGCCGATGGTCGTGGGAGCCAGTATTTTGAACAGCACGATTCTTATGAGTGCCATGAGCCTCACGGTCTTCGCGCTGGGATATAGCCTGCCGATAGTGGCAGGTCTGATTGGAATTAGTCTTGGCCTTGGACGACTGAGCACTGTGGCGCAACGCGCGACGCCGGTTATTCGCATGGGAGCCGGTGTACTGCTTGTGGGTGTGGGTTTCTATCTATTGGCCACAATCTGAGCGAGGGTGTTGGATCGTGGTAATTCGACGAAAAGAAGTGGCAGGATGCGGTGAGCAGGGCGCTCCATGTTGCTGCGGACAAACGGCCGTCCAGCGTCGTAATCCGAGTCTTGTCAACGCGCCATGGAGCGACGGTGCGATAAGTACGGAAGTCGGGGATGTTCCGCGTGTGCGGACAACACTGAGCGCGCGCGATCGGCTCGGCACGATCAGGGCACGGTGGGGCGTTCGTCGAATGAACTATCGGGTCGAGGCCG
>Ga0315289_10014660_pt1 | contig 10924 bp, 13 predicted proteins | sample YL17G11_40_MG_FD_203452 | JGI IMG/M metagenome (GOLD analysis project Ga0315289, IMG submission 203452) | Sediment microbial communities from Yellowstone Lake, YNP, Wyoming, USA - YL17G11_40 | ecosystem: Environmental > Aquatic > Freshwater > Lake > Sediment | place: USA: Wyoming | collected...
CGTGCCGGCCGCGGCCATGGTCACGTCGCTGAACACCTTCACATCCGGGGTGTCCTCCCGGTAGACGACCGCCTTCTGGGTTCCTCCCGCCCCCACGGTGGCGGCGATGACCATCCCTCGGACGAGCGTGCAGGCGAACGGCACCGTGCAGTAGGCCACCTGGGTGGTCGAGGCGAGCGAGCCGGTCTGGGTCGCGTTCACCTGGAAGTGCATGGAGAAGTAGCCGTTCTTGCAGATCACCGCTCCCGGGGGGATGGTGTTGTAGGTCCCGGTAGTGTAGGACGAGGTGAAGTCGGTCGCCACATGCTTGTTGTGGGCCTTGGCGATCTTGTCGAACTCGTCCCAGAGCCCGTCCCCGGAGATCGCCGCGGAAGCCGTGAATGTGGCCTTGGTGTACTTTCCCATCTCACCCTCTGGCGTATTCGCTCAAGGTCGCCGACTGGGTCAGCGTGCTCTTTAGCCGCACCGCGCCGGTCGTCGCGTCGATGTCCGCGATGGACACCGTCTGCTGGTCGTTCTCATTAAAGATACTGATGTAGAGCTTCTGCCCTGCCGCATCGTAGTCGACCCGGAAGGGGCCGAAGTTCAGCCGCCGCAGGTACGAGTAGATGTTGTCCAGCTCCCGGTCGATCTTCTGGTCCCGGTGCAGGAAGAGCTTGGCCGGGGCTGTCGAGATTCGTTTGGTCATTAGGTGTATCCTGGGATTAATGAGTTGGTTTCGTTGTTGTATCCTGGGTTCGACGAGTTGGTCCCGCCGCGGCGGGACCTGATCGGCCGCGCCCAGATCTCCCAGCTTCGGATCTCCGGGTGACGAGTGCCGTAGTCGGTGGCTCCTGCGATCTGGGTGTAGGGCCCCGTGTCCCCACCCACGTTGGTGACAAGCAGCGAGAACTTCCGCCCGGTGGTGTTGACCCCGATAGCCGTGCGGATGAACTCCAGCCGCGGCACCTCGACGTTGTCCCAGGTCGCGGTCCCCCAGATCCGGTTGTTGTTGACCGGGTTGAGGTCCACGATCTTCAGCGCGTGCTGGTCCTCAGGGATCACGATGAAGTCCCCGGGGCTGGTGGTGACGCCCGGGCCCAGATCCACCGAAGCGTTGAACTTGATCTTGTTCGCCGCCGTGGGCACCAGGATCCCAACCGAGCCCTCCTTGCGCATGAGGTAGGGCAGGAACCAGATGTCCACCGGCCCCGAGGCCACGGTCTGGAAGTTCGAGGTCCCGGCGACGTCGTGCTCGTTGGTGCTGGAGTGCGAGGAGATGATGTTGTATGCCGTCGCGGACTTCCTGAAGGCAGTCTCAGGGGTCTCGTCGTCGGCGATCACCAGGAAGTTGACCTTCTGGTTCCCGCTCTTGCAGTCGACGATGACGTTCCTGGCGAGCTTGAACTCCTCGCTCTCCAGCATCGGGTGCGAGCGGATCTTCCAGGAGACGTCCGCGACGTTACCGATCGCCTCGTCAAACCCCATCCAGCGGTCGTAGGTGACCGGGTATCCGCCGCGCTGGAACAGGATCTTGGGCCCCTCCCCGAAGAACTCGTTCACCTCGGCCCCGAAGGCGACCATGTCCTTTACCGTCGCCGCACTGTACGTGTACAGAGAGGGGGCCCCCTCGTAAATGTAGAGGTTGTCCCAGTGGCCGCCCCCGAAGATGTCCCAGGAGTCGTTGCCGTAGTTCCAGATGAGGGCGAGGTCGTTGTCCGCTGGGAGCGTGGCCACGGAGATCCAGACCCGCTTATCCTGCTTGTCGTGCAGGACCTGGAACGTCTTGTCGATGTACCCATCCGAGGCGGAGTAGGTGGTCCAGTCCAGCTTCCTCCACGTCTTCTGCAGCCTGGGGTGGCTGATGTTTTGGATCTTGCCACCGCTCCAGAGGTAGACCCCGTTCGCGTTGAAGAAGACGAGCGCGTCACCGATGTCGCAGACCGCGCGGCAGTCGATGGCTCCAGCGCCCGCCTCGCCCTGAACCCTTTCGAGGTTCCACACCCCGCCGACCCCGTCTCCGCCCAGAGCCCAGACCCCGTTGTTCTTGAAGATGACCAGCCATTCCTTCCAGGCCTTGATCGCCCTGATCTCGGAAGAGTCCCCGACGTCGAGGTTGTAGCTCGCCGGCCAGACGTTCATCGGGAAGGCGAGCGCGCTGTCGGGCCCGGTCCAGCAGATCCGGTTCCCGGCACCGTCGTAGAGGTTGCCCATGAAGAAGCGTTCCTTGTAGACCTCGACGCAGCGCCCCTTCGGCGGAGACTTCAGGCAGGTCAACCCCGAGAGCCCGTCGATGGCATCCAGCGGCACGCAGGTCCCGCGGTTGGTCGAGGTTGCCTGGTGGTAGATGAACGGCGGGTCCTCCCCGTTGGTGACGAGCATCGCGCTGGTGTACTTCACGTCGGCGTCGTTCGCGACGTAGCGCCAGAGCCCCTGCACCCAGGTGTAGTGCTGCCGGTGCGCGCCCTGCCCGGTCCCGGTGTGCGAGGTCGCGGCGATGGAGTCGCCGATGTACTCGTACCAGGAACCGTAGCGTCCACCACCCGTGATCAGCGCGTGGTGCTGGGATCCTTCGTACCGAAAGTCAGGGATGTACTCCGCGATGACCCGCAGGGGCCAGTCCGCGTCCCAGTTGTCGGGGCACCAGTCAGTGAAGCCTCCCCTGGTCCTCCAGGTCCCGTCGCAGGTCTCGACGTTCCAGGCCTCGGCAACGGTTCCCGGGCCGGGAACAGCAGACTCGTCGATGCCCTTGGCCAGCGGGGGCTGCCGGGCAATGAGCATGTCCTGTGCCATCAGACCTCTTCAACCTGGACTCCGGACTTGGCCAGTAACTGCAGGTGCTCGGAGTGGGCGCGCTCCGCCAGCTCGAGCAGCTTCCCCTCGACCTTGTGGTCGCTCTTGGTCACGCTGAAGCCCTTGCTCATGCAGTACTTCGCCAGATCGTCCATCGGCCAGTCCTTGTTCGGCCGTTTGACTCGCACCGGGAGCTTCGCCGCCGGTTCCGGCTCTTCCACCTGGGCCCGCGCGGTAGCGGGCGCGGAGACGGGCGCGGAGGCGGGCACCTCCTCGTCGTCCCCGTAGGCCTCCCGCTCGAACCGCCTGCTCTCGCCCTTGGCGATGGAGCCAGCGTCGGGGTCGGGCACGTAGCCCGTGTTCAGGTCCAGACCGCGGACCATGACCTCCTCGCGCACCGGGAGCCGGCCCCCTTCCTTCGCTTCTCCCCAGGCCTTCTTGTAGGCCTCCCTGCCCTTCTCAGTCCCCAGATCCACCAGCGGGATCTCGGGGAAGAGAACCGAGATTGGCGTCCCGTCCGCGGAGCAGAAGCGCAGAGCCTTGTCCTTCTCCGCCTGGTTGAAGGAGGAGATCTTCCTCGCCCACATCCGGCGCTCGTCGTGATGCTGCTGGGTGCGGGTGTTGAAGGCGTTCTGCGCCTTCTCGATCAGGTACGACGCGACATCCTTCGTGACCCGGAACTGCTTCAGGCAGGGGAAGGCGTACTCCACGCTGTCGACCGTGGTCTTCCACCCGGAGGGCAGCGTCGAGGCGATGATCGTCTCATCCGTTCGCTCAAAGTTCAGAGGCGTGATGTTCATTTCCGCTCCTTGGGCCTTGGGGCCCCTCTTAGAAGGTATCGTCGTGGAACACGATCCGCCCGGGTCCTCGGGAGACGCCCTGGGCTAGCTCGCGCAGCTTCTGCTCGGCCTTTCCGAGTACATCCTGAAAAATCGAGAGCACCCCGGGCGGCACCTGCTCCTGGACCTTGGCCAGCACCGCGGCGTGGCAAATGACGCACTCCTCGTACTCGTCGGGGAGCCCGGTCGTGTACGTGTCGCCCGCCAGGCTTCGGGCTTCGGCCTGGAAGTGGATGCGGATGGTGCGGGTCGAGCCCGGCACCGGGGTGAGGTAGAGCTTGCCGGCGACAGCGATCACGCCGGTTGTCTCCGCGCTCGACTTCACGTAGTACCACTTCGCCGGATCCCCGGTGGGGTTGTCGCTCGAGTCGGGCCCCACGGCTTCGGCCACGACGCCCATCTTCGAGTCGCACTCTTCCAGGACAACGCCCGGTTTAATATCGGTGCGGTCCTCGACCAGGGCGATCTTGCCGATCGTGTACTCAGACATGGTGACCGCCACGGACTCCGCACCGGAGGTGTAGGTCATGTCGGAGTACTGCTCGGCGAGCCGCGGATTCTTCCGCAGGTAGAGCGCGTAGTAGGTGCTGTACGCGGTCTGGAGGTGCTTGTTCAAATCGGCATTGCTCCAGAATCCCGCCGTCGGCTCGTTCAGCCGGGTGCGCAGGACGCCCCGCATCGCGCTCAGTGCCGAGTTGCTCACAGCAGGTTCTCCCTTCCAAGCTTGTCCTGCCGCTCCTTCTCCTTGCGGGTGGGGTCACCCTTCTTCATCCCCGACATCGAGAACTGCTCGGCGTACTTCTTCCAATGCCACCAGCCCTCGTCGCGGGCCCAGTCGTTGGCCATGCCTCTGGCCAGCTTCCAGTTGCGCTCGGACTTCTCGCGGATCATGTCCATCGGGTCCTTGCGGTTGTGGTCCCATCGGTTTTCATTCAGTGCTTCGAACCATCGGCGATCTACGATCTGTGCTTGGTCCACCCCCAGAACCGGGTACTCCCAGCAAAACTCCTCAAACAGCCCTATCCGCTCGTCGATCTCGCGCATGAAGCGGATCTTCTGGCAGACGTAAAAGCGGTTCGTTTCCCGAGTCCATTTGGGGTTGTACCGAACCACCAGATCCGGGTGATAGCTCGAAACGGCTTTTTCAACCTGGGGGTGGACCTGCACGAGGAATCCTCCTTTGTCAATCGACCTGTGGTCTGAACCAGAGCTGCACCGAGAGATTCGAGAGCGCCACCGTAGTCGTGTGCTCGCACAGCGAAAAGATGGTGCCCGCGGCACTCAGGATGTAGCTCGACTTGATCGCGGCGTTGGAGCCAGACAGCACTCCAGACGAGAACGAGAGACCGGCGGAGCTGACCTTCGCACCGCCAGCCAGCACATTGACCGTGGCGGCCCCGCCGGTTCCGATAGCCGACACGCTCCCACAGATGTGCGTGAGCCTCGCGGACATCGGCAGGTAGAACTGCATGCCCGATACCGCGCGGCTCGCGTGGTTGCCGGTGATGTCGCCCTGGTAGCCCAGGGTGATCACCAGGTGGTTGTTGTATCCACCGATGAGGTCGCCCATGATTCCTCCTCAGGCCTTCAGGGTTCTGAAGACCAACTGCACCGAGAGGTTCGCGATGTTCTTGGTGTTCGTCGCGTTGTGGCACAAGGCGAAGATGGTGCCCGCTTCGTGCTTCTGGGCGTTCCCCAGGATGGCCGTGTTCGCCCCGGAGAGAGTGCCGGAGACGATGGTGATCCCGGAGGTCGTCACCTTCGTGGAGCCCGCGAGGACGTTGATCGCCCCGGTGTCCACCGAGGTCGCGCTCGTCGCGGTCGCGTAGATCCCCAGGAGGATCGCCCTGACCGGTAAGTAGAACTTGCAGCTCGCGAGCGTGGCCGAGGACCCGGTGCCCGCGGTGTTACCCGGAGCGGCCAGGGTCGGCACCAAGTGATTGTGGTAGCCGTATGCTTTGGCCATTTTGTCACCTCCTCATCACACGGAAGCGATCGTGCAAGAGATGTCCTGCAGGCACGCGTGCTTCCGGCGGTTGGTGGTGTAGAGCTGGAAGATCCAGCGCCACACCTGCTCGTAGCAGTCCTTGTCGGCCACGAAGCGCCAGCTCGACCCGTGGTTGTCGGCGATCTGCGGCCCGCTCTTCTGCGCGAAGCAGATGTACTTCGGGTCGATGAAATAGATGAAGCTCGGGCACGCGTGGTCCAGCTTCAGGTTGATCCCGACGCCGTCGATCATCAGATCGAAGTGCTGGTAGCCGGGCTTCAGCTCGCGCGGTTTGAACTGCACTTGCTGCTCCATGAGATCAACCAGCTCCCGATAGACATCGGTGTTGGTCCAGCCGACGACATCCGGCTTCATGGAGCCGCTGTACCGCGTGAACTTGTAGAACAGGCGGTACAACAGGTCGGTGGTCAGCGTGCGCGCGGTGCCGCTGTTCGCCGAGATGATGCTCTTCCACTGCGGATAGGTGCTTTCACTGATCCCGCAGTAGGTGGACGAGAACGTGCCGTCGTCCACGGCCGCGCTCAGGCCCCAGGGGCCAGTGAACGAGGTCGCGGTGTCGATGGTCACCGAACCCTTGTTCTTGTAGGTCGTCGAGTCGGTGGTCTGGTGCTCGACGATGTAGAGCGCGTCGGTCGCGGTCGTGACCACCGCGGACATCACCGCAGCGGTGTCGCTCGTGATCGAGTTGATCTCGCGCGCCGAGGTCCAGGTGGCGTCGTCGGTGTAGCCGCTCTTGCCGGCGGTCAGACCGATAACACTCATGCCCTCGTAGAGCCAGCGAGTGCCCGGGTAGATGCCCGTGCTCAGTTCGCTGGAAACACAGGTCAGAGCGGTGGTCCCGCCGGGATCGGTCACGGTTTTCGCCAACACACCGTCGCCGGCTCCCCAGATTGCGGCCTGGCCGAGGTACTTGAATGCTGTGAGGAGACCCGCCGTCTCAGCCTCCATGATCGAGGCGAAAGCCCCCGGTCCGTTGCGGACGTCAAAGGCCTCCGCGCTGAGTTCGATCCGGCCCTTAAGTCCCCGTAAGTACGGGACTTTTCCCTGCACCGAGGTGGTCGGGTCGGCGGTCGGCAGGTAGTCGCCCTCGCCGCGGTACCCGACCCCAGACCCCAGCTTGGTCTGTACATCAAATACGATGTACTTGCCCTGGGGTTTGGGCTTCACGATACGCCCTTCCTCCTTCAGCCAGTCGATCACGGGAAAGAGTTCGGGGATGAGGGACTCCATCGAGCCCTCGTAGAACTCCTTCATTTTACTGTCGAAAGTCCCGGTGGTCGCGGTGTATCCGCTGTCGCCAATCATCGCCGTGGTCATTTCTTTTCTCCTTTAGATCTTGTAATGACCCCGCCTCAATCATCACCTTTCGGGAAGTGCTGCTCGATCATCGCTCGCGCCCGTTCACGGAAATTTTTCATGGTCGTCCCGCCTCCGGGGTTCTCCCCGGGCTTGGCCGGGGCGCCCTTCGGGGGCGTCCTGGGCGCTACGAACTTGCCGTCGGGACCCCGGGTCGCCCCACCCTGCGGCTGCGGTGAGGCAGTCGTCTGGGCGGCGGTCCTGGTCCTGGCGGCGATGCGCGCCTGGACTTGCTCGTCGATGAACTTGTTCAAGGACTGGGTCACGCCCGGGAGGTTCAACTTCTTCAGGTCCCGGCCACCCATCTCCAGCGACCCGATGGTGAGCAGCTTCAGCAGGTGCTCGCCGGTCGGGTTCTTGAACATGGGATACTGCCCCGAGACGCGCCCGATCTGATCGCTCAGGTGGCCATGGATGCGGCCCGCCTGGTACTCCTGCTTCAGGTCGGCCAGCTCCTTGCGAAGCTGGGCCTCGGTGCCCTTGTGGTTCTCGACGATGTTCATCAGTAAATCCCGCATGCCGTTCGCGTCGATGCTCTCCAGCGACTTCGAGTCAGGGATGAGGGGAGGCGGCTTTGGTTTTTGTCCCTCGGCGATCTGCTTGATGAGGTCCTGCAGACCGCCGAAACTCTTGTCGAGCCTCTCCTGCTGCGACGAGGAGTAGCCAGAAAGGGCCTCCTCGAACTGCGCCCGGGTCATGTAGTCGGGCTTGACGGGCTCACTGGGTGACGCTTGGGCGTCGCTCCCGGTCGGCTCGGGGCCGCCGTCGCTGCCAGAGTCCATGCCGGTGTCCTGCGCTGCTTCTCCTACTCCTACATCAAGGTCCTCGGGCATCTTGTGCCTCCTTTGAGGGGTTCAGAGGTTTGCGCTGGGGAACCTCGAGGGTACTCACCGGCACATGCAATCGGTAACCGCAACGTGGGCAGATGATCGCGCCCACCACAATTTCGAAGGCGAAGACCTTCTTGGGGCTCCGCTTGATCTTGACCTCGACCTTGCCCTTGGACATGCGCGCGGCGAGCGTGCGTCCGCATTCAGGGTTCGGGCACCGAACTCGTTGCTCCTCATCCATTCGGTCCTCCGAACGTGTCGCCCGCCTCGGGCTGCGCCTCGGGCTGGTTCGGGTTCGTCGCCTGGTACATGCGACCGTCCATGCCGCCGGCCGGGGTTCCCACGTCGCCCATCGCCGGCATCCCGCCGGCCAGCTCCGCGCTCATGTCCCCGGGGGCCGCTTCCGGCTGCTCCGCACGCGCGCCCTGGTAGCCGCTCGCGTCGCCCATCAGGTCCTGGGCGTAGGGGATGAGCTGCTGGGCGATCTGCGCTCCAGCCGGGCCCATCTTGGCCAGCTCGGTGATGAGCTTCTCCATGTTCAGGTTGACCCGCGTCAGGGGCGGCTGCGGCTGCGGCGCGGGCAGGAGCTTGCGGTGCGCCTCCATGTGCTGCATGAGGTACTGCATGCTGCCCGGGATCTGCGCCTGCTCCTGGGTCATCTCCGCCTGCATCTGCATCTCTTGGATCAGCCGCGCGCGGAACTCCGGTCTGTTGGCCTCGCCCTCGTGCTCCCTGGTGTGGACCGCGTGGTTGTCGGTCGTCATCGGGGGGAAGTAGCCCTTCTTCAGCTCCTCGTTCTCGTACCGGGCGTTCAGCTTGTGCTGCTGCTCGGTCTCGTACATGCGGGTCGAGGTGGGCATCTCGAGCAACTCCATCATGGTCTGGTCGTCGATCTTGCCCTGCGCGTTCAGGTACATGATCTGCTGACGCTGGCTCTCCCGCGCCCACGGCAACTGGCTCGCGATCTCGTAGCGGATGTTGCAGGTGTCGCTGACGTCGGTCGCCTCGAAGTGGATGTACTCCCCCCTCCGGTTCGCGCCGACGATGCGGATGATCTGCTCGCCGCTCAGGTTGGCCTTCGCCTCCATCAGCAGCCAGCGCCCGACCCGCTCGCACTGCCGCTCGAAGCGGTGCAGCGCGGGGCCGATCCGGGAGTCGTCGGCTCCCTTGTAGATCGCCGCTTGCCTGCCGCTGGTCACGTTTGAATTGGTCGCGCCCTGGCTCACCTCGTGGCGCGAGGTCAAATCCATCAGGTCCTCTTCCGAGATCTGGAGCATCGACATGACCCACTGCGGGACCTGCGGAGGAGCGAGGTAGTGGGGCTCCGCGCCGCGCGCGGCGATCGGGTCCCACCACTGGATGGAGCCGGGCCGGTTGTCCCAGCTCTCCTGCTCGATGGCCCCGTAGGCGGCGACGATCTGGGGTCTCGCACAGAGGTTCCGGTTCTCGATGAGCTGCGACCTCGAGCGGTTGATCTCGAGCTGGAGGGGCACGCCCTGGCTCACCGAGGAGGTCGGCCACAGCTCCCCGGGCAGCGGGATGTCCTGGAAGTGGGCGATCTGGATCTCGCTGTGCGGGAGGTCCTCGGGGTCGCCCAGCTTGGTGTCCTTGGTGCAGCGAGCGATGCGCCCGTTGGGGTGTTCCTCCGTGGGGCGCTCGTACATCGTGTGGACGGCGACGCGTTCCTTCTCGACGATCCGGCTCTCCCGGTCGATGTAGATCGGGATGTGCATGTCGCTGACGCCGCTGTCGCCGCTGTCGGGGATCTTCACTCCCCACCGTGACTCGATGTCGGTGCGCAGCATGATCTCGGTCACGATGCACCAGCCGGCATCCTCGAGCTTCTCCGCGCCGGGCTCGATGGCCATCGCGAACGGGCTGATCACGTCCACGCAGGGCTGGCCCACTGCGACCAGGTTCCCCTCCTCGTCGGCGACCTTCCGGCCCTTGGTCGGATCCCACTGGACGCGCATGAAGCCGCTGCCCAGGATGCACATCCACAGCATGGTGTCGAAGCGGATCTGGTCGAAGTTCAGCTCGTAGTCGTAATAGCGGAGCAGCAGCTCGGAGATCTTCGCGGCCTTGATGTCCGAGTCTTCATCGGAGCCGGAGTCGGCGAGAATGATCGGGCGGTTCTTGAGGAAGCTGGCTATCTTCGACTCGACGATGCTGGGGAATTTGTTCACCGTCAAACGCACGCGCCAGGACGGGCTCGTGGTGGGCACGAACTTGGTGCCGCGGGGCTGGAGCCACTGGTCCCCGCGGTAGAAGAGCCTGGACTCCTCCCACCCGGCGACGATCTGGGACATCGACTTGGCGCACTTGCCCCAGCGTTCCTTCACCAGGTGGATCAGCTCCTCGTCCTTCTTTTTCTGCCCATCGCTCATGCCCCGCCCTCACGCATGCGCCTGTTCCCGACCGACATGAGGTCGACGTCCTTCTCCAGATCCCTGTCCAGCCCGTGCTGGGCCCGGCGCATGTTCTCTTCCTGTAGGCTCATCCGCTTGGAAGCGTGGGCCAGGTACTCGCGCCGCTCCTTCTGCTCGATGAACGCAAGCTCCTCCAGCTCCCGCTGGCGGCGGGTGAAGATATGGATGGTGATGGCGTGCATGACGATGAGGACCACGCACAGACCGACAATCGACCCGACGAGTATTTCAATCATAGGTCCATTGTCGGGAACCCCCCGGATCTGCGTCAAGTTTTCGACCGGACTTTTTTTGGTGAGGCAGGACAGATGCAGGGATCTTTGAGGCGGGCGGATTGCTCTACGAGGTAACCCTAGTTCGAGTTACAGGCCCTGAGGCCGAAGAAATTGCGGTTCATACCTCTCTCCAATCCCCGGCCAGGAGGTCGGTCTGGCTTGGTAGCCACGGGACGAGCTTGCCGTCAGCCGTGCTCATGTAGATGTACGGCAGGCCCATCTTGCTGTTCGCGTCCGGCACCTGGAGGGCGATCCACATGCCCTTGCCATTCCAACCCTCGCGCTGAAAGTGTTTTCCCGCCCTAACCCGTCGCAGCGCCTCGATGAAGTCGAATCGCTCACCCATGGCTTCTCCTTTTCCTAGTTCGAGTTACAGGCCCTGAGGCCGAAGAAATTGCGGTTCAGTCTGGCGCGC
>Ga0315289_10014664_pt1 | contig 10922 bp, 12 predicted proteins | sample YL17G11_40_MG_FD_203452 | JGI IMG/M metagenome (GOLD analysis project Ga0315289, IMG submission 203452) | Sediment microbial communities from Yellowstone Lake, YNP, Wyoming, USA - YL17G11_40 | ecosystem: Environmental > Aquatic > Freshwater > Lake > Sediment | place: USA: Wyoming | collected...
CCGGACCAGTGCTCCGCGAGGTCCCCGAGGTTGACGACGAGCGCGCTCTCGCGGCCGTCGGCGGTCCGGAGCGGCGGCACGGAGATCCACTCCCCGTTGTTGCCGAACACCTCGAGGCCGGGGAGGCCGCGCTGGGCGATGAGCGTCAGGAAGCCGCAGTCGGTGTGCGTGCCGCAGGAGGAGGCCGCTCGCGCTTCGTCTCCCTTCCGCGCCCCCTCGCCTGCTCCCGTTGTTCCCTCGCCTGCGTCGGGAAGTGGGGGGTAGCGCAGCATCACGGTCAGCGCGGCGGGGTTCGAGAGCGCCGCCTCGAACGTCGACGGGTCCCCCTCGCCTCCGCCGCTCCCCGCCGACGACGTGAGCGCCAGCGACAGGCCGCGCGCGACGGCACGCGCCGCCTCGAGCCCCAGCCTCCTGAACTCCTCCGCCGCGGCCCTGAAGCCGCGCAGGGCCGGAACCCGCTCCGCGGCCTCGGCTCCCGGCCACTGGTTGGGCCCGTGCATCGGCGAGCGCGCGCGCGGGTCGGCCTCGTCCCGCTCGCAGCCGAACGCGAACGACTGCTTCAAGTCCCCCAGTCCTCTTTTCCCTCCTGCCTCCCCCCGCTGCTGCTGCTTGGCCTCCTCCCCCGCCTCCCCGGCAGCCCCGGCGGCCCCGGCGGCCCCTTCGAGCCGCTCCCGCGCCAGGGTCGCCAGCTCTGCCCGCGTGCAGGTATGTTCCAGGGCCCCCAAACCGAGGTACCCTCGCGCGAGCGGCGACCTGCGCGCGTCGAGCGACGCGCGGACGTCGGCGGGCGAGTCCCACAGCGCGGCGGCGGCGGCGTGCGCCGCTTCGAGGGCCTCTTCGGGGATCCCGTGCCCCGTCGCGTAGAAGAAGCCGAGGGCTTTCTCGCCCCGGGACTTGAGGCAGGCCGCCGCGATGGCCTCTGCAGCCTCGAGCGCTTGCGGCGGGAGAGGGGACGAGCGGTCAAAGGGGGACAGGAGAGGGCCGATGTCGATGACCGGGAGAGAAGAGCGGGGTTGGTCGGAGGAGGAGGAAGTCGATGGGAGGCTGTCGTCGCCACATCCTTTGTCGTTGGGTTGCCGTGCGGTAGCCTCCACGTGCCCCCCGTTCGAGGGCGCCGCTCCTGTCATTGATTTCAAGCGCTTCAATCGCTTCCCTCCCGTGCGCAAAGAGAGGCGTTCTCGGAAGAGAGAGCGAGACTTGGAGGGAAGAGAGAGCGAGACTTGGAGGCAAAAGGAAGATGCCTCTTCTCTTCGGTTCTTTTGTGTGGGAGAGAGCCGACGACGCACCAATCAAGCCAAAAAGTTTCCATTTTTTTTTTCGAGTCCGCTTTTTCTTTCCTTCCGAGGACGAGCACGAGCTTTCGTGACGCGCGAACTATGCGCTCCTGCGCTTCGCAGCAGGCACCCTCAGTCCCCTTCTGCAGCAGAAGCATCGGCAACAGAACTCACGCGCCGGCGCAGGCTCGCAACGGCCTCTGCTCTTCGCAACGGTCGATCGGCGGACTTTTTGTTTCGACATCGCCGTCGTCGTCGACCCCGACCTCCTCCTCTCCCTCCGCGTCGCCGCCCTCCTCTTTTGCTGCTCTCGCCGCCATGCCCCAGGCCGCCTCCGCCTCCGTCTCCGCGGGCCTCTACACCCCGGAGAAGGGGACCACGCTGGCCGACTTCGTCGTCGAGGCGACGGCGGCGGCGAGCCCCTCTTCTGCCCAGCAGCTCCCCTCGAGAGAGGCCTCGCTGCTCGTCGCGGCGCTAGAGCGCTCGACCCGCCGCGTCGCCGCGGCTCTCTCCCGCGCGGGCATCGACGACCGGCTCGGCAAGGCTTCTGCTGCTGCTGCTGCTGCTGCTACTGCTGCTGGGCCGTCGGCGGCATCTTCCTCCGAGCGGGACGCCCCGAAGGAGCTCGATCTCGCGGCCAACGACATCCTCAAGGAGGAGCTGGCCGGCACGGGCGTCGTCGGGCTGCTGGCCTCGGAGGAGGACGAGGAAGTGGTCGTCGTCGGGAGGAAGAAGACCGGAGGGGAAAACTCTTCTTCCTCCTCCTCCTCTTCCGCTCCTCTTCCCTTTGTCGCCGTGTTCGACCCCTTGGACGGATCTTCGAACATTGCAGCCTGCATCCCCACGGGGACGATTTTCGGCGTTTATCGAAGGAGAGAAGAAGAAGTAGAAGAAGGAGAAGACGAAGGACAAGGAGGCAAAAGTGCCGCCGCTCCTCTCGAGCGCCACGCGCTGCGGCCGGGCAGGGAGCTGCTCCTCGCCGGGTACTCCCTCTACTCCTCGGCGACCATGCTGGTGCTCACCCTCTCCGGCGGCAGCGAGGCCGCTGGCACGCACGGCTTCACCCTGGACCGGGACATCGATCAATTTGTGTGCACGCACCCGAGGATCCGAGTGCCGCAGCGGGGGCAGTTTTATTCTCTCAACGACGCGCGATTCGACGACTGGAGCCCCGAATTGCGGAAGTACATCTCGACCGTTCGATCCGGCAAGGGGCAGTCGGGGAAACAGTACGCTGCGAGGTACGTCTGTTCCTTGGTCGCAGACCTGCACCGCACGCTGCTCTACGGGGGCTGGGCGGGAAACCCCAGGAGCCACCTGCGGCGGGTCTACGAGGCGGCGCCGCTCTCGGCCGTGACGGAGGCCGCGGGCGGGAGGGCGACCGACGGGGACGCTTCGAGCGCCCTCGACGTCGCCCCGGAGGCGCTGCACTCGCGCGCGCCGTTCTTTGCCGGGTCCAGCCTGGACATCGCCGAGCTGCTGAGCTACGGGGACGTGCGGCAGTCGGGGAAGAAGAAGTACGATGTTTAGAGGAGAATTCGTTTTTTTTTACTTTTTCTTTCTTCTGGTGAAACAGTTTCGTTGTCTTCTACAGTCGGTCTTTTCGTTCTTTTTCGTTTACTTCTGCCCTCCCAACCCCCCCCCAGGCGGCGCTCAGCCTCACCAGCAGGGGCATGACTTCTGCCCCTGGGAAGCGCCCCAAGCTCCCGCGAGAGGCGGAGGTCTCGTCGAACGACGCAAGAGGAGAAGAAAGAGAAGGAAAGGGGCCGTATTCCTCCTCCTCTGCCGCCGTCGCCAACTCCGAGACGACCCTCCTCATCTCCTCCTCCGAGGGCGCGACGATCTCGCCCTCCTCGTCGCTCTCGCTTCCGCCGCCGCCGTTCTCGGCCTCCTTCTTCTTCTTCCCCTTCGTCTTCTTCTTTTTTGCCTTGGCCGCCGCAGTGACCGCCAGCAGCGGCGCCGCGGCGAAGGGCACCGGCTCGCACGAGTGATCGCCGAACTCGACCGGCGTCGAGTGGTCGCCCGTCACCGCGACGACGACGCCCGGAGCTCCCTCGAAGGGCTCGAGATTGTCGGAGAGCTTCACCGTCAGCCTCTCCAGGGCCGCGTCCACCGCCCGCAGCCACGCCATCTTCTTGTAAGGAGCTCTGTCGTGCCCGGCGTCGTCGACGGCCTTGACGTGGAGGAGGACGAAGATCGGAGAAGAGGGAGAGAGAGGTCGAGCTTCAGCTCGAGCTTCTCCTCCCGCTCCCTTGTCCTCCCCCGCCCTCCCCCTCCGTCGCTGCTCCTCGTTCGCTCTCTTGACGGCTCCGACCACAGCGTCCACTTTCGCGCTCAGGCTCGTGCGGTAGTCCCCGGTCCCTCCCTCGCACTCCAGGACCTCGAAGCCGGCGCAGAGCGCCAGGCCCGCGATGATCTTGGTCGGGGCGACCGCGCACGCCTTGGCAAACCCGAACCTCTGAGCGAAATCCGGCAGAGGGGCCCTGGCCCCGCAGCCGCGGAGCAGCAGCGCGTTGGCGACTGCCTTGCCCTGCCTGCGGCGCTCCAGGTTGAGTGGGTGCGCCCTCAGGATCTTCCGGATCTCGTCGCTGAGCTCGTTGACGATCTCTGCCGTCTTCCGGGCGTTGGTCAGCTTCTCTTCCTCCCCCCGCGCTCCCTGCTCCCCGCTGCGCCGCTCCTCGCCCCCTTCCTGCTCTCCTTCCTCCTCCTCCGCGTCCTTCGCCGGGAGCGGAACGCAGCGTCTCAGGGCGAGGTTGTCCTTGAGAGGGTCTGTGCCGCTCACGGCGTCGGAGAGCTCGAAGGGTTTCCTTCCGGCGCCGCCGGCGCCGTCGTCGCCGTTTTCGCCGCCGCCGGGGGCCGGGGCCGAGGGCGGGGTTTCCAGAGCTCCGGCTCGAGTCTGCTTCCCCGTCGACAGGACCACGCCGGCCCGGTGCTCCGTCGCGTACCTGACCCGCACCTCCACGCCCGGGAAGCCCGGCAGCTCCAGCCCGTCGAGCGCCGAGCAGAGGACGGGGCCGGCCTCCTCGAAGGCCCGGTCGGCCCGCCGAGACACCACGAGCGGCGTCGGGGCGATTTCTTTTCCGTCCCGGCCTTCTCCTTCCTCCTCCTCCTCGTCTTCCTCTTCCAGCGTCGCGAAGTTGCACTTGAAGGCGATGTCTCCCGATTCCATCGACAGGCCGGCCCCCAGGGACTCGAACGCGCCACGGCCGCGGTAGTAGCTGATTACGGAGATTAAGGGAGGAGAGAGATGGTGAGTATCGGACGAAGAGGAAGAACCCGAAGAAGAAGAAAAACGCAAAAATTAAAAAAATTAAACGCAAAAAAAAACTACTCCTTCTAAGCTAACTCACGTCCTCGGGTCGTAGCCGAGCAGGGAGAGGTGCGCCGTGTCCGACCCGCAGGCCTTTCCGGGCTGCACGGGGTCGAGCAGGCCCAGGAGCCCCCGCGAGGCGACGGCGTCGAGGGCCCCGAGGGGCGCCGCGGCCTGGAGCGGCGTGAGGCTCTTGCTGATGCTGCTCTTGCTGCTGATGCTGATGCTGATGCTGCTGCCGCTGCTCTTGGTGCTTCCGCCCTCTCTCTGCTGTCCTTGAGCAAAGGCCTTGCAGGGGACGTCCCCGACGCCATCGATCAGCAGTAGGACGACGTGGGCGAGGGGCCGCGGGAGGGACGACGAGGGAGAGGTCGAGGTCGAGGTCGGAAGCGGAAGCGGAAGCGGCGGCGCATCAATCTTTGTGGCCATCTTTTCCTCCTCGAGCTTGCTTCTGAGCGTCGCGCCCTTTGCTCCGTGGCTTCAAAGAGAGAAGCAGGTCCGATCTAAATCATCGAAAGGAGCAAAAAGGGCGAGCGGAAAGCGAGAGAGCGCTGGCGGAGGCCGACTAGTTTTTTTCCCTTCGTCGATTCGACAACTAAAAATTCTCCTCACAATTTCTCTCTCCCTATTAGCGGATAGTTACTCTTCCACGCTCGAGTGTCTTTCCTCTCCTCTCGCGCTCCTTCTTTTCCGCTTCTCATGCAGACGCTCCGCGCCCCCTCCGCGGCAAGGATGACCGCCCCGGCGCGTCCCGTCGCTCTGCGCGCTCCCGTGCAGGCCAGGGCCCTCACGCGCCTCCCGGCTCGCCGGGCGGCGACCGTCGTCGTGTCGGCATCATCGAAGAAGAATGACGAGAACGACGACGGAGCAATGAAGAAGCAGTCAGCGACCCTCGCCGCCGCCGCCTTCGCAGCTGCCACTCTGTTCCTCGTCCCCGTGGACGCGGCAGAGGCTGCCCGCAGCGGAGGCCGCGTCGGAGGGAGCTCCGGCTTCAGGTCGGCGCCGCGATCGGCGCCGAGGTCCAGGTAAGACTTTCAACCGTCTTCCTCTCAAAGCTTCGTCCTTCCGTCGTGGAGCGTTTCTCCTCCTTTCTCGTAGCGTGTTGGGAACCTGTCCTCATCACCATTTTCCGTTTTTTCATCCCCGACGCTCTCTCTCTTTCTCTCTCTCTCTCTCTTTCCTCATACCCCAAAACTCCCCCATCTCCAACAACAACAGCCGCGGAGGAACTTCCATCCGCAACTACAACTCCTACTCTGCCCCCCCGCTCATCGGAGGATACGGGTACGGGATGCCCTACGGGTACGGAGGCGGCGGCCTCCTGCTGGGCGGGCCCTCGGTCGTCGTCGGCGGGGGCGGGTTTTTCAACCTGATCTTTTTCATGTTTGTGGCGTCGGCGGTGCTCTCGGCATTCAGAAACGCTTCCAAAGGCGGTGGCGGTGGCAGCAGCCGCGACGACGAGGACGACGACTTTTGATCGGAAGCGAGGAGGAGGAGAGGAGGAAGAAGAGAGCAAAGAAAGGAAGCGGGGGTCGTCGAAGACGAAGAATTGTTTTTCCCTTCTTGAACAAGAAAATGTAGTGCAAACCTTTTCAGGTTATTTACTTGAATGGCGCTCTTATTCTTCTCTCGCGGGAGAGAGAGAAGAAAGGGGTCCGTACTCGCATCTCTCGCCCGTGCTCTATTCTCTCCCTGGGCGACGGGGGTTTAGAAGGAGGTCGACGACGGGCGAGTTTTTTTTTCCTCTCTCTCCTCGCTCTTCCTTTTTTCTCACTTTCTTCTTTCTCTTGAACTCTCCCGCCTCCATCGCAGAGCCAGAGAGACGCCATGAAGGTTCGTGTATCTCTCCGTGTCCCTTGCTCTCGAACGCACAGCGCTTCCCCCCGTCGCTCTCGCGCAGTTGGCACGGGAGATCAGGGGGCGCATGCGGGGCTTGGTGGGAAGCAAGAAAAAAAGAGGCAGCCGTCGCCGCCCGGCGGCGGCCGCCAGACTCTTGACGACGGGATCGATCTCACCCTCGCAACGCACACTCCCTCTTTTTTCTCCCTCCATTCACACCTCCAAACAACAGCTCAACATTGCGTACCCCTCGACGGGGTGCCAGAAGAAGCTGGATATCGACGATGACAGCAAGCTGTGAGTAGATTGATGGACTTGAAAATCTTGATCGCGCGGGGCGAAAAAAACGGCGATCGACGCCGCCGCCGAGGGCTCTTCTCCTTCTCCTTCGCGCTCACGCGCTACCTCTTTCTCTCTCTTCTCAATAACACAAACCAATATAATAGCCGCGCCTTCTTCGACAAGCGCCTGGCGCAGGAGGTCCCCGGTGACTCGCTCGGCGAGGTACGCTTTTGAATTTCTTTCCCAGGCGAAAAACAAAGGAAAAAGCAGAGCAGCGTCGTCGATTGCTCTCTCCTTGCCCGACGTCCGATTGCTTCGATGTTTTTCTTCCTCAGGGGACCATCGAAGAATCCCGCCTCTTTGCGAGGCGTCTTCGCCCTTCTCTCGGCCGGTTCTGGCCAATCCGCGCCTTGCTGAGGGCCGTCGCGGACCTCGCCTGCGTGCTGGCGCAGCTGGAAGGCGACTGCGATGCTCCAGACCCGCTCGCGCGGGGGGGCTCGATGCGATCGAACGTGCCTTTGGCGGCTGCTGCTCTCAGAGGGAGATCGACCTCCTTTTTCTTCTCTCACCTTCTCTTCTCGCGCTTTCTCCCTCCCTCTCTCCCCCCCAACCAAACCTCCGCCCCAAATCAGGAATGGAAGGGTTACATCTTCAAGATCATGGGCGGGCAGGACAAGCAGGGCTTCCCGATGAAGCAGGGCGTCCTCGTCCCGGGACGCGTCCGCCTCCTGATGACCCCGGGAGACGCGTGCTTCCGCGGCTTCGGCCGCCGCTCGGGCGAGCGCCGCCGCAAGTCGGTCCGCGGCTGCGTCGTCAGCCCCGACCTCTCGGTGCTCAACCTCGTCGTCGTCAAGAAGGGTGCCGCCGACGTGCCCGGCCTCACCGACGAGGAGAAGCCCCGCATGCGCGGCCCCAAGCGCGCCTCCAAGATCCGCAAGCTGTTCAACCTGACCAAGGACGACGACGTGCGCAAGTACGTCAACACCTACCGCCGCAAGTTCACCGTCGGCGAGAAGACGCACTCGAAGGCGCCCAAGATCCAGCGCCTGGTCACGCCGCAGACGCTGCAGCGCAAGCGGGCGCGCAAGGCCGAGAAGGTCGCGCGGGTCACGCGGTCCAAGGCCGAGGCCGCCGAGTACCACAAGCTGCTCGTCTCGCGCCTCAAGGCGGCGCGCGAGAGGCGCTCGGAGTCGATCGCCAAGAAGAGGGCCGTGAGGGCCGCGTCGGTCGCGAGCAAGGAGGCCGAGCCGGCGAAGAAGTGAAGAGTGACTTCACTTTGAGGACGCGCTCCCCTCCACCCCCACACACACGGAGAGAGAGGAAAAAACCCCGGAGGTGAAAAGGAGAGACGACGGAGTTTTTTTTGAGATTGAAGAGAGTGGGAGGTGTTTTTCTCTTTTTTCGGTCTTCCTTCGTGTTAACACAATGATTTGAATATTTTCCGCCCTGTTTATAAAAAAGAAAGAAGCGGTATTGGCACGTGCCAGAGAGGGAGGGAGAAGATCGGACGGAGAGAGAGAGAGAGAGAGACCTTTTCCAAAGACTTTTGAGGCGCGGGCTGTAGAAGTGTTGATTTTTCCTCATGCCTCTCGCAACCCTCTCGAAAAAAAAAAAAAAACGTGCTCGCACTATTCTTCCTCTCCGCCGGCTCCGAATTGTGCGTCTCTCGAGGCCTGTGTCCCTCTCCTCTGTGGTCTCCCTTTCCCTCCTGCCCATCACTCGTTTTTCGCGCAAGCAGCGCTATGCAGACTGGAGAGAGGAGCCAAAAAGCGAGAGAGCAAGCGAGAGACGGTCGCGTCGAGTCGAGCAAGTCGAGTGCGGCGGCACGCCTGCCTGCCGCAATTGGAAGACAATTGGCGGCCCCCCCGTCGCACCGAGCACCTCGAACTCCTCCAAACAAAGCTCACGGAGCTCTTGAATTGCTCTCGTTCTCTCGGAATCTCACAATCAACAGGAAGAAAGGGCACCTCTTGGGGGCCCAGCAACAGCTTTGAGAGAGCGAAACTGCATGTCACCGTCGTCGCGGCCGAGAGGGAATTGAACTCGCTTTGCTCTTTTTTCTTTCTTTCTGGTACCAACGAAACAAGATGGCCCCTTCCTGGTGGAGCAGCATTGGCTCCGTGAAAGGCTACACAGCTGCACAAAAGGCCAGCTTGAAGGTGAGAGAGAGGTTGGTGATAGAAAAGGGAGCAAATTCGAGAGCAAAAAAAACTCATCGTGGCGTCTAGCCTCTCGGTCTCACTTACCTTGCCCTCTCGACCCTCGACCCTCAAAACCGCCTTCTTCAAGGCCGCCGACTCCATGCTCCGCGAGTCCCGCTCCCGCTCCTTCGAGGACGAGTACGAGCCCCTGAGCTCCCTCGGCTCAGGCGGCGCGGCGACCGTGGCGCGGTGCGTGCACAGGGCCAGCGGCGCCGTCGTCGCGGCCAAGAGGATCCCGCTCGCGAGCTCGGGCTCGGGCTCGAGCAGCTCTTCGAGCTCCTCTCCCTCGTCGAGTGCCCGGCAGGCGGCCCTGGTCGAGCTCGCCTCGCTGATACTGCTCCAGGGCGCGCCCCACGCCATCGAGCTGCTGGACGCCATCGAGGAGAAGGGGGAGAAAGGAGGAGACAGAGGAGGAGCGGAAGCTGGGGGCGGCGGCCCTTCTTGCTCCTCTCGAAACTGTGTCTTTCTCGTCACGCGCCTCTGCGCCGGAGGGGAGCTCTTCGACTCCATCGTCTCGAAGGAGCACTACTGCGAGAGGGAGGCGGCGCTGGTGGTGAGATCCTTGGCTGCCTACTTGGCTGCCGCTCACAGGGTAGGCGTGGTGCATCGGGACCTGAAGCCGGAGAACGTGATGCTGCTCGCGAGCAGCTCGAGTAAGAATTCTTCTCCGACGAAAGCGGCGGCGGCTTGGCCCGCGCCGCCGCCTCCGACGACGACAACGTTCGCCGCTGCTCCCGTTCCTCCCGCAGCCTCTCTCCAGCGGCTCCCTTCGAGGCTCTGCAGGGAGGCTTCCGACGTCGCCGCAATGCTCTCCGCGTGCCCTTCTATGCGCCGCTCGTCCTTCTCCGGGGAAAGGACCGCGGCGCGAAGGAGGACGACGGGAGCCGGAACGAAAGAGGCCGCCTTTTTCGAGGAGGAAGAAGACGTTCCCTTTGCTGTTGCTGTCGAGCCCGAAGCCGCTTCTTCCTCGATAGAGGGCCGAAGGCGCTGCAGCTGCCTCGAGAGGGAAGGGATCCGGGTGATCGACCTCGGATGTGCCGCCCTCTTCGACCCGACGAGCTGCTGTTTTTCTTCTTCTTCGGCGGCAGCGGCGGACGCTTTTCCAAACTCGACTCCGACAATTCCATCGTCGGCGGCGGCGTCGGCGGCGTCAAAGGCTCCTGGCCAAAGCCTGAAGAAAATGGTCGGCACTCCCTACTACGCAGCCCCGGAGGTCTTGCCCAACAGCCCCTTCCCTCTGAGGGGCGCAGCGAGCGACGTCTGGTCCCTGGGTGTCATCGCGTTCGTGCTGCTGAGCGGCAGGCCTCCCTTTGGCGGGCGCGACGACGCCGAGGTCGCGCGAAGGGTCGCCGCGGGAAAGTTTTCTTTTCGGGGGGGGGCCTGGGCCGGAGTGTCAGAGGCTGCCAAGAGCGCGATCTCTTCTATGCTGGAAAAAGATCCGAGCAGGAGGGCGACGGCGGCGCAGGTGCTGGAGGGCGAGTGGCTGCTGCTGAGCTCGGAGAAGACGAAGAAAGAGGAAGAAGAAGAAGATGAAGAAAGCGCGGCAGGTGCTGCCGCTGCCGCCGCCGCCGCTCCTTTTTCGTCGTCGTCGTCAAATGCGGCGTCAACCCGCCTCCGCGCGAGGATCCGGGCCTTCGCCGCCGAGTCCAAGCTTCACGCCATCGCTGCCGTCGCCCTGACGAGGACGGTATCGGGGGCCGAGGGCGCGGCGCAGCTCCGCGAGATGATCCTGCTGCATGAGGGGCTGAGCGAGAGCAGCAGTGAAGAAGAGGAAAAGGAAAAAGAGAGCGACGACGGCGACGACGACGGAAAGAGCGTCGCCGCTCCTCGCATCGGAGGAGGGGGCGCCGCGGTCGTCCCGAGCAGCGAGAGGAGAGACGTTCCACCTTTCTCTCATCGCTGCTCTGCCCCCGGGGGGCTGGAAGGTGAGCAGAAGAAGAATAGCAACAACAACAGGAGCGCCCCGGGCACTCCCAGGGCGGCGGCGGGAGCGGGCAAAGGGGGGCTCGGCGGGCT
>Ga0315289_10014665_pt1 | contig 10922 bp, 3 predicted proteins | sample YL17G11_40_MG_FD_203452 | JGI IMG/M metagenome (GOLD analysis project Ga0315289, IMG submission 203452) | Sediment microbial communities from Yellowstone Lake, YNP, Wyoming, USA - YL17G11_40 | ecosystem: Environmental > Aquatic > Freshwater > Lake > Sediment | place: USA: Wyoming | collected...
CTGGTGAGACCCTCTCGAAGGCCTTCATCGACCTCCGCCTGGCGGACCCAGGTGCGCAATGTGCCCGGGGCGATGCCCAGCTGCGCGGCGGTGGGCCTGATGCCTCTCTGACCGACCCGGTAGAGGCGGACGGCCTCCCTTCTGAACTCCGGCGTATGCGCCACGTCGACTCCCTTCTGGACACTGCTGGTGTCCACTTTCAGGGTGTCAACGAGACTGGGTCAACTCCAACTCCAGTCAGGCAACTCCTGGGTCAGACCGGTCGACAGAGCTCAGCACCATCTTCGCGGAGAAGCGGTGCCACGCACATCTTCACTGGCAACTCCAACTCCAAGGACTTACACCACATTGCGGGACTCAACTGCCCTCAGGGCCTGCGGCGCTTCAGGTCGTTGTTACGACGAAGGGCCCGTGACTCACGTCACGGGCCCTTCGTTCGAGCAGTGACGCTCAGTGACTGCGCCGCTTCGGGTCGTCATTACGACGAGAGGCCCGACTGAACGTGTCAGTCGGGCCTCTCGTTCAATGATCCGGCGGCGTCCTACTCTCCCGCAGGGTCTCCCCTGAAGTACCATCGGCGCAGGAGGGCTTAACTTCTCTGTTCGGAATGGGAAGAGGTGTGACCCCTCCGCTATGGCCGCCGAAAACCTGGCGCCGTCACACAGGCGCGCGCATCTTCGTGCCGGTACGGACACGGACCTGAAAACTGCAGAGCGGCTGGGAAGTTCAAAGTCAAGCCCTCGGGCGATTAGTACTGGTCTGCTGAACGCATTGCTGCGCTTACACATCCAGCCTATCAACCAGGTGGTCTACCTGGGCCCTTACCCATTCAAGATGGTGGGAGATCTCATCTCGAGGCGCGCTTCCCGCTTAGATGCTTTCAGCGGTTATCGCTTCCAGACGTAGCTAACCAGCAGTGCCGTTGGCACGACAACTGATACACCAGCGGTCTGTTCACCCCGGTCCTCTCGTACTAGGGGCAACCCCTCTCAAATCTCCAACGCCCACAGAAGATAGGGACCGAACTGTCTCACGACGTTCTGAACCCAGCTCACGTACCGCTTTAATGGGCGAACAGCCCAACCCTTGGGACCTACTTCAGCCCCAGGATGCGATGAGCCGACATCGAGGTGCCAAACCCTCCCGTCGATGTGGACTCTTGGGGAGGATAAGCCTGTTATCCCCGGAGTACCTTTTATCCGTTGAGCGACCGCGATTCCACTCTCCACGGCCGGATCACTAAGCCCGACTTTCGTCCCTGCTCGACTTGTCAGTCTCGCAGTCAAGCTCCCTTGTGCCTTTACACTCTACGCACGGTTTCCAATCGTGCTGAGGGAACCTTTGGGCGCCTCCGTTACATTTTGGGAGGCGACCGCCCCAGTCAAACTGCCCACCTGACACTGTCTGCCTGCCGGATCACGGCCAGGCGTTAGAAGCCCGGTACACGAAGGGTGGTATCCCAAGGTTGGCTCCACCGAGACTGGCGTCCCGGCTTCACAGCCTCCCACCTATCCTGGACAACGTGCACCAGACTCCAATATCAAGCTGCAGTAAAGGTTCACGGGGTCTTTCCGTCTTTCTGCGGGTAATCGGCATCTTCACCGATGCTACAATTTCACCGAGTCCCTCGTTGAGACAGCGCCCAAGTCGTTACGCCATTCGTGCAGGTCGGAACTTACCCGACAAGGAATTTCGCTACCTTAGGACCGTTCATTGTTGTTACTCCTTCGGTTTATTACTTAGCCGAAGGGGCCGGCTCATTTCTGGCCGGCTCTCACGGTCGCCCGTGAGATCGGACTATCTCATCCCCTCACCGCTCCGCAGTGAGGAGGTCGGCGTATAGTCTCTGAGGATTCTCTCCATCGAATAGCGTCTCTTTCCGCCGCCGTTCATGCCTTCACGGAGTGTGAGAACGGTGACGTAGTCGTGGTCGCCGAGACTGCCGCGCGCCAGGATCGCGACCGCGGTCCTGAACAGCTCGAAGTCTCGTGCCTTCGTTCCGATGAGCGGGAAGCACTCGAAGAACGGGACAACCCGCCGCTGGAGATCCTGGAGGCGATTGACCTCCCAATACCAGCCGCCATTGCCCGCCACCCGGAGCGTCCCGCATCCGAGCGTGTCGCGGAACAGATCGAGCGGTGCTCGGTCCTTCTGCGACACATTGAAGGCAGCGGAGATCTTCCACCTCCTGCCGTAGTCGCCTCTGGGACGACATACGAGCATGAAGCTTCCTTCTCCTAACGCGAACCCCGACAAGAAGCTCCCGAGCTCGCCCGGGATCGCTTCGACAGAGAGTCTTTCCTGCTGATTGTCCGCACCCGCCACGTTGTCACTACTGTACACGTCCGCTCGGACGGCACAGTGAGTAGTGCGGGATACTCGGATATTCCAGCATTTGGCCGACTTTTATAACTACCTCAGTCGATAGTTACGGCCGCCGTTTACCGGGGCTTCAATTCAGTGCTTCGCCTTTCTTGCGATCAGCTAACACCTCCTCTTAACCTTCCGGCACCGGGCAGGCGTCAGCCCCTATACATCGTCTTTCGACTTAGCAGAGACCTGTGTTTTTGGTAAACAGTCGCTTGGGCCAATTCTCTGCGGCCCCACCTGGCTCCGCCGGCAAGCGGCTTCACCTGGCAGGGCGCCCCTTCTCCCGAAGTTACGGGGCCATTTTGCCGAGTTCCTTAACGAGGGTTCTCTCGATCGCCTTAGTATGCTCTACTCGCCCACCTGTGGCGGTTTTGGTACGGGCACCGAACGTGCTCCCTAGAGGATTTTCTAGGCGGCATGGAACCAGCGGCTCGCCGGATTACTCCAGCTGACATCACGTCTCAGGCTTACAGTGCGCGGATTTTCCTACGCACAACCCTACGCGCTTGTCCATAGTCGACCAACGCCATGGTCCGCTTTACCTACCGCGTCCCCCCATCGGTGATAACGCTCGTCGGTGGTACAGGAATATCAACCTGTTGTCCATCGCCTACGCCTGTCGGCCTCGGCTTAGGTCCCGACTAACCCTGGGCAGATTAGCTTTACCCAGGAAACCTTGGGCATGCGGCGGAGAGGTTTCTCGCCTCTCTTTCGTTACTCATACCGGCATTCTCTCTTCCCAAGCCTCCACGGCTGGCTTACGCCGCCGCTTCCGCGGCATGGGAATGCTCCCCTACCGATCCAGGCTTGCGCCTGGATCCCACAGCTTCGGTAGCTAGCTTGAGCCCCGTTACATTATCGGCGCAGGAACACTTGACCAGTGAGCTATTACGCTTTCTTTAAATGGTGGCTGCTTCTAAGCCAACATCCTGGTTGTCCGTGCACTCCCACATCCTTTGCCACTTAGCTAGCAATTAGGGACCTTAGCTGGTGGTCTGGGCTGTTTCCCTCTCGACTACGGAGCTTATCCCCCGCAGTCTGACTCCCGTGCTCTGGAATCGTGGTATTCGGAGTTTATCTGACTTCGGTAAGCTGGTGGGCCCCCTAGGCCAAACAGTGCTCTACAGCCACGATTGAACGCACGAGGCTATACCTAAATATATTTCGGGGAGAACCAGATATCTCTGCGCTTGATTAGCCTTTCACTCCGATCCACAGCTCATCCCCGCAGTTTTCAACCTACGTGGGTTCGGTCCTCCACGGGGTCTTACCCCCGCTTCAACCTGGCCATGGATAGATCGCGCAGTTTCGGGTCTACCGCCTCTGACTAGTCGCCCTGTTCAGACTCGCTTTCGCTACGGCTCCGTTTCCTTAACCTTGCCAGAGACGAGTAACTCGCCGGTCCGTTATGCAAAAAGTACGCCATCACACGGCAAGCCGTGCTCTGACCGCTTGTAAGCCATTGGTTTCAGGTTCTATTTCACTCCCCTTCCGGGGTTCTTTTCACCTTTCCCTCACGGTACTAGTCCGCTATCGGTCGCCAGGGAGTATTTAGCCTTGCGGGGTGGTCCCCGCAGGTTCCGACCGCGTTTCACGTGCACGGCCGTACTCAGGTACTCGACAAGGGAGGGACCAAGGTTTCGCGTACGGGGCTTTTACCTCCTGTGGCGGGCCGTTCCAGGCCCTTCCGCTACCCTGATCCTTTGTAACTCCCCCACCGCCATGCAGGACGGTGAAGTCGAGCCCTACAACCCCGACCAGACTAGGGCTGCACCCAGTCGCGCCTGATCGGTTTGGGCTGTTCCCCTTTCGCTCGCCACTACTCAGGGAATCGAGGTTTCTTTCTCTTCGTCTGGGTACTAAGATGTATCAGTTCCCCAGCTTGTCCCCACGTGCCCTATGTGTTCAGGCACGGGTACGTACGCATTACCGTACGTGGGTTGCCCCATTCGGAGATCCCCGGGTCGAAGGTTGTTCAGCACCTCACCGGGGCTTGTCGCAGCCGACCACGTCCTTCTTCGACTCCTGGCGCCAAGGCATCCGCCAATGGCCCTTAATATCTTGACCGAAAGAACTTCTTTGCCACTCTGCAGTTTTCAAGGTTCGCGCCGGCGTACCGGCACGCTCGCCGGCGCGGTCGCCGCCCGAAGCCCGAAGGGCTCCATCGCGGCGGGTCTGCCGGCGAAACTCAGCCGGTCTCTGCGTCCTTGAGGAAGCCGCCGAAGGCGACGAGCGCCGCGCCCAGCAATCCGATGAGGATGCCGTAGCTGCGATTCAGGAAGGTCGGCGCGTCGAGGATCCTGATCAGGACGAGCAGGAATGCGGCGCCGCCGAAGACCATCACGCTCAAGCCCTCGGGCAACGGCAGTTCGACGTCGACCATCTTGAGGAGGACGATCGCTGCCGCCGCGGCGGTGAGCAGCCAGGCAAGCCAGCCGAGGGTGTAGTGCCATCCGCTGATACCAGTGTCGGTGTTGCCGACGTCGCCGCCCAGTTGCTTCGCCATCTGGTCCATGAGGTCTTCCACGACCTCGGACCTGAACCACGGCATGAAGAGGGCGACGAACAGGAGCAGCGCGCCCCCGATGACCAGCCAGTCGTTGCGGCCCAGCCTGCTCATGAGCGCTCCCTTCCGGCGAGTGCGACGGACGCGGCAGAAGTGATTCCTTCTGCGTCCGCGTCCGCTCTCCTCGCCGCCCGGGAGCGCCAGAGACCGGTGCGTCTTTCAAAACTGAACAACGTGAGGCCGTTCGCGCCCGGCCAAGCCGGACGGAGACGGGGACGTCAGCCGTCGACATAGAGTCTCTAGAGGACGGCTCCGTCCCGGCGGAAAAGCCCGAAGGCCACATCGTCGGGACATCTGGAGACCGTGCTCACGGCGGTTGGTGCCGCCGTACTCCCTAGAAAGGAGGTGATCCAGCCGCAGCTTCCGCTACGGCTACCTTGTTACGACTTCACCCCAATCACCGATCCCACCTTCGACAGCTGCCTCCCTTGCGGGTTGGCTCACCGGCTTCGGGTGTTACCGACTTTCGTGGTGTGACGGGCGGTGTGTACAAGCCCCGGGAACGTATTCACCGCAGCATTGCTGATCTGCGATTACTAGCAACTCCGACTTCATGGAGGCGAGTTTCAGCCTCCAATCCGAACTGGGACCGGCTTTTTGGGATTCGCTCCACCTCGCGGTCTTGCAGCCCTTTGTACCGGCCATTGTAGCACGTGTGTAGCCCTGGACATAAGGGGCATGATGACTTGACGTCATCCCCACCTTCCTCCGGTTTGTCACCGGCAGTATCCTACGAGTCCCCGGCATTATCCGCTGGCAACATAGGACAGGGGTTGCGCTCGTTGCGGGACTTAACCCAACATCTCACGACACGAGCTGACGACAGCCATGCACCACCTGTGACGGTCCAACTAGATGACCCCGTGTTTCCACGGGTGCGACCGACATGTCAAACCCAGGTAAGGTTCTTCGCGTTGCGTCGAATTAAACCACATGCTCCGCTGCTTGTGCGGGGCCCCGTCAATTCCTTTGAGTTTTAGCCTTGCGGCCGTACTCCCCAGGCGGGGCACTTAATGCGTTAGCTTCGGCACGGAAGGAGTCGACACCTCCCACACCTAGTGCCCATCGTTTACGGCGTGGACTACCAGGGTATCTAATCCTGTTTGCTCCCCACGCTTTCGCGTCTCAGCGTCAGTACCGTCCCAGAGACCCGCCTTCGCCACCGGTGTTCTTCCTGATATCTGCGCATTTCACCGCTACACCAGGAATTCCAGTCTCCTCTTCCGGACTCTAGCAAGGCAGTTTCCGATGCAGACTCGAGGTTGAGCCTCGAGCTTTCACACCGGACTTGCCGAGCCGCCTACACGCGCTTTACGCCCAATGATTCCGGACAACGCTTGCCCCCTACGTATTACCGCGGCTGCTGGCACGTAGTTAGCCGGGGCTTCCTCTGGAGGTACCGTCACCCTCTGGGCTATTCACCCGAGTGGCTTCGTCCCTCCTGACAGAGCTTTACAACCCGAAGGCCTTCTTCGCTCACGCGGCGTTGCTGCGTCAGGCTTTCGCCCATTGCGCAAGATTCCCCACTGCTGCCTCCCGTAGGAGTCTGGGCCGTGTCTCAGTCCCAGTGTGGCTGATCGTCCTCTCAGACCAGCTACGGATCGTCGCCTTGGTGAGCCGTTACCTCACCAACAAGCTAATCCGCCGCGGGCCCATCCCAGAGCAGAAGCCGAGGCTACCATTTGGTGCGGCCCGCTTGGCAAGCCGTACGTCATCCGGTATTAGCAGCCCTTTCGGGCTGTTATCCCAGTCTCCGGGGCAGGTTGCCCACGTGTTACTCACCCGTTCGCCGCTGTACTCACGGCCGAAGCCGCTTTCTCGCTCGACTTGCATGTGTTAAGCACGCCGCCAGCGTTCGTCCTGAGCCAGGATCAAACTCTCCGTGACAACTTGATGCTCGCGGCCGAAGCCGCGGGACAGACAAGAGAGAGAAGAGCTTGAAGCTCTCAAGGTCCCGGGACGGCGGACCGCCCCGGGTGTCAGCGATCGTCACCGCCGGCCCGAAGACCGGTGATGCAGCAAAAGATCGCATGACGGGGTTCATTGTTGACCTGGCGCACCCGGAGGTGCGCAAGGTGCACTGGCGTCCACCGGTCTGCCGACAGCCTCGCGGCAGTCGGACGACCGGCTTCCTCACGTTGTTCAGTTTTCAAAGACCGCGTGCCCCGTAGGCACACCGCCGGACCGTTGCGCGAGCTTGGGCCGCACTGCCCCTCACAGGTCATGTCGAGAGATCGTCAGTACCTGCACTCGCGACCCGGCGTGGACCACCTATTATAGCAGGAGGTGCCGAGCCGTACAACGGTCCGCGCCTCGTGGTCATGACCGGCAAACTCGTCGCGGTCAGCGGACTCGTGAAGCGCTGGGGAAGTATACCCGTCTGCGGGAAGGTGTCAACCTGCGGCCCAGCTTCGCGGCGAGCCCGCCGGCGCAGCGCGCCGCGCGAGCGCGTCAGAGGCCGCGAACGACGCCCTGGGCTTTGGCCGACTTGCCGGCCTTCAGGCGGCGGCCGGCGAGCTGGGCGGCGGGGACGGCGAGCGAGGTGACGGGCTCGCCGTCGAGCGTGACGCCGCCCTGCTCGATGCGCCGCCGCGCCTCGGAGCGCGAGAGGCCGAACCAGCGCTCCATCGCCTTGGGCAGGTAGACGCTGGCGGCGGAGCCCGCGGAGCCGTCCTCGAGGTCGCCGGACTCCAGGGCGAGCACCTGCAAATCGTCGGCCGCCTCGTGCCGGCGAAAGACCCTGTCGAAGTGCTCTTCCGCCGCGGCGGCGGCCTCGGCGCCGCGCAGCCTCGTGATGATCTCGCGCGCCAGGCGCGCCTTGAGGTCACGCGGACGCTCGGCGCCCGACGCCAGGTCGGCCTCGAGCTTCACGAACTCGTCGGCGTGGTGACTGGTGAGCAGACGGTAGTAGGCCATCATGACCTCGTCCGGCACGCTCATCACCTTGCCGTACACATCGCGCGAATCCTCGGTCACGCCGATGTAGTTGCCCGTCGATTTGCTCATGCGCTCGACACCGTCGGTGCCCGGCAGGATGTCGAGCGTCATGATCGCCTGCGGCGGTTGGCCGAAGTACTGCTGCAGGTCGCGGCCCATGAACAGATTGAAGACCTGGTCGGTGCCGCCCAGCTCGATATCGGCCTCGATCGCCACGGAGTCGTAGCCCTGGGCGAACGGGTAGAGCATCTCGAGCATGCTGATCGGCTGGTGCGACTCCCAGCGCCTGGCGAAATCGTCGCGCTCCAGGATGCGCGCGACCGTCGTCGTCGCCGTGAGCTCGAAGAGCTGCTCCATCGTCAGCGGCGCAAGCCACTCGCCGTTGTAGCGCACCTCGAGCTTGGCCGGGTCGTCGTCGAGGATGAGCAGCGCCTGGTCCCGATACGTCTTGGCGTTGGCGTCGATGACGGCTGGCTCGAGCCGCGGCCGCGTCCTGGAGCGCCCAGACGGGTCGCCGATGCGGGCCGTGTAGTCGCCGATGATCAGGACGGCCACGTGGCCGGCGTCCTGGAACTGGCGCAGCTTGTTGAGCTGGACGGTGTGACCGAGGTGGATGTCGGGCGCCGTGGGATCGACACCGTGCTTGACGCGCAGCGGGCGGCCCTCGCGCTCGGCGAGCGTGAGCTTCTCCTCGAGGGAGCCTTCGGGGAGCACGTCGACGGCGCCGATCATGAGGTCTTCGATGAGGCGTTTGTCCGGCACGCGCAGCGATCCTTGGTCAGGGTCAGGAGCCGTCGCGGATGATACCACGAGGCTCGGTCGACGCCGTGACGCCGGCCCGCGTCGCTCCGGCGTGCGCCGCCCCGACCCGCGTCGCTCCGGCCTCCGCCGCCCCCGCCCTACGCGACGCCGCGGAAGAGATGCCCGGTGGTCGAGCGCTCGCGCGTCGCGAAGGCGGCAAGGGCCGGCAGGCCGCCGGAGGCGAAGGCCCGGCTCTCCTCCCGCGAGAGGTCGCGCTGCACGACGACGAAGCGCGCGACGCCGGCCTCGCGCAGCTCCCCGACGTGCCCCGCCAGATTGGTGACGCGCGCATTGAGCAGCCGCGTGCCGCCTGCGTCGATCTGCCCGGGAAAGACGTAGCCCTTCGCGTCTTCGAGCAGCAGGTCGACGTGCTCGGCCGGGCCGGCGGCCTCGACGAGGCCTTCCGCCCGGCCGAGCCGATCCCGGGCGTGCAGCACCTGCTGGCGGCCGAAGGCGAGCGCCTCGACCGCCGGCGGCGGGTCGAGGCGCAGCAGCGCGGCCGCGAGCCCCGCGATCTGGTCGAGCGACATCTCGGGCGAGGCGACGACGGCGGCCGGGGAATCGCCGGTGAGGCGGGTCACGACGGCGGCGGTGGCCGCGTTGAGCCCCTGCAAGGGGTACTCGAGGACGAGCGAGGCCGACGCGGGCCACACCGACGCGGGAGCGGGCGGCGCCACCGCCGCCAACCCGAGATGGCGCGCGTACACGGCGTCCCAAGGCAGCGCCATGACCTGGGCCAGCCACTCCAGGTCCGCGTCGAACAGGATCTCCGGGGCCCGGCAGCGCACCGGGACGCCCACCCGCGTCAGCCGGTCGCGCGCCTCCGCCACCACGTCGGGCGGGTCGTCGGCGAACAGGTCGAGGCACAGCGCACCGACGTCGGGCGCGGACGCCGGCGACTCGTCCGGTCGCAGGACGAGGATCACGTCGCGGTCCCCGCCCGGCGCCGCGCCGCGAGGCTGCGCAGACCTTCGCGGCGCGGCGCCGGACGCAGGTCGCCGCGCCGGAAGGGACCTGCGCCGGCGGGCCTCTAGACGGCGCTCGCTGAGCGCCGCAACCGCCCGCCGGCGCAGGTCCTTGAGGTCGGCGACGGCCAAGAACAGCCCGTCGGGGACCGCGACCTCGAGTTCGGCCAACCGGTACGGCGTGCCGCCCAGGGCGCCGAGCGCTTCGCGCGCGCGACGTTCGTCGAGGGCTACTTTACGCGCGGCCACCATCGGCTTGGCGGAGACCATCGTCACCGTGAGGTCGGGGACGGCCGCGGCGCGCGCGTCCGTCGCCTCGACGAGCGGCTCGACGGCGAGCGCCGCCGGCCGGCCCTCTTCGCCGATCAGGCACATGCGCAGCCGAACGGGGCGTAGTGTCATGCGGCCGCCGACCAGGTCGCGCGCCAGCTCGCCGACCTCGGCCGCGCTGAGCCGGAACAGGCGGTCCTTCACGACCACGCGTTCCCGGACGCGCAACCTGAGCTGCCTCGTCGCCGCCGCTTCGACGCGCACGGGGTCGGTCTGCCCCCACGACGTGTAGAGGTAGACGACGTCGCCGGCCGCGACCGGTTTCGTGAGGCGCACGGTCGCCTCGCCGCGCCTCTCGTCGACCGCCGTCACGCGCCCTACCAGCACGCCGCGATGCCCGCCCCGCCCGCCGCCGCGGACCTCGTCGTGGCGTCCGTCAAGGTGAGCGCTTGTGAAGCCGCGCGAGAAGCTCTGCTCGAGGCGGGCCATCCAGTGCGCCCGCACGATGAACCCGTGCGGGTCCGCCACGGCGGCGTCGAGCGCCTCGCGATAGACGGCGGTCGCCACCGCCACGTAGGCGGCGTCCTTCATGCGGCCCTCGATTTTGAAGGAGGTCACGCCGGCGCGGAGCAGCTGCGGGAGGGCCCCGATCGCGCAGAGGTCGCCGGTCGAGAGCACGCGGGTGAAGTCGTCGTCGGTCGAGTCCGGCCGCCGCCCGTCCGGCCGCACCGAAGGTCCGGAGGCCGGCGGCGCCGGCCTCGTGCCCGTCGACAGTCGGTACCGCATCCGGCACGACTGGCTGCACCGGCCCCGGTTGCCGCTGCGCCCACCCACCATGCTCGAGAGCAGGCAGTCGCCCGAGTAGCCATAGCACAGCGCTCCGTGGACGAAGGCCTCGAGGTCGAGGCCGTGCGGGTCCAGCGCGGCGATCTCGTCCAGGCTCAGCTCGCGGGCGAGGATCGCCCGGCGGAAGCCGAGGCGGGCGAGGGCGGCGAGCTGCGCCGACGAGTGCG
>Ga0315289_10014666_pt1 | contig 10921 bp, 7 predicted proteins | sample YL17G11_40_MG_FD_203452 | JGI IMG/M metagenome (GOLD analysis project Ga0315289, IMG submission 203452) | Sediment microbial communities from Yellowstone Lake, YNP, Wyoming, USA - YL17G11_40 | ecosystem: Environmental > Aquatic > Freshwater > Lake > Sediment | place: USA: Wyoming | collected...
CTCCTCCTTGCCGCCTGGCTTCCGGTTTCCGCTCAGGATTTCGCGGCCGAGCGCCGGCGGATGGTCGAGACGCAGATCGAGGCGCGCGGGATCGGGGATGAGCGTGTTCTCGACGCCATGCGCCGGGTCGAGAGGCACCTCTTCGTGCCCGCCGACATGCGCGGCCAGGCGTACACCGACTCGGCGCTTCCCATCGGCGAGGGGCAGACCATTTCGCAGCCCTACATCGTCGCCCTCATGACCGAGACGCTCCGCCTGTCGGGGAGCGAGAAGGTGCTCGAGGTCGGCACGGGATTCGGCTACCAGGCCGCCGTGCTCTCGCTCCTCGTGAAAGAGGTGTGCACGGTGGAGATCAGGCCCGGCCTGCAGAAGCGCGCGGCAGCGCTGCTGGCCTCCCTGGGATACCGCAATGTCGTCTCACGGCAGGCCGACGGGTACGACGGGTGGGAGCAGAAGGCGCCCTTCGACTGCATCATGATCACCGCTGCCGTGAACCACGTACCGCCGCCACTGCTGCGGCAGCTGAAGGACGGGGGCAGGATGGTGCTGCCGCTGGGCAACCCCTTCGCCTTCCAGGACCTCGTTCTGGTGACCCGCACGGGGGGGACCTACACCGTCGATCACGTGCTCGGGGTCCTCTTCGTTCCCATGACGGGCAAGGCGCTCGAAGGGGCGAGATGATCCTCGCCGCCGTCCTGGGCCTCTCGCTCTCGACGCTGGGCTACGAGCTGCTGCTGACTCGCTTCTTCTCCCTCGCCCACGGCAACCACCTCTCCTTTCTCGTGATCGGAATCGCAATGCTCGGCTTCGCCGCGGGCGGGACCTTCGCGAGCCTTGCGGGTGACAGATGGGTCGCGGCGGCGCGGAGCAGGAGGGAAACGTTCCCCGGGCTGTGCCTGCTCTGCTCTCTTACGACAGCCGCCTCGTTCCTTCTCGTGAAGCGCATTCCCCTGGACTACCTGCGCTTTCCCGTTGACGGGCTGCAGCCGCTGTACCTCCTCGCCTCCTGCATCATCCTCTCCCTCCCGTTTTTCGCCGCTGGCCTCGCATCGTGCACGGCGTATGCGATGGAGCCGGGAAGGAGCGCGGCAATAGCGTGCGCGGGCATGCTGGGCTCGGGTGCGGGGGCGCTCCTTCCGCTCGTGGCGCTGCCTGCCCTCGGCGAGGGAGGGAGCATCGCCGCCGCTGCCATGGCGCCCCTGCTCGTCGTGCTATTCTGGCCTGGTGTCGGCGTGCGGTCCCGGCTCGCCGGCGCCGCCATGGCAGCGGGTCTTGCCGCCCTGATGCTCGTGAAGGGAGGAGCGGCGCTCTCGGTGGAGCCGTCGCCATACAAGAGCCTGCCGCAGATCATGGCGGCGCCGGCGAGCCGGCTCACCTCGCGCTCCACAGGACTGCTGGGGCGAGTGGAGACGGTTGAGGCCCCGTCGCTGCGGTTCGCGCCCGGGCTGAGCCTCGGCTTCACGGGGTCGCTCCCGCCGCAGCGGGCGGTCGTAGTGGACGGGGACGAGCAGACAGTCGTGTACAACCTGGTGGGGACGCCCGACGGCGCGGGCTTTGCCCGCAGCTCGCACATGTTCGCGGGGTACGTGCTGGCCGGGGAGGTCTCGAGCTGCCTCGTCGTCGAGCGCGACGGCGGGCTCGCGCTGGCCTGCGCGGCGGCTTCGGGCGCGCGGAAGATCACGGTCCTTGTCGAGAACCCCGCAGTCGCGCGCATCCTGAGGGAGAGCTACCGGGTGCCCGGCCTCTCCGTCGAAGCGACAGGACCGCGCCCATTCCTCGCACGAGACGCGAGGCGATGGGACCTGATCGCCGTCGAGAGCTGGGGCCCTTCGATTCCCGGGCTGGCCAGCCTTTCCGAGGATGCCACGCTCACCGTCGACGCCCTGCGCGTTTGTTGGAGCCGCCTCCGCGACAGGGGCGTCATCTCTGTGTCCCGCAGGCTCGTGCTGCCGCCCTCCGATTCCGTTCGCATCTTCGCCACAGCACTCGAGGCGCTGCGCAAAGAGGGGATTGACGACCCGCAGAACCATATGGCGGTCATCCGCGGCTGGGACACCTGCTCGATCCTCGTTTCCCGCCTCCCCGTGGCAGGTCCCGGCCTCGCGCGCCTGGAGACGTTCGCTGCGCGCCACGGTTTCGACCTCGATTATTTCCCCGGCATCACAACGGACAAGATCGACAGGTTCAACAGGTACGGCAGGCCCTTCTTCGCCGATGCGTATCGGGACCTCGTCATCGATCCTTCCTTTATCGCACGGTACCCGCTGGACGTCGCGCCCCAGGGGGACGACAGGCCGTTCCCCAGCAGGTTCCTCCGCTGGCTGCGGATCGGGGAGTTCTACCGGCTCACGGGAGAAAGGGCGTACCTGCTGTTCCTCTCGGGGGAGCTCATCGCCGCGGCAGCGCTCGCGCAGGGAGCCGTAGTCTGCCTGCTGCTGCTCCTGCTGCCGCTCGCCGCGGGCGCGAGGCGCGCCAGCAGCCTGGCCCCCGGCACCCGGCGCACCCGCGGTTCGGGCGCAGGCCGGCCCTTGGTGTTCTTCGCGGCGATCGGCCTCGGGTTCATGTTCTGCGAAATGTGCTTCCTCGATTCGTTCGCTCTCCTGTTCCCGGGGCCGTCGGCCGCACTCGCCGTGGTTCTATTCGGGCTGCTCGCCTCTTCGGCGGCCGGCGGGCTGCTCTCGGCCCGGATAGGAGACCGCGGCCTGCGCCGTGTTCTTGCCGGTGCCGCCCTTCTGCTCGCAGCCTTCGCGCTGTCGCTCCCCCATATCGTTCACGCCCTGCTCCCCCTCGGGCTCGCGCTGCGGGTGGCAGGGGCCCTCGTCCTGACAGGCATCCCCGGTGTCCTTCTCGGGATTCCCTTTCCAGCCGCGATGCGAGGGCTCGGCGGCACGGGCCCGCGGCGCGCGTACGCCTGGGCCGTGAACGGCTCGGCCTCCGTCCTTGCGTCGACAGGCTCGGCCCTCGTGGCGATGAGTGCGGGGTGGCGGGCGCTGGGGCTCCTCGCGGCCGCCAGCTACGCTGTTGCGGCCATCCTCGTCCCCTCGGCGCGTTTCTGGGAAACGGAGGCGAGTTCGTGGATGTTGCGCAATGCAGCAGAACCCGAGGAGCCCCATTGCCGCCAAGGCTGTGAACATGTAGTATGGGTCGGGACAGAAGGGGACAAATGTCGATCCAGCGGGTCGTTTCGATAGCCAATTCGCACCAGGAAGCGGACGAGATGGATGTCATGCAGCAGGTTGCCATGACAGCCGATGAGCGGCGGGCGATCGTCAGGAAGCTGCAGCGACGGGTTTACGGCCACAATCCCCCGCCGCTCCGCCCGCGCCGTCCGCTCCGGAAGTGAGCAGCGCTTCCTTTTCCAGGGACATTCTCGAATTCCTCGAGACGCTGCGGAAGCATCGGGTGCGCTACCTCGTTGTCGGCGGCGAGGCTGTCATCCAGTATGGCTATGCGCGCTTCACCGCTGACATGGATCTTTTTTACGAGGCCGATGCGGCCAACGCGGCGCGACTCTACCGGGCGCTTCAGGAGTTCTGGCGCGGCGCAGTCCCCGGTATCGAGAATGTGGATGTTCTCCGCGGGAAAGGCAAGGTGTTCCAGTTCGGCCGCCCGCCGAACCGCCTGGACCTCCTGAACAGCATTGACGGCGTCGGTTTTCCCGCCGCTTGGAAAGGCCGGAAAACAGAACGATTCAGGCATCGGGGCCAGCTTCTGACAGTGCACTTTATCGGGCTGAAGGAACTGATCCGGAACAAGAGGTCCGCCGGCCGGAACAAGGACCTCGACGATCTCAGGTTCCTGATCGAGGCCCGCGCGAGGCGCATTCGCAAACCTACCCGCAGGAGACGCCCTCGCTGAAGACTTCAATCCGAAGCGTTCTGAGGAACTGCCAGATTATTTACGGGCGTATTCGCTTCCGGTCCCATGGGAACAGGGAGGAAGAACCGGCCACGCACAACCGTATTCATGCCATCTTCGAGGTGGAGGGCCGCAAAGTCGCCGAGGCGCTCGCGCAGCTTCGCGGCATCAGCTCGAAGGCAGGAGGTGTGTTGTGAGCAAGGCCATCCTTTCGTCGCTCGTGATCCTCGACGCCATGTCGGGCGGCTCGACAAGGGAAGCCCGCACGCGGCGGAAGACCTCCGGGGGTTCATCGGCTTCCTGAGGGAATTCGCGGACAGGTGCCATCACGACAGGGAGGAGGGGATCCTCTTTCCCGCACTGGTGAATGCCGGCATCCCTGAGCAGGGCGGTCCCATCGGCGTGATGCTCGCCGAGTATGTCGAGGGCAGAGCTTTCATCCGGGCCATGGAAACGGCGGTATCGCGCGCTGTCGACACCCGGGCCTTCTCCGAAGCGGCGACGCGATATTCGACCGGTTCGAGCAGCACGAGGAGCTGCGCGCGATGCTGAAGGATCTGAAGCGGAAGTACCAGGCATAGGCGACGTCGGGCCCGTCATACTGAGCCGCGGCTGGGGCCATGGTGCTCAGTCTGGCAGCCTGCCCGGTGCCTCCGGCTGCGCCGGATCCTGGCACGCTCGACGAATCGTTCGGCACGGGCGGGATCGTCACCACCCCACGTTCTGGAATCTCGCCGCGGCCCGGTGCCTCTCCGACGGCTCGCTCGACGCGAGGAACGACACGACCGCATGGGCCGATGTCTACGAGCGCGATTCCCCTGACGTGTCGGCGGTGGAATCCGAGGCGGCAGCGAATGCGGCCAGGGGGATCGCGAAGGCGTTGAAAGCGGAGCAGCTGCTCCGGCGATCTCCTGTGCACATCACATTCATGCCTCAAACCGCCGCACGGCCATGATCATGCCTCGCCTCATGCCCCGTGCATGACCGGCTCAAGTTGCTCAATCTTTGGGTAGTCTGCGCTTTGCATGGCGTTCCATAAGTCCCAGTCCAGCTGGAGTCCCAGCCAGAATTCGGCGGACATTCCCAAGACACGGGCCAACCGAAGAGCAGTATCGGGTGTTACTCCTCTCCTCATGTTGATGATCTCATTCAGTCTTGGATAGGAGACTCCCAGCCTTGCCGCAAAATCAGACTGCCGTATCTCCAGAGGTTTGAGAAACTCCTCGAGCAGCATCTCCCCGGGATGAGTCGGCGGGCGGTTCAGGGGGAGCCGCCGACGAGCAACAGAGCGAGGCGCCTTGTGCCTCGGCAATCCCTTTGTTGATCTAATGGTAGTCCGTGATCTCGACTTCATGCGCATCGCCATCCTCCCAACGGAAACACACGCGATACTGCTCATTGATACGAATGCTCTGCTGACCGCTCCGGCTGCCTTTCAGACGTTCAAGCCGGTTGCCTGGAGGCACCGCCAGGTCGCGGAGATCACTTGCCCGGTTGATTTGATCCAGCTTCCGCCGGGCAATTGCCCTCAGAACTCCCGGGCAGGTCTTGCGCGCGGCAGAGGTGTCTGACCCGTCAAAAACGTCTTCCGTGCCATGGTCTCGGAAGGAACGTATCACGTATCACGTTATACAATATACCGACCGCGGTGCCAAGCGTCTATCCGCGTGTTCCTGGGCGCGCTTGAGGGTGGAGACTTGTTGCTTCCCCCGCACGACCTTCCCGAGGGAAGAGAACCAAAAAATGCTCGCCGGCAACGCCAGGCCTATGGTGCCGAAAGACGCAGCGGTCCCCCGCGGGAAGGGCCCGCTCTGCTGCAAGGGCTGATCCCGTGCGGAAAGTGCGGACGACGGATGCACGTGAACTACCGTCGACGCTTTCAGAGGCTTGAAGGATGCTGCCGCTGGAACAGCCGACGCGAAACGCCGGACATGCCCCATGCCAATGCATCAGCGGCAGAGTGGTCGATCAGGCGGTCGCTGAGCTGCTCCTGTGCTCATTCACTCCTGTGGCAGTGGAACTGGCATTCCAGATCCAGCACGAGCTCAGGCAACGCTATGAGGCCATCGACATCATGCGAAGGCAACCGACAGGAGCATTCTGGTGCTGGTCCGATTCAGGGGAGGAGCAACGGAAACCTTGCAGATGGATGCCCCGAAATCGGCAGTGGAGCTGTTCACCACAAGCAAGCAAACGATTGATCGGATCGATGCCTTGCTCGCTTCCTACAACGACAGCGGTGTCGCCGCTGTTCTCAATACGGAAGGATATCGCACACCCCACGGGAAGACATTCAGCAATGCTACCGTTGGAAACATCCGTCGTACACATGGCCTGAAGAGTCTCTCTGATCGGCTTCACGCACAGAACCTGCTATCCTGAGACAGAGGCTCACGAGCGAGCGTGAAGAACGAAGAATGACAAGACGGCTTTACGACAAAATGATGAACCGTCTAATCGAGGTGCAGGATGAACTCTCGTTCCAGCCCTTCGGCGATCTGCCGCGAGCCAACGTGCATTGGAACGCGCTGATCCCGCGGGGAGGGTTAGATTCCTAAGGCCATTTCCTCTTCCTCCCGATCCATGATACCCAGAAGCTTGAGGGCTCGGCCCTCGTGGCGATGAGCGCGGGGTGAAGGGCGCTGGGACTTCTTGCGGCCGCCAGATACGCTGCCGAGGCTATCCTGCTCCCCTCGGCGCGCTTCTGGCAAACGCAGGCGAGTTCGTCCATGATCGGCCCGCCCGCCCGACGGGCAATAACCCTGACGGGCGAAAGCAGGAAGGGGGGTTCGATGGGAGGGCTGGAAGGGCGCACGGCTGTGGTCGCGGGCGGGGGGAGCGGCATCGGCCGCGCCGTGGCGCCTTTCGGTGTCGCTGCTCCCCCTCATGCGGCAGCGCGGCGGCGGCTCGATCGTGAACGTATCCTCGATCTCGGGCATGCGCCCCTTCGAGAGCAGCGGGGCCTCCTGCATGTCGAAGGCCGCCCTTATAATGATGTCGCAGGTCATGGCGCTGGAGCTGGCGGGCGAGGGGATCCGGGTCAACGTGATCTGCCCCGGCATGGTGGAGGACACGGAGCTCGGCAGCGGCATCTTCTCGGCCCAGCAGGTCACCGCGTCGTACGAGAGATTCCGTCCGCTGCATCCCCTGGGCCGCAACGGGAAGCCGCGGGACGTTGCCGAGGCGGCCCTGTTCCTCTGCTCGGCGGAAAGCTCCTGGATGACAGGCGCCGTCCTGCCGCTGGACGGTAGAAGGGCCCGACGAGACTGGTGGTCAGACCGCAATTTTGGGTAACCACAGGGCCGGAAAGTTCTCCTATCAACCGTTTCTTTCCTCAAAAGTGAGCCAAACACGACCAACTTGAAAAGAATGCCGTTGACGAGCCGCTGCCGATCGAGGTAGGATAGGCGTCGCGGTCTGACAGGTGTACCGCCCGCTACCATGGCAGAAGCAAGCATGTTCGAACGTCTCCACCCGCAGAAGAACTACATGCAGATTGCCCGCCAGATCCGCAACCTGATCCGCGACGGGACCCTGAAGATCGGTGACAAGCTGCCTCCCGAAAGGGACCTCGTGCAGCAGTTCGGGGCTTCCCGGGCAAGTATCCGCGAGGCGTTGAGCGCAATGGAGATGCTCGGCCTGATCGAGTGCAGGGGCGGGCAGGGGAACTTCATCAAGGCCGACGGCTCGGACGGCACCATCGACGGCGAGCTGCTGCGGACCCTTCTTCAAGATCACGATCCCTTCGAGATATTCGAGACCCGCCTGGAACTGGAGCCGAACCTGACCGCGCTCGCGGCCGAACGTGCAACCAGCGACGAGCGGGAGAAGCTGAAGGGACAGGTGGAGAGGCTGCGGGTCCTGGGCGGCCGCATCCTGGCGGAGGCCGACAAGGCTCCGGCGATCGAGGAGTACATGGAGGAGGACCGCAAGTACCACCTGGAGATCGGCCGGTGCTCCCACAACAGCGTGCTTTTCACCGTGTTCTCGGGGGTCAATCTCATGATGAAGGAGACCCACTGGAAGGCCATGAAGAGCAAGGGCCTCGCGGACGTGAGGAACGTCAGGGCGTACGCCGTCGAGCACGAGGCCATCCTCGCCGCCATCCTCGCCAAGGACCCGAAGGCCGCCCAGCGGGAGGCGCGCAAGCACATCGTCATGCTGAAGAAGACGCTGTTCTGAGACGGAAGATCCGCCACAGGAGGAAGGGCAATGCTTTCTGGAACCGATGTGAGAGGCGTCATCCCGGCGCTCGTGACTGCCCCCTATTCCTTCAAGCTGCCCGCTTGTCGTCTACAACAACCCTCTGTACACTGGCAACCCCATGGGCCCGCAGCTGCTGGCGAAGCTCATGGGCGTGAAGAACAGTACCTCGAGTACGACCCCGGCTACGTCGCCCCCGCCAAGGCGGCGCTCAAGAGGATCGGGCTGCTGGAGGAGCGGCCGTGCGCTGCACCCAGGCCATTTTTCGGAGGAACGCATGAAACTACGGATGGGAGTCGACACCGGCGGGACGTTCACCGACGGGGTGGTGATCGACGAGAAGGGCGCGATCCACAACTTCAAGGAGCTGTCCACGCCCAAGGATCCGTCCATCGGGCTGTACAACGTCATCAAGAAGGCGGCCGAGCATTTCGGCAAGGACGTCAGGGGCTTCCTGGGCGACCTGGACTTCTTCGCGCACGGCACCACCGTGGCGACCAACACCCTCCTGACGGGAACGGGCGCCGTCACCGGCCTGATCCTCACGAAGGGTTTCCGCGACACCCTGGAGATGCGGCGGGCGCACAAGGAGAACATCTGGGACCTGTACCTGCCCGCGGCTCCCCCGCTGGTGCCCCGGCGCCTGCGCATCGGCGTGCGAGAGAGGATCGACTACCGCGGCCGGGTCGTCCAGCCCCTCGTCGAGCAGGACGTGCGCGAGGCCTGCGCGCTCTTCAGGAAGGAAGGGGTGAAGGCCGTTGCCGTGTGCACGCTGTTTTCCTTCCTTCATGACGCGCACGAGAAGGCCATCCGTGCCATCGTCCGCGAGGAGATGCCCGACGCCTTCATCTCGATCTCATCGGAGGTCCTCCCGCAGATCCGGGAGTACGAGCGCACCTCCACGACGGTCGCCAACGCGTACGTCGGGCCCAAGCTCACCGTCTACCTCTCGACGCTCGAGAGCAAGCTGAAGCGCGACGGCCTCTCGAGAGCCTTCTATATTACCGCATCCAACTCGGGCGTCATGACCGCCGAAACGGCCATCCGGCACGCCTCGGCAACGCTCCTGTCAGGCCCGGCAGCGGGCGCCGTGGGCGGCATCTTCTTCGCTGAGCTGCTGGGCCGGGGCAATCTCATCACCATGGACATGGGAGGCACCTCCTTCGACGTCACCCTCGTGAGCGAGGGCAAGGTGAGCCTGAGCACCGAGGGCTCCATCGCGGGCTACCGGATCGCCAAGCCGATGATCGACATCAACACGATCGGCGCGGGCGGCGGTTCCATCGCATGGATCGACGCGGGAGGAATGCTGAAGGTGGGCCCGGCCTCCGCCGGTTCGGACCCGGGGCCGGTGTGCTACGATCTGGGGGGCGCGAAGCCCACCGTGACCGACGCCAACCTCCTGCTCGGGTACCTGGACAAGGACTACTTCCTGGGCAGCGAGATGAAGGTGAACGAGCAGAAGGCGCGCGAGGCCGTGAAGCGCGTCATTGCCGAACCCCTTGGGATGTCCGAGGTCGAGGCGGCGGCGGGGATTTTCCGCATCATCAACCAGAACATGGCGGACGCCGCGAAGGTGGTTTCCGTGCAGCGCGGCCACGACCCCCGGGAATACGCCCTGGTGAGCGCGGGGGGCGCATGCTCCATCCACGCGTGCAAGATCGCCGAGGAGGTCGGCTCCACGACGGTCATCGTTCCCCGGGCGGCGAGCGTGTTCTGCGCCCTGGGCATGCTGGAATGCGACATCCGCCTGGACACCCTGAAGACGTGGCACGCCGTGATCCCAGGCATCGACCTCGCCCAGTTCAACGAGGTCATCGAGCAGGCCGAGAAGCAGGCCCTGGCCGAGCTGCTGCAAGAGGGGGTGGAGCGCGAGCGGGCGAGCCTCGTGCGCCACCTCGACATGCGCTACGTGGGCCAGCACCACGAGGTGAGCGTCGAGATCCCCTCGGCGTGCGTCATCGAAGAGAAGCACCTGCCGGTCATCGCCGAGGCCTTCCACAAGGCGCACGAGAAGCTGTACACATACTCCACGCCCGAGAACCCCATGGAGATCATGAACCTGCGCATCACTGCCGTGGGCGCCGTGGACAAGACGGGCCTCTTCGAGCGTCCCCTGGGCAAGGCCGACCCTTCGAAGGCCAGCAAGGGCGGGCGGAAGGCGTTCTTCGAGGAGTCGGGCGGCCTCGTGGAGGCGCCCGTGTTCGACAGGGACCTCCTCGCGCCGGGCAATAGGATCCCCGGGCCGGCGATCATCGAGGAACGGATCACGACCATCGTCGTGCACCCCGGCTGGGACGCGCGCGTTGATGGGTTCGAGAACGTGGTCATGGAGGCGCGCACATGAGCGCACAGCAGCGGAAGAAGGAGTTCGAAGGGGCGCGCGACCCCATCACGCTGGCCGTGATCTACAACCGTCTCCTGACGATCAACCAGGAGATGGGGATCACGATGATCAACACCTCCATCTCCCCGATCTTCGCCGAGGTGCACGACTTCTCCTGCGCCATCTGCGACTGGGCCAACAGGATCGTGGCGCAGATCGACGGGGTGCCGTCCCACACCGCCTCGGTCATGGAGGCGGCCAAGGCGATCAGCCGCTGGTTCGGCGACGACATCCACCAGGGGGACGTGTTCGTTCTCAACGATCCCTACCTCGGCGGCACCCACCTGCCCGACATCACGATCATGAAGCCGATCTTCCACGAAGGCCGGCTGCAGTTCATCGCGATTAACCGGGCGCACCACGGGGATGTGGGCGGCATCGAGCCGGGCTCCTACGCGCCCAGCGCCCGCGAGCTGTTCCACGAAGGGATCCGCATCCCCCCGCTGCGCATCTACAGGGACGAGAAGCCGATCA
>Ga0315289_10014668_pt1 | contig 10921 bp, 9 predicted proteins | sample YL17G11_40_MG_FD_203452 | JGI IMG/M metagenome (GOLD analysis project Ga0315289, IMG submission 203452) | Sediment microbial communities from Yellowstone Lake, YNP, Wyoming, USA - YL17G11_40 | ecosystem: Environmental > Aquatic > Freshwater > Lake > Sediment | place: USA: Wyoming | collected...
CTCAAGATCTACTCGAAATCTCTGTCTTCGAAGTAGAAAAGCTGAATAAAACCGCAAGGGTTAGCTCTCAAGGGAATATCAATCTTCCCCTGATCGGAATATTGAAGGTTAAGGGCCTCACAGTTGACGAATTAGAAAAAGAGATCCGAAGTCTGTTAGCTGATAAATATCTTCAGGATCCTCAGGTCACAGTTTTAATTAAGGAATATAGAAATCAGCGAATTTCGGTGATGGGTGCTGTTAAGAACCCTAATGTGTTTGAGGTGACAGGTCCGAAGACGGCCCTGGATATGTTGGCCATGGCAGGAGGTCTGAGAGAAGATGCAGGTCAACTGCTTTTTCTGCTCCGTCCCCCCAAAGTGGAAGAGGAAACTTTGAGAGGAGAAAAGGGGAACAATGACCAGAAACCCGAGACCTATGTGATCGATCTCGAAGGGTTATTGGTTGAAGGCAATTTGAACCTTAATTTGCCCCTCCTTCATGGCGATGTCATCAACATTCCCGTTGCGGGAAAGGTTTTTGTGGGAGGGCAGGTAAAGAGTCCAGGTGGTTTCATGAAAGGGAAGAAGATGACTCTCAGTCAGGCCATCATCCAGGCAGGGGGGCTAAATTTTGAAGCCAACGGGTCTGAAACCAAGGTCATCCGATACGCAGAAAAGGGAACTGATAAAGAGGTCCTTATTTTCAACGTCTACGCTATTCAGAAGGGTAAGGAAGAAGACTTATATCTCAGAGAAAACGACATCATCATCGTTCCCAGAAGTGGTATGAAAAGCGTTCTCTTTGGAATCAAGGATACGTTCAAGGCTGCCTTTGGAATAGGGAGGGTCTCACTGGGGTTTTAGCAACCAAGGAGGATCGAGAATTATATGAACCAGGTTCCTTCGGATACAAACTATCAGCTCCCCCGGCAGAACTATTACTCACTTCCTCCCCAGGAAGAGAAAGAGATCAATCTCCGGGAGTATCTGGGAGTTCTCCGGAAGAGAGCGTGGACGATCATCGCCTTCTTCCTCATCGTGGTCATCACCACGGCCGTGGGAACCTTCACCGTGAGGCCTGTCTACAGAGGAACGGCCACGATTCAGATCGATAAAGAGAATCCCCAGATTGTCGATTTCAGAGAGATCTTTGCTGTGAGTGCTTGGGATATTGATTACTACCAGACCCATCATCAGATTCTTGCAAGCCGGCAGCTTGCCAAACGAATTGTCAATTCCCTTAAACTTTCCGAACATCCTGAGTTCATTCCAGGGCCCGAGAATGTCTTCCAAAAATTGAAATCAAATTTTTTAAGACTCCTTTCCACATTGAAATCGAATATCCTGGACTTGCTCTCCGGCCTGATGGCTTCTTCTCATAAAGATCCACTGAAAGGCTCCCGACCCAATGGAGGTTTATCCGAGAACATGAAGGAAACCTTCCTGACCAACCAGTTTATCAGTCGATTAACAATCGAACCGGTGAGAAACACCCGTCTTGTGAAGATTCACTTCGATTCGCACCACCCTGAACTGTCCAGCCAGGTGTCCAACGTCGTAGCCGAAACTTACATTCAAATGAACCTGGAGAATCGCATGAGTGCGACGGAGCGGGCAAGAGAGCAGTTGAATGAGCAACTGGAAAGTATGAAGGCCAAAGTGGAACAGTCTGATGAAGAGCTCCAGGCCTTTGGTTCAAAGCATGGATTCATCTTCCTTGACGAGAAAGAGAAGAATGTTGTTCTTCACCGCCTCTCCGAACTGAACGATGCCCTGGCCAAGGCCGAATCTGAGCGAATGGCCAAGGAGGCCCTTTATAGACAGACCCGGCAACGAAACTTCGATGCCATTCCCTCCATTTTGGAAAATAAATTAATTCAGGATTTGAAGCAGAGCTATATTCAACTGGAAGTGCAATATTCAAAACTCTCGGAGACTTTTAAACCCGGATATCCGGAGATGGTCCGCATCAAGAAACAGATGGAAACCATTCAAGCACGCCTCGATGCAGAATATAACAGGTTCATCAACGCCATGAAGAACGAATATGAATCGTGCCTCCGCAGGGAAGCCATGGTCCGTGAAGCCTATGAGCAGCAGAAGGTAAGGGCGACGGAGATGCAACAGAAGGCTGTTGGCTATTATATCCTGAAACGAGAAGCCGATACGAACAGAGATCTCTACAAGAATCTGCTCCAGAGAATGAAAGAGGCCGGGATCGCGGCCGGCATCAAGGCCAGTAATATCCAGGTGGTCGACAAGGCAGAGATGCCCACTTCCCCCTTTAAACCGAATATTCCCCGGAACGTTCTATTGGCTGCGGTGGTCGGACTGTTACTCGGGGTGGGTCTGGCCTTCTTCTTTGAATTTCTCGACAACACCATTAAGACGCCCGAGGATGTAGAGCAGATGATCCAACTGCCTTCCTTCGGGATGGTTCCGGAAATCTCCTATGAGAAAAGAAAACGAATGGAGAGGGGAGATATCTATCCAGTGGAACTCGTCACCTTTGGCCATCCCAAATCGATGCTCTCGGAGGCCTACCGGAATATCCGGACATCCATCCTCCTCTCTTTTTCTGAGAGGCCCCCTAAGACGTTGGTCGTTTCCAGCCCCAACCCGATGGAAGGAAAGACCACAACAGCCGTCAACCTGGCGATTGCCTTTTCCCAAACGGGCGCCCAGGTGGTTATTATCGATGGGGATCTGAGGAGACCAAGGCTTCATAAAATCTTTGATAAAGCGAACGGAGTGGGACTCTCGAATTATCTCTCCGGCAATGCAGATATACAATCGATTATTAAGAAATCAAGTGTCCCGAACCTCTTTTACATTCCTTGTGGTCCTATTCCTCCCAATCCATCAGAGCTGCTGGGGTCGAATCTTTTCAAGAACACCATGCAACTCCTCAGTCAGAAGTTCGATACCATCATTATCGATTCCCCGCCGGTGCTCAGCTTTGTTGACTCCCTCATCCTCTCGAACTGTGTCGATGGGGTCATCCTGGTGGTGCTGGGTGGGAAGACCCCCAGGGAGACGCTCCTTCGGTCGAAAGGCGCCCTTCTTCAAGTGAATGCAAAAATCCTCGGGGTGGTGATCAACCGGGTGGATATAAACAAAAACAAATACGCATATTACTATTACCAGCACTATTCCTACTACGAGCAAGATAGGAAGGAGAAAAAGCTTCCCTACTCATCTGGCAGAAAATCCATTAGGCAATAAGGGTTGGTGAAATCGTAAGAAGTCCAACCACATGTCATTGCGAGGAGCATAGCGACGAAGCAATCCCATGAAACCAAGCACTTACGAAATACGAAATTGCTTCGCTTCGCTCGCAATGACCACTTCGCAGACTTTTTACGAGGCCCTAAGGGTTGGCTTGTCGTGAAAAGGCTTTTTTTTTATTCTCTGGTCCTTGCCAGTTGTGCGTTTGTAGGCTACTCGATCCTCTCTCTGTGGAGGGGAGTCCATCTTTTTCAGACGAATCCTTCAGAAGAAGTCCTCTTCAAGGTCCTTCAACTCACCCCATGGAATCCTGGCCCCTTTTATAGATTGGGGCTTCTTCACCAGATGGATATCCGCCACATCGATCTGAAGAAGTCGTTCCGTTATCTCCACCAGGCCATTGAACGAAACCCCTTGGAACAGAACTACTGGATTCATTTGGCAAAGGTCTTTCAACGAATGGGAGAACAGAAGGCCCTTGAACAGGCACTGGAAAATACCCTCCGGGTCTTCCCCACTGGCTATCAGGGAAGATGGGTAACGGGAACCGTGCTTCTTCAGCAAGGAGCTCTCGAAAAGGCAATCCCCCATTTTTCTTATCTCCTTGCACACTATCCAGACCAGAGCAGTGAGATCTACGATGTCTGGTTAAAAGTAATCAATGACACGGACTTCATCTTGGAAAGACTCGTTCCGAAGGAACCTGCTCCGCTGAAACAATACCTCTTCTATCTTTATGGAGCAGGTGACATCGAATCGGCCAAAAAAGTTTGGCAAAAAAGGGTTTCGCTGGGCTATAACTCTGACCGTAGTGAAACCCTCCGGCACATCGATTTTCTCATCTCTCACGGCGAACCCAACGAGGCATTTGAGATGTGGAAGGCAAGACTCCAGGAGGAAGGGCTGCCCATCCCTTCAGATGGAAACTTAATCACAAACGGGGGGTTTGAAAAGGAGCAGCTCTTAGGTGGGGGGTTTGACTGGAAGATTGAAAATGTTCCTGGAACCAAGGTCTCTTTTGATCAATCCGTTGCCTTTGGAGGGAAGAGTTCACTGAAAATTGTCTTCAATGGGAAGGAAAATCTCGATTTTCGCCATGTTTATCAGTTCGTCGCATGGAAACCGAATACCGACTATTTACTCAGGGCCCATATGAAGACAAAGGCTGTGACGACAAAGAGTGGTCTCAAAATAGAGGTCTCCGGTGTCGGTCCGGCCTTATACGGGGCATCGGAATCTTTGATCGGAGATAATGAGTGGAAGGAGTTGAACATCGCCTTTCGAACACCGGCTCAATCCAATGCTGGGCTGGTTCGAGTGAGAAGGGAGAAGACGGATAAATTCGATCGGTTTATCTCCGGAACGGTCTGGATTGACAATGCCCAACTTATAGAAAAATTAGGTAATTAGGTTATTGGGTTATTGTAACACTTTAGCTCTTTGAGAAACGCTGCCTAATCCCCCTTCATCCCCCTTTATAAAAGGGGAAAACACTTCTTTTCCCTTTGGGGTTTTTCACCTGCCGGAGGCAGGCAAAGGGAGGCAGGGAGGGATTCAAAAAGGTTATTTCAAACAGCTAAATTGATACGAGTTATTAAGTTGTTTGTTGATGACCTCAATGACCTGACCCAATGACCCTATGACCCTATGACGAATTGACGCTAAGACTCAATAGACGAACAGCAAATATGAAAAACTATTACAAGATCCTCGGCCTAAAAGAAGATACCTCCGCAGATAAGATTCATGACCGGTGGATTGAATTGATGCAAGAATTTCATCCCGATCATGGAAACCATGGAGAAACGGATGACGAGAAGGCAAAAGAGATTAACGAGGCCTACCAAGTCCTGAAGTATTCGTCTACCCGAATGGAATACGATTTCGAAAGGCTCGAACAGAAAAGATTGAAAAAATTCCCTATCCAGAAAGTCATCCTTCCCATTTCAGGCCTGGCATTTCTCCTTATCCTCAGCTTTATCTATTTTAAAGGTCCTCGGGTCCCCACTTCATCAAATGTGAAACCTCAATTGCCATCTTCTTCTCAAACTGAATCTTCCTCCATCCCCCATTATGAACCCGGTCCATATGTTAACTCCACGCAGCGTGTATCGAGGGCAGAGAAATCGGCAAAAGTTGAGAAAGTGGAAAAAGTTGTTGTGCAACAGATGAGTTCGGGAAAAAAGATAGCCCCAGTCGTTCCGAAGAAGAAACCTGATCCTCGTCTCCAGACGGCTCATTCAGAGGCAGTCAAATCTCCTTCGGTCTCACTCTCCAAAGAACTCAATCATCCCGTATCGATCGACAACCCAAAGGATCCGAAACCCTCAGAGCCTCCAGACAAAATTTCTATGGTCCGCCCTATTTCTACCCCCAGCCCGTCGATCAGGGTAGAAGATCAAGTCGCTGAGGTCAAACCTTCTTCCCTCGTTGCAGCAGAGGAAGATGTCAGGCAGTTTTTTACCAATTATGTCGAACGCTATGCCCAGAAGGATATTCAAGGGTTTCTCTCACTCTTCTCTTCCAAAGCCATTCAGAATAAGAAGGATGGGTTGGAAGGGATCAGAAGGATTTATGAAGCTTTTTTCAATCAGAGCCAGGAGCTCCGTTATCGCATGGAGGATACAAAGATCGAGATTTATCAGAATGCTGCAGAAGTGAAGGCTCGATATGAAGTGGATCAGATTTCAAAAAAAGGGGGAGAGAAGAAAATCTGGAAAGGTCAGATCCTCTGGATTTTGGTCAAAGAAAATGGAGTCTTGAAAATTGTCTCCATCGATTATCAGCACCAAAGTCCCCCTTGAGGACAGAAGGAGGAAATCGATGAGGTTTAGGAAGATCGCTTCCATTTGCTTCGTCGTTCTTATTCCAATGTTGCCTCTCTCCCTCAGGGCACAAGTTCCACCTTCTTTTGAGACTCCCCCCGCCATTACGGAAGCAGAGGCTCGAAGGTTCCTCGATGAATACATAGCCCAATACATGAGGATGGATATCAATGCATTCATGGTTTTTTTCTCAAAGGAAGCCATTGAAAATCGAATGCTCCCTTATGCAGATATCCGCGAGCTCTATAGAAGGACTTTTGACAACAGTGATTCCCTTCTTTACCATTTGGAGATTTACTCGGTTCAGACTTATAGAAAAAGTTCCACTGTCCTTGGCCGATACGAAGTTATCCAGAGTTTAAAAGGAGGGGGAACAAGAAAGGTTTTTAGGGGGAACATCCAGTGGGATCTCACCAGAGAAGACGGTTCTCTGAAAATCAGGGAGATTAATTATGGGAGAGATCGGGGAGATGATCGATCTTCACACCCACATTCTGCACGGATTGGATGACGGCGCCCGAAGCCTGACAGAGTCTTTGGAGATGGTCCGGATGGGCTACAGGGACGGGGTGAGGACAATGGTCGCCACTCCTCACACTCTGAATGGCCGGTATCAGAATGATCGGGCACCCATCCTGGCAAAAGTCCAAGAATTGAATGATGCATTAATCAACCATGCGCAATCTAATGAATCTCCTTGTTCCAATTCTGCAATCCGAGATCCGCATTCCGCAATCCCTATGCGGATCCTTCCCGGTGCGGATGTCTATTTTTGCAAAGAAATCTTTCTCCAATTGGAGCAGGGGAGCCTAACAACGGTGGGCGATGGTGGAACACATCTCTTCCTCGAATTTCCTCCCCAGGGGATTCCCTATCGGGCAGAGGACGTCCTTTTTCAGTTGTTGGCAAAAGGAATCCGGCCGATCATCAGTCACCCTGAAAGGAATCTGGAGATAAGGCAGAGACCCGAACGGTATTATGAAATGATCCGAATGGGCTGTCTCGGTCAGGTGACCGCCATGAGTCTGACCGGAGACTTTGGACCGAGGGTGAAGCGCCTCGCTGAAAAACTGCTTGCTTCCCGGCTGGTTCACCTCATTGCCTCGGACGCCCATTCCACCCACAAGAGGCCGCCTATCCTTTCTGATGCGGTGAAGGCAGCGAAAAGGATTGTGGGTCAGGACGAGGCTCGAAAGATGGTTACCGAATATCCTCAAGGGGTCCTCGAAGGCCGGAGGCCGGATATGCCTGAACCTCTTCCGCTTCGGTGAAGGGGCAGGGGATGGATGATCTGATTTTTAGTGACTTAATGACTTAATAACCTAATAATTTAATCACTCATAATGTTAACCAAGGCCATCAAGTTAACCTTGATTCTTCTCTTGATCTTCACACCCATCGCCTTCGGCTCCATGGAACTTTGGGCTTTCTCCCTAATGGAGCTCGGCATTCTGTTCATGATCATCCTTTGGGCCATTCAGAATCTATTTCGGAATTCGGAATTCGGAATTCGGAATTTAAAGTATGAAATTCTATTCCTTTCGCTCTTCTTAATTTTCATTATTCTTCAGATGATTCCTCTTCCCTCCGAGGTAATTAAAATATTCTCGCCAAAGACTTATGCACTCCGCCATTCCCTCACTGTTACAACTCCACATTCCGCATTCCGCATTCCGCATCTGGCAATTTCCTTCGTCCCCTTTGCCACCCAGATCGAATTCTTCAAATGGTTCACGCTGATCGGCTTCTTCCTTTTTCTTATGGATTGGAGATCATTGGGAGGGAAATATCGAACGACGAATCATCTCCTCGTCGTGATTCTCCTCATGGGTGTATTCGAATCACTCTATGGGATGATCGAATTCTTTAGCGGCCACCGCCATATCCTCTATATCGATGGAACATTCATGATTTCCTCTGCTACGGGAACATTTATCAACCGCAACTATTTTGCAGGATATCTGTTGATGATCATTCCTTTAAGCATAGGCTTCCTCTGGTCCCGGAAGGCCATTCAAACAGGTCAGTCCGGGGGGTGGCGCCATCGGCTCTCTTCTCTTGACGGAAAGGTGCTTCTCATCGCCTTCGGGATTATTGTGATGATCCTGGGTCTTCTATTTTCTGCATCGAGAATGGGGATCCTGAGCCTTCTCCTCTCATTCAGCTTGATGAGTCTCCTTTTCAAGGGGCGTGGGAGACATGGGGGGGGGTCGAAAATTTTGTTTTTGATTTTTGGATTAGCACTGCTCTGGGCAGCGTGGATTGGATTGGATGCTGTGATCAGCCCTTTCTTCAGCACTACTGAAAATTTTAAGACGAGGTGGATGATCTGGATGAACACCTTCCAGATCCTGAAAGATTTCCCTCTGTTTGGCTCCGGTCTTGGAACCTTTGGCCAGATCTTTCCCATGTATCGAACCTTTCATTTACAGGAGCTCATTACCCATTCAGAGAATGATTTTCTCCAATTGGCTTCGGAGGTTGGTCTGATAGGTTTTGGACTCTTGTTGACCCTGTTTTTATATATCTTTCTTAAAGCCGTCTCAAGGATTCGTTCGCTTCCCAACTGGGAGCCGGAACGATATATCGGGATCGGGGGCCTGATAGGCATTCTGGCATTGATGTTTCATAGTATGGTGGAGAGGAACTTACAGATCCCGTCAAACGCTTTTCTCTACACATTTATTTTGGCAATCGTTCTCCGAGTATCAATAAAGGAAGATAGAGGTTAAGGTTAAGGTTTAGGTCGAGGCATACCAAATAAACCAGACAAACAAGAAGAACCAGATAAAGCAGAGGAAAGAGAGAAATCAGATGAACCAGAGAAGCCAGATAGACCCAATAAACTCAATGAACTCAACAAACCCAATAAACCAACGTGAGGTTGAGGTTAAGGTGACGCAACAGCGAAATAACTCAATTACCCAATTACTTAATTACCAAATAACCAGGGGACGAATGAAATGAACTCAACAAACTCAACAAACTCAACAAACTCAATAAACCCAACAAACCCCGATGGTTCAAAGCTGTGGTATGTCATCCACACAAAACCAGGGGATGAAGATCGTGTTAAGACCAATCTCCATAACCAGGAGATTGAGACCTTTCTCCCCCTTCTGGAAATCTACCAGTACTGTGGTGGAAAGATGGTTCAAAGGATTAAACCTCTTTTTCCGAACTACCTCTTTGCCAGGCTCGACCTTGAGCTTCTTTACTACAAAGTAAAATGGACAAGAGGGGTGAGCAGGATTTTAGGAAGTGGTGATGGGCCAGTTCCGATCTCTGAAAAAGTGATTCAGACGATCAAGGAGAGGTCTGGAGAAGATAACATCGTAAAGTTGGAAGCTGAGTTGAAAGATGGCGATGTCGTCCAAATTACTTCAGGTCCTTTTAAGAATTTAGGGGGAGTCTTTCAAAAGATGATGCCCAGTAAAGGAAGGGTTAGAATTCTCCTCAGTCTAATTGGTATTGACGTCCCTGTTCAGATATCACGATGGCAGATCAAAAAAGTGGCCTGAAAAATGGTTAGAGGTATGAGGTTAGAGGTTTGAGGTTTGAAATCAAAACTTAATTTATCGGTCCTTTGTTCTTTAGCCTCCATCCTCAGTCCTCCAACCTCCAACTAAAAAACATTGCCCAGACACCTGGCACAACTGAGTGAAGAAAAAACCGGTCGAACTCAAAAATTCGAATGGGCGGAAGCGTGCCTTTGGATTGAAAAAAAGGTTATTAAGTAACTGGGTTATTAGGTTATTTAGAACTGAATTACTTAATTACCAATTACCTAATTACCAGTAACCCAATTACCCAATAACCCAATAACCCAATAACCAATAACCAATAACTCATGTCCATTTTCTTCAGTATTCTTTCTGCTGCTTATATTGCCGGAATTTTTCTTTTAGCCGATTCCCCCATGGTATCTGATGTGGCAGCCTTTAATCCCTATAGCCTTCTTCATATTCCTCTTTATGGCATTCTAACTATTCTACTTGTTCTCTCATTCCGGAGGAAGCCAAGCAACCCGATAAACCCAATGAACTCAACAAACTCAAGAAACCCGTTAATTGCAGGGTTGATTGCTCTTGTAGTAGCCGTCGCAGATGAAATTCACCAAGCCTATATCCCAAGTCGCGATGCCTCGATCATTGATGTTTTCCTCGATATCGTTGGTATTAGCCTTTGTTTGCTCCTTATAAAACGAATCGGGCAGATATCCGGATTTTCTAAGATACCGAAGTTTCTTCGCCGGATACCTTAGAACTGATTATTTAAGTTTTAGTTTGTTATACACGACGACATAAATACCATCGCATAAATCCTTGGCAGCGTGGTAAAATCAGCCCTAAAGGGCTGAGTTACAGACGGTTATTGAATTGTAACTCAAGGCTTTAGCCTTGATTAAGAGGTTCCGACTTAAGTCGTTTTATATAGTTTACAAATTCGTGAGCGATTGAGGCGGATATGGAAAAAAGAGTTCGGAGAAAAAGAAGATCTAACCCATTCAGTTTAAAGAGAATCCAAGGTAAGCTTAACACCTTCTGGAATAAACACTGGGATATTGTAGTTGCGGTGGTTGTAGGTTTTATAATTAGCCAAATCTTTCTTCTTTGGCTTTTAAAATAAAACAAGAATGATGAATTCGTAATAAGTTGTCATTCCCGTGAAAACGGGAATCCAGAGGAATAATAAATACCTAAAAAGACTGGATTCCTGCTTGCGCAGGAATGACAGAAGATACTCTTTCCAGACTTTTTGCGAGACCATCATAAATGATTTCAAGAATGATTTTGGAGAGGTGATGGAAGAACATAAGAAAGGATTTTCATACTATGGAAGGGAAGGAAAATTTTGGCAGAAAAAATAGAGGGAAGTTATCTTGAT
>Ga0315289_10014669_pt1 | contig 10920 bp, 9 predicted proteins | sample YL17G11_40_MG_FD_203452 | JGI IMG/M metagenome (GOLD analysis project Ga0315289, IMG submission 203452) | Sediment microbial communities from Yellowstone Lake, YNP, Wyoming, USA - YL17G11_40 | ecosystem: Environmental > Aquatic > Freshwater > Lake > Sediment | place: USA: Wyoming | collected...
GGCCGACGAAGCGCGGGGCCAGGCTCACCCAGCGCACCCCCAGCCGGCCGAGTTCGCTGGCGATGAAGAGATGCTCCTCCGGCGAAGTGGGGGTCGCCGTCTCGTCTACCGAGACCTCTAACTCAAAGTCGCGCTCTCCCATCTGGCCGGCCAGATAGCGATACAGGCGCGCCGTGTGGGCGATGGCACGCCCGTACTTGGCCGCCGCCCGCCACAGCAATTCCTGGTCGAACGTGAGCGCGGGACCTCCCACGTCGAAGGCATGGCCCAGGTAGCACCGTTCCATATCCCGCGCGCTGTCCTCCAGCGCGTCCCACGGGAGTGCCTGTACCTTGGCCTCCACCTCGGCGGGCGGAGCGGTGTGCGCCGCGTTGTCCACGTGGTCGCCGGGATCTATCGTGTACAGCGTGTACCCGGCGGCGACGAACGCGTCCACGTCGGCGGGCGTCTTGAGGTGGTCAGCGTCAGCACCCCACGGCTCGCGCCAGCCAGCCTGGAAGATGCCCCACGTGGCGTCGTCCAGCACCTGCTGCGGCGTGCGCCCGGTGCGGGCGTTCTCCCGCACCGACTGCTGGGCAAAGATCGGCGCGATGCGGGCCTGCCCTGAGTCCTGCCGAAGGGCCTGCCCTGAGCCCCGTCGAAGGGCCTGCACGTGCCCCGGCGTCGCCAGCCCCAACCGGTCGCCAAAGCCCGCCGAAGTCCGCAACCCCAACGGCACCGGCCGCAGCCAGCCTAGCCTGCCACGCAACGCCGCCGCATTGCCCGGCGTAAGCGGACAGGCCAGCACCTCCCCCTGCCGTTCCCCATCAAATCCGCTGGCATCTCCAAGAACACCGAGGACCCGCCGATTCGCCAATTCGCCGATTCGCCGATTTGCTGATTTGCTGATTTGCTGATTTACCAATTCGCCGATTTGCCGATTTGCTGATTTGCTGATTTGCCGATTTACCTTGTCCCCCCGCGCCAGAACATACATCGTTCCCCCCACCTCAACCACCGACCCCGGATAAACCTCAAACCCCCTGATCTCAAGTCCCATTGCTTTTCACCACCCATAGATTTACTGATTGCGATTTGCGATTTGCGATTTGCCGATTTGCCGATTTGCTGATTTGCAATTTGCCATTTGCCATTTGCCATTTGCTATTTGCTATTTTATACGCCCGCTTCGCCAACCGATACGCCATGTCCACGACCATCTCCCGCGCGTCGTCCATGTCCACGACCGAGCGCAAGACCAGCCCGGCGACCCAGTTGGCGCTGACACGGCGCCACAAGTCGTGGCGGGCCGGGATCGAGGGGAAGGCGCGCGTGTCGTCGTTGAAGCCCACGGTGTTGTGCAGCCCCGCCGTTTCCATCACGCTGCGGAAATAGCGCTGAATCCCATTCAGGCTGTCGTGGAACCACCACGGCGGGCCGAGCCTCATCGCCGGGTAGTGCCCGGCCAGCGGGGCCAGTTCGCGCGCATAGGCGGACTCGTCCAGCGTGAAGACGATGAACGTCAGCCGGGTGTCGTTGCCGTACTTGTTCAGCAGCGGGCGCAGGTTGTGGGTAAACTCGCTCTGCTCCGGGATGTCGCAGCCCTTGTCGGGGCCGAAGCGCTCGAAAATGAACGGGTTGTGATTGCGCACCGACCCCACGTGGAACTGCATCACCAGCCCGTCCTCGATACTCATGCGCGCGCTCTCCATGATCATGTGCGCGGTGAAGCGATGGGCATCTTCGGGCGTGGCCTGGCCGTGCAGCGCGCGCTGCAAGATCGCGTCGGCCTCCGTCGGGCTCAGTTCTGCCGTGTACGCCGACTGGGCGCCGTGGTCGGTGGCCGTGGCTCCCAGCGACTTGAAAAAGGCCCGCCGTTCCTCCAGCGCCTGGATCAATGCCGGATAGGAGTGCATGGCAATCCCGCTGGCGTCGCCCAGCGCGTCAACGTTCTTGCGCCAGCCGGGCGTCAGCAGGTTGACCACCCCGTCAGGCCGGAAGGTGGGCCGGACGTCTCCCTTCCACCCGGAGGCCCGGATGGCCTGGTGGTGGACCAGCGGGTCGCTCGCGGCGTCGGTCGTGCAGAGCACTTCGACGTTGAAGCGCTCGAACAGCGCGCGGGGACGGAATGCGGGCGTGGCCAGTTTCTGTTCAACCTGGTCGTAGATGGCCTGTGCCGTCTCGCCCGTCAATTTCTCTTCGACGCCGAAAACCGCGTGCAGTTCGTTGGACAGCCAGATGCCGGTAGGCGTGCCGCGGAAGAGATAAAAATGCTCGGCGAAAATCTGCCAGATTTTGCGCTGATCCTGCTCCACCGGCCCGCCGTCCGCACGAGGGATGCCGAGCGATTCCAGTGGAATGCCCCGGGAATAGAGCATGCGGAAGACGTAGTGATCTGGGACGATCAGCAGTTCGGCCGGCGTGCCGAACGAGGCGTTTTCGTCTGCCAGGAGGCGCGCATCCACGTGCCCGTGCGGGCAGATGAGGGGCAGGTTGGTGACCGATTCGTACAGTTCCCGTGCGATGCGCCGCTGCGTTGGGTCGGGGTCAAAGTAGCGATCGGTGGGCAGTTGCCATTTGGGATATGACATGGTTCTTTCTCCTTGATGTCGTCATATTTGCCTCGATCTTCGTGGGGCGGATAGACAACGCGGGGCTGGACGGGATGGCGACCGTGCGCCAATCATCACCCGATGCTTAGGCACCACGCTTACGGTGCTGAGTTTTCAGACGATGGAGCAGTGTGATCGAAAGGATTATCGGTGAGCAGGCCCTCGGCTGCGGCTGCTGTCAATTGCTGCCTGTCACCACTGACGAACGTGAGAGCGAGCCTGTGCCGGGCTATGGCCTGTTAACGAGGGCACTGGCGTCGAAGTAATAGAAGCCCATTGCCCCCTACCTCCGGTTCTCAATTACAATTTGGCTGAGAGAAGGGGTAAGCACCAGGGAATTCATAAGCCGGATGTGAGTCTGCTTCTCATCCTCTGGCAAAGCGTCCCATTCCGCAGCCAGGACTCGTTCTTCGGGGGTCGGATCACGGATTATCCCCTCAGCCTTGAGTTCGGGCAGCAGTTGTTCCTGATCTGATAGACTCTCTCTTTCATGGATCAGAACGGGCCGCCTGGTGTCAAACAACTCTCGTACAACCTGCTCCAGCCGCGCTACTCGCGCACGCAGTTCTGTTGGCTCGATTTCAACTGTCGCCATTCTGCGCCTCTCGTGTTCCACTAACCTTCTGATTCACATCTCACCTATCCTGTGAGAAAGAGGTACTTACATTGTAACACTACCAGGCTGCTTTGACAACCATAACAGGAAAGTACGTTGAAGGCTATATAAGTCGGGCCGCCGATGAGTTGGTGTGGAGGCACTCTCCTATTTTGTGTCTGTGCCGATCTGTGATACACTTTACGGCCAATTACCCATCCCTCGTATACTCATTTACTCATATACTACCACAGGAGGTAGAACGATGGCCCGTATCTTTCTGGACACTGCAAAACTGGACGAGATCCGTGAGGCGGCCAGTTGGGGCATCCTCGACGGCGTGACGACCAACCCCACGCTGATGATGCGCGCAGGCACGGCTGACCTCAAGGCAAACACGCTCAAGATCGTCGAAATGGTGCAAGGACCGGTCAGCGCCGAGGTGGTCGGTACCGATGCCGCCGGGATGATCGAGGAGGCGCGGGAGATTCTCTCCTGGTCGGAACACGTCTTCGTCAAGATCCCGACCACCGTCGCAGGGCTGAAAGCGATGAAGGAGATCTCTTCCTGGCCCAACGGGCGCATCAACGCCACGTTGATCTTCTCCCCGGCGCAGGCCTACCTGGTAGCCCGGGCAGGGGCCACTTTTGCCTCGATCTTCGTAGGGCGGATGGACGACGCAGGGCTGGACGGGATGGAGGTCGTGCGCCAGACACGGCAGATCTTTGACAACTACGGCTTCAACTGCCAGGTGTTAGCCGCCAGCATCCGGCATACGATGCACGTCGTGGATGCGTTGTTGGCCGGGGCCGATATCATCACCCTGCCCTTTGACGTGCTCCAGAAGATGGTCCGCAGTCCCTTCACCGACGCAGGGCTGGCGAGTTTTCTGGCTGACTGGGCCAGGGTGGAAGGGAAGGCTTGAGCGGATTCTGCCTGCGCATGGCCAGCAGGCACGTGATCATCGGATCACGTCACGACGTATTCCCCTACCAGGTGCACCCGCATCTGGCGCGGCAAGACCTGCTCCACCAGGCAGCCCAGCCAGAACAGTGGCTCGTTGAAGGCCAGATAAGTGGGATCGCCGATGAAATGGAGTGAGGCCCGCCTCAGCCCGGCTCCCTGCGCCAGCCGCTCGATCTGCGCCGCTGTGTTGGCGCGGTAGAAGGCCGGAAAGGTGTCCGCTTCCGGCCGGTCGTAGAACCGGCCCACCAGCCGCCCCCGCGTCCAACGCAATATGCGGTTGAACGCCAGCAGCGGGTGACGAGCATTGGGTGTGAGGAAGATAAAATGCCCACCGGGAGCCAGCACGCGCGCTACCTCGGCCAGCGCCCGGACCGGGTCGGGCAGGTGTTCCAGCACCCACGAGCAACACACCAGGTCGAAACTGGCGTCGGCGTAGGGGAGCGCGTCTGCCGTGCCGCAGGCCAGCGCCAGCACCGGGGCACGATGGTCGTGCAGCGACGCCAGGTCGGGATCAAGCCCGGCGACGAAACGCGCTTGCTGGTGCAGCCGTTCCATCACTCCGCCCCGCCCGCAGCCCAGGTCGAGCACGCTGCTCGCCGGCTTCAGGCGAGCCGCCACCAGACCCTGGTAGACGTGGGTGCCCGGCCGCCAGCCGGCCCGCATCCCGGCGTAGCGCTGGCGATAGATCTCCTGCCGGTCCAATGAAAGCACAAGCCCCCCGTCATTCCGAGCGTAGCGAGGAATCTCCCCTCCCCGCAATCACGATCGTATATTCCCCTCTGGGCTCCGCGTCGCCGAGTTGAGCCAGCAACTCGGACAGTTTGCCCCTCGCAACGTTCTCGAACATCTTCGTCAATTCGTTGGCCAACGCCGCCAGACGGTCGCCCAAAACCTCAAGCGCGTCTTTGAGAAACGCCTTCAGCCGGTGCGGGCTTTCGTAGTAGACGAGCGTGTGAGGCAAATCCCTGTCACTTTCGAGAAAGTGTCGCCGTTTGCCAGGCTTGCGGGGCGGGAAGCCGCGAAAGACGAAGGAATGCGCAGGCAGGCCGGAGAGGACCAGCGCCATCACAAAGGCAGTCGGGCCGGGGATCATCGTGACCGGCACGCCGGCCTGAATGGCCCGCTGGACCAGACTAAAGCCGGGGTCCGAGATGCCCGGTGTGCCTGCGTTGGTGACCAGCGCGACGGATTTCCCCTCTGCGATACGCTTGAGAATCTCTGCGCCGGCCTGCTCTTCGTTGTATTCGTGAAAGGAAATCTGCGGCTTCTTGATGCCGAAATGCTTGAGCAATAACCCGGTCTTGCGCGTGTCCTCGCTGGCCACCAGGTCAACCTGGCGCAGCGTCTCCAACGCACGCAGCGTGATGTCGGATAGATTCCCAATGGGCGTAGCAACCAGGTACAACGTGGCTATTCCAGGCTGTTCTTGCTCGCCGCTGGACCACAGTCCAGCGGAAGCGTTCAGAGTATGGTCAGTAGACACAGTGCGATTATCCCAGTTCACCGAATTTGTACAGCATGAGCGCGGCAGCCACCACGGCCGCTGTCTCTGCGCGGAGAATGCGCGGACCTAGCGTGACCGTAGTCGCGCCGTGGGCTCTGGCGAGTGCGATTTCTTCCTCAGCAAAACCGCCCTCCGCTCCGATGAACAGCGCGACCGAAACAGGATCGCGGCGGCCCGCTTTCGCCGCGGCCAGACAGTCACACAGGCCAGTACAAACCTCTTTCTCCCACGGGAGCAGGGCCAGATCGAATTTATCCGTCGGGTGGATGTGGGCAAGCCTTGCCCCGACCTCTGCCATGGCCTGCTCGAACCTGAGCACGTCGCGCAAGACCGGCAACCGTCCACGGTGGGATTGCTCGGCTGCTTCGGCGATGATCCGTCTCCAGCGCTCCATCTTGCCGGCCTTGACGTCCGCCGGGTGGCTCACGATCGTGCGGCGTGAGACCAGAGGCACGAACGCGCCAACGCCGATCTCGGTACATTTTTGCAGCACCCACTCGAAGTTGTCGCGCTTGAGCAGGCTCTGGTACAGCGTGATGCGGACGCGGGGTTCGCCACCAGCCAGCCGCCTGTCCAGGATTGTGCCCATCGCCTCGTCCCGCCCGACCCGGGTCAACTCGACCTCGCATTCCCAGCCGCTGTCGTCCAGCACGACGGCGTGGTCGCCCGGGCGCATGCGCAGCACGCGGTAGATCTGGTGTGCCACGTCGCCCCGTAAGACCACGCTCGTTTCCTGCACTGCGCTGGGAGAGACAAAAAATCGGTGCATTACTCTCAACCTTTTTTGGCACAGAAGACCAGTTCACTCTCGAACTCGATCTCGACCACCGGCCATTCCTTCCCCGCGATGAAATCGTAGAAGAAGCGGCGGTAATGATTGGTCAACGAACGGCCGCCGTGGAAACTGACGGTAGGAAAAGAGACGACGAGATGCCGCACGCGGAGCGCTGCGAGCAAGGCCAGGCCCAGCCCGCCGTAATTCTGTTCGAAACGGGGCAGTTCTTTCAGAAAGAAGGCGACGTCGGCCTCTTCCTCTGGGAAGCGAAGCGCGATATCCTGTACTTTCCCCAGAGCAGATAGGCCCTGTAAAGAGAAGAACGTGTTAATAAAAGCGATTCTGCGCTCGTGGACGTCGTAGGCATGGTACTTGAGTGTGGTTGGCAGCCCCATCCAGGGGAACGTGAGCGGGTTCAGCGCACAGGCGAGGTCCAGAATGGCGCCTGGCTTCCCGGTGACGCGGAAGATTTCCTCGTAGAACCGCTCCAGGATGGGCAACCGTTCGCGGGTCGAGACGTGGCTGGACAAGATGCGCGCGCACGTCTCGCGGACCGTTTCTGGGTCGCCGGACCGGAAGGCGGCCGCCAGTTCAGTCTCGGCTGCGTCGTAGTCGGGGTCGCCGACGTAGGGTGCCATGATGTGGTGCAGCCGCTGGCGGACCGCTTTTTCGGTCTGCTTGCTCGTCTTGTAGTGCCTCGCCTCGGCCTGCACCAGCGCGCGGATCGTCCCCTCGTACGTATCCTGATATTTCTTGGAACGCTTGATGGCGGTGACGATGGCCTCGATTTCTTGATCACTCAGCATGGCTCGCGTGCATCTCCTCCTTGGTGACCAGAAAGGCCAGTTCAGTGGCAAACTCGAACCGCTGGATGGCCCAGCGTTTGCCTTGCACCAACGCGTGGAACCTGGCCTCGTAATTCTCGACCATCCCCTTGCTCCGGCCGCCCAGGCTGTGGACCGGAAACGAGACCAGGATGTGCTCCGCCTGGATCGTCTCCAACAGCCGGAGGCCAGCCGTTTTGTCCAACTGTTCCAGACACGGTATCGTCTTCAGGATGAGCGCCAAGTCTGCCTGTCGCCTGGGCGGAGGTGGGGCAGGCTTTCCAGCCTGCCATACGTCTGCCTGTTGCCTGGGCGGAGGTGGGGCAGGCTTTCCAGCCTGCCATACGTCTGCCTGTTGCCTGGGCGGAGGTGGGGCAGGCTTTCCAGCCTGCCATACGTCTGCCTGCTGCCTGGGCGGAGGTGGGGCAGGCTTTCCAGCCTGCCATACGTCTGCCTGCTGCCTGGGCGGAGGTGGGGCAGGCTTTCCAGCCTGCCATACGTCTGCCTGCTGCCTGGGCGGAGGTGGGGCAGGCTTTCCAGCCTGCCATTGGGTGACGTCGCACGCCTCGGCCCGTCCCCGCACGCCGATCAGCGCCAGAAATTCCCGGATAAACGCGACCATGTCCAGGTAGATGTCATAAGCATAGTAGGTTACGTGCTCATCCAGCGGCATCCAGGGGATGGCCAGCGGGTTGAGCCCACAGGCCACGTCGAGCACGCTCCGGATCGGCCCTAATCCGGCCAGCGTCGTGGCGTAGAATTCATCCAGGATCGCGAGGCGCTCTTGGGTGGAAGCGTGCAGGCTCATCATCTGCCTGCACACCTGGCGCAACCCCTCGCTATCCCCGGATGCCTGCGCCTGCCTGAGCGCCTCCAACCCCCGCGCATAGTCTATCCTGGTTGCGAGATAGGCGCTGCTGACCTGGTGCAACTTGTTCTTCGTAGCCTTGATCGCCGCATTGGTGTTACGGCGGACGGCCAGTTCGCGCCGGCCAATCTGGCGGATCAGGTCCTCGCAGACGTTTCGATATTGGGGGCTTTTCAGTACAGCGCCCACTAACTGATCGAGCGGATTTTCTATATTGCTCATCTGTCTGGGATACGGACTTCCCACCCTCACCCCAGCCCTCCCCCTGGTAGGGGGAGGGAGCACACTCCCCTCCCTCACAGGGAGGGGCAGGGGGAGGGTGGACCACGCTGCGGTCGAGACTCACCCTCACCCCAACCCTCCCCCTGTCAGGGGGAGGGAGCGAGCGATCACCCTGCAGGTTTCAACGTGAACCCAGGCAGGCCATCAACTGGGCCATAAACCGGAGGTTGTGGATCGTCGCCAGCCGCTGGTACAGACTATCGTTCACTTCATACAGGTGGCACAAATACCCCAACGAATACCGGGTGCAGCACAAACAGTCGCAGAACTGCGAGATCGGTTGGGCTGCCTTGATGTGCTTCTTGTCCTGGACGTAGACGTACGAGAACCATTCGCCCGTCAACTCCGAGGAGGACGGGTCTACGTCGAAGGCGTAGAGCCGGCCGTGCCGCGCATCGCGGGTCGGCATGGCGCTATCGAACAGCAGGTACCCTAGCCGGGCACACTGGACGATGCTGGCCGGATGGCCGATGCCCAGGCCCTGCATGGGGAACCCGGCCGGCACCAGTTCCCGGGTGTAGGCAATGATGTCGAGCAGCAAGTTACCCTCGCGGTCCAGCGGCCACCCGCCGTAGCCAAACCCGTCGAAGCCGATCTCCAACAGTTCGCCGGCGCAACGCCGGCGCAACTCGCGCGAGCCCCCGCCCTGGATCACTGCAAACAGCAACGGCCGCTGTTCCGGCGGAATATCCTTCTGCTCTACGAGGCGCTGAAACTCGGCCTTGCCTCGCCGCGCCCAATCTACCGTTCGCTCGACCGACACGCGCTGGGTCTCGAGCGGCTCGTCCACGTGCGTGCAGTCGTCCAGGCAAAAGATCACGTCAGCCCCGTAGCCCAGTTGGAGTTGCACCGTTTTCTCCGGTGATAGGTTGAACTTGCGGCCAGCCCCCTCCGGTCTGAAACTGATGCCCCTGTCGGTCAGTTGGCCATATTTGGAGTTCTGGTGGATCAGCGAATAGGCCTGGAACCCGCCCGAGTCGGTCACGATCGGCCGCGGCCAGCCGCACATCCTGTGCAGCCCGCCCAACGCCCGGATAGTCGAAGAGCCGGGGTGCTGCATCAGGTGGAACGTGTTCATGACGAGCGCCTGAACCTCGCAGCCGAGCAGGTCGGTCGAGTCCACCGCCCGGACGAAGCCCAACGTCGCGTCGGGCAAAAACGCCGGCAAGCGCAACTGGCCGTGGGGCAGGCGTAACATGGTCGCAGGTGGCTTCATATCCTTCGCCTCAGTCAACGTCATTATAGCCGCTTTCCACGTCACGGGCAAGGATGATACCGCTGGTGGGAGGGAATACAACAACTTAAATTGTTGACTTCCGAGCAGAGTCATGATATACTGGCACTCATTACTGAAGATATTGCACAACGCTCAACGTCTGTGCGAGGCCCACTTCCCGAACCGATTGCTCATGTGCGCACTGGGTCCACATCCAGACCGTAACGTTTTTGCGGTCCCCATATCAGACCGGTTCCTGCTGTACGCCCCTCTGCACCACCTGGCTGCGCTGGTGAACCTGACAGCCGCACAGCGCCTGCGAGATAGGCTCCTTTCCGGGAGGCCCGTGCCTGAAGGACGGCTGGACGAGATTGCCCGTGCCCTCGACGGCGACGCTGAGCCAACGCCTTTGCCCAAACAGGGTGACTTTGTCCCGCCGTTCCTGGGCATCTTGCCCACGCGGGGATGCAATCTGGCCTGCCGGTACTGTGGATTCCTGACGGCCCCTGAATCCCAGCACGTGATGGCGCCAGAACTGGCCCGCGATGCCGTCAACTGGTACATGGACGTGGTGAGTAAGGCCGGGATGCAGCACGCCGAGATCCATTACTTTGGCGGCGAGCCTTTCTGTGCAGAGGAAGTGCTGGACCTCACCGTCCACCTGGCCAGGATGCGGGCTGAGGAGGTCGGCTGTACCCTCCGCTTCGAGGTGGCGACCAACGGGGCGTTCAGTGAAGCGCGCTGCCGCTGGGCGGCCGACAACCTCGACACGATCGTGCTGTCGCTGGATGGCCCGGCCGACATCCACGACCGACACCGGCCCTACAAGGATGGGCGAGGCAGTTTCGAGACGGTCGAGCGCAACGCCAGGATGCTGTCCGCAGGCCCGGCCGACCTGTTCTTGCGCGCCTGCGTGACGAACCAGACCGTAGGCCGGTTGCCCGAGATGGCAGCCTGGTTCTGCGAGAACCTCCGTCCCAGGGGCGTCTGTTTCGAGCCCCTGCAACCCTCGGCTGCATCCGGAACAATCCAACTTGAACCGCCGGATGCGTGGGACTTTGCGTACAACTTTATCCAGGCGGCCGGGATCCTGGAATCGCACGGCGCGGAGCCGGTCTATGCGGCTGCCGACATTCACGCCAGGCGGGTGAGTTTCTGCCCGGTGGGCCAGAACGTGGCGATCGTCTCCCCGGACGGCACGCTCAGCGCTTGCTATCTGCTCGAGCGAGATTGGGAAGCCAAAGGCCTGGACCTGCGCCTGGGGCGCGTGGAAGGCGGCCACGTTCAACTGTGGGCCGA
>Ga0315289_10014670_pt1 | contig 10920 bp, 11 predicted proteins | sample YL17G11_40_MG_FD_203452 | JGI IMG/M metagenome (GOLD analysis project Ga0315289, IMG submission 203452) | Sediment microbial communities from Yellowstone Lake, YNP, Wyoming, USA - YL17G11_40 | ecosystem: Environmental > Aquatic > Freshwater > Lake > Sediment | place: USA: Wyoming | collected...
CAGGGTCGGTCCTTTCGTTTTGAGCCCTTCCTTGGTGACTTGGACGACGATCTCCTGACCGCGACGCAGACAGTTCTGGATCGGGGGGCGGTCCTTGAGGGCCTGCCGTCGGCCAATGACTTCCAGCACGCCGTTCTTGCCCCCGGGGAAATACCGGGGATGCAGATCGCTGATGTGGAGAAAGCCGTTTTTGTCGGTTCCGATATCGATAAAAGCGGCCTGAATCCCCGACTCGATATTGACGATCCTCCCCTTGTAAATACTGCCGACATGAGTGCCCGCGCTGGACCGCTCGACATAGAGCTCCTCCAGCTTGCCTTCTTCCACGACGGCAACTCGGCACTCTTCCCGCTCGGCGACGTTGATCAACATCTCACGTGCCATCTTCCAAATCCTCTGCCCTGGTTTCCCTGCAGGGCTCTTTCGATGTATCCTTCCGTTCTGTTGTCTCCCATATCACATTCGTCCGGCGGACCGGTCCGGCCAAGTCCTGCAGGCTCAGCCCGAAAAGCGGGAGGATTTCCTCCACGCGGATCGAGCCCGCCCCGCCGGTCCGATGCTGCACGATCAGGGTCCCGCCCTCCAGACGGACCGAGAGCAGAAAGGGCCGGACATCGACCGGTCGGGCCGCCCTGCCTTCCCCGGAAGCCCTTTCCACCATGCAGCGCTCACTCTCCATCACTTGGGCAATTCCGTCGTTCAATCGTTCCGCGAGGTCCGCCCTCTCCTCGACCCGGAGGGGCAAGACGTACTCGGCCGATTGCGGATGGAACGAGGCGCCGGCCCTCACGAGATCTACCGCCAGCACTTCCATGCCCTCCGGCAACTGCTCGTCGAGCGTCCGTTTCACGGCCGCCTCCCGTTCAGCACGGTTCTCAACCGCCCCGCCTCCTTCGCACAGCCTGGCGACGAGCAACTCCTCCTCGGCTGCCACGCCCACCGGCCGCGGCAGCGGCAGCGACATCCGCGGGTGCGGATTGAATCCCTCGGAGTACCGCACGGGAAGGGCCGCCCGGGCGAAAGCTCGTTGAAAGACGCGCGCCGTTTCCGCGTGCGAGAGAAATCGCATCGTTCCCGCGATCCGGAATCGTATGGCCGCCGTCGCATCATCCATCATCGATCATCCTTCATCGATTCAAAAGGCCTCCGGCAAGACCTTCCGGGCGGTGCTGCGCAGGTAGCTGGAGATCTGTCTTTCCGAGTTCATCGCCACGACCGTGCGCGTCAGATGGTTACAGTCCTCCATCGTGACGGAGCGAATGACCTGCTTGATTTCCGGGATCATCGGCGGCGTCAAAGACAGCGTTCGGATTCCCATGCCCAAGAGGAGCATGACATACTCGGGCTCGGAGGCGGTCTCGCCGCAGACGGAGACGTCGATCTTCGCCTTGTACGCATCCTGAATGACCGTGCGGATCAGCCGCAGCACGGCGGGGTCGGCCGCCGAGTACAGCGACGAGACCAGCTCATTGCCCCGGTCCACGGCCAGCGTGTACTGCGTCAGATCGTTCGTGCCGATGCTGAAGAAATCCGCGTCACGGGCCAGCGTCGAGGCCGTCAAGGCGGCCGACGGCGTCTCGATCATCGCGCCGATCTCGAGGTCCCGGTTGTAACGGATCTTCTCCTCGTCCAAGTCCTCCATCACGTCGTGTACGATCATCTTGGCCTGCATCAGTTCCTGAATGCTCGTGATCAGCGGGAACATGATCTTGATCTGCCCGAGAACGGAGGCCCGCAGAATCGCCCGAAGCTGCGTCTTGAACATCGAGAGGTTTTGCAGACAGAAACGGATGGAGCGCAGACCCAGGAACGGGTTGGGCTCGGGGGCCACGCGCCGGCTTTGGGTGTACTTGTCCGCGCCGAGATCGAACGTGCGAATCACCACGGGCTTGTTCTTGAAGACCCGCGCCACCTCGGCGTAGGCTTCGTATTGCTCCTGCTCGACCGGCTCGGTGGGCCGGTTCAGGTAAAGAAACTCCGTTCGGTACAGGCCGACGCCTTCGCCGCCCTTCTCCAGCACGAGGTGAGCTTCGTCGGGGAACTCGATGTTGCCCAGCAGTCGAATGCGCACGCCGTCCCGCGTCGTCGCGGGCTTTTCGCGGAGCGCGTCGAGCTTGTGCTCCAGGGCGACGAACTCGCGGGAGTATGCCTCGTACTGGCGGATCGTGTCTTCATCCGGATTGGCGATGACGATGCCGCGGTTGCCGTCGATGATTACCTGATCGCCGCCGCGCACGACCTCCGTCAGGTCCTCCAGGGCGACCACGGCGGGAATCCCCAACGAACGGGCCACAATGGCGGCGTGGCTCGTTCGTCCCCCGGCATCGGAGGCAATCCCTTTGACGTAATCCCGGTTGAAGCCCGCCGTTTGCGTGGGGCTGAGCTGCCGCGCCACGACAACGGCCGGCTCTTTCAGGTGCAGGATGTCTTCCCGCTTGGTCCCGAGCAACCGCCGCAGCAGACGCCTCTCGATGTCGTAGATGTCCGCGGCACGCTCACTGATGTAGATATCTTTGACGTTCGTCTCGAAGTGGGACGCAATCTCCCGCAACACCGTGGAGACGGCAAACTCGGCCGTCACGGACTCCGCTTGCACCATGTCGGTAATTCGACGCCGCAGGCTGCGGTCCCGCAAGAAGCGCAGGTGCACCGCGAAGATATCCTTGATGTGCCCGCCGGTCGCTTCATCCTGCCCCCGCTCGAGCGCATCCAATTCATCAATCGCCTCCTGAAAGGCGTTGCGGACGCGCAGAATCTCCGCGGCCCTCTGGGAGGGGTCGATTTCCCGCCGTGGGATTCGGTAATCCTCAGAATCCACGATGAGCGACTTACCGATTGCCACCCCCGGCGAGACCGCAATTCCCTTTTTGATCTCCATGCCGGATTCGTTTTCGAGCCGGAAGTCTCAGGCGGGGTCCGCGTGAGACAGCCAACTCATCCTTAGAATTTCGTTACCGCCGCCTCACGGTGGCGGCTCTCCAAACGTCCGCACCTCCACGAGCTCGCGCAGCGCCTCGAGCGCCGGCTCCGCCTCCGGCCCCTCCGCGCGGAGGTGCAGGCGCGTCCCGCAGGTGGCCGCCAGCATGCTCATCTGCATAATGCTTTTTCCGTCCGCGTTCGTCTGACCGTTGCTCACGATGATCTCGCAGTCGAAGCGGCTGGCCGTATCGACAAACTGCATCGCGGGGCGCATATGCAGGCCCTCGGCGTTCTTGATCTCCACGGTTGTTTCGCGAACCAGTTTCTCCAAGACCCTTTCTCCCGTCATTGGCATACCGGGCCTCGCCGCCCCACGACTGTTCCGGTCCGGCTCACCACGAGGGATTCTCGTCGGCCTCTTTGAGCAGATCCTCCAGCTCCGCCGGCGTATGGCACTGCCGCAGGAACTTGCGGAACTTCTCTTTCTGGAGATGACGAAACACGTTCTCCATGGCCTGCAAATGCTTGTCGGGATTGTTCACAGGGCTGATCAGCAGAATCACCGAGTAGACCGGCTGCTCATCCAGGGAGGCGAAGTCGATCCCCCCACTGCTTTGGCCGACGGCGGCAATGACATGTTTCACCGCCGCATGCTTGACGTGGGGCACGGCCACGCCCTTGCCCATGCCCGTGCTCGCCTCGTTTTCGCGCTTGATGACAGCCTTGGCTACATCTTTGGCCGATTCGCCGGGAATCTTCCCGGCACTGACCAGGGCGGCAATCAACTCCGTAATGGCGACGTCTCGATCCGCCGCCTGCAACTCCGGGACCGTCGCCTCAAAACAAACGAACTCATCGAATCTCATCTTGCGTCCAGCCTTATCCGATACCGCAACCATCCTACAGCGGTGCCCCCGTCGCCGCTACAACTGGGTCGGGCCTGCAAAACTGCTGCCCTCGCCCATGTGTTTATCGTCTCTTTCTCTGGCCTTCTTCTTGCGCAACTGCTGTTCGAGCTTATGCATCGCTGCGTCGATACACGGGTAGGCGCCTTCGCCCGTCCCCGTCGCTACGAACACCGACCCATGCTCCCCTCGTGCTATGATCTCCACGGTCATTTTGTTCGCCCCGTGGCTGCTGTCGACCAAGACCTCCACCTGGTTCACCCCATCATAGTAGCGCGGGAGCTTCGACGTTTTGTCTTCGGCATAGGCGCGAATGGCCTCCGTTATGATGATGTGCTTGCCTGTGATCGTAAAAAGCAATTCTGACCTCCTTTCATCGAATCAACGTTAGTTAGGCTGCCCCACCGCTGCCGCACATGCCTCCGGCAGCGGGGTCTGTCGCTCGCTCTCCGGCAAGATCACGCCGGCGCTGACCAAGAATCGAAACGCTTCCTCGACCGTCATGTCCAGGAAAATCGCGTCTTCCTTGGGCACCGTGATCACGTACCCGCTGACGAGCGCCGGAGACTTGGGAACCAAGACCGTCAAAAGCTCCTTGCGAGCCTGCCCCGCAATCTCTCGAAGGCCTGCGCCGGTGACGAAACCGAGGGACCAGAGCCCCTTGCGCGGATATTCCACGGCCACGACATGGAGAAACGATTTCTTCTTCTGCTCCGGCGTCAGGACAAAGTCCGTCACCTGCTTGACATGGGGGTAAATCCGCCGCAGAACTGGCGCGCTCAAAATCACGGATTCCAGCATGCGCCACAGGACCCTGCCGATGACGCTCGCCAGGAACGCCCCAAACAGGAAGATCGCCACCACCGCGAGCAGCAGCCCCACGGCCGAGCCGGCAAACCCTCGGACGAAAATCGCCTCCAGGGCCGCCTGGTACTGCGCCATCGCCTCCTCGGACATGCCTTGGTCCCGGTGAAACCACACCAGCGCCTTCACCAATCCACGGTTTACATGAACGCTGACATGCTCTTGGAGAAAACTGTAACCCCACGCCAGAATCCACAGGGTCAGTATCGTCGGCAGCAGAACCGCCAACCCGCGCAGAAAGTACCTCTTGACGCTCGTAGCTACACTCATCCATCCACGACAGCCGCTGGCTGCCTTCCATGAAGGCCCTGAATCGGGGTGCGCCCCCGGCAAATCACTTCGATAGCCTAATTCCTACGCTCTTGACCGTCAATAGAAATCTCCTGTTGGGGCAAGTGGGCGCCGAGCAGGTGAACCAACCCGCCGGGCAGCGAGGCCAGGACCCAAACGAACCGCTGGCAAAACGCCAGGGCCAGAGCCTTCTCCGGCGTCGCCCCGGCCAGCGACACGAAAAGTCCGACGGTCCCTGCTTCCGTAACGCCCAGTCCGGCGATGCTGATGGGGATAGCGCCGACGACCCACATGACCGGAAAGACCACGAAGTAGTAACTCAGCCCCGCCTCAACCCCCAGATCCCGGCCGAGCAGCCAGAAAGCCGCGATGACGGTGCTCTGGGCGATCAGCGTCAAGACCAATGCCAGCAACAGGGTCCAGGGCCTCGAACAGTACGCCACGACAGCGTCTCTGACCCCCCGCAGCAGCAAAACGCCCTTGACCCGGACCTCTGCCGCTGTTCCAGTCAGCTTAGCCCGGGCCGCCGGATGCGCCAGCAGAGCCGCGAACACCGCCCCAACCGCTGCTACCGCCCATAAAACCACCCCCCAATGCCGCGAAAGCCACCCCGCCCCCTTACCGCCTATCGCAATCTGCCCTCGCACAAACGTCAAGTACGTGAAGATCGACAGCAGAAGCGTTCCCGACAGCCCGATAGCCCGATCCACAAGGACACTCAACGCACCCACGAGCCTTTTGTCTGTATGTTTTGTGACATACCAGGCTTTAAGCAAATCCCCGCTCACCGATCCCGGCAGGAAGTTGTTGTAGAAAAGCCCCAAAAAGAACAGCCGTACCGCCACCCACACATCAATGAAGATCGACTGCGCCCGCAGCAACAGCCACCATCGTACGGCGATAATGACTTGGGCTGTGGCGTAGATGACCAGACTGAGCCCGAAATACCAGGGGCTGAGGTTCCGGAAGACCTCCGCCAGAGTTCGCCAATCCTGCCCCCACAGGACCCATAAGATCGCCAGTGTCGCCACCGCAATTCGAGCGATCAGCGACAGATGCCTCTTCCTGCCGGCGTTCGTAGCATCCTGCTTCGTAGCATCCTGCAAAGCGAATCTCCCAAAAAGAGCTTGTCATACTAAATCATAACCTGTAAAACACGGCCTGACAAGATGTTATCGACCGCCATTCCAAAGTTGGAGGTTTCCAGAGTGATTGGAAAGCCTGGTACTTCTAACTGAAGATTTGAAACATGCGTACGCTTGTAGAGGTCGACGCCCTTGGAATCGAAGCAGATTGAGGAAGGTTTACAGTTCACGCCCAAGTTCAACGCCGAGGGCCTGGTCCCCGCGATCGCTCAGGATGCCGAGACGGGTCAAATCCTGATGTTCGCCTGGATGAACCGCGAGGCTCTGGACCGTACCATCGAGACCGGCCGGGCCACCTATTTCAGCCGGTCGCGCGGCAAGCTCTGGACCAAGGGCGAGCAATCCGGCCATTTCCAGGCCGTCCAGCAGATCCTCGTCGATTGCGACCAGGATTGCCTGATTCTGAAGGTCGCCGTCAACGAGGGCCAGTGCCACGTAGGCTACCAGTCCTGCTTCTACCGGGCCTTGAAATCAGCCAGCAAGACCGATCTCGAATGGACCGCCACCAAGGTCTACGATCCTAAAGCCGCCTACAAGAAGTAGAAGCGTCAGCGGCAGCCACGAATCGGATTGGTTTGCCCCTTCCGAACGCTCGCCGGTACAATGCCCCCTGTGGCGGTGTGTCGATTCCATAGTGCTATCGGTCGGGTGAAACACGTATCGGCGTTGGCTTGGCAGGGTTTCAACCAGCTTCTGTGGCCTGCGGTGTGCGATATCTGCAACGATGCCATCTGCGACACGGACCGTCATCTGTGTCCGAAGTGCTGGAGTGAGCTTCTGACGTGCGCCGCCGGCGACTACTGCCCTCGGTGCGGCCGCGACGCCAGCCGGTACGGCTTGGTGAGCGGCGCCTGTGCGGCGTGCCAAAACGACGAGATCCATTTCGATGGGATGGCTCGCGTTGGCGTGTATGCCGAGGCACTCCAGCGGATGATCCTCGCCTTCAAGCACGATCGCAGCGAATTCGCGGCCGCTTTGGCGCCTCTGGCCGAGGCCGCGTTACAGGGCTGCGGCTTCTGCGACGAAATCGACCTACTCGTGCCCGTCCCTCTGCACTGGACCCGGCGGCTTCGCCGAGGCTACAACCAGTCTTATCTCATCGCCAAGCGTCTGCATCACCCACGCGCCCGGATCAGCACGGACCTGGTGCGTGCCCGGCGGACCCATGCTCAGCCCCAGATGGCGACCCCAACGGCTCGAGCCAGAAATGTCGCCGGGGCTTTTATCGTCCGCGACGGGCACGACTTCGGCGGCAAAACCGTCTGTCTCGTTGACGACATCAAGACCAGCGGCGCCACCTTGAACGAATGTGCCAAGACGCTGAAAGAGGCGGGCGCCTTCAAGGTCTATGCCCTCGTGCTCGCGGTCGCCGGGCAGAGGATGGTCTGACTACGACCGCGCCGCCGGCGCGGATTTGTCGATCCTCTCGTCCCTGGGGCCAAGCTCATTTTCCGACCCGACGGACGGTCAGAGCCTCTCGTAGCGGATGACGGCACGGTAGATGCCGTCGATGCGATGGCCGTCCACGACGGTGGGGGAATAGCGCTCGTTGCGGGGCTGGAGCCGGATCTTGTCTTCCTTCTCGAAGAAGACGCGCTTGAACGTCGTCTCATGGGGCATGGTGAAGCGGATGAAGCAATCGTCGCCGTTCTGCACCTCCACCGCCGGGGAGAAAATCACGATATCGCCCTCAAAGAAGCGCGGCTCCATCGAGTCACCGATCACGCGGACGGCGAAGGCGTTCGGATCGTGCAGATCGGGGCAGCGCACGTAGTCGTCGGCCACGCCGACCGGATAGTCGAGGTCGTTGAAATCCGTCGGGTAGCCGGCCGCCACCTTGTTGATGATCGGAACCAGCCGGCCCGCCGCCAGAGGGGACACCTTGCCGTCCTTCCCCAGCTTCGCTTCCGCCAGGATCGCATGGATCTCACTGGCCTTGGTCCCCTTCTCGCTGAGCCGCCGGACCAAGTGCCGCAGCTTTTGGTTTTCCGCCTCTCGCGATTCATAGGCGCCCCGGACGTCGGACGGCATCCGCTCCAGGTGCGCGATGTTCAACAGCAGGCCGCCATCGAATTGGAGGACTCGCTCCAGCCGCGTCAGCAGTTCGTCGCTGGGCGGGTTCTTCACCTTGCCCGTCTCGATCGTGGAGAGGTAAGGTTTGGAATACCCCACCCGGTTGCTCACCTCGTCCAGTGTCAGGTTCAACTGCTCCCGTTTGTTCCGGATGATTTGTCCGAGGGACATAGCCTTCACCTTTGTCACGTCAACTCACCTCAATGCATTCGTAGTCCGCACAGCCCAGACCGATCTTCACCGCGTGCTCGATCTGGTGACGCCAGTCGAGCATGCGGTTGCCAATCAACTCCGGCAGCCTCTTACCGCCGCTGGTCTCTACCATGTCAATCGCCGCCTTGTCCACGGCCACCGGATCGGTCGATGCCACGATCCCGATGTCCGGGACCATTGTAGGCATATCCGCCCTGTCGAAGCAATCGCAATCCGTCGTCATCGACAGGAGAAAATTGAAGAACGCGGCCCGGCCCTCTTTGCCCTTCACGACCCCCAGAGCATGCTCGGCGACGCTCTTTTGCAGGATCGCGCTCTCCTGTTTCCAGTCATACTGGACCGCGTCGAACCGGCAGACCGCCACGCACTCGGCGCAACCGATGCACTTGTCCTGGTCGATGTGGGCCTGGATCTTGTCGAGCGAGATGGCCCCGCCGGGACAATGCCGGTAACACTCGCCACAGCGCGTACACTTGCCCTTCTTGACCTGGGGCTTGAGCGCCGAATGTTGGCGCATCTTGCCTTTGCGGCTCGAACAGCCCATGCCCAGGGTCTTGAGGGTGGCCCCGGCACAGGTGGCCACGTGACCCGTGAAATGGGCCACCGACAGAATCGACTGGCAACGGACGATGTCCGCCGCGATCGAGACTTCCTTCTGCAATTCGCCGTCGATGGTCACTGCCGTCTCCGCCGTCCCGAACAAGCCGTCGGGCGCCAGGAAGGGAATTCCGAGTCCCGCGACGCTGAAGCCCCGCTCCGTCGCCAGCACCGTATGATCGATGGCGTTATGCCGCCGGCCGGTGTACAGCGTGCTGGTGTCCGTAATGAACGGCTTGGTCTTGAGCTTCACAAGCTCCTCCACCAGCCCCTGGAGACAAGGGGCCTTGAGGTACGTGTTGTTGACCTGTTCGCCGACGTGGACCTTGACGGCCGTGAAATCGTTCTTCCGGAAGCACTGCTCGAATCCGCCGGCTCGAAACAGCCGCCGCGCCTTCTCGGAGATCGTCCGCTCCCCGTCCCCTATCGACGCCTTGATGAAATACACCTTCGCCGCCAACGGACCTCCTTACACCCGGCAAGTCTTCCCTACTTCACCAAGCGACCCATTATATCCGTCTTGCCCAAGCCATCAAGCCCACGCGTGAGTTCCTGTCATGCCTTGGAACAGGCTCTTCAATTTACGATTCATTATTCGCTATCTACAATTTGCTTTTCAGTTGCTTCGCTATCATACAAGCACCTCGCTGGATCGTCAAGCAAAATCTCACGTATTCCGGAATCTCCCCCCGGAGGACGGAAGACGGACAACGGAAGACCGGAGGCGGTAGGCCGGGAACGCCAATCTGGGTCCCCAAACGCATACTTCCGCGTTTGGGAGCCCTATCCCGATTGGCCATTTGAGGATTGGAACCAGCCTCGCGCCAAGACGCAGAGACCGCCAGGGAGGACCAAATCGAAGAAGCAACTCCTTGAACCACAGAGCACACGGAGGGCACGGAGGAAAGACCGAGGACGGAGGACAGACGACAGAGGACGCAAGGCCGGAGGATAAACGGCCGCAGGCCCCACTTCAAACTTCACACTTCAACCTTGGCCCTTCCCCTCATGGTTGGGTCGCGTGGGCAAAAAGAGAAAGGAAGTCCCGCCAGGGACGACAGCATCGACCCACGCAGAACTCGGATGAACCGCGAATGTGAAATGCGTAGGTTTGAGCCCTGTCTCCGCGCCCCTAGCCCTCGTTATCGCGCGCCGCTGCGACACTGTGCGTGCTCAAGCCCGCGCACCACCTCGTTATGTTGCTTTGCCTCGGGCGAGACGTCCAGTCGCCCCGACGCTGAGATAGTGATCACGACCGTGCCCGCGCATGGGGAATGCTCCCTCTCCAATCGGCAGCGTCCCTCACAGTTCTCCGGCAGCAGGCATGTTAAGGCACGATCACGATGCTCGAGCGGATCAGTGACGCAGTGGCGACTAATCTCCGTGCAGAGCAACCGAAATCCTGACGCCCCTGAGGCATACCTGCGTATCGAAGCGAGCACCGATGGTTGAGGGGGAAAACCAGACTTCGCTGAAGAGCCTGAAGAGATGACTGCGATGGTCGGCGCGACACGATGGAGCAATTCCGCGGAAGTCATAGCGGGTTCGGCAACGGCGCTGCCTAAAGCCCTTTGCCGAGGGACATACGTCCTTACTCTGAATTCCCCTCCATGGTGTGGCAAGAGGAAGACATGGGACCTCGGGAGTCCCTTCTCGTCCCGCAAGTGGCTCCATCCGTCGGCCTCAAGGTCACCAGATATCAGGAACCCGTATCCAGCTTTTTCGAAATACACGGCTGCCGAGGAACGATTGGGCTCGCCGCTTTGCTCGAGGTTCAGCTGCAATCTCTCCCATGTCGGATAGAGTATCCGACAAATCTCCAGTGGCAACTTAGCCAGAAGGGTATCGCATCCCGTAGACGCCGGGTGCCCGCTAAGTCGATGCGTTTCCACTGCTTGCAGAAGCTGCCTGTA
>Ga0315289_10014672_pt1 | contig 10919 bp, 13 predicted proteins | sample YL17G11_40_MG_FD_203452 | JGI IMG/M metagenome (GOLD analysis project Ga0315289, IMG submission 203452) | Sediment microbial communities from Yellowstone Lake, YNP, Wyoming, USA - YL17G11_40 | ecosystem: Environmental > Aquatic > Freshwater > Lake > Sediment | place: USA: Wyoming | collected...
GAGACCGACATTACTCTCTCCATGCCCCGTGTGAAGGTCCGCGCCGACAACACCTAAAAACCCACGGCAGTGCCATTCGTACCTGACACCTTTAATTCTCCCCCGGAGAACTGCATCCGAATTTATCTTTTAAGGGCTGACCCTGGAAGTCCCTATTTGCGCGAGACAGGCGGGTCGTTGACCAGAAGTGAGTCCCTTCTGCAGGCGGGCTGACTGCCGAGCTTCGGGGGCGTGCCCCAGGGGTCGCCGGCTGTTTGATTGCCCGCAATCGTGTAGATATTGTCATTGTCAAGACCGCAGAACGGCCGTTTGACAAACTCGACGTGCCTATCCACAAAAAGAACATTCTGGCCATCTGGCTGATGGCGCGGGGTATTGCCATAGTGACCTTGGTCATTTGTGCCATCAAACGGAGGGATGTCCGGCTTGAATTTCGAGAAATCCTGCGCCTTGGCCGACGGCGAATCCATCCAGGGATTGCGGTCCGCGGCCACCGGCATGCGCGGCTCACTTGAGGTTGTCAGCGCGTACCGCCCATAGGGCATGTGATAGGCGTAGTTGACGTGTCGCGTTGGGTCCGGACCAAAATCCCAGAAATCGATCAACTCCGCTGTTTTGTCGCGACGACGATAGGTATCAACCTTGAACTCCGTGACCCCCTTCTCCCACGTCTTCTCGCTGGTGCCGGCACACACAAACCATAGGGGCGTGATCTCCGCATATTTGACGAGAAGATAGAAACTCGCGGTCAGGCTCGCTTGCCCGCCGCTACCGGTTGTCGGGGACACACCATAGGCAGCATAGCGGTCGGCCGCCTGCCAATCGCTTACCCGACCAGTCCCTTCACCGTCGCGTCCGCCTGCGCGCGGGAACTCGTCCTGATAGTCGTTGGCATAGATCAGCATGGCGTTGCCAATGGCGGATAGATTTGTGCCGCAGGTGTGGCGGAAGGCTACGCTCCGCGGTCTGGCCAGAACCATTAGGAGAGCAAAGAGGAGCCACTGAACCACCGGCGCGGTGACGCCCGTCCATGCGAAGCCTCTCCCCACGAGCCGGCCGGCACTGAGCCCGATGCGGCCAAGACTTATCAGGCCGAGTGCGACGGCCGAAATCGAAACTGCGTACATAACGTACTGGTACAGATCACGCATAGAAGGCAACCCGCCTCTGCCTCTCAGGGACGATACCTGAATCAGCCCTGGCACCAGCAATAAGCTCACCGCTGCCAGCACGCAGGCAACCACGGCCAGCCGGCTGGTCCGAACGAGGTCCGTCCCGTCACTGCCCGGAATCCCTTGGGCGCCGTCGATGTTGGAACCACCCCCTCCGCCACCATTGAGACTTTTGTCATCGCGTTCTGGTGTGTCCATCGGTCTCTCCCTGTAACCGCTTTGTTATGGTATCTGTGAGGACAAAATAGGGACTGTCCCTAGCGCCCCAGTCTAGGCTGGAATTCGGTCGTCAACAATCCCTGGACTCGAGCTTGGTCAGGTCTTCCACGCCTGCCATTTCAGATAGCATAGCAGTATATCGGCACAGGTCCTCCTGAAGTCTTTGCAGTTCATCCCGGAATAGCGAGCGTTTCTCCTGATCGTCAAATGCGCCCTCTTCGCTCAGCTTGTGCCACTTCGCAGTAAACGGGCGAACAATCTGATTAAGCACGACTATGGCTATTTTGGTAAACTCGATGCAATCGCGCCCGTACTTCTTTATAATCTCCCGCGTGGTCGGAAATAACTTATGAATGCTTTCCGACGCCGCCTTCTCAACGCCGTGCTCGCGAGCCAACGGCTGGGTAGCTGTGCGTGTCAGCAACTCGATGTACAATTCCCAGGCAGCGTCCCTGTCCTTCTCCTGAGGGGCCCACTCCATTTCAAGAAAATGCACGTTGATCTTCAGTTTCGTCATGTCCCAATTTTCGAGCCATTTCCGAAGTTTCATTTCTCAGCCTCCGATCTGCACGCTAGTGGATCACGAAAAGGACAGCCAGCACGCTAGTCAAGCGTTTCTTGTGCGAAGCTCGCTGTCATTCTTTATCAGATCATGGGACCTACCGTTAGCCTCTTCAATCCATGCCTTGAGATTAGCGGCGGACAAGGCGTTCCACTGCACCCATAAGGCATAACCCGACCGCCAGTTGTCATAAAGGCGGTTGGGCACAATCACTCGATTCTGACTATCCGGAGGATTTGTCGGCAAACTGACGCCTATGAGTCCGTGCTGTTTGTCGAGACTGGCTTTGATCTCCCAATCAACATATTTTCGCTGCGGGGTCATTGCCCCACACAGTACAATCGTGCAGGATGTCCCTGTGAATACTCCTCCCGGATGCGGCGCATGACGTATTCAGGGTCTTCACTATCGATTTTCCGATCTACGGAGTTGTCCCGAATGATTTCATAGGTATCATTGAAAGTCTCGGAAAACGTATCATAGTATGTTTGATCGCCATCGTGATGATAGCTGACGAAGACCCCCCGTTTCGTCGGGACTACCAAGTGGGGAAGGCCAAATGGCTGTTGTCCGAATCCACAGTTGCCAAAGCCACTCACGGCATCTCTCCTTATCGTTGTCCGAGAGCCTTCTTTAGGCTGGCGTGGAATTGCTCAACATAGCCGATCTGTAGTGAAACCGGTGCTTGGTTCCTAAGCACTTGCTCAGTTAGGACTCTGCCCTGCTCACTGTAAATACGCGCAAAGGTGTCGATGGCTGTATCACCCCGGAGTCGCGGCCACTCCAACAGATATTCGGGAAGGGAAGCATCGCCTTGGTTGGTTAGGGAGGTGATTGTGCGGGGGGCTTGCCTTGCAACACCGATTTCGAACGGAACCCACCACGAGCCTACTGTATTCTGTGAGATGATGGCGAGCAAGTTGGTGCACATACTGATCCGCTGCACAAGCAAAGCCGTGATTGCCGGCGTGCCCCGTGCGCGCCCGACATCTTGGTCGATGTCGTCAATGTAAACGGGGATGCCATGGTGGTTCTTCAAACGATCGGCGACGTGCTTCGCAATCTCGTTGTCCGCAGTTCTGTGTGAGATGAATACTGGCATCATCAATCTCCTTGCAAGCAGCTCGTGAAATCACCACCAGGCCGCCCGTGTGGAAATGAAAATCGCGGGGTTCTTTTCCGACTCTTCATCTGTCTATCTCAGGCCTCAAACCATTCTGTCCGTGCTTCACTCGTGCGACTATGACCAGTATTATGTTGTCCCCTGCCCAGCCGGGCAAGCAAAAAAATGAGAAAAGTCGGGCCGGAGGCCGGCAAGTGTCGGGTGACCAGTGTGAAGTGTGAAGTGTGAGGGGGCCAGCAGGTGTCAAGTTTGAAGTGTGAAGTCGGAGGCCGGGGGCCGGGGCATCGGTGGTTAACAACGAATCACACCCGTCACACGAATATTCGTACCACTACTTGTTCAAATCTTGTTTTCTTGCGCAAATTCCAGATCGGCGGGAATGCAAGTCCTTGAAACACAAACATTTGGTTCTCACACGGAGCCACAAAGCCACAGAGGTGGGAAACCCTTTCCGCAGCGCTCTTTGTGATCTTCGTGCCTTGGTGTGAGGACATTCTTTGGTTGCGGCGGAAGGCCGCGCTGGGTCGTTCGTGCCTTTCGTGGTTTAGAAGTACTCAGAAGCGTGAGGTGGCCGGAAAGTGCTCGGAATGTGCTCAAAAGTGCGCAAATCGTGTCATTTTGTGCCCGGAAATGGTCAGAAAGTATCAGGAAAGCACGCATTCTGTGCGTTTGCCCGTGCAGGTCCGCTTAGTGTGACCGGCTTCTCCATAAACAAATCCGGGCTCGATGGCGGCAATAAGCTCCGCATCGAGCCCGGATGGTTTCGACTCTGCTCAGGCAGGAGCCTGAGAGCTATATGCTACGGTCTGTCACTGCGTTGCCGACGACTGGACGACGGCTTGGATGCTGGCCGGCCGGGGCACGTCGATGATCTTGTGCACCGCGGCCTGGACGGCGAAGCGGTCTTCGGCCGCCCGCAGGACGGCGCCGAGCATCTCGGAATAGGACATGCCGGCGATCTTGGCCATTTTGGCCATGTGGCCGTCCCAGCACCAGCCGGGGTTCGGATTGACCTCGAGCAGGTGCGGCTCGCCGGCGGCGTCGAGACGCCAGTCGAACCGGCAGTAGTCGCGACATTCGAGCCGCTCGAACAGCTTCAGGCAGCACTCGATGACGAACTTCTCGACCGACTCGGGCAGCAGGGCCGGAATCGACTTGAGCTTCCAGTACGGCGAGTCCGGCAGCCATTTGGCCTCGTAGCCGCAGATCTTCGGCAGCTCCGGCGGCAACAGCGAGTAGTCCTCCTCGATAATGGGCAGGACCATGTAGGAGCCCGGCTGATTGCCGATGATGCCCACGGTGAAGTCCTTGCCGGGCAGGAACTCCTCGACCAGAATCGGCTTCTCGTACCCGAACTTCTCGCGGATCTCGGAGATGGCGTTGACCAGGTCCTCGACCGTGTTCGTGACGCTCCGCTGCGTGATGCCGAAGCTGGAGTCGCCGAAGTTCGGCTTGACGATGGCCGGGAACGAGAAGTACAGCTCGAACGTGCTGTCCTCCGGCTTGATGAAGAAGCCGCCCGGAACGGGGATGCCCATCTCCTTGGCGATGCCGCGCACGAGGGACTTGTCGTAGCAGAAGGCCAGGCTCTGGGGCCCGCTGCCCGTGTACGGGATGTCCAGCATCTCGAGCACGGACGGGATGTGCAGCTCTTGGCGCGGGTCGTTGTTGTAGCCCTCATCGCAAAGATTCATGACGTAGTCCACCTTGCCGACGGTTTTCATCAGCTCGTCGATCAGCCGATCGTGGTTGTTCATATAGTTGTAGCGGTATCCGTCCAGCTCCCGCAGGGCGTTCTTGAGCTGGTCGATGGTATAGAAGTCGTCATCATCGAACACGCACAGCGGCTTGAGGGAATCCGGCTTGTTCGGGTCGCCCATGATGACGGTGACGTTCTTGAGGTCCTTCTTGCGTTTGCGCGGCGTCCAGTCCTTGCGCACGGCCGCCGTGACCATGATCCGCCGCTCCATCATACCCAGGTCCTGGTTGCGCTGGGAGTCGCCGGTGATCTGGCCGTGGACCGTGATATCAGAGAAGCCCGCCTTGGCGAGCAACTCCTGGATGCTCTTGGAACTATACAGTCTCTCAGCATAGAACTGATCGGCGATCACACCCTTCTCGACGTGCGTGACGACTTCGCGCGAGATCAGCCGCTGCTTGTCCAGCGAAAGCGACCGTTCGCGGCAGACGAAATACTTCCGGTCGATCCATTCCCACGACCGCGCCTGGAACTTGCGGCGCAGGTAATCGCCGTCGGCCACATCGATCAGCAGCTTGCCCCACGGCTTGAGGACGCGGACGATCTCCCGCAGGACCCGCATGTCGTCTTCGATCGTCTCGAAGTAGCCGAAACTGTTGCCCAAAATCATCACCACGTCGAAGACATCCGCCCCGTAGGGCAGGTTCCGGGCGTCGCCCTCACGGAACTTGACGGCGAGCCCCTCCTTCTTGGCCTGGGCCCGCGCCCGCTGGATCAGGTAGTGGGACCGATCCAGGCCTTCGACATTGGTGAATCCGCGTCGCACGAGCTCGAGGGAGTCCGGCCCCTGGCCGCAACACAGATCGAGAATCTTCTGCTCGGGCTGGAATCCCAGAATCTCACAGAAGGTATCCACCTCCTTCGAGGTAACCTGCTGGTCATCCACAACATCGCCATCCGTCTTCAGATAGATGGCATTAAAGATTTGCCGCCACCATTCCGCATGAACGTGCTCCTCCAGATTCGGCACGGGCCCGAGCGACTTGACCGCAGTCGCCGGCTTGCTGCTCTTCTGGGGCGGCTTGGTATGGTTCGATCCTTGCTTCGTTTCCATGATTCAATTCTCCCTTTCGTGATCGCGTGCTTCGAATAAATCCGGTCGCCAATTCTTCGTACGTTCGACGGCTTGCGCGCGGCGCCATTGCGCGATCCTGCCGTGGTCCCCGGACAAAAGGACCTCGGGAACTTTCATGCCGCGGAACACTTCCGGACGCGTGTATTGTGGATATTCCAATAAACCTCCATCACTAAACGAATCTTCTTTCGCGGACTCCTCATCCCCGAGCGCGCCGGGCAGCAGGCGGACCACGGCATCGATGATGACCAGCGCGGGCAGCTCGCCTCCATTCAGGACGTAATCGCCGATGGAGATCGGCTCGGCCCCCAGACCGATCCGGATGCGCTCGTCGAACCCTTCGTAGCGGCCGGCGATCAGGATCAGCCGGGACTGGCCGGCCAGCTCCCGGGCTTTCGCCTGCCCAAAGCGCTGCCCCTGCGGGCTCAGCAGAATCGCGCGCCCCCGGTGCGGGGCGAGCTTCTCGACGTGCGCGAAACAGTCGAAGACGGGACCGGGCATCATGACCATGCCCGGCCCGCCCCCATAGGGCTTGTCGTCGACTTTCCGGTATTTGTCGGTCGCGAAATCACGGATATTGGTGACCGTGACAGCGACAATTCCCTGCTCCTGCGCTCGCTTGAGTATCGAGGTATTCAAGGGAGACTCGAACATCTCCGGAAAAAGTGTGAGGATGTCAATCCGCATCACACGTAGTCAGTTAAGCGCCGGCGCCCTCCGGTTTGGCCTCGGTCGAAGTACCTTCGGCCGGGGCGCCCCCGGCTGCCTGGGCCTTCTTCTCGGCGGCGATTCTTTCCGTCGCCGTGAAGAGTTTGCCGCGGGCATGGGCGAGCTTCCTGGCTTGCGCCCGGCGTGCCGTCCTTTCTTCGGCATATTTGTGCCGGATACCTTGCCGCAGCAGGATTTCCGAGACCGTATCGCTGGGCACGGCCCCCTGGCCGAGCCAGAACTCGACGCGGTCGCGATTCAGAACGATCTGCTTGGTGGCATCCTTCTCCAGTGGATCATAGTGACCGAGTTTCTCGAGGACTTTGCCGTCGCGCGGCGTCCGCGCCTCGACCGCGTTGATCCGAAAGAATGGACGGTGGCGTCGTCCCATGCGCGCCAGTCTGAGTTTTACTGCCATGGTTTTGTTCCTTTCTCTAATCCCGATATCATGAATTTCCGTAAGCCGCATGGCGCGGATTACGAAACACGTTTGCGAATCAAAGCATAGCCGTTCATGAAGATGGCAAAGTTGGCCGGATCAACGTGCGCATCTACGGCGATCCTCTCGATTTGTTCATCCGAGAGTTGCTCCGCCGTTTGCTTTTCGCCCGGCGTCATAATGGCCACTGCCCTTCGAAGCTGCACGAGTTCCTCATATGTCGGAGCCACCAACATAGCCAGCTCGCTGGTCCCTCGCAAGTCCCGGAACTGGCCGCGGACCGTAGTACCATACTCATTATCACAGAATCGAGCAACCTCTTCGAGGTACTCCTCAATAGAAATTTTTTCTTTTTCGTCCAACTCGCAGTCCTTCCTGTTCAGGGAAAACACAGACGGGGTGTTATTTTGATGACACCATCCGCGGTGCGTGGCTCTTCTCGGACCTGAAGCCGCCGCTAGCGCCGCAGCCCGAACCGCCGCAGAAGGGGGTCGCAGCGTTCGCCTTGTCGCCGTCCGCTGCGGCAGGGATGGAGAAAGCACGTCCCGGCACCCCGGCGTCCGTCCGGGCGGCCCGTGCGCAGCGCAGCAGCTCTCGACGGTCCCCGCCCGTGTGTACCGTGGTCGGTCTGCCCCAGTCGTCGGGGTCGGATTCGTGCTCCATCATCGTTTCTTCTTGATCTTGCCGTGACGTTTGATGACGCGTTTGCGCTTGGAGCGCTGCTTGATCTTGCGGCCGTGGGTCATGGCGGCGCTCATCGCCTCCATGCTGAAGCCGCCGGAGAACAGGGACTTGAGGCCGCCGAAACTGCCGCCGCTGATCGCTTTCATCATATCGCGGCTGCGCTTGAACGTCTTGACCAGGCTCGAGACATCGTTCACCTCCAGGCCGCAGCCGGCCGCGATGCGCCGGCGCCGCGAGCCGTCGATGAGCTCGGGGTCCCGCCGCTCCTGCACGGTCATGGAGTAGACGATGGCCTCCATCTGCTTGAGCTCCTGGCCGTCGAGGTCCACGTCGGAGATCTGGCCGCCGAGGCCGGGCAGCAGCTTGAGCATGTCCTTGATGCCGCCCATCTTCTTGACCGCCTGCATCTGCTTGAGGAAGTCGTCGAAGCCGAAGCTGCCCTTGGCCATCTTCTTCTGCATCTTCTCGACTTCCTCGCGGTCGAACTGCTCCTGGGCCTTCTCGACGAGTGTCACGACGTCGCCCATGCCGAGGATGCGCGAGGCCATCCGGTCGGGGTGGAATTCTTCGAGCTTGTCGAGCTTCTCGCCGACGCCGATGAACTTGATGGGCTTGCCCGTGACGGCCTTGACGCTCAGGGCGGCGCCGCCGCGGGCGTCACCGTCGAGCTTGGTCAGGATGACGCCGTCGAGCTCGAGCCGCTCGTTGAACTCCTTGGCGGAGTTGACCGCGTCCTGGCCGGTCATGGCGTCACAGACCAGGTAGATCTGCTGCGGCATGACCGCTTTGGCAACGTCCGCTACCTGGGCCATCATCTCCTCGTCGACGTGCAGCCGGCCGGCGGTATCGATCAGGACCACGTCCTGGCCGTGCTCCTTCGCGTATTTGACGCCGTCGTTCGCGACCTTCACGGTGTCCTTGGTGGTCTCGTCGCTGTAGACCGGGATGCTCGTCTGCTCGCCGAGGATCTTGAGTTGCTCGATGGCGGCGGGCCGCTGCAGGTCGTCGGCCACCATCAGGGGGTGCCGTCCTTTGGACAGGAGATACTTGCCGAGCTTGGCGGCGGTGGTCGTCTTGCCGCACCCTTGCAGGCCTGCCAGCAGGATGACGGTCGGACCGGGCGAGACGAAGTAAATCCGCGCATCCACCGGCCCCATGAGTCTGACCAGCTCGTCGTGGACGATCTTGATCATGACCTGGCCCGGATGGAGGCTCTTGACCACCTCGGCCCCGATAGCCTTGTCCCGCACGTCCTTGGTGAACTGCTTGACGACGCTATAGTTGACATCGGCCTCCAGCAGCGCTTGACGCACGTCGTGCATCGCGTCGCCGACGTTGGCCTCGGTGATCCGCCCCCGGCCGGATAGCGACCGGAAGACCGAATTGAATTTCTCCGTCAAAGATTCAAACACAGGAATCCTCTGCGTCTGTTGTGTAAATTGGGTTTTCCGCACTGATACTACGGCGGTACACCCACGGGCGGTTCATTATAACCGCCCGACCTGATTTTGCAAGGCCCAACCGCCCAAAAACCAACGGCGCAAAACTTATTCTGACACTTGGCTTGGCCTCCGTTGGACACGCGGGCGTGTGGTCTGGGAATGGTTATCACCCGAGGATGCGCTGCAACTCAGCGATCAGCGACGGCAGGTCGTCCTGCACGATCGCCCAAAGGATGTCCAGATCGACTTCGTCGTATCCATGGATCAGACGGTTGCGCAGACCGATCACACCAACCCATGGTATCGTATGCCACTTCTGGCGGCCCTCTGCCGAGATGCGAGCCGCCGCCTCTCCGACGATTTCGACTAAGTGGGTCAATGCCAAGCAGAACTGGCGGTCCGTGTCGAGATCCTGCCTCTGTCTGCCTTGGGCCATGGCGGCGGCCTCGACGGCGTGGTCCAGCATGTGATGCAGGCGCGTCACGTCATCATGCCGCGTCATACTGCACCTCCGCCTCTGCGAGCACCTCGTCACGAAAGTAGCGGCTGAGAAAGCCGGGCGTATTCAGGTCTACCTTTCGGCCGAGAATCTCGGACAATTCTTCTTCCAGGGTGAAAAAACGCAGGCCGACCCGCGTCCCGGGTTCGAACTCGACCAACACATCGACATCGCTTTGAGGCCCGAAGTCCTCGCGCAGCACCGAGCCAAACAAGGCCAGACGCCGGATGCGATTGCGCCGACAGAAGTCAGCGATTGTATCTTTCGGAATATCAATATGCGCCTTACCCATGGTGAGCTTGCCCTTTCGCCATCCGCCCGCACGGTACTGCCGGATTCGGCGCACGGCTGCCCGTCGCAAAGACACCGTCATTATACGGAGCATAAGGCCAAAAAGAAAAGGTCAAAACCAGAAACGCAAGGCCGAGCCACGAGTGCCGGCGGGACGGGCGGCCGAGATGCAGATGACCAGTACGTTCCTGGAGGCCGGCCGGGACTCTGTGGGCGAGACGGCCAACGGCACGGACGATATCTCGTGGATTCGCGAAGGCCAGGGCTATCCGCGCTTGTGGTGAGAAGCCGCACAAGAACGAAAATGGAGCCGCCGATAAACGTTGAGGCGTGCGGATAAGAGGACGCAACCGTCATCCGATTGCGAGAAGAGACTGGACGTGGGCCAAGAGCTGTTTGGCCAGTTGGGCCACTCGTGCCAGCTCGCAAAAAACCCGGGGCTCCCGTCCCGGCGATCGGGAGCCCTGGGTTACTCTGGTGTGTGGCCAAGTCTATATCCCACGCAATAGACTGGTCCTGGGACGCACGGAATATCTCATCATCAGGCCCTGACGGCCTCGCGGGCGCGGAATTCCTCGACGGGATGAGGCCCTTCGGTTTCCAGCCGATAGTCCCGGCCGTGGCGGTCGATGTGCTGCTCGATCACCCGCTGGCTGGGAGCCGAGCCGTCCACGTTGACCGAGCGCTGCCAGGTGAAGTAGCGGGCCGAGTCCGGCAACGAGCTGACCGGCCGGTACGCGGTGCCGTCCGCCGTCAGATCGATCTGGGCGGCGATAATGTCCCGGACGTACTCCTTGTTCGACTGGAACCGAATCAGCGTGGGGAACTCCGACGGCAGCAGACTCTCCGCATCCTTGTCCTCATACTGTTGAAGCAGCTCCGCGGCCATGTGCAGATGCTCCATCTCGCAATCGAGCTGGTCCTGCCAGATCTGCTTGATGCGATC
>Ga0315289_10014673_pt1 | contig 10918 bp, 6 predicted proteins | sample YL17G11_40_MG_FD_203452 | JGI IMG/M metagenome (GOLD analysis project Ga0315289, IMG submission 203452) | Sediment microbial communities from Yellowstone Lake, YNP, Wyoming, USA - YL17G11_40 | ecosystem: Environmental > Aquatic > Freshwater > Lake > Sediment | place: USA: Wyoming | collected...
TCCCCAACACCCTCTATTACCACCTCGCCTTGGCCCTGACGATGCTTGTCGGCGGAATTTACATGGCCTGGCTCGAGCCGACGAAGACGGCGGGCAGAGCCTTCCCCTATGTCCGAACGGCGGTCGGAATCATCTTTCTCGCGATCGCCCTTGTCGTGACCGCAATGGGGATCCAGGCCTACCTTGACGAGGCCTTGACCGAGAAACTCCAGGGGCTCACCTCCGGCGCGGGCGGGATCACGCTCAATCAAATCGCCTGGTCTCCCTACAGTGAAGAGAAGGTCGCCGCCGCCCTCCGCGACGGCAAGCCCGTGTTCATCGACAGCTTCGCCGATTGGTGCATTCCCTGCAAGGAGCTCGACAAGTTCACGTTCTCCCAGCCCGAGGTCATCGCCGCTTCGCGCGAGTTCGTCTGCCTTAAAGCGGATTTGACCGACAACAAGGACGAGGTCGTGAAGGCCTTCTACCGGAAATACGGAGTGAAGGGCGTGCCGACGCTCATCTTCCTGAAGCCCGACGGCGCCGAGATCGGGGACTTGCGGACCATCGGCTTCGAAAAGAAGGACGTCTTTCTGCCCAAAATGCTCCGGGCCCTCGAGCTCAGCCGCTTGCCAAAATAACGTCTCGCCGCCCTGAAAGCTAAAAGATTCCCTTCACCTTGACCAACGGGAACCCCCTGTCGGAGGCGGCCCTCCTTGCCTGGACGGGGGCGTTATGACAGCCGGGGAGAGGCCGCTTCTCTCTTCAATTCGGCGGCGACCTCTTTGGCGACTTCCATGAAATGCTGGACGACTTCGGGATCGAACTGCGTCCCGGAACATCGGATGATTTCTTTGACGGCGTAATGATTCGATTCCTCGCCGCGATAAGGCCGCCGCGAGGTGATCGCGTCGTAGGTGTCGGCCACGGCCATGATCCGGGCCCCGAGGGGGATGGCCAGGCCCTTGAGCTTATCGGGGTACCCGGTGCCGTCGTACCGTTCGTGGTGGTTGCGGACGACCTTCGTGATTTGGGCGAGCTCGATGATGGGCTTGAGGATGCTCTCTCCGTGGACGGGGTGCTCCCGGATCGAGGCCATCTCGTCCGGGGTGAGGGTTCCGGGCTTGTTGAGAATGTGCTCCGGGACGCCGATCTTGCCGATGTCGTGGAACAGCCCGGCGAGCTCTAGGTCGGCCAGGTCCCGCTCGCCGAAACCCATCTGCCGGGCGATTTTAAGGGAAATCTCGGTGACCCGGGCCGAGTGGTGCCGGGTGTAGATGTCTTTGGCTTCAAGGGCCGAGACGAGCGATTTGACCATGGAGATGAAGAGGACCCGTTGGCGCTCGACAAGGTCCGAGGTCCGCATCTTGAGATTGCGGTTGGCCATGGCGAGCTCGGACTCGACCTGGCGCATCCGAAGGAGCGACCGGATCCGGGCTTTGAGCTCGATCGCATTGAACGGCTTGGCGAGGTAATCGTCCGCCCCCGAGTCGATGCCTTCGGCCAGCATCTCGGCGCCGGTGCGGGCCGTGACCAGGATGACGGGCGTGTGCTTGAGCGTTTCGTCCGCCTTGATCGTCCGGCAGAGGGCGTGGCCGTCCATCTCGGGCATCATGATGTCGCTCAGGACGAGATCGGGGCCGTGCTCCCGCATGAGCTGGAGGCCCTCCATCGCCGACGAAGCGAAGTCGAGGTCGAACGTGTCCTGGAGCAGGAGCTTCATGAGTTTGAGGATCTCGGTGTTGTCGTCGATGACCAGCAGGGAATAGTCGTGCTTCCGCTCGCCCCGGCTCCGCCCGGTCGTGAATTCGATCTTATCCAGGTCGGACAGATGAAGGTCCCGGGTATTGGAGACGATGTCCTGGACGGTGACGCCTTCCTGGTCGGTTTCGCGGCGCTTGAGCGGGACCGGGAAGTCGGCCTGGCGGCGGTCCAGAATGTCCTCCGGGAAATGGGCGTCGCCCTTGCGAATTTCGACGTTGAACCGCGATCCGCGGCCGATCTCGCTCTCCACCCGGATCGTGCCGCCGTGGAGGAGGACGATCTCCTTGGCCAGGGCCAGGCCGATCCCCGAGCCTTCGAAGGTCCGGGACGAGGACCCGTCGACCTGGCGGAACCGGTCGAAGACGGCCTCGAGCATGTTCGCCGGGATGCCGATCCCCGTGTCCTCGACGGTCAGGACGATGATCTTCTCCCGCTCCTCGATATAGACCGTGACCCGGCCCCGCTCCGGGGTGAATTTCAAGGCGTTGGAAAGAAGGTTCATGACCACTTTATCGAACTGGTCGGGGTCGATCGTGACCTCGAGGTCGGCGGGGGGGTGCTGGAAGAACAGCTTGATCTGCTTGCGGTCGGCCATGGCCTTGACGGTCGAAAGGAGCTGGCCGACGTAATCGTTGAGGTTCACCGCCCTGACCTTGAGGCGCATCTTGCCCTCCTCGAGCTTGGTCAGGTCGAGAAGGTTGTTGATGAGCTTCAGGAGCCGGAAGCCGTTGCGGCGCATGGACTCGATCGCTTCGCGCTGGGACGCGGTCAAGGGCCCGATCCGGCCGTCGAGCAGGCTCGCCAGCGGAGCGAGGATGAGGGTCAGGGGCGTGCGCAGCTCGTGGCTGACGTTGGCGAAAAACTGGGTCTTGATCTTATCGATCGACTTGAGCTTTTCGTTCGATTCCTGGAGCTGGCCGGTGAGGCGTTCGAGGGCGACGCGGCCGTCGAGCTCCCGCCGCCGGCTCTGGTCCATGATGTAGGAGGAAAATGCGCCGATGACGACGAAGGCCGTCAGGAAGAAAAAATTGTTGATGAAATACTTCAGTTCCAGGTGCTCGCGCTGGATGTTGACGAGGCTCGGGACGACGTAGCTCATCCAGGAGAAAATCCAGTGGGGGAGCGTGTCCCGGAACCGGAAGGGGAGGAGAAGGGGCATGCCCAGGATGACCAGGGTCAAGCCCTGGTAGTAGCTCGCCTTGAAGCCGCCCATGATCTGGACCATGACGGCGATGCCGAGGGTGGCGGTGAGGGACTGGGCCGTGCCGAGGAGAATGAGGCCGCGGGAAGACCGGATTTTCGGGACGAGGAGGAAATAGGCGGCGCTGATCGCCACGACGACGAGGCGGATGACGACGAAGGCTCCGAAATGCTCGGGCGTGTAGATCCGGTCGAGGATGAGAAAGAGGGGATAGAGCCCGATGACGATCCGGATCGAGAGGCGGACGCAGCCCCGCAGGTCGGATTCCTTGAAGTACCGTTCCCAGTCCGAGCGCATCTCAGCCATGGGACTCCCGCAAACGGGCCACGGCGATATAGCCCTGGGGGGGCGTGCCGAACGTGGGAATGATGCCGAGGCAGTCCCAGCCCGCTTCGTCGAGGATGTCCTTGAGCTTTTCGGGATCGAAAAAGTCGAACGTGCCCGCCTCGGCGAGTTCGACGAGGGCCTGGGCGTCGTTGAGGAAGGAGCGCATGGACTTGAGAAGGAGCCGTTTCGGCCAGGCCGGAGGCAGGGCTTCGTCGGGCGTCCGCTCGAGCTTCTCGATGAGGCGGGTGAAAATCCCGGAGGCGTCGGCGTCCGGGACCATGCTGGAGAGGACGAGCCGGCCGCCCGGGCGGAGGATCCGGCGGAGCTCGAAGAGGGTTTCGAGGGGATCGAAGATATAGGACAGAACGAGGCTCATGAGGATCTTGTCGAAGGACCCGTCCCGGAGGGGAATGCGGAGGTTGGCCGTCAGGCCTCCCGGGAACTTGAGCGTCTCGTAGGCCGGCGCCTCCGCCCGGAGGCCGAGGACATGACGGGCCGCGGTGTTGATGTCCCTGATGATCCGGACCTCGGCGGCGCCGAAATGGGCTTTGAGCCAGGTCTCCCGTTCGGCGGTGAGAGGCTCGCCCCGGAGGATCCGATGGAGCCGGGGCGAAGCGGCGGCCTGGATCCGTTCGGCGCTCTCGAGGGCCAGGCCTTCGACCCGGTCGGCCAGCTCGCGGAAAGAGGCCGTCTCGCCGGCGAGAAAGCGCCGCAGGGGGGCATAACGGTTCATTTCGACGTCGCAGACGACGGCGTTGACCAAGCCCGGGGCGCCGCGGGCGGCCAGGAGCGGGGCGATCTTGTCGAGGGCCTTGCGGAGGGCTTCGGGGACGAGGTCGGCGACCGTGATCCGCCCGGGCAGGGGGAGGTCGGTCCGGAGGAAGTGTTCGACGAAGTTCCCGGTGCCGCCGCCCAGGTCGAGAATCGCCTCTCCGGGCTTCGGAGCCAAGGCTTCGAGCTGGTCGCGCATGAGCTGTTGGTAATCGTCGGTCAGAGTGAAGACATCGAAACCGAGGCACTGCTCTTCGCCGGTGAGATAGCGCTTCCAGTAGTCTTTCCGGTCCGGGAGGTTCCGGGCCGGGATGCGGTCCTTCTCGGACCGCCGAGTGTGGTCGAGGAGGTCTCTGGGAGGAACGACCGGACGGATCGTCTCCTTATGGAAAAACCGATACACCAGCGAGGCGATCGTGGCGAACATCCGGAGGGCGTCGTCCGACGTGCGGGCGTTGTGGCCGAGGGGAATGGTCATGACCTCGCGGGGCGATCCGGCGTCCACCCCCATGATGTCGCGGACGAATTCGGGATTGACCCAGTGGTCATGTTCGCCCAGGATCCAGGTGACGGGAAGGGCGATCCGCCTCATGTCCTCGCGGGCATAGTCGAGCGAGGTCAGTCGGTTCCGGATCCCGTCTTCGGCGAAGCGGTCGATATTGACGAGATTGCCCAGGATCGGGACGACGCCGACGTTGATTCCGAGCTGGTGCTGCTCGAGAAGGTCGAGGCCGCAATTGATCCGGGTCATGAGCTGGCGGATTTCCGGCGTCCCCATGCAGGCGATCCAGTAGGCCACCCGGCTCTGGGTGTCCGGATCGCGGAGGGCGAGGCGGGCTTCGAGGGCGGCCAGGGAGAAGGTGACGAGAATGACTCGATCGGCGGCGAACCGGGAATTGCCGCGGATCCAGGTCAAGGCGGCGACGATATCGTCGGCCCCTTGGCTGTAGGTTGCATTCAGCATTTCGTAGGGCGGTTCGGAGGCTTCGGGGTCCCGGTGGCTTTCGCCCTTCCGCCGGACGCCGTCGAACCGGAGAACGGCCAGAGGCTGGTCGAAGAGAAAGAAATTAGCCGCCAGGGTCAAGGCCAGGCTGAAGAGCGTCTCCTTGGTTTTTCCGAAGGCGGGCGGGATGAGAACGACGGGAACGGGGCGGCTGTCGAGGGGGAGGGAGGTGTTGAGGAGGCCGACGATTTCCTCGCCCTTCGCGTTGGCGAACCGGACGACTTCAGGCGCCTGCCGGAACCGCAGCTCGAAATCGCTCTGGCGGCGGGCGCGGTGGAGCGCGCACCGCGAGGCCTCGGCCTCGTCGGGCAGGGCGTCCATCGGCGGGGCCTTGATCGCGGCGATGTTCATCCGGCCGAGGCCGAACTGGACGCCGAATTTCATCCCCCCCCCGCCGTTGCCGTCGTCCTTGGCGGCGTAGCGGATCTCGCCCCGCCCTTCCCGGACGACCCGGTCGCCGTCGAGGATCCGGATCGATTCGAGCGGCGTTCCCCTGAGGAAGGCGAAGGGCGCGCCCTTGAAGATGACGCTCGCGCCGTTTTCCGAGATGTCGGAGACGAACCCGTGAATCTTCGTGTCGTAGGGCGCGGGGAGCGAGATCTCAAGGACCAGGCCTTCCCGCCCGGTCTCGCGGGGGCCGGCGCGCTTCTCGGAGTAGAAGATGACCCGCGGGTGGAAACACTCCATGGTCAGTCCGTCCGTCGAAATGCGGCGGACGGTCGTCTCGAAATTGTAGGTGGCGTAACCGAGATGGAAGGAAAGAAAAACCGGATCCGAGGTCTTGAATTTGACGTCCAGTTCCCGGCCCTGGAACACGCAAAGAGCGCCGGCCTCGATTCTTTCCAAAGTGAGCGTCGCCCGAACGCTTCCTTGAGCGAGCAAGGCCGTGATTTCGAGGCGCGACCGAAGGGCTTCGTCGAGGAGCTCTCCGATCTTGGCCGGAGACTGGAAGGGCACCATCTCCTCGGTCCGGAGGAAGGGATAGCGCTCCTTGAGGGCGTCGAGATCGTCTACGGAAACGGCCACGGCGAGCCGGTTGAAGATGGCCCGGCGGGCCGTCTCGTCGATAAGACGGAAGGCGACTCCGATCCCCTCTTCGGCCGGGTCGGCCCGGACGACGATCCCCTCGATCCGTAAGCGTTCGAGCTCGGAGAGATGGATGACGAAGGGAAGGGATTGGCCGACGGCGAGTTCGGCGGCGTTCTTGAGAAACATCCCCGTCTCGCTCAGGTCGTCCAGGAGGGCGGCCGGCCGTCCCTCGATCTCGACCCGGATCCGGGGTTCGCCGGGAAGGCGGACGCGGAGAGAGGCTCGTTTTTCCCGGTCGCGGCGGGCCAGGCGCCGGCGGATTTCCTTCCATAAACCCGCGGGCGTAATTCCGTTGGTGACGACGAAATCGGCGGGGGAAAGGAGAGGGGAGGCGAGAAGCCCGGGTTCGTCCCGCGGATCGACGACGAGAACCTTGACGATTTTGTCCGCGTTCCGGAGGGTACCCTGAAGGGCTTGGAGCAGATCCTGCGGCCGCGACGAGAGGGCGGCCGGATGATGAAGGATCAGGGCGTCCACGGAGACGAGCTTATCGGCCCAGTAGAACGCCTCCGGGAGGCCCCGGGCGCCGAAGAATTCGACCGAACCCTCCATGATCGCCCGGAGGGCGTCGAGCCGGGCCGCCTTTGCGTCGACGGCCAGAATTTTCCACCGGGCCGCCTGAGCGGCCGGTTCGGGCGCCGTTTCGTTCACCGGAATGGAGGCCTCCTTCGCTAACATGTGGTCAGAGACAGACTAACTCCTCACGACCCGGTTTGTACCCAAAATATACTTATCCTCTTTCGATTATATACAATTTCTAGTGTCAAGTCACTTTTTTCCGCGGAAAAAAGCGCAGAGGAGGGCGATTTCACCAGGTTAGGGAGGGCGGACGGCGCGGATTCCATCCGTCTTTTTAGTCGGAGAAGCGCGCCGGAAATTGAAAAAAAGGCTCAACCGGCGAGCTCGGGCAGACAGAACGCGAGCTCCCGTTCCGCGCCGCAACCGAGGCAACGGATCCGGGCTTCGAGCCTCTCGCATTTGGCGCCCGTGGACGTCGCGAACGTTGTCCTCCACGCGCCCCCGCAGGTTTCGCAGGTCTCGCTGAGGACGAGTCGGACTTCGATCTCTAAACCGGGCCGGCGCGGGTGGGGGAGCCGGGTCGATTGGACATGGAAGGCCGGGCCGTGGGCCTCCCGGAACTCGACGAGAAAGGCCTCATAGAACGCGAGCGTATCCCGGGCTTTGCCGACGGCGAGGAGGCGGCCGGCGGGAGTCCGCAAATTCAGGGGAAGGCAGGCCGCGAAGGTCAGTTCCTTGCTGAGGGAATCGGCGACGGCCGTCCGCATCGTCCGCCCCCGGAGCGCGGCTTTGACGAAGAACTGGGCCACTCCGACGAGCCCGAATTTCGACAAAAAATCCGCGTCATGGACGATGTCGGCCAGGGCGTCGGGCGCGGCGGTTTCGTTGTACAGGGCCTCCAGGGCGGCGACGACGGCCTTGCGTTCGGCGGCTTTCGTCCCGCCTTTCCGGAGGATCTCATCGGCGAGGCGCGCGGCCTCGGCCTCTTCGGGGCGGTCGCCGTCGTGGTAACGTCCGCCGGCGAACTTGCCCGCGTCATGGAAAAGGGCAACGAGGGCGGCTAGGGACGCGTCCTGTTTCTCGGAACGGGCGAGGTGATGAGCCAGCGAGGCGACGCGGAGTGTGTGCTCCCAGAGGAAGCTTCCGTTCGATTCGGGCGCGTTTCCGGCAAACCGGCGTTCCGAGTCCTCGACATGCCTTTGGATCTTTTCGAGGAGCCCCGGAAATCGGGCCGCTACCGCCGCGGCGAATCCCTTCTCCGGCCGGATTTTTGATGCTAGCACGCCGATATTATACTGCATCGGCGCAAATCGCCCATCGCGCCGATCGTCGAATAGTCGCGGCGCAGCATAGTATCCATCGGATCCGCACTCGGGAACAGCCTCCACTCCAGATCGGGTTTGAAGGACCGCGCCTCGACGCTCCTTTTCGGCCCCTCGGGTCACTCTTGGGGGGGAACCCTTTAGGCGGTTTCCTCCCCAACGGGCACCGGGAAGACCCGGTCGCCCTGAGGCTCTCGGAAACGCTGACGGATTTCGGGGCCTCCCCTTTTTCGAGGGGAGGAAGGAGGGGTGAATATCAATAAGGCTAAAGTCTGGGGAGCGTTTCCGTCGTAGGAACATCACGCGTTGCCTTCGCGAACTCCATGATCAACGGATCTCGCCGATGTCATCGCCTAATGTTCCGCGGAAGGGAGGCAGTGAGCAAAGCGAACGTTGGAGGGGAACCCGTTCGAAGGGTTCGCCCTCTAAGAGTGTCCTGCGGGGCGGCAAACCCTCATCACGTTTCGGCTGTCCCCGGTTGCGGACTGGCAAGCGACTCAAAAAGGAGCGAAATCATAAACCGCTCGGCCGTCAGCTCCGTGCTATTTGGTGATTTTTGGTATGATGAATGCCATGGCGACGAAGCTGCGCTTGGACGGAAGGCCGATGACGCTCATCGTCCTGGCCGGAGGCCGGAGCCGGCGGATGGGCCGGGACAAGGCCGTTCTCCCCGTGGGGGGCGGCGTGATGATCGAACGCGTCCTCCGGCCTTTGGCCGGGCTTTTTGACGAGGTCGTTATCAGCGTCTCTTCGAGTCGCCGTGCCCGGACGATCGAAGACCGGCTGAGATCTTCAGGCTTTCTGAAAAAGGGCTCTCCTCCTCATCCGGACTCGAATCCCCGGAAAATCAAAGAAAATCGCGAAAGGATCAGGTGTGCCGTCGACGGCTCTTCGGGTCAAGGCCCGTTGCGGGGAATTCTTACCGGACTGCAGGCCTCGTCGAACGAGGCTTGCTTTATCGTCGCTTGCGATATGCCCGATATCGCCGTCCCGGCCGTCCGGGCCGTCGTCCGCCGGGCGCGGCGCTGCGACTGCGCGATCGCCGTCGGTTCGAACGGCTTGAGGGAACCTCTCTTCGGCGTTTATCGCCGGGGCTGCATCCCCGCGATCGAAACGTTGCTGGCCTCCGGCCGGCGGAGCGTCCTCGACCTTTATGAATACGTTCGGACGGTTTATGTCACGCTCGCCCCTGATGATATGCCCCTCAACCTCAATACCCCATCTGAATTCCGCGATTTTATCCGCCTCGAAAAAACGACCTGAAGGAAACCGGCGGCACCCCCCGGCTTACAAGCCCGAAGGCAGGCTGTAGAATAACAACCGGCCGAGGACTTCCGATCCGACGGCGGCCGCCAACGACGCCCAGGATGCCGTGACGTCGGCGCCCGGAATCACGATCGAAACGACCCAAAGAAGGATGGCCAGAGCCAAGAGGGCGATCCGTCCGGCGAACCAGGCCGGAAGATTCGGATCGGGACGGAACGGGGGAAAGGCCACTTTTTTCGCCAGAAGCCCGAAGCGGGGCGCGAATAGAAGGCAGGCAAGCACCCCTGCGCCCATCACGACCAAGGTCACCAGCGGCAGATTCGTCTCGACTCCCCGGGCGCTGAATCCGAGGACGAAGGGCGCGAGCAGAGCCCCGAGAACGAGAGCGGAGGAAAAAAACGCCGCCGGCGTCGCCGGCGTGTTCCACTCGGGGACGGTCGGCAACATGTATATTTTGGCCATGCTGAAGACGAACATCCCGCCCGCCGCCGTCGTTAAATACGACAGAATTGTCCGGAGGCCGGCCCCGGCTCCGCGTCCTTCCGCGAAGACGAGGGCGGCCGCGGCGGCGAGGAAGATCAGCAGGGCGATGACCTCCCGGCTCAGCCAGGACGTACCGGCATTGACGACGGAGCGAGGAGCCCGGGACGCTTTTCCGAGATGAAGAAGGGACGCCGCCGCAGCCAGGCCGACGAGAATGAACACGCCCAGGGCCGCACCCATCCGGAGAGAATGCAGGAGCGGGTCGGCCGCGCGTCCGGCCGGCGTAAACCCCGGAAGGAGAAGGAAGACCGCGAGCCCGGCCGCCGCCTGCCCGGTCAAGGTGAACACGACCAGCGGCCACTCCCGGATGTTCACCTCAGACCTCAATGAAAACGATCATTTCGTCAATTCAATACTGACTATTTCATTATCATAGCCAGGGAGGAGTGTACCTAATTTTGAAACGGCGGACTGAATTTCCGCCAATTGCGGGTGCGTATACCGGCTCTTTGTTTTCAAGTCGGTGATCTCGAGGTCCATGAGCTTGACGGCTTCGGAGAGGAGGAGCTCCTGGCCCTTCTGGATGTTCAGGGAGCGGGCATAGGCCCGGCCGTCGATCATCTTCTTGAACCAGTACGTTCGGTTGCGGAGGAAAACGCCCATTGATCGATTCCCGGGCTATTTTAGACCGGCGAATTTAACTTGTCGAGATCTGGTTTCGTGGGGCGGGAATCCTGCGACCTGGTCGAAGTAGTAGTAGCCGTTCTTCCGGAGGCGCGGTCCCTCATCTTGGCGGGGGCTCATGCTTTTCCGTTAACGCTGCTGCAGAGGTAAATTTTAATAGGGACTGCGTATATTGTTACGGGATGAAAATCCGTTTTTTCTTAATATGATTTGGTGATGATGTGGTATTTAGATCGGGATCTACAATTGAAAATTCACTAATCTTGGTGATAGAAGTGTATCTCTCATGGATTATTCCAGAAAAATCTTCTTTTTTATTTGAACGAGGAACAACAGTTTTCGCACCACCAGAGTTGCTTTTCTTGAATGGGCTGATCATTTTTTCCCTCGCTCCCATAGAATTATTAGCCTATTATATAGCATATGTCAAGAGGGGGGGGCTATTCGAGTTCCCAGCCTTGCTTTTTAACTAATAATGTTACTTTTGTGGAGCTATCAGGTTGTTTTGCA
>Ga0315289_10014676_pt1 | contig 10916 bp, 12 predicted proteins | sample YL17G11_40_MG_FD_203452 | JGI IMG/M metagenome (GOLD analysis project Ga0315289, IMG submission 203452) | Sediment microbial communities from Yellowstone Lake, YNP, Wyoming, USA - YL17G11_40 | ecosystem: Environmental > Aquatic > Freshwater > Lake > Sediment | place: USA: Wyoming | collected...
CGCTCGACAAGGCACGCTCGGGAAACGGACCGACTCTCATCGAATGCGTGACCTACAGAATGGGCGACCACACCACATCAGACGATGCTCAAAGGTATAGAACGAGTCGGGAGCTGGAAGAATGGACTAGGCGGGATCCGATCGAAAGACTACGCAAATACATGAAGAAGAGCGGCCTATGGAGCAATGATTACGAAAACAAGGTTCAAGCAGACGCCGCAGAGAAAGTCCGCATAGCGGTGGAAGAATTCGAGTCGGTGAAGCCTCCGGAGATCAAAGACCTATTCGCGTGGACATACGCGGAATTGACGCCTAACCTGAAGAAGCAGTACGAAGATCTCGCTCGTTCCATCGGAGGCGGGAACTGACTTGGTTCAGCTCAACTTAGTCGGAGCCGTCAGGTTAGCTCTGAAGCAAGAGATGGAGAGAGATCCGGACGTAGTTCTGCTCGGAGAAGACATAGGAACAGACGGTGGAGTCTTCCGAGCAACAGATGGTCTGATCAAGGAGTTTGGGGAGAATCGGGTTAACGATACACCGCTCTCCGAATCCGGAATAGTCGGTGTCGCCATAGGTCTGGCGCTTTATGGTCTCAAACCGGTCGCAGAGATACAGTTCGAAGGGTTCCTCTATCCTGCCCTGGACCAAATAATCTCTCATGCAGGTCGGATCCGGAACCGATCTAGGGGGAGATTTCACGTGCCGCTCGTGATCAGGTTTCCATACGGCGGCGGGATCCGTGCACCAGAACACCACTCTGACAGTCCCGAGGCTCTGCTCGTCCATACTCCAGGAGTTAAGGTGGTGATGCCCTCTACTCCATATGATGCTAAGGGGTTACTGACGTCGGCGATCAGGGATCCTGACCCGGTCCTGTTTATGGAGCCCAAGAGGGTCTACCGTGCAATCGTCGAGGATGTCCCTGAAGACGACTATACTGTTCCATTGGGCGAAGCCAAGATCGTAAGAGAAGGCACGGATGTCACACTGGTCTCTTGGGGGGCAATGATGCGGCTTTCCAGAGAAGCCGCTGAGAAAGTGAAGGACACGATAAGTGTCGAAGTGATCGACCTTCGTACCCTTTCGCCGATGGATACTGCAACGATAACTAGGTCCGTCGAGAAGACTGGAAGAGCATTGGCTGTACACGAAGCGCCTAGGACGGCTGGCCTTGGAGCCGAAATCGCCGCGGTCATCAATGAGACGGCTTTCCTCAGTCTTGAAGCACCAATCGAGCGGGTCACGGGTTTCGACGTGCCCTTCCCGCAGCACAAACTAGAGAACTATTATCTTCCAGACACAGAGAGAATCGTCAAAGCAATTCAGAAAGTAGCCAGCTTCTAGATGATCTCCCATGCCTACAGACTTCAAGTTCCCCGACATCGGCGAAGGCATCACTGAAGGAGAGATCGTAAAGTGGGAAGTCAAAGAAGGCGACCGAGTAGAAGAACACCAAGTTATGGCTAAGATCGAAACCGACAAAGCAATAGCGGATATCCCATCTCCCAGATCCGGAGTCATACTGCGAATTTATCACAAGGAAGGCGACACCGTCAAGGTCGGAGAAACTCTCGTAACGATCGGAGAACCAGGCGAAATGGCTGAGAAGCCACCACCGCTTCCCAGCCGCCCCTCGGCCTCAGTCGTTGGAGTACTGGAAGAAGCGCAAGCCCCGCCTCCGAAGCCTACAAGAATCGTTGCCACCCCTGCTACTCGAAGACTGGCCAGAGAGCTCGGCGTCGACTTGGCGGAGGTTACAGGCACAGGCCTCCAAGGCAGGATTACTGAGGATGACGTACGAACAATCGCACAGTTGAAGAAGCAGGGATTTGAGGTAGTCACGAAGCCTGCCGAGAAGCAGGACGCATACGGATGCTACGAAACCGTTCCAATGAAGGGCATACGAAAAAGCGCAGCCAAGAGATTGACAGAATCAGCTAGGACCGCGGTTCATGTTACCCACATGGACGAAGCCGACGTAACTGAACTCGTCGCGTTCAGGGAGAAGCAGAACAAGATCGCGGAAAAGAGGGGCATCCACCTCACGTACATGCCGTTTGTAGTGAAGGCCGTAGTGGCGGCATTGAAGCAGTACCCGTATCTGAATTCCTCAGTGGACGGCGAGCATGAGGAGATCATTCTCAAGAAGTACTACAACATTGGAGTAGCGGTTGACACGCCGGACGGTCTAATTGTTCCAGTCGTCAAGAGTGCGGATGAGAAAGATATTTTCACGATCGCCCAAGAAATTCAGAATCTAACTGAAAAGGCGCAGTCACGAGAGGTCAGTCTATCAGGCCTCAAAGGAGGAACCTTCACCATCACCAACATCGGCTTCATCGGAGGAACACATGCGACACCGATAATCAACTATCCGGAAACAGCGATTCTCGCGACGGGACGCATACGCGAGACACCGGTCGTCCGAGACGGACAGGTCGTGATTCGAAGCATTATGCCGCTGTCGTTATCCTTCGATCACAGAGTCATAGACGGAGCCCTCGCAGCGCGTTTCGTGAATATGATCATGAAGTTCCTGCAAGATCCTACCCTCATCCTATAGCATGTCCGCCATCTTTAGTGCGTACACGGACTGGGAAAAGATCCAGGTCCGATTGTGCCTCCACAACGACATGTGACCCATGTCCAGCTGGAAGCGAACACGACACCCCGGAAAGAGGAAAAACGGCAGAAATAGGGGAAGTTCCCGGCGGAACCAACAAGCATCCAGATATTTTCAGCTGTCTACCATTTGTGACTCAAAGAGAGTCCGGCAACTATAGCAACTGCGATGACCGCCACTCCGACATCAATCAGCAGGCGCTGAACTCCGCCGGCTTGGGAAACAACTGGATAGCCAAGTCTAGGAGCAAGAATTCGTTCCGCGACTCCCATACGGTTTCACCTCCACTTAATTGTCCGGTAGAATGTAAGCCGGGGGGTCAGCTTACGTCTTTGAGTTTACAATTGTAACACAGGCAAAGCTTGGAGTTTACCTGTACAACCTAGATTATGACAGACGTTATCTCATGTATCTGGAGAAGCATGCCTTCTTTGTCTCTGTGTGGAACTTTAGGTTCCATGTGCGTCGGTGCTAGTCGTAAGACGTAGCTTTCGTCACGCATGATGCAATAGGCGTAGAACGATGTAAAGTCAGATTGGCCGTTCCTCATACGGAACGAGATGACTGAGTATCTTGTGTGCAGGCAAAGGTGTTTCGGAGTAAGGTGGTCGAGAGAGCTTTAGATTCCTAGGAGATAGTCCAGCGAGAACCTGCCGCCTCCAAGCGCTGCCAACGCGAGAGACGCAAGCAGCAAAATGATATCTAGCTCGTATCCGCCGACGAACTTCTTTTTCATTTTCGCAACTGCAAGCCAAGTTGTAGAGAGCATCCACAGGGCGGAGAGCGCGGCGATGATTTGTGTGAGTATCCCCAAGAGAAGAGCTATGCCTCCGAAGAATTCGACCACACCTGCGAAGGCTGCAAAACCGGAAGGTAGCCCCATGCTCTTCAGCCATTCTCCGGCGCCTTTTCTTTGAGTCGTCAGCTTTGGATAGCCGTGAATCACGAACAAGATTCCGACTGCTAACCGCAAAAGCAGTGACGCCGTACTCAAATGAAGGCCGAAAATTAATCCAAGGTCCATTCAAATCACCTCCAAGTCAAGGTTGTTCCAAAATCTGTTTCAGGACCACTGCTTGGTTGTGAAGCTGGTCCTTCGCAGAATACACAAGGGTGAGCGTACCTCGTTTCGAGGTTCCCCTGAGTTCCTCTATCAGGTCTGTCTTGCCCTTAAGCTCTTTTCCGTATCTGTCCTTGAATTGCCGCCATTTCTTGGGGTCGTGACCGAACCATTTTCTAAGCTTGTCGGAAGGCGCGATTTCTTTCATCCACTTGTCTATTCTTGCCTCGTCTTTGGAGACTCCCCTAGGCCATAGTCTATCAACTAGGATCCGTACCCCGTCTTCATCTCGGGGCGCCTCGTATACCCGCTTTATCTTGATCATTTTGAGACCTCAAAGCACTTGTCAGCAAGAAAAATGGGAAGGGAGCGGCAGATTGCGAAGAGTCATTGCGCCCTAGGTTTTGGGCATCACAGTCGTCTTCCTAGTCATCAGCGCCGCTCCAATTCCAACGAGCCCCACAAGCACCGTCAGCGCACCGACTACCTCCATCGCCAGGGCATGCGGTTGAAGCTCCGAGTACAGCAGTCCGGGTATTTCGAGTATGAAGACTATCCCTAGAATAATGCTCAGGATGGAAACACCGGTCTCAGCCTTGCCGATATTCCTGTGGAGCGCCACCCCTATGATTCCAACAATGATGGCAAGGAAACTGCCCAGGTAGTGTGTAGTCGCGTGTTCGCTGCCAGCCACGTATAGAGTCCCAATAGGCGAGAAGCTGTAGATGATCAGGCCGACGATGAAGACCAGTACGCCGATGGCCAATGCGTTCTTCGACGCCATTTTCGATCACTGTCCCTAATGGAGAAGAAGGGTCATATTTACAACAATTCCAAAACGCGCAAACGATTCAGCTTGTATGTCTGTTGACGTTCAGAAAGCTTTCTCGAACGCGATTTGGGATCGCAACAATAATACCCAAGCAACGCCTAACACTGTTAGATTCCCTCGTGCCGTCTTTGAATGTGCACGCACGATCTCTTCCAATCTTTTGGGGAGAAAGAATGTCGTAAATCGGGATAATGAGCAGAGGATCAAATAGTTGGAGAACGTTTTCTTCCTAAGAGGTCTCATCATCGGCCTCTCGATAGCGGCACCTGTTGGGCCAATTGGAGTGCTTTGCATTCGTCGCACACTGAGCGAAGGTCGAAGGGTGGGGCTACTCACAGGTTTGGGTGCGGCTTCAGCAGACGCAATGTATGGGTACGTTGCGGGTTTTGGGCTAGTGTTCATTTCGAGTGTTCTAGTTGGTCAACAGGTTTGGCTTAGGATCATTGGGGGTTTGTTTCTCTGTTTTCTTGGCGTCAAGACGCTTCTTTCTCGGCCTGCTGAACATGCCGCATCGATCAGACGATATGGTCACGCGGAAGCGTATGTCTCAACGTTCTTTCTGACCCTCACGAACCCTATGACGATTCTCTCTTTTGCAGGAGTGTTTGCTGGCTTGGGGTTGAGTAGGGGAAGCTACGTTTCCGCAGGACTGCTAGTGGTGGGCGTTTTCTCGGGATCGGCTATCTGGTGGCTATTTCTGAGCAGTATGGTCAGCGCCTTTCGGAGCGGATTCGACGCCCGCCGCTTGCAGTGGGTGAACAGATTTTCAGGCATAATCATCTTGACGTTTGGCGTATTTGCTCTCGTGAGCCTGACGCAATTCCTGCCTTAGCAGGGAAGCGGAAGAGTCTTCGTTCTTGGAGATTTTGATTGGATTATTCGGTAATGCGAGCACCAATAGAGGTCAAGGTTTTCCTGTTGGATGGGTCGATGAGACTTCTCGTATTCATGTGTGAGCCAGGACCCACAATTGCTCAGACGCCAACTATGCCGCCGGTGAATGATATGGCATGGGAAATAACCTGTCAGTCTCCTTGTGCTTTCTGAATAAGGAGCGAGAACCAATCTGAACTAGTGTCCATGGCACAGCAACATGTGAAGAGCATCCACAACATGGAGCTATCAAGAGAGGAAATACTGAAGACTGCCAAGAGCGTCTAAGAATTCGAGAGGACAGAGAGAAAGGCGTCTCTCTTTTTCCACCATTTTTTGTACGAATCGAACATATTCTGATGTATAGGTTGTTTAGACTACAGGACTCTACAGTCAATCGAGAGCTGTGCACTGCTGAGGGGTCGAGACCTAGGCCCTTTGGCAGCATCTTCAATGCCATTGCAGATTCGCCTTCGCACCCGATGCTTGGAGAGAGCCATACGGTCATCATGACCCAAGAGCGAAGCATGAACCATGGTCTCTATTGGATTCGCCTCAAACCTTTCGGATATCGTAATGCCAAGTCAGCGTAGACATCCTTGTACTTGCTCCAGACTTGTTTGTCGGCCGCCGATACGTCCCGGACTACTTTAGCTGGAACACCCACCGCGACCTTTCCGTCGGGGATCGAAGTTCCACTTGCCACGACCGCGCCTTCACCTACAATACTCCAGACTCCCACCGTTGCGTAATCGCTCACGATCGCCCCAACGCCTATCACAGCATAGTCCTTGACAGTGCAATTGTGAAGTATGGCGCCGTGCCCGATTTGGACATGACTTCCGACCTCGCATTTCTCGCTCATGCGTGCATGCAGAACGCAGTTCTCCTGCACACTTGTCTTGTCGCCGATTATGATGGATCCATAATCTCCTCTAATTCTGGCACCCGCGCCTATGTAACATTGAGCGCCAATTCTGACATCGCCCACAACCTTCGCATCCTCATCAACATACGCCGTCGGGGCGACTGATGGGATTCGTCCTTCAAATTCATGTATTGTCAAATGATTCACCGCTTAGTTTCCACAAACGGAATGCCCGGAAAGTCCCTACTAGACTCTCATACATATCCCGGCACCCTCAACACAGGCAAAACAGGAATTTGAGGCCTCCCATTCCTGATCTGCCTCGGTGACGGTTCTGTACAGTTCGGATTTGCAGGTGGCGCCTTTTATGATTTGACCACCTATTTCGCTTGCACCTCGTAGGAGCTTGCGATACAAGTTCCGCTTCATGAGAATGGGCCTGGATATGTCATTCTGTCCACATTGCGAGAAACCCCTGGATCTAGACGCACGAGGTGGAGCTCTGGTTATGGATTTGACGGCGCGGACTATCCGGACATCTTCTTCACAACGAATAGTACGACGGCAACAACTACGCTCCATGCGACGATATCAAGGAGTAGGGCTGTCACGTCCACGCGCCACGGGAAGTACTCTGGCGCTAAGACGAGTCGGAATAGCCAGGCAAGTGGATATCCGTACCACATTGCGCCTACTAGCATGGGAGGAGTGCTCGATACGAGTCCTGTCAAGATGGTTATCAATACCCCTCCGACCACCGAGAAGATCACAATGCTCTTCGCGTTCATGATGTTTCACCCGTCATCTTGAGACATGAGCCCGCGTTAAAAGACTTGAATTTGGAACACATCGTTCGCAAAGTAGAACAGACTATCTAGATACGATCCCGGAAATTTAGATGGGTTGTTAGGAGCGCTTTCCCCAACCCGTCGTGCGTCGTCCTTACGTTCGTTTTTGTGTATGTGCACCAAGCGATCCACACAATCATTGTCCAAAGCTCTGCAGGATGGTAACTGGATGCTTGTGAGAAATAGGATAGGTCTTTATGTCATTTCTCACAGAGTGCAGCTGCCCCGTGGCTAGAAGTAATTTCGTTTGGATGCGCGCAGATCGCCAAAAAGATTCCTAGAGCATAGATCGCTCCCGCAAGAGTTCCGTGTCGCGCATGTCAGTACGCTGACTCCGAGAGCTTGCGGCATTGCGACCTTTACTCGCGATCTGGCTTTCGCGCTCGCACACGGCAGACCGGCCGCACGGAATATGTTTGTGGCGGTTGAAGAGGATGGAGTCTCGCGTGAATACGACTCTAAGCCTGCTTGCATAATCTGGCAGAATAATGAGCTCTCATACGTAGAGGCAGCACGCCTCCTGAATCGATCTGATGTGGATGTGGTGCACATAGAGCATGAGTTTGGTATCTACGGAGGAGACTGGGGTGAGTACATTCTTCGCTTCGCTGCCGAGCTGCAGAAACCATTGGTTGTTACCTTTCATACGATCATGCGAAACCCGCCTGAGAAAGCTGTCGAGGTCCTTCAGCAGCTAGCGGGTTTAGCGAATGCGGTTGTTGTGATTGTGCCCCCGGCTGGGGACATGTTGTTTGAGATCTACGGTGTGCGGAAGGATAAGATACGGGTCATACCGCACGGAAGCCCAGAACCTCGCACAGGACAGAACAAGGCTGCGAAGGCGGTTCTCGGTCTTGAGGGAAGAATCATTGTCACCACGCTCGGGCTGATCAATCCGGGGAAAGGAATTGAGTATGGAATTCAAGCGGTTCACCGTATCGCAACCAAGTACCCCAATATCGTTTACCTTGTAGTTGGTCAGACTCACCCCGTCGTGCTGAAACACCAAGGCGAGCAGTACAGAGAAAAACTCCAAGACCTCGCGCGCAGCCTATGCCTCGAAGCCAACGTCAAATTCATCGATCGATACCTCAGCGAAGCCGAGAAAGAGCTCTACTATCTGGCGACTGACATCTATGTGGCTCCCTATGTGGGACGCGATCAAGTTTCAAGCGGAACGATTACCGAAGCCTTGGGTTTCGGGAAATGTGTTGTTTCCACCCCTTCAACCTTCGCAGAGGCAGCTCTCGCCAACGGGAGGGGCCTCTTCTGCGATTTCGACAATCCAGAATCAATCGCTAACGAGATCCAGCGGATTCTCAATAATCTACCGCTAAGATTGAACCTTGAAGGAAAAGCGTTGAATTTCTCTCGAAAATTGACTTGGCGAGAGGTGGCAAAAGCATACGGCAAAACTTACCAGAAAGCATCGGAGGGAGAAACCGTTGCGGCGACCAAGTCCGTCTCTTGACTTGAGCCACTTTAGAGCCTTGAACGACGAGGTCGGAATGATACAGTTTGCTCCCCGCTCTAAACCGGACCCTAGTTCGGGCTACACGACTGATGATGTCGCACGCGCTTTAGTCTTTGTTTGTCGCGCCTCAGCAATGATGGAGGAATCGGAACGAAGGAAGCTTGCGCGCAAGTACGTCGCTTTCCTTGACAAAATGCGAGCACCGGACGGGCGTTGGAGCAACGAAATGGGCAAAGACGGGAGCATCGCCGATTTACCTTCGGACAGGGATCATTTCGGACGCGCGGCGTGGGCGGCGGGCTGCTATTCGGCTAGTGATCTTTGCACCGAACAAGAATGGGGACGCACAATCCTGGAGCTGGGACTTCAGTGGGCTCTGGAAACGTCGTCTCCAAGGGCCAAGGCCTATTTCCTTCTTGGAGCAACCGAGGTTCTCAAAGTAGAGTCCTCTTCAAGACTTCGCGATGGCGCGACGAAGGTGGCAAACCAAGTGCTCGGTTGGTACCAAGTGGTCTCTCGCCCCGAGTGGAGATGGTTCGAAGAGATCCTAACTTATGACAACGCCAGACTTCCAGAGAGCCTAGCTGCTTGCTACGAGATGACGCAAGATTCGATCTACTTGAGAGTCGCATCTGAATCTCTAGATTTCCTGATGAGCGTTCAAACCATTAATGGCGTGTTCGCTCCGGTCGGCAACAAAGGCTGGTATCGAGTTGGCGGACATAGACCACTATACGATCAACAGCCAGTCGACGCAGGCGCAACTGTAGAAGCGTGCAATAGACTGTATCGCGTGACAGGAGAGAGACGATACCGAGACTGGGCGTCATTTGCTCTTTCTTGGTACAGCGGTTCCAATCTCAAACGACTGCCCGTATACGACTCCGCGACCGGCGGATGCTATGACGGTCTCATAGAGGAGGGAGTGAACCTCAATCGAGGAGCCGAATCCATACTGTCATATTTGCTGGCGGTTACCAGCTTCTGACTGGACGATTTCAGCTGCAGTCTTCTAAGGCTTCTATCAGCAGCTTCATTGGAACGCTTGCGAGGCAGCAGACTCTGTCTGTCCCACCGTAGAAGACCTTGAGTTCATCCTTTATCACGACTGCACCTTCCGGGAAGACAACATTAGGCACAACTCCAACCCTTTCGAAGTCTTCCTCTGGTGTCAGGATGGGTTCTGGAGTTCGAGCGATCACTCGGCGTGGGTCTTCAAGATCGAGGAGGGCTGCCCCTGCATGGTATACATTGTAGGAATCCACGCCGTGATAGATGACTACCCATCCTGCATCCGTTCGGATCGGTGGCGGGCCAATCCCGACCTTCTTTTCCTCCCACTTCCGCAGCGGTTTCATGATCGTGTTTGCTTCTATGTGTTTGAAGTAGTCCTTCCAGTATGGGTTTGACGTCTCCATCTGTTCGATACTATCTAAGAAGGCCAGTTCGATGTTTGGCGCTATCCTGTGGGCAATGGTGACTTTGCCGCCGATGAGTTGAGGAAAGAGAGCGCCGTCCTTGTCGTCGTAGTCCGGACCTATCAATCCGTAGCGTTTGAAGTTCCTGAAGTCAGTAGTCGAGGCTAAGGCGATTCGTGGGCCTCGTCGCGAATACGCCGTATAGAAAACGTAGTATGTGCCGTCGAAGGCGGTGATACGTGGATCTTCGCAGCCCAGCTCCTCCCACGGGCCATCCGGGGAGAGGACGGGTTCCGTGGATCGGTCTAGGATCGTTTCGCCATCTATCGTTGCCGCATAGCCGAGGGACGAAATGTTGTGCTCGTTGACCGCCCTGTAGAGTATGTGAGTGATTTCACCGTTCTTTACGGCTCCGGGGTTGAAGGTCCCCGCACTCTCCCATGCGATCTCGGGTCTTGGTTCAATGATGGGATTGTTGGCGCTTCGGGCCAGCTTGATTTTCATGTCATTCGACACCTGAATATTCCAAGGCACAGACCGAGCACCGCATGAGAGGCCGCCTTTAAGGTTTGTCGCCATTTCTGCTGTGTTGCACAACTAATCTTTTTTTGCCACGCTCTTGTGAAGTTTGGGGAAGGTGCTGCCGAGGCCGCGCAGGGCGCTATACACGAGCCTGCATGGAAAATGAGTCATGCAACACAGCAGCCATTTCTTGAAATCAATGCCCAGCCCACGAATACTATCCCTGCAATCAACCGACCACTGGAATCCACGACTCCAAGTTCTCTCCTTTAACTACTTACGTACCATGGGAATTCTGATATTCACGGAAGGAATTTGGAGGAATCGGTCGCCTCCCCGACAGAGTCTCCGACTTGCTGAATTACCGGTGAGAAAGTAGAGAGGCGGCTGCTAAGGGA
>Ga0315289_10014680_pt1 | contig 10915 bp, 6 predicted proteins | sample YL17G11_40_MG_FD_203452 | JGI IMG/M metagenome (GOLD analysis project Ga0315289, IMG submission 203452) | Sediment microbial communities from Yellowstone Lake, YNP, Wyoming, USA - YL17G11_40 | ecosystem: Environmental > Aquatic > Freshwater > Lake > Sediment | place: USA: Wyoming | collected...
GTTTTCCCCAGGGGTTCTTCAAGAGCGGATTGGTGGCGTGCACCACGTCGACGTCGATGTGGTGCCTTGCCGCCTGCTCGCCCCGCAGGTAGTAGCGGCGATCGCCGGTCCGCAGATACTGCACGAACATCCCGTGGGCCAGATCATATTCGAGGTTGCCCCAGTTCACTTTGCGCTCGCCGTACCAGTCGCCGTAGTTGAGCATGCCGTACTCGCGGATTTTCTCCCGCCGCTGGAGATGCGCATCGAGCGCGCGCTCAAACCAGGCGTCATAGCCGAGATATTTTTGGGGATCGGCCGGCGGGAAATCGCCCAGGGCCTTGGTCGCGCTGACGTATGCCGGCTCGGCCACGGCCAACAGCGGCTCCTCGGTGGCCTGGAAAAACGCCCCAAGCCGCTCGGCATCGGGCTTGCCGGCGAAGTAATTCACCCAAAACTCGTGCGTCTTGGCCACGCCGACCTTGAATGTGTAGAGGCCATCGCGGAACGCATAGTACAGCTTGTTCTCTTCCTCCAGCGGCTTGCCGGTGTAGAGGCCGGCGTAGAGGCCCTTGGGCAACTCGGGACAAAGGTGCAGAGCGATGCTATGTCCCCCGCATTCGATCGCCTTCGGCCAGTTCTGCCAGAACTCCCGGAGTCCAAACGCCAAGCCGCCGTCGTCCGTGCCGGCGGCGGCCCAGCCGCAGCCGTGTTGGCCTGCCGGCTTATCATTAAGCAGGTAGTGATTTTCATCCACCTGGAACAAGCGGCCAAATTTCACGGGCTTGCCGTCCAAGAGGAAAACGGGCTCGACAGACTTCGAACCGGACCAAGAGCTAATGTAGAAACTGCGGATTTTGGCCATCAAGGCGTCTTGATAGTCGTTCATGAACGTGTAGAACACGCGGATGTAGGGTTGACCGCGCCAGGCTTGGATCCGCGTAACGTAGCGAAACATCCGCTTGTTGAGTGTTCCGCCGCCCGATTCATGCCAGCCGCTGACGCGAATGCAGGCCCGCACGGGGCCGGCTTGCTCGATGGTGATCTCCGCCTTTCCGCGAGGGCCCGAGAAAGCAAGCCCCTTATCATCCATGAGGAGCGCACCGGCAAGCATCATAGTGTCGTTGACGGGCCGCTCCGATTTCAGGCTGCCGGTCCCAGCGGGCAGCCATGCCTTGCCTTGAGGGAAGAACCTGCTCGGATCAAACTCCAGCCGCACCGGGCCGGGCTCGATCGTCACCTTGCCGTCCGCCTGCTTCGCGACCCGCACCGGCTTGGGCACCGCCGCGCGGCTGGTCCCCAGGCCGTAGCGCAAGGCAAGCGTCTTCTTTTGCTTGGCGCTGAGGTCGATCTGGAAGTCCACCAGCAGCCAGCGGATCGAGCCGTCGGGCCAACGGACGAGCGTTTCGGTTTGCAAGGGGATTTCGCTGCCGGCGTCATCGAACAGGGCCCCGGCCTGGTCATCGCGAAGGGCCCCCTGGGCCAGCGGGATGCCCGAGGTGACCGGCCACTGCGCCCGATCCACGCCGGCCGGCTCCTCGACCGTCAAACGAATCTCCCCAGCCGCCGCCGTGACCGCGAGCCAAGAGGCAAGTGCAAAGACTACCGAGTGCCACATGGGTCGTCTCCTTGCTACGTTTTCCCTACAGACAATACTAAGGGAAGGGACTAACCTTTGATTGCGGGCCCTTCAGGGCCCCTGAAGGGGCAAAGAAAGAAAGAGAGGGATACCGCCCTTTCGTCCCAGGCGTGAACGCCTGGGCTAGAGAAAACCGCAACGCAACCTCGACTACCAGTCATCCAATCACACCGCCGGCAAGTTATCGGCAATCACTCCAGCCACCGTATTGTAGAGGAGCAGAGCCCAAACGTGTAGCCCAGCGCGGCGGCTTCGTCGTTACTGCTTGACGGGAGGCAAGAACAGGAGTATGAGTATGGCCAACGGTGTGGCCCATAAAGCCGCGACCGTTGGTCGCGCGAGCAGCATCGCGGCTTTATGAAACCGTCGAGTTGTATTCGCCGGCACCTTACCATCGAAGGGTAAGACAATATGAAGTACACCCTGCGAGCCGTGGCAGCGCTAATGGGAATTGCTTGGCCGTGCCTGGCCGCGCAGGCCGAGCAAACGCTTTGGATTGCCGCCGCCGCGGCCGAAAAGCTCTCGCCCTTGATGGTCAAAGGGTCCGACGTGAACCTTGTGGAAGAGGGCGCGTTGGGCGATTTCCTGGTGCCCACGGTGACGGCCAATGCGGACCAGCCCGGCGGAGCGAGTTTCGCCGAGTTCCGCGTGGAGATTCCGCGGGCGGGAACGTATTACCTTTGGGCGCGGCTGCGCTATCCCAGCGGACTGCCCGAGTCGTTCGCGGTGACTGTGTCGGCCGGGGCGTCGGCAGCCGGCCCGCCGCTGATCTTAGGCGGCAGCGGGGTGGGCGTCCGGCAGTGGCACTGGGACAGTCAAGGCCAGGGCGCGGAGAGCAAGCCAGGTAAAAGACAACTGCGGCTGGAGTTGCCGGTTGGATCGTGCACACTGCACATCCACGCGCATGAGGCCCACGCTACGACCTTTTATCCGCTGCGGTGGCGTCAGGCGGAACCGGCCTTCCAACCGCGGCTGAACGTGTTGTGTCTGACCGACGATCCGCACCACGTGCCCAACGACAAAGCGGCCTGCCGCGCGTTGAAGCTGACACCCGGCTCGCCCACAAGTCCGCAGGTCCAGCCGGTCTCGCTGCCGCCCATTTCGGATTCGCAGTGGCAAGCCAGCGGCAAAAATCGGCTGCCGGACTGGATGCGCTGTCCGCGGTGGTACACCAAGGACTCGTGGCGCGAAGAACTCCAGTCGCGGCATCCGGGCGACATTGCCTTCTTGGTGCGGCAGGTGGCCGCCAACCGTGGCGCAGTGCTGCGGCTGAGCGTGTTTTGGGGCGGCGAGACGTATTATCAAAGTCGCGTGGCCCCGCACGTGCCGGGATTGGGAACTGTTGATTATCTCCGCGAAGCAGTCGATGAAGGCGGCCGCACCGGCGTAAAGATCATCGCGTACATGAATCCCAATTGCTTGCGCGAGGATCATTCGTTGTTCGGCGAGTGCTGTCTGAGCGATGCCGACGGCCGCGCTTCGTCCCAGTCGGTGTCGGCTTACGGCAGCAGCGGCAAAAACGCCTGCTACGCTTGCATCAATCATCCCCGTTACCGGCAGTTCCTGCGCGACGTGCTCGAGGAGATCTTTACCGAGTACCAGCCGGCGGGGCTGTATGTCGATGGCCTGACGCCGCACGTCTGCTTTTGCGAGCACTGCCGCGCCAAGTACCGCACGATGTTCGGTGTCGAGATGCCGGCGGCCAAACTGGCCCAGCTTCCCAGCCGATGGGCCGTGTGGGGCGAGTACGGCGGCGATCCGCAGCCGGTGGGCGACGTGGAAAACGACCCCGACGCCCGGCGGCTGACCGAGTTGCTCTACCAGAGCCTGGTGGAAGTGACCCACGAGTTCACCCAGACGGTCAAGCGGTGCAAGCCGGATGCGGTGACGGCCTATCACTCGCATCCCAAGCCCGGCTGCGCGGCCGACTACGATGCCACGCTCACCGAGGTCTACAGCCCGCGGCCTTGGGTCCACACCGCCTGGCGATGCGGCGAGTTGGCCGGCTTTTCCAATGTGTTTCACGTGCCGGTGCTGTTCAACGTGTATCCACACGAACATTTCACGGCGTCCGAGGCCCGCTACAAGGCGTTTCAAGGCCTGGCGGCTGGGGCGTACCCGAATTTTTGGAGCACGCCGGGCATGAAGCCGGTCTTCGACTTCGTGCAGAAGCACGCCGAATACCTCGACTTCGCGATCACGGCGCCGGTGAAGTTCCTCGCCTTGCCGCGCGATGTACGGCTCGATCCGACCCAGGCCGCCACGCCCAGGGCCGAAGGCGTCCGCTACAAGCACGATCGTTTCCTCGCGCCGTACGTGGGGGCGTATTCGGCGCTGATGCGCTGCGGCTTGCCGGTCGTCACCCTGCACCGTCCGCATTTTCACGAGCAGCTTCTGGGTTTTCAGGTGCTGTGTCTGGCGAACATGAGCAACATGAGCGATGCGCAGGTGGAGGCCGTCCGCCAGTTCGTGCGCTCCGGCGGCGGATTGATCGCTACCCACGAGACATCGCTCTACGATGAAAAGGGACGGCGGCGGTCCGACTTCGCCCTGGCCGACGTGTTCGGCGCCCGCTACCGACGCACGTTGCCGGCAGCCCCGCGAAGGCTGCAATTCGTGGCAGGGCAGGCCCTTGGCAGTGGACTTTCCGCCCTGCCGCCGCTCGAACACGAGGAGCCGCACATCGTGGTTCAGTTGACCACCGGGCAAGCGGCCGGGCGGCTCATTGGGCCTGACGTTGGCTCTGCCGACATTCCCGCGGTCGTCGTTCACGAGTTCGGCCCGGGGCGGGTGGTCTATCTGCCGGGCCGGCTCGATGCGCTACAGTGTTACGAGCTTACGCCTGCGGTCGAGCGGCTGTTCGGCGACGCCGTGCGGTGGATCATGCGCGACCGGTTGCCCATCGAGGTGAGCAGCCCGGGCACGGTTGGCGTCAGTTACTTTCAGCAGTCGCAGCGATTGATCGTACACCTGTTGAACCACGATCGCGACAGCCGGTTCCGCGACGACAGCTACAAGCCGCTGGCGCGGGTGGTCATTTCGTTGCGGCTGCCGCCGGGGTGCGACGCGGCCCGAGTCCACCGGCTCTGGACGCCCGCCGATCTGCCGTTTCAGCGCGACGGCGATTGCCTCACTACTGAACTGGACAAAATCGACGAGTACGAAGTCGTGGCGGTAGAACTGCGCTCGGCGGCGGCCAAGTGACCTTCGAAGCTGCCGGACCCCTCTCACTCCCATTCGTTCTCTCAACCTGATAGAATGTCTAACAAGCTCCCGCCATGCCATCGGAGGTGCAAGAGCATGAAGTTTGAACGCATTACCGTGGATCCTCATGTTTGCACGGGAAAGCCGTGCATCCGTGGGCTGCGTTTTCCAGTTTCGCGCCTGCTGGGACTTCTGGCCTCGGGTGAAACCAAGGAAACGATCCTCAAGGCCTATCCTTACCTGGAGGCCCAAGACATTGAAGAAGCTTTGCGCTACGCCGCCTATTTGGCAGAAGAGGAAACCGTGGAATTCTCGCGATGAGATGCCCTCGCGACGATTTCGCACGGCGACTTGCCTAATTCTGTCGTGGTCATTGAAAAGGGGCGTATCCGTCGGAGACGACTTCCGCTCGGACCAGGTCCGCACTCGGAGGGGAGCTCGTGAGCCCGCCGCGGAATGTCGCCCGGGCCGCCTGAATGTGGCGCGCCCTCACCCCGCTCCTCTCCCGGAGCGAGACGGAGTTCATCAACTACGCGCTCAATCCAGCCGCTTAACCTTGATATTGCGGTACCAGACGGGCGTGCCGTGGTCCTGCAGGCCCAGGTGGCCCACCTTCGCCATGTCCTTGTAGGCGGTCTTGAATTTGTTCTTCGTGCCGTCGGGATTCATGCTCGCTTGGGTCCAGTGGTTCAGGTCGGCGTCGATGATCTGCTTGTCGTTGAGCGTGATCTTCAGGCTGTTGCCCTTGAAGCTGATGACCATGTGGTTCCATTGGCCGATCGGCTTTTCGGCGGCCACGCTCGGGGCGAGGCAGTCGTAAAGCGCGCCCATGTCGTGCTTGTTGGGCTTGCGCTCGCCGAATGAGGAAGATACCTGGATTTCAAAGGAGCCTTGCAGCCAGTTTTTCTCTCCTTCCGGCGAGCGAAGGAAGACGCCGCTGTTGGTTCCCTTGGTCGCTTTCACTTCCAGGTCGAGCACGAAATTGCCGAATTTCTCCTTCGTCCAGAGATTGCCGCACTTGGGCTCCCAGGTGAGCACGCCGTCGACGATTTTCCATTTTTCCGCGGGAGGGGTCTGCCAGGCGCTGAGATCTTTGCCGTCGAAGAGCGTGATCCAGCCCTGGGCGTCCTGCTTCCCGCCGAGAGCGCCTGGGGCGGCGGCCAGAAGAGTCGCTGTCGCCGTCAGCATCAACAGTGCAAACATCGCCGCCGGAAAACACCATTTCGGACACATCGTTTCGTCTCCTTTCCTAGGGGGTTCAAATTGAACAAGGTAGCTGTTGGTGGTCAACCTGAGCAATTGAGCCGGTTGGAATCTGCGGTGCGCGTGATTATACTGTTTCCCGAAGAGCACGCCCACCCGCTCACACAACTTGTAAAAGGGACCTGAGGAATGACGAGTTCAAGACAGCGATTGGCGTTGGTTTTTCTTTGTCTGGCGTCGTCGGCATTGGCGCGAAGTGCCGAGCCGGGCAAGAAATTGGTGCTGGTAAAAGATGGCCATGCAACTTGCACCATTGTGGTGTCAAGTGCCGGCAAGGGCGTGGCCCAAGAGGCTGCCGCCGACTTGCAGGCGTACATCGACAAGGCCGGCGGGGTGAAAGTGGCGATCGTCGCCGAGGATCGGCTGGGCGAAGCGAAAGATGGGACCGCTCGCATCTTCGTCGGCCCGTGCCGGGCAGCCGCCCGCGTGGTCGATCTCAAAAAGCTTCAGCCGGAAGGGTTCGTGATCAAAACGGACGGGGGCGATTTGTACATCGTCGGCCGCGATACGACCGATGCGGGCCTGCCCGTCCGCGGCACGTTCTACGGCGTCTGCGAATTCCTGGAACGGTTCTTGGGCGTGCGCTGGCTGATGCCCGGGCCGTGCGGCGAAGTGGTGCCCAAGCAGGCGACCATTGCCATCGCCGCGGCCGACATCCGCCAGGAGCCCTTGCTCTGGCAGCGGAAGATGCGCGACTCGAAGGCGGGCGGCCACCGCGATCGCGTCGAGCGGATCCTGAAGGACTGGAACGTGCCGCTTGCCCAGTGGCAGAGCACGTTCTCCAAGGCCCATACCGGGCCGTGGTTCAGCCATCAGCGGCTCGGCGGCCGGGTGAAACTGAGTTACGGCCACTCCTACGGCGGCTGGTGGGACAGGTATCACGAGAAATATCCCGACATTTTCGCCATGCAGCCCAACGGCACGCGGATCAACACCAACGTGCGGGAGCGGCTGTGCGTGTCGAACCCGACGCTGTGGGATCTGGTGGCCCAGGATCGAATCCGGCAGCTCCGCGCCGATCCGGACCTCACGGCGGCCTCGATTTCGCCCAACGACGGCGGGCAGAACAAGTTCTGCTGCTGCGAGCGCTGCCGCGCCTGGGATTCGCCGCAGGTGCAGGAGATCTACAAGAAGAACCCCAAGATCGAGCAGGGGCCGGAAATCCCGCTGACCGACCGCTACTGCCGCTTCTACAACGAGGTCGCCAAACGGGTGAAGCAGGAAATGCCCGGCCGATTCCTCGGCTGCTATGCCTACTCGGTCTACCGCACGCCGCCGGTGGTGGTCGATCACTTGGAGGACAACCTCATCGTCGGCTACGTGGCCTTCAGTTCCTATCTGAGCGATCAATTGCGGCGGCAGAACCGCGAAGAATGGATCCAGTGGAGCAAGCTAGCCAAGCAATTGATGCTCCGGCCGAACCTGCTGTGGGGGGCGCTGGGCCTGCCGATCAATTACGTGCACAAGCTGGCCGACGACCTGCGGTTCCTGGCCGACCACGGGATGCGGGCGACCGACTACGATGGCCTGGTCGGCAATTGGGGCACCCAGGGACTGAACTGCTACGTGCTGGCCAGGCTGCTCTGGGACCCTTACCGGCAGGTCGACCCGATCGTTGACGACTATTGCCGGGCGGCCTACGGCCCGGGGGCCGAGGCGATGAACCAGTACTACCGCCGGCTGGAAGAGTTGACCGATCACATCGCCGCCGTCACGCGGCAAGAGGATGCTGGGTTTAATCGCTGGAGTCAGGGGGATAAGCTGGCGGCTTATTATACCGACTCCGTTCTCGGCGAACTTCAGCACTGCGTCGACCGGGCTTTGGCGGCCATTGGCGCCAGCGATTCGGCCGCCCAGCAGCGGGTAGGGTTGGTAGCGACCGGCTTGGAGTACACGCGTCAGACGCGGCGACTGCTGACGGCTGCTGCCGACGTCCGCGCCAAGAAGAGCAGCCGCCAAGAGTTCGAAAAGGTCCAGGCCGAGGTGCTGGCGTACTATCGCACTTTGGCACTAAGCTGGGCGGTCTCGATCGACCATAATTACAGCAGCCTGCGGCGGGGGCTGAGCCTGAGGCCTGTGGCGAAGGCGCCGGAGAACGAGTAAAGTGCGCGCCGGCACCACCACTGGCCGCCGTGCCGGCGGCCGCTAAACATTCCGCCGTCCGCCGTCCTCGGTCGCCCTTCCGCCTTCCGCCGTTCGCCTTCCGCCCTCCGTCTACCAACTTACTGGTTGAGGTTTCTGGGCGGCCCATTTCTCTATCGCCGCTGCCAACTCCCGCTGCGTGGCGGCGACTTCCGGCCGCCCGTAGAGATTGTGCAACTCCCGCGGGTCGTCGGCGAGGTTGTATAGTTCCGGCTTCTGGTCGCGGTTGCGATTGTCGAGGTAGGGCAGAATCAGTTTCCACGGGCCGCGGCGGACCATCCGCTCCGACAATTCCGCGAAAGCGGTAGGCGTTTCGGCTGGCCGCCCGCGCACGGCCGGCACCAGCGATCGACCCTGAATGCCCTGGGGAATGGGGATCTGGGCCAATTCCAACAGCGTGGGCATCACCGAGCCGGCGTCGCACACGGCATCCACCAGCTTTCCGGCCTCGATTCGCCCGGGGGCACGCAGCAGCAGCGGTACCTTGGCCGAGCCGTCGTACATCACGCCCTTGAACATGCGGTTGCGCTCGCCCAGCATGTTGCCGTGGTCGGCGGTGAAGATCACGATCGTGCTCTCGGCCATGCCCAGCTTCTGAAGCGTGTCGAGCACTCGGCCCAGGTGGTGATCGACCATGGTCACTGCCCCGAAGTAATGGGCGATGATCTGCCGCAGCACGCCGGCATCGTTGGCGAACAAGCGGCCGTCGACTCGTCCGCCGCCCAGCGGCTGCGACGCCTGCGGATCGAAGGTCGGCGGCAGCGGCATGTCGGCCGGCTTGTACATCGTGGCGTACGGCTCGGGAATGACGAACTCGCTGTGCGGCTTCAGCGTGCTGAGGAACAAGAACCACGGCTTGTCACTGCCGGCCTGCTTCTGCAAGAACTCGATCGCGCGGTCGGCCAGCCAGGCTTCCTCGTACCACGCATCCGGGATCGGTGAAGTGCCCACGCGGATCGGGCCTCGTGCAACAGGCGCCGCGGGATATTGAATGAGCGTGTCGGGAAGGGCCGTGTGGTTGGATCGCCCCTGAAAATCGGGCATCTTTTGCTTGAGGAACGCCTGGTATTCTTTGCCGCCGCCGCCCGTGCTCTTCCAGGCCACGTCCCACCAGGAATCGTCGTCTTGCAGATGAAGCTTCCCGGCCATGCCCGTCACATAGCCGTAGTGCCGCAGCAGCGCCGGCAGCCCCACTTCGCCCTTGTTGAAGGCCTGGTTGTTGGTGATCACGCCGTTGATGTGAGGGTAGCGGCCGGTAAACAACACCGCCCTGTCGGGCGAGCAGACCGGCGAGGCGGCGTAGGCGTTGGTGAAGCGGGCGCCGCTGCGGGCCAGCGCATCGAGGTTCGGCGTCTTCACCAGCGGATGCCCGGCCGCACCCAGGCAGTCGGCGCGAAACTCGTCGGCCATCAAGAAGAGGATGTTCGGATGCCCTGCGCGATCGGCGGCGCGACTACCGGCGGCCACCAGTGCCACGGTCGCCGAGAACACCAGCCAGACAATCATCCCTCGGCACCTGGTGAGCGAAAAACTCATGGCAGTATCTCCAACTTTGCGAAGGGTGGGGCTCCCATGTCGCCAGCCCCCTTGTTATGCTCCCTACCATAACCGTAAACTTCTCGGCTGACAAGCTTTGGGAGAGGGAGACCGAACATGCAAGGGATTTTCAGGCTCTTTTTCCTCAAGGACCAAGATTCTGCCAGACCTCGCTGCCGGCCGCTGATTGTCGGCTGGCTGGCGGCCGGGGCGGCCATGCTTGCGGCGCCCCGGGCAACGTTTGCTGCGGCCGATCAGTCCGCCCAGCCACGGCTCAACTTCCTGATCATCCTCGCCGACGACCTCGGCTACGGCGATCTCGGCTGCTTCGGACACAAAACCATCAAGAGCCCGAACCTCGACAAACTCGCCGCCGCAGGCATGAAGTTGACGAACTGTTACGCCTCGGCCCCGGTCTGCTCCCCTTCGCGTGCGGGAATGCTCACGGGCCGCATGCCTTATCGCTGCGGAATCTACGATTGGATCCAGCCCGACTCGCCCATGCACCTGCGGAAAGAAGAAGTCACGGTCGCCGCACTGCTCCGCTCGGCCGGTTACGCCACCTGCCACGTCGGCAAGTGGCACTGCAACGGGAAATTCAACTCCCCGGAGCAGCCTCAACCCAACGATCACGGCTTCGACTGGTGGTTCTCCACGCGCAACAACGCCGATCCCAGCCATCACAACCCGGTGAACTTTGTCCGCAACGGCAAAGAGGTCAGTCCCTTGGAAGGCTATTCGAGCACGCTGATCGTCGATGAGGCGATCGGCTGGCTGAGGCGCCGCCCCAGCGATCGACCCTTCTGCCTGTTCGTGTGGTTTCATTCTCCCCATGAGCCCGTGGCCACGGCCAACGAATTTGTCGAGATGTACCCCCAGGCCACCCAGCCCGAGGAAGCCGTCTACTGGGGCAATGTCACGCAGATGGACTACGAGGCCGGCAGGCTGCTGCGGGCGCTGGACGACATGCAGCTCCGCGACAACACGTTCTTGTTTTTCACCAGCGATAATGGTCCGGAGTTCCGCGGGAACCATCCGTTCGGGTCGGCGGGGCCGTTGCGGGGCAAGAAATCGTACCTGTACGAAGGGGGCATCCGCGAGCCGGGCATCATCCGCTTCCCGGGCAAGACGCACCCCGGGCAGGTCTGCGAC
>Ga0315289_10014681_pt1 | contig 10915 bp, 12 predicted proteins | sample YL17G11_40_MG_FD_203452 | JGI IMG/M metagenome (GOLD analysis project Ga0315289, IMG submission 203452) | Sediment microbial communities from Yellowstone Lake, YNP, Wyoming, USA - YL17G11_40 | ecosystem: Environmental > Aquatic > Freshwater > Lake > Sediment | place: USA: Wyoming | collected...
TTTACGCAAATCTAGCTCCGGCAATATCTTACGGCATGGCACGGTTGACACGTTTTGGGATCAGGCCCGTCCCGAATCGCCTCCAGTCGCTTTAACGCTTCGGCTTCGCTGGTCTTGCTGCGGGTGCCAACCTGAAATCGGGCAGGCTTGCCGTCCGGCATGCGTCCCACTACAGGTCGCCATCGCCCCAGATGGTCGGGCTTCGGCAGACCTCTGCGATACGTTTTCGGTCTTGTGGGCATGGGCGCAACCCCGTGTAATAGGCAAACTGCGATAGCCGATCGCACGTGCATGATACCACTAAATTCGCCTAATGTAACCCACAAATGCACCCAGAAATCCGCCCAAGTGACTGCAAACGACTCTCGCTCACCGGTAGCATGGATTACGTAAGTCGTTTGTTATCAACGTGTAACAACTAATTGTGCGCAAAAAATCAGCCCACAAATGTGGGCTGAAATGTGCCCCCTGAAGGACTTGAACCTTCGACCACCTGATTAAGAGTCTGTGGAAAAGCCTGTTTCCCCTGATTAACCGACGCTAATAGGTATTTACTCTGCTTACACTTACGTCTATGCTGACGTTAGTGCTACGCTACCACAATTAACGTATTTTAACCAGTCGCGTAGCACGGAGCGTAGCACGGAAACGTCATCCCCAGAATCAGGTGGTCTGATTTTCGTACTACACCTCGTGCTGCGCCCAGCATGTAGAGGGTGCCACCATGCCTACCTCGTTCTTGTTTTCGGAAGCCCGTATCAAGGCCCTCAAGCCGCCCGCGGTAGATCGGGAGTACCACAAGGACACCACGCTCCCAGGGCTCCAGGTATGCGTTTTCGCCTCTGGCGTGAAGGTTTACTACTTCGTCAAACGGATCGACGGCAAGCCCACCCGGGTCAAGCTGGGAAGCGTAGAACAGTTATCCGTGGCGGCGGCCCGCAAGGCGGCGGCGGGCCAAGCTGGCCAGATTGCGGACGGCAAGAACCCGCAGGTTGAGCGGAGACAGAAGCGGCAAGAGGCTACGCTGGGCGACCTCTTCGCCCATTGGATGCTCTACGCCAAGGCCCACAAAAAACCCAAGAGCTACCTTGAGGATGAGCGCCAGTACAATGCCTCGTTAAAGCCCTGGCAGCACCGGCGGCTATCGACGATCAAGAAGGCCGACGTGCAATCCCTCCACGCGAAGCTGGGGCGGGAGAACGGCATCTACGCCGCCAACCGGGTGCTGTCCCTTCTGCGGGCCATGTTCAACCGGGCCGATGATCTCGGCTATCGCGGCTCGAATCCTTGTCACGGCGTGAAGCCGTTTCGGGAGCAATCACGGGATCGGTTCCTACAGTCGGGAGAATTAGCGGGATTTTTCCAAGCGCTCGAGGCGGAACCCGACCTATTCCGCGATTTCTTCCTCGTCAGTCTGCTGACCGGCGCCCGGAAAACCAATTGCCTCACGATGCGATGGATTGACTTGGATCTCGAGCGCGGTTTGTGGCGGATCCCAGAGACTAAGGGCGGCTTGCCGCTGGTGCTGCCGCTGGTAGCGCCGGTCGTGGCGATCCTCCTGCACCGCCGGCACGCCGGCAACGGCAATGAATGGGTTTTTCCGGGCCACCGACACGGCGACCACCTCAAGGAACCGAAAACGGCATGGAAACGAATCATCAGGCGAGCCGGTCTGATTGACTGCCGCCCGCATGATCTTCGTCGGTCGCTTGGAAGCTACATGGCGATGGGCAACGTCGGACTTCCGCTCATTGGCCGTATGTTGGGGCACCGTCAACCGGCGACCACGGCCATCTACGCCAGACTTGCCGTCGATCCGGTCAGGGCGGCGGCAGAACAAGCGGCAACGGCGATCCTGACCGCGGGCGGTCAACAAAAACTATTGGCGGCGCAGCCGGAGAACGGAGGCACCGATGGGAAAACGTAAGAGCAGGGGGCCGACGGTCAAGGTGGTCGATACCGGCATTTATCACAGAGATACCGTCGAAGCATCGGCCCGTGAGGGGCACACTCTGGCCGACGTGCGGGATGTCTGGCAACAAGCGATAAACGAGTGGGGGCCGCCCGTATCGCTGGAATCGACATTGCAGGAAATCGAGCATCGCGCCCAGCGGGTGCTGTCAGCAACGGATCGGCAGATATTGCGATGGGCCGGGAGCAAGAACCCGGAACTCGCTATGGAAATCCGAAGGGAGGCACGATCCGTCCTGCAATACGTCAACGTAGTGCGCGCCCAGGTGGCCGCCGGCGCGTGGAAGGATGCTGTTTTCCATGCCATCAGGCTTGGCGAAAATAACGAGGCACTATCGGTCCGGTTGTGCGCTGAGCAGCACGCCGCGCGGGGGCGGCGCGTTCTGGAAGCCGCGCGGGAGGGGCACGCCGAAACGCACGGCACGCAAGCGCAAAAAACGGCGCGATGGCGGGAATACGTTGCCGCCTTTCACGAAAAGTGGAAACCGGGAGAGAAGAAAAAGCCGGCCTACGTCAAGGCGGGAAAAAAGTGTCGCGTAAATCCCGAGACTATCGCCCGCGCCGTCCGCCGTGCCAATCGCATCGGTTGAAAATCCGGCTACACTGCCCGCCACTGTCGTTTTTTAGCCTCCGTATACTTCGGTTGTTCAATCACGACAACCGTTGTTACGGAGGCTTTTTATGTCACTCGCAACTTTGCCCGCCACTGTTCTTATCACCCCCAAAGAAACCGCCAACATTCTCGGCGTGGGTGAAGCCACGTTAAGTATTTGGCGCTGCACTTGCCGCTACCCGCTGCCCTACGTGAAGGTAGGGCGCGCCGTCAAGTATCGGCTGAGCGACGTTGAGGAATTCATTCGGCAGCGCACCATCGGTGGCGAGGTGTCCGCGCGGTAACCCACGAAAAAACCCCGCGTGCCGTCACGATCGACGCGCGGGGTCAAGGAGATTTTGTACAAATGGATTGTCCTACCGCTTTTTCCCCAAGTCAAGCGGTCCCTGTAGCCGCTGTGCTGCCTCCCAGGGCCACCCGCCCGAAACGCCCGCTGCGCCGGCCCCCGGTCCGCGTGCTGGTTCTGCTGTCGCCTGATGGATTCGCCGAGTGCTACACCGCCGACAACGTGCAAATTCATATCACAAATCGGCTGGCCGTCGAACCGCAGGACGAGGTCTCGGCCGACCGCTACCTTGATTCGATTCTTCCCGAGCCGTTTAAGCAGTTGTTTCGGCCGCGAAACTTGCGCGCTAGCGGGCGGATGGAGCGGCGCTCGGCCGAAGACGAGGCCGACCGCCAGCATCACCTGCACCTCGTGCGCGGGATGGTGGCCGTGGGCAAAGAACGGCAAGCGGTCCCCCGGGCAATCCAGCGGGCACGGAGGGCGGCCGGATGATCCAAATTTTTGCCACACCGAAGAACGGTCAGGCGCGGCGACTGGTGATCCTCCGCAACGGCCGTGACGAGTATCGCGATTCGATTGACACCGACTCCGGCTTCCAGCGGCAAGCCCTCCTGGAGCGTGCAGCGGCACGATTCGACCTGGCAACCGAAGAGCTGCAACCCTTGGATGCCGAGATTGTCAAACAGGCCGATGTCGAAGATGAACGCGAAGAGGGACAGCAACAACAGCGGCCAATTCCCCTTATGGTGAGGTTAGATACCGTGACACCGGAAAACATTGAGTGGCTGTGGCACCGACGCATTGCGATCGGCAAGGTCAACCTGTTGGTCGGCGATCCCGGCTTGGGAAAATCGCTGGTGTCGCTCGACTGGACGGCGCGGGTAACTACCGGGCGGGCATGGCCCGATGGCGCGGTCAACTCCGCACCTGGGGGCGTCGTGCTGCTTTCCTTTGAGGACGATGTAGCCGACACCATCCGACCGCGCCTTGATGCCGCCGGCGCTGACGTGTCGCGGGTCGTGCTCTTGCAAGGGATAAGCACCTACGATCCCAACAGCAAGAACACCGTGGTTAGGCCATTTGACTTGCAGCGCGATATTGCCGCTCTGGGCGAAGCGGTTACGCAGACGCCCGATTGCCGGCTGGTGGTTGTGGACCCCATTTCCGCGTGCCTCGGTCAAACCGATTCGCAGAATAACGCAGAGGTGCGCGCTGCTCTGGTGCCCCTAACAGAGATCGCACAGAAATGCCGTGTAGCAATTCTGGGTGTGACCCACCTCAGTAAGGCGAACGGACCCGCCATCTACCGCGCAATGGGATCCCTGGCTTTCGTAGCCGCCGCCAGATCGGTTTGGGTTGTCACCAAGGACAGGCAGGAGCCCATCAATCGGCTTGTGCTCCCGCTGAAGAACAACCTCGCGCCCGACGTGGAGGGCATGAGCTACCAGGTCGTGGAACTGGACGGGCAACCTGTTCTGTCGTGGAGCAAAAATCCCGTCACCGTGACGGTCGATGAGGCCCTTGCGCCGGAGATCAAGAGTGCCCGGGTCGTGAAGCATCGGGAAGTGGAGGATTGGCTGCGGGAGTTGCTATCACACGGTCCGGTCAGCGCGGACGAAATCCATGATCGGGCAAAGGGCGCCGGGCACAGCATCTACGTCTTACGCTCTGCTAAGGATGCCTTGGGCATCGTGCCGTACCGTGAAGGGTTCGGCCGCGGGGCGGTCTGGTACTGGCGGCTGCCTGCCATAGATGTCGAATCTGTCCTTACACAGAAAGAACGCATCTATGCATTCAATGGGGCCGACACCTTCTGACACCATAGATTACGAACATCATCATAGAATACATACATTACGTATATTTTGCTTAAGAGAGAATTCGACATCTATGGTCCGCAGAACCAAGAAACAGAAAGCGGGCCGATGCGACTGGCCGCCCAAGGAACTGCTGTTGCCCGACCTGGCAACCCTGGAGCGGCTGAGCCTCCCGGCTGCCGGCCAGCGGCAAGGCGAGTTGTTCCCCACAGCCGATCAGGCCGACAGCCGGGAGGCCCGATTGCGGCGGCTGGTGGGCATTGTGCCGGGCGTCACCACCGCGGACAGACTGGGGGCGAAGCCATGATCGACGCGACGCTTCACTACCGCGGCATGGCCAGTGAGCAGCGACGGCTACGGCGACTGGGTGATACGGCATGCCCGATGCCTGCCAACCACCCACCAGGGGTAGGGGGGTTGAATCCTCTCTGCCGCCCCACGGGAGACCGCTGCCCCCTCCGCTGATTTTTACAAGGGTAATTAGAAAAAATGGGAAAGGGGGAGTGGGATTCATGCGAAGCCTCGACATTTGCATAGCCTGCGGCAAAGGCGTGCTGTTGATCCAGCGTTCCCGCCGAATTCCCAGCACGCCGTGGCTGAAGCGCTATTTGCGATGCGACCATTGCGGCGCGCACGATTCGGAAATTGTCATAGCCGGCCCACCGCGTCACCGCCGGGGCAAATCTGTTTCCATGTTGGAACCGACCGCTGCGGAGAACACAACCCCACAGGCTATACTTACAGGCGAACGAACTGAAAACTTCAGGCCGCGGCCGAAGGAGCAGTCATGCGATATATGAGTCTATGGGATGTGCGAACGGACATGGAAATCGGCTGGCAATTCGCCCCCAAGGAACGCATCTTCAGTTGGATTGCGAGCGGCCGTATGCCGTGCCCCGAAATCATAGACGGGGTGGTGCGCTGGCGCCGTGACATATTGGAGCGTTGGGAGGATGCCGGGCATCCGCGTTCCGGCCCGCCGTCTGACAAACTGCTTGACGAAATCCTTCAAGCGTTGCATGCCGAGGCATGCCGTCCGGCCAATGAAAAATCAATTTCCGAAACGAAGGAGTGAGTTATGGGTTCCAAGCCAAACCCCCTGGCGGTGCTCAATGAACGCAAGAAGGCTTTGCGCCGCGAATTAGAGCAGATTTGCACGACCGCCGAAAGCGAGAATCGCGACCTGACCGCCGAGGAGCAAGGCGGTTACGATACCAAGAAGGCGGAATTCGACCGCATCGCCAAGCATTTGGAGCGTCGTGTCGAAACGACTCCTCCAAATCGGATGGACGAACTATTGGCGAGTTTCGTGGATGACGGCCCCTGGCCTGGCGAATCGGACGAAGCCCGCGAAAGGCGGCTCCTTGGTTCTTCCAACTGCCAACTGACAAAGTCCTCTGCGGCCGGCCAAATCGGCCACCGCTTCAAGACCTTGTTTCCCGGCGTAAGCCTATCAACCGACGGCTGGTCAAGTCGGCAAGAATTCTTGTCCACCATTCACAGCGGGATGTCTCATCCTCGACTAATGGCGATGACCGAAGGGACCGGCGCCGGCGGCGGCTTTCTGGTACCGACGCAGTATGCTGCGGAAATGCTGGATGCGATGATGGAGAATTCCATCGTCATGCCGCGAGCCCGCGTCTACCCGATGACCACCGAAAAAATGAAGATCGCCGGCTTTGACAGCTCCACAAACACGGCCGGCACGCTGTTCGGCGGCATCGACGCACAATGGATCGGCGAGAGCGACACCGGCACGGCAACCAATCCGAAGGTGCGGAAAATCGAATTGACGGCGAAGAAGCTGGCGCTGTTCACCAGCAGTTCAAACGAACTGGCCGAAGACGGCTTGAATCTCGATAGTCAACTCAGCACCAGCATGAGCGAGGCAAATAGCTGGTTCCTCGATTACGCTTTTCTGCGAGGCACCGGCGCGGGCCAACCCTTGGGCGTGCTCAACGACCCGGCACTGATTACCGTCAACAAGGCCACCGTGCAGGATGCCGATAGCCTCGTGTATGAGAACTTGTGCGACATGCTCGGCCGGTTGCATCCTGGGTGTTTTGACCGTGCGGTCTGGGTTGCGAATCCAACGTGCATTCCGGAACTCTTACAGCTAAGTCAACCGATCGGCACGGGCGGCGTCACGGTTCCCGTGATGCGTGAAACCGACGGCGGTTTTTCGATTTTTACCAAGCCGATTCTGTTCACCGAGAAGCTGCCGACGCTGGGCGACAAGGGCGACATCATCCTGGCGGACTTCTCTCAATACGCCGTCGGTTTGCGCCGAGAGATAACCCTCGAAAAGAGCATGCACATTCGCTTCATGCAAGATGAAGTTGTGTGGCGTGCGATTACCCGCATCGACGGGCAGGGGCGTTGGAACAAAGCATTCACTCCGGCTAACGGTGTCACACAATCATGGGTCGTGGCCCTTGAGGCACGGACTTAATAGGAGAACCAAACCATGAAGTTTCTGGACGACAATCTAATCGTCAACGGCTGGGTACACGTGGACATCAACGGCGGCACCAAGACCAGTGATGTAGTGAGCTTGAAAAACTACAACCACGTGGCCATCGTCCTGGATTTCGGCAACACGGCTGCTAGTGCCGACGTGGACATTGCCGTCTACGCGTCCGACGACGTGGCGATGACCCACACCGTCGCACTCAACAATTACACCTTTCGCAAGTCACCGGCTACAACCTCTAGCGACAGCTTCGCGGCGGAGGTGGTGATCACGGATTCCAAGATCGACTACGTGGCCGCCGGGGACGTCGTGCCTAACACCGACGACAACTGCATCGTGGTCATCGAAATTGACGCAGTGAATTTGAAGACTGCCGGGACCAGCTACGACTACGACTGCATCTATCTCGTCTTTCCGAATCCCAGCCAGGCGTGCCCCGTGGGGTGCAAATTCATCTTGAGCCAACCGCGTCACGCCGCGGACACTTTGCCATCGGCGATAATCGACTGATCGAAGATCCTCCACCGTGACCCGCCACGCTAAGGCGGACGGGCACCAACCGCCGGCCCTCGTGGGGTCGCGGAAAGAGCTACCCCCGCTGGCGTGAGTCGGCGGGGGTTTTTTGTCATCCGGCAGGCAGACAGAGAAGCGTGCGGCGATCCCGGCGGCTGCCGCAGGCGACACCGAGGCCGTGGCTTCGCGTCTGCCGCGTTCCAAGCCCCCTGGACGAACCTAAACACCCTTTCACGTCGAAACGCTTGTACAGGCTTCCTACGCGACGCAGCGGGGTTTGGTACTAATGGGGGGGAAATTGTGATAGCAGCTACCCGGCGGCTGGGCGAAGTGCTGAAGGATATGCCGAAGCCGAAAGGCAAGCGCACAGACCTGGTTGCATCATGCAACCAGGTTGGCAACCCGACCCTAGAAGACCTTGGCATTCTCAAGAATCAATCCGCCCGCGCCCAAAAGCTCTTCGCCCTGCCCGAGAAGATCATTCGCCAGTATGTGATCGAACAGACGAAGGCGGCCGGGGAAAGAAGAAAACCCCTGGCCAACTAATTGGCGAAGGGTTTGCGGGCTTGCTCAAGGAGGCAAAGGAATGGGAGGAACACGATAGGCGCAGGATGCGGGCGAAATCCGAGGTTTGTATGGCACGGTCGTGATCGATCCCCCCTGGCCGATGAAGAAGATCAAAAGGGATTGCCGGCCGACTGCCCGGCAAGAGTTATCGACCGTGCATCTGCGACGGCGTTCCGGCTGCGGAAGGAAGACCCGAAGAAGTGGACGCAGAAGCGCGTGGCCGAGGCGCTGGGTGTGGGGATCGAAACTGTTTCCCGGTGGACGCGAGATGTAACTAATTCCCACGTGGGAATTAGTTGCAAGCCTCGCAGCCCCAAGCCGCAACCCGACGCCCGCGTTAGGGTTAATGCCAAGTCAAAGCCTCTCATTGCGGCGACCGTGAAGGCGGGAAAGGCGGAGGTCCAAATAGCGGCCGATTTAGGGGTTACGCCGCAGACGATATTGAAGATCGTCCGCGAAGAGGCTGGAAAACGCAGCGAATCCGGCAGCGATCCGGCGGGCCCGGCCGTAAGTCCTTGCGGCGCAAGGCCCTGTTCGGGTCCGAAATGGCCGGATGGGGCTGGTTGATAGCCCGGCGGAACCTCAGCGAGGTCCAGAAGAGCTACCTGTGGGGAAAGCGGTACGAAACGGAAAAGAAGGAGCCCCACCGGCCTGAAGGTGATCATAATGATCACCTTAAGACGGCCGACAAACTTGCTGAGCAGTCTGGCCTGTCGGCTCCCACCATCCGTCGTGCCGCACAATTTGCCATCGCCGTAGACCTGCTGGCCGAGAACATCGGCCCCGAGGCCAAGCAGGCGATCCGGACCTGCGGTAACGGCATTGTCCAAACTGTTGACAGTCCGACTGCGATTTGCGATACTGCCCGCGGTGGTCGAATCTGGCTAACCACCAGGGCTGTAAACCCTACTTTGGATTCTGTGATGTTCCATCAGGCCGAGAGCCCGGTTATCCGTCCGCATCCCCGAGCAACGATCCGCCGTAGGGCGGGGAGCAAGGCTTGCGGGGCAGTCCAAAGCTGCTTTACAGCGGGTAGCCGGGCTTTCGGCCTTCTTGGGAGTGTTCCCCATGCAAGCCCTCTGTTCTGTTCGGCTCGATTGCCGCGGCCCTTGGTTACTCGCTATCCTGACGATCGACCTAGCCGAGGCATCGGGGCAAGCCCGAGTTATCCTGCAAGAGGAACAATACCCCCGCGGGCCGGGCGAAGTGTACGAGGTTCGGCTGCCGGCCGACTGCCCGGCAAGGCTTATCGACGGTGCATCCACGGCGGGTTTCAGGTTGTTAATCACAAACTGAACTTCCTCACGACCACCGTCATCATGCCGCCGCTGGCCACGATCGGCGTGGTGCCCCTCGTCGGCACCTCTGGCGGCACTTCCGGGCGGGTGCTATGGAAAATCTGCCGGCCGTAGCACGGGCGTAGCACGGAAGTCTATCCCATCTTTCGGCCTATAAGAAAAGCCTTGCGTAACTCGTTATCACGCAAGGCTTTATTAGTGCCCCCTGAAGGACTCGAACCTTCGACCACCTGATTAAGAGTCAGATGCTCTACCGACTGAGCTAAGGGGGCTGCACGCTACGTTCCGCCGAAACCCCTATGATACGGCTATTCTCGCGCAAGGCAAGGCTACCTGGTCCAACGCTTCATGTGGGCCACCGACGGAAACTGCCTGCGGGAGATCTACCGGGCTTCCGGCCCGCCCCGACCGCGAGGCCAGCGTCAGTCCCGCGCCCCTGGACAGGATCAGACGAATGGGCGATAGCGGCATTGGAGGGTGTGCGGATTGTTAACCTGTCGTGAGCTCTCGGGGCGGTCGATGTCGGATGGGCCAGGTGTTGCGGAGCAACGCATGGCCCAGTGGTTCTTCACTTCCACAATGCGATCAACAGGTGATCCTCCCTCGCTCCTGCGATTGTGGGTTCAGGGTTCGGGCGGATGGTGGCGGAAGATCAGTAGGTCGTAGACCAAACCGCCTAGAATGCCGCCGACCAATGGGCCCACAATCGGAATCCACCACCAATGATCGCCGGCACGGAAGACCTCGCCTCCCCAGCCAAACAGATAAGTGAACAGCCGGGGAGCGAAGTCGCGGGCGGGGTTGATGGCGTAACCGGAGTTGTAGCCGAAGGTGATGCCGATCGCCAGCACCACACTTCCGATCAGCAGCGGCGCGAGATTGGCGGCGGGCGCACGGTTGCGACGGTCGGTCAGGGCGAAGATACACAGCACCAGCAGTGCCGTGCCCACGATCTGGTCGATGAGGCCGCCGGGAAAGGGCGAAAGAAACGGCTGCGGGTAGGTCGCCCAGATGCCAGCGGTGCCCTGGGGGCCAAGAACTTGGCGCGTGCCGCCATCGAACGCACGTAGAGCATCAGAGTAACAGGCGTATACGACCGCCGAGGCCACAAAGGCTCCAGCCAATTGTGCTAAACAGTAGGGCATCACCTTGCGCCACGAAAAGCGGCGCAACACAGCCAGGGCGAGTGTCACCGCCGGGTTGAGGTGTGCGCCGGAGATCCCATCGGCCACGTAGATGCCCATTGTCACGCCGAAGGCCCAGCCGAGGTTGATCGACAGGTATTCGCCGTTTTCGTGGCGGCTGAGCAGCACCTGAGCGACGGCGGCGCAGCCGAAGGCGATCAACACGAAGGTGCCCAAGAACTCCGCTGCCATT
>Ga0315289_10014682_pt1 | contig 10914 bp, 12 predicted proteins | sample YL17G11_40_MG_FD_203452 | JGI IMG/M metagenome (GOLD analysis project Ga0315289, IMG submission 203452) | Sediment microbial communities from Yellowstone Lake, YNP, Wyoming, USA - YL17G11_40 | ecosystem: Environmental > Aquatic > Freshwater > Lake > Sediment | place: USA: Wyoming | collected...
TGTCCTGGAGGCGGACTGCGAGGCGGCCCGCATGTTCGGGTTCACGCCCGCGGACGTGGGCTATATCGGCCTTGGCGCAAAGGCGGGCGTCGGGAGGATCTCGGGGTACTCGATCGAGGTCGCGCGGCTGTGAACCGCACATGACCAGGAGGGCGGCCTTCTTCCTCAAGCGCGCCCGCATCCTTTCGCAGGCGCTCTTCTTCGGCGCCTTCGCATACGTGTTCATCCGCTCGCGCGATCCCTTTGCCGTGATCCAGAACCCGTTCCTCTCCTTTGACCCCCTGATCTTCCTCACTCACCCCGTGCTGGCGCCTGCCGTGCTTGGTGCGGTCGCAGCCCTGCTCGCCCTCGCCGTCCTGCTGGGCAGGGTCTTCTGCGGATGGGTGTGCCCGATGGGCAGCCTGATCGAACTTGCCGATCTGATCCTCTCGCCCCTGCGCGGGATCAACCCCGTCCGGCTCGATCGATGGGGAGGGAGGGCGGCTCTCGTCCGGACGCCTCCCGCTCTCTTCCTGCTGGGGCTCTCCGTCGTCACTGTCTTCTTCATGCCGCCCCTTCTGCCGTTCCTCCATCCCAATGTCTGGATCGTCCGCATCTTCTCGCTTTCGAGTCTCGGGCTCGGCTTCCTCGCCTTCATCGTGCTCGCCGCCGTGTTCGCGCGCCGGCTCTGGTGCATGTACCTCTGCCCGCTGGGCGCCCTGTACGGCCTTCTGGGCCGCTCCTCCGTGCTCGGCCTGAGGATCGATGGCTGCTCGGGATGCGGGAGGTGCGACGCCTGCCCAATGGAGGCGGCGGACTACCGCGGACGCATCGTCCTGGCCCACCAGTGCACGCTTTGCTTCGACTACGAGGAGCGATGTCCTGTCGAGGGGTTCTCCTTCGGGGTGCGTTTGGCCGCAGCCGCGGGTGGGGCGGCATCGATCTTCTCCCCCTCGCGCCGTCGTTTCCTCATCCATGCGGGAACCCTCGCCGCCGGACTCGCAGCAGGGGGCGTGCTGGGCGTCCTGCGCCGGGTGACGGGTGGGGGGGTGAACACCCGGCTCCTTCGGCCGCCCGGCGTGACCGACGAGGCGACCTTTCTCCAGCGCTGCATCCGCTGCCTGCACTGCGTGCAATCCTGTCCCACCGGGATCATCCGGGCGACAGGCCTCGAGGCAGGTGCTTCCAGCCTGTTCACGCCGAGTCTCACCTTTGCGAAACAGGGATGCGACTATCGCTGTCAGGTCTGCCAGCTGGTCTGCCCCAACGCGGCCATCCCTCTCCAGAGGCTGGAGCAGAAGCAGAGGGCCGTCATCGGGCTCGCCCTGATCGACGAGACCACGTGCGTCGTCTTCAAGGAAGGCAAGCAGTGCCTGGTCTGTGAGGAGATGTGCCCGATTCCCGAAAAGGCGATCCTCTTCGAGGAGAGGGCCGCGCGGACAGCCGCGGGCATCGTCAGCCTGCGCTACCCCTCAGTGGTGCGCGCGCGCTGCATCGGCTGCGGCATCTGCCAGGCCACCTGCCCGGCCGACCCTGTCGCGATCACCGTGCACAGGGTATAGTGAAGGGAAGGAGACTCCCATGGCCAAGACGAAGCATTCGATCCATGACCTGCGGCGGATGAAACGGGAGGGTGAGAAGGTCTCCTGGCTCACCGCCTACGATTACCCCACCGCCCGCTTCGCCGAGGAGGCAGATCTGGACCTGCTCCTGGTCGGCGATTCCCTGGGCATGTGCGTGTACGGCTACGAGGGGACCATTCCCGTGACCATGGACCAGTGCATCGTGCACTGTCAGGCGGTGCGCCGGGGCGCGCCGAATACCTTCGTGATCGGGGACATGCCCTTCATGAGCTACCAGAAAAGCGACGAGGACGCGGTGGCGAACGCGGGGCGCTTCCTGAAGGAAGCCATGGTGGATGCCATCAAGCTGGAGGGAGGCCGGAGGGTGATCACCCGCATCAAGGCCATCCTGGACGCCGGCATGGTGGTCTGCGGGCACATCGGGCTCACGCCCCAGAGCTCCGGCCAGCTGGGCGGGCACAAGGCGCAGGGCAGGACCGCCGAGTCGGCCCAGTCCCTGATCGAGGATGCCCTGGCGATCGAGGAGGCGGGGGCGCAGCTCCTGCTGCTGGAAGCGGTTCCCCCGGAGGTGGCAGGTTTCATTACCAGGCGTCTGGCCATACCGGTGTACAGCATCGGGGCCGGTCCGGACTGCGACGGGCAGCTTCTGATCGTCTCGGACATGATCGGCCAGTTCCAGGCCTTCACCCCGAAGTTCGTGAAGAAGTACGCCGACGTGGCAGGAGTGGTCACCGCGGCGATGAAGGCGTATGTCCAGGACGTGAAGAAGGGGGCCTTCCCCGCGGATGAGCACTGCTACCATATGCTGGAGGGCGAAAAGCAGAAGTGGCAGGCTCTCACGCAGAAGTACGCGAAATGAGCGCCATCGGCCGGCTCCGTAAGAGCCTTGCGGCCGATGCGAGGCGGCTGCGGGAGATCAACCGATTCCTCCTGGACCCCTCCAACGACCTGGTCACCCGCCTGCTGGAAATCGTCGAACTGTTCGGCGGGCCGCGGGAGATCAACCGAAAGGCACGGGAGGCCGGGAAGCTCGAGAACCTTCTCGCGCGGCTGGAGGAGGAGCGCTCGCCATACCGAAAGGACCTGGACTGGCTCGTCGCCCAGCGAGACGCCGGGGCCTTCATCCCGCTGCAGGAGTACTGCCGCAAGGTGCGCGGGGCAGCCTCTGAGGCACCCCGCGGGGGCGATGTTGCACGCGCCGGGGACAGTGCACGCGCCGTGACCCTCGAGATCAGCGCCCTGCAGTTTTTCCCCTGGCTGATCGCGGAAGCCCGGCAGGCCATCGAGCGGCGGGAGCTTATGCCCGGGCGTTTCATCCGCGTGCGGCGCATGGCCGAGCAGGTGGCCGATCAGGGAGACACCCTGGCCGTCGCCGCTGCCATGCGCATCCTGGGCGCAAGCTGCGTGGAGACGCTGGACACCAAGGGAACCGACGGTGCAAACGTCCACCTGGGCGGTCCCGAGACGATCACCGGCTACTTCGGCGGGATCGGCGAGCCCAACGACTATCCTCTCAAGTGGATCGAGGAGTACCTGGGCTACTTCACGCGCTACGGGGTCCGCCAGGTCCTGAACATCAATCCGGGCACCGTGCTGGCCGCGTATCTGCTGTACAAGCTCGGCGTCGACTGCGAGTTCAAGATCTCCGTGTTCATGGGAAACGACAATCCCTACTCCGTGCTCTGGACCCTGCTCACTGCGCGCCTGTTCTCGCGCTCGGACGGTTCCTCAAGCCTGATCGGCTTCAACTTCTCCAATTCCGTGAACAACGAAACGATCCGGGAATGCGACCGCATCCGCGCCGCTCTGGGCCTGGCCGATGCGGTGCGCTTCGAGCACCACATCACCGAGACCTACAAGTCCATCGTGCGTCAGCCCTACCTTCGCCGCGATGAGCTTGTGGAGCTGGCCCGGACCGTGGCGAACATCTCGGCCAAGCACGAGGGCGGGGACCCTGATGTGGAAGCTTCCCGCGCGCACCCGAGTGACGTCCTTGAGTATTTCCTGTCAAAGGATGAGATCGAGGCCAAAGGCCTCATGGAGACCTTGCAGCTCAACTACCTGGACAAGCACGAAGCCCTGAACCGCACCGCCGCGGCGCTGGTGCGCGCGGGGATCGGTGTGGTGGCTGCCCCGCTCCTGCACGGAAGAGCGCCTTAGCCCGGTGGCACATCGTCGCCTGCGACAGCTCTCTCTCACCTGGCCGATTTTTCTTCCCGGCGCAGCATCAGGCGAAACACCAGCAGGGACAGCTCGAAAATCAGCCACAGCGGGATGAACACGATGACCATCGAGGCCGGGTCAGGCGGCGTGATCACCGCGGCGATGAAGAGGAAGATGGGGATGAGGTACCTGCGCGCCTTGTTTACCCCGGCGAGCCGGATGACCCCCAGCTTCAGCAGCAGGAACGTCACAACCGGGATCAGCACGATCACCAGGGCTGAGGCTGCGAGCATGAGGTAGAAGGTGATGAACGTCGAGATGGACAGGCGCATCTCGATGGAGGGCGAGGCGAAGGCATCGAGGAACAGCGACAGGATCGTGGGCGAGAAGGTGTACAGGAGCCACCCCGCCCCGATGACCAGCGCCGTGAAAGTGAGTGTCACCCCGAGGAAGAGGCGCCTTTCTCCCCGGTGCAGACCGGGAGCGACGAACCGGACGATCTGGACGACGAGAAAGGGGACCGAGGCGAAGACGGCCGACCAGGCGGACACGCGCACCCTGCTGAAAAACGGTTCGAAAACGGAGAGGTAATATGGCGTGCGCTTCGACAGGGACACGAGCGCCTCGATGATCTGCCGGGAGAGGAAGAAGTAGCAGGCCAGGAACGCGAGCGCGGCGAAGAGGAGCACCCAGAGGACCTTCTTCCTCAAATCCTCCAGGTGCTCCCAGAACGAGTACCCGTCAACCTTCCTTTCCATCGTCTTCACCACCGGCGGGCGGTTTTCCGTTCTTCTTCTCCTCGTCCGCATCCCTGCCCTCCAGGGCCCTGCGGAACTCGCGGATCCCCTTGCCGATGCCCCGGGCGATGTCGGGGAGCCTCTTCGCGCCGAACAGCAGGAACACGACGACGAGTATGATGATGAGCTCGAGCTGACCGATCACTGGCGTGCGCCTCCTTTGCGCCTACCCCACGAGGCTCTCTTTCTTCAGCCCGAAGAACCTGTTCAGGACGAAGAGGGCCAGGCCCGTCACGGCGAGCAGGATGGTCGACATGGCGGAGGCGGGGCCGAAGTACCCGTCCATCACCGAGAGGTAGATTCGGATGGGCATGGTCATCGTTTTTCCCACATACAGCAGGATCGAGGAGGAGACCTCGTTGATCGCCGTCACCCAGCTCATGATGGCCCCCGAGAGGATGCCGGGGAGCATGAGGGGGAGGGTGACCTTTCGGAACGTGCGGCCCGGGGCCGCGCCGAGGTTGATGCCCGCCTCCTCGAGGGCCGGATCAATCTGCTTGAGGATCGACGCACCTGAGCGAACGGAGTAGGGGAGCCTGCGGATGAAATAGGCCAGCACGATGATCAGCCCCGTGCCCAGCAGGTACAGGGGCTTCTGGTTGAACGCGACGATGAACCCGATGCCCAGCACGGTCCCGGGGATGATGTAGGGAATCATAAGCAGCGGGTCCAGGACCCGGGCGGGAACGGACCTTCGTCGGGCGAGCACGAATCCCAGCAGTGTTCCGACGACCACGATGAGCACGACGGAAGAGGCCGAGAAGATGAGCGAGTTGGTGATCGTCTTGGGCACTTCGAAGAAGACTCTGCGGTAGCTCTCAAGGCCGAAGCCGGGATGGAACACTGGACCGCTGGTCTTCCTGAAAGAGAACAAGACGACGATCCCGAGGGGTACGGTGCTCAGCGCCACGATGAGCCAGCTCACGAGGTGCGCGCCGACCGACTTCCAGCCCTTCAGCCTCTTCACCAGGGGGCGGTTGATCAGCGAGCTGGAATACTTGCGCCTGCCGGCGGCGTAGCGCTGGAGGAAGATCACCAGGGAAGCGAAGACGATGAGGAAGATGCTCACCACCGAGGCGAGGCCCGGCCGCTCGCCGACCTCGCTCGTGAACAGGTTGTACGCGAGGGTCGGCAGCACGCGGTAGTTGCCCCCAATGATCATCGGGGTGTCGAAGTTGGACAGGCACATCATGAAGGAGATCAGCGCCCCTGCGGTCACAGACGGGAAGACGAGCGGAAGGGTGACCCGGAAGAACTTCCGAAAACCAGTGGCGCCGAGGTTTTCCGCGGCCTCCTCGAGGGAGCGGTCCACGGTCGTGAGCGCCCCTGAAGCGAGGAGAAAAACGTAGGGGTAGTAGTGAAGAGAGTAGACGAGGATGATGCCGATGGGCCCGTAGATGGGCGGCAGTTGGATGCCGATGCTGATCAGAGCCGTGCGGAGAAAGCCGTTCCTGCCCAGGAGCATGATCCAGGAGTAAGCCCCAATGAACGGGGGCGAAAGGAGGGCGAGCACCGCCAGAGTCGACAGGAAGGATTTGCCGAAGATGCGGTAGCGTGTGGTGAAGAAGGCGAGGGGGATCCCGAGAACGAGCGCGCCGAGGGTCCCGCCGACCGAGACCACGAGGGTATTGAGAAACGAGACAGTGTAGTACGGGCTGCTGAAGAACTCCCCGAAGTTCGACAGAGAGAGGATCCCTGTCTCCTTGTCGATGAAGGCGAACTTGAAGATGTTGAAAAGCGGGTAGACCAGGAAGAAGGCAACAATCGCATAGCCGAGGATTGTGACCAGCGTCCAGATGTTCAGGCGCTCGACCCGCCTCATACCCGTTCTCCCGTTTTCGGGTCGAAGGCGAGGATCGCCTCGGCAGGAACGATGACCTTCACCCGGGCTCCGGCCGATAGAATGTCGGAGGGGGCGGGCCTGTGGCGCTCCACGGCCAGGGTGACCCCCTCGCCGCAGGAGACGGTGTAGGTGACCAGCGACCCCGTGAACGTGCTCTTCTGCACAACGCCGGGGATCACAGCCGGGGAGGCCCCACCGGAAGCGCCGCCGGTCGCCGAGCCGTCGGCTGCGAGCGACAGCTCCTCGGGACGCACGGCAAGCTGCACGCCAGTCCTGCCGAGGACACCGCCGTCAATGAAGTTGGTGTTCCCCACGAAGGCCGCCACAAAGGTGTTCCGCGGGTTCTTGTAGATCTCCCATGGCTTGCCGATCTGGTGCACGATGCCGGCCTTCATGACGGCGATCCTGTCGGAGATCACCAGGGCCTCCTCCTGGTCGTGCGTGACGTACACCGTGGTGGTCCCCAGCTGGCGCTGGATGTCGCGAATCTCCGCGCGCATCTCGATACGGAGCTTGGCGTCGAGGTTCGACAGCGGCTCGTCCATGAGGAGGACCCGGGGCTCGATCACCATGGCCCGGGCCAGGCCCACCCTCTGCTGCTGACCGCCGGACAGCTGATCGGGGGTGCGCTTCTCGTAGCCGGAAAGCCTCGCCATGGCGAGCGCCCGGGCGACCTTCTCGCGAGCTTCCTCACCCCGGATGCCGCGATTGGCCAGGCCGAAGGCGACGTTCTGGAAAACGGTCATGTGCGGGAAGACGGCGTAGTTCTGGAAAACCATCCCGGTGTCGCGCCGGTGCGGCGGAACGCTGTCGATGCACTGGTCGCCCAGACGCACGTGTCCGGCATCTTGCTGGTAGAAGCCGGCGATCGTGCGCAGCAGCGTGGTCTTGCCGCAGCCGCTGGGCCCAAGCAGGGTGAAAAACTCCCCCGGCTCGATGGTGAGGCTCACGTTTTCCAGCGCCTTCACGCCCGGGAAGCTCTTTGAGATGTTTTCCAACCTGATCGACGTCATGGGGACCCCCGTGCACGGTGAAAAATAAGGAGGTGTGCCGCGGGCGCACACCTCCCGATGCGCTGGTCTACAGCCCGAGGCGCATCCTCAGGCGATTGAACTCCTTCAAGTATGCGGTCTTGTACCCCGCAGCCATCACAAAGTCGTAGGGAATGGTCTTGATCTTAGAAAGCGGCGGGAGCCCCGGGGGGCTCATGCCGTCGATCCGCACGGGCCTGCGGAACATCTGGCTCACCAGGAAGTCCTGCGTCGGCTTCGAGAGACACCAGTCGATGAAGAACTTGCCAGCGGCGGCGTGCGGGGCGCCCTTGACCAGAGCGATGCCGTCTGGCGCCGCGATCACCCCTTCCACGGGATAGACGATCTTGACCGGGCCCCCGCCCTGGACGAAGCGGAACGCGTTGTCCTCGAGGGTGATCCCGATCGGCGCCTCCCCGTCGTTCACGAACTTGGGCACCGCGCTCGAACCGGTGGAGATGAAGAAGTTTGCGACGATGGGCGTGTAGATATCCCACCCCTTGTCCTTGAAGGCGAGGAACACGTTGTTCATCTGCATGTAGGCCGATCCGGACTTGTCGGGCGTGGCCGAGCAGATCTTGCCCTTCCACTTCGGATCCATGAGGTCCGCCCACCCCTTGGGGGTCTCCGCGGGGGTGAGGAGATTCGTGTTCACGATGAACACGTTCATGATTCCCGTGTACGGCAGCCAGTTGGTGCCGACCTTGAACACCGGGTCGATCTTGCTCCACTCCTTGGGAATGTACTTTTCCAGCAGGGCGGAGTCGGCCTCGAGCTGCTCGCCGCCGATGCTCCAGATCACGTCGCACTGCGGGTTGCCGGCCTCCGCCTTCACGCGCTTGGTCACGTCCCCCGACCCCAGCTTGACGAACTCGAGGTCGTAGCCGGTCTCCGCCTTGAATCGAGGCACCATCCCGGCGATGATGTTGTCCTCGTGCGCGGTGTATGCCACCACTTTCTTGGCCTGAGCGCCGGCCATCGCGAGAGAGAACAGCAGGAAGACGGTGAGGATCAGAACGAGCTTCTTCATACTCAGTCTCCTTTCGATGTTAGTTTCTGTCATTATACCCTGCTGTCAAGTGCCTGTAAAATGGGGGAAAAAAGAGATCGAAAGAAATATGGACCTCTTTGTTGAACGGCAGAACGTAGGGCTAGGATAAGACGCTTACGGAGTCTATGATGCCTGAGCTTTCGCCAGAATCTCCTCCCGATCCTTCTCCGACATGAACCGCTCCATGAGCAGGGCGATGAGGATGATTCCCACCATGTCAACGACCAGCCGCGCGAGAGTGAACCGGGCTCCGAGGTTGGCGAGCTCGAACATCAGCATCGGAATCTTCGTGGTCGACCAGGCACCGAGGAGAATCACGACGTTGCGCAGGCTCGCGCCCTTCTTCAACAGGACCTGGGCGACAGGGAACGCGCCGTACAAGGGCCCGGCCGCCGCGGAGCCGAGGAAGATCGCGAGGAGAATGCCCTTTGCGCCCGATCCCTCTCCCATGAAGCGGATCATCTGCTCGCGCGGGACCCAGACGTCGAGCAGGCCGAGGATGATGAAGATGGGTGGGAGCACGAGGATCATCTCCTTGAGGCTGTAGAGGGTGACGTCGATCATCTTGGCGCCGCGGCCCCTGTCGATCAGCAGGAGGCCCAGGCCCAGAATCGCCGCCGCGAGGAGAATCCACCAGCGTTTCAGAATGTTCTTTGAAGCGTTTGTCTGCATCTCTCTACTCCCTATAGAGCCATGACGAGCCCGATGACGAGGGCGACAAGGAGCGAGAACCCATAGGCGAGAGAGTTGCGGAGCAGCGCCATGCGCCTGTTGAAAAAGCCGATCTCCGCTGGCAAAGTGACGATTCCCACCATCATCAGTGTGGAGACGAACGCGCCCATCTGCATATAGCCTGCGCCCCCCTTCAAGAGCAGCGCTGCCGTCGGGAAGGCGATGAACCCGGGGATCAGCGTGATGGATCCGACGACGGAGGCGAGCAGAACCCCCAGGACACCCGACGACTTGCCGAGGATCCGGTTGATCGTCTGCGGGTCCAGCACGGCGAGGAGGATGCCGACGACGACGATGATGCCGAGGAACTGTGGGAGGATTCCCACCAACGATTTCCCGGCCTTTTTCAGCGCAGCCAGGGTCTTGCGCCGATCCTTGAAAAACGACAGGCCGAGAAGGACAATCGCGAGACCATAGAAAACGATTCCCGTGATCATCGACGGACTCCTTTCCGAGAACCTCTCAGGGGATGAGAAGGAAAATGTACTTCAGGCTGAGGTAGACTCCCGCCCCGATGAACACGATGCCGGTCACCCGGCGTGCCCAGGTCTCGAAGCGCGCAAGACGCATCAACCGCTCTGCGATGGATGCCCGCCCGAATGCGAGGATGAGGGAGAAGGCGAGAACGGGAAGCCCCGTGCCGATTCCGTACAGCGCGGGCAGGAGAACCGGGGAAGACTCGCGAAGGGCCAGCGGGAGAAGGCTCCCGAAGAACAGCGCCGCTGATACGGGACAGAAGGAAAGCGCGAAGAGGAAACCGAGCAGGGGGGCGGCCCATGCGCCCCAGTTTTTCACCCGTTCCGCAGCCGCGGAGAACGCACCGCCTGCCGTTAACGGCATAGGAATGATCTCGAGCACGAACATCCCGATGAGCATGAGGAGAGGCCCCAGGATGCGAGTGCCGTAGGTCTGGAGGAATTGGGAGATGGCCGGCAGCGAGAGCGCGCCCGCGGCAAGAACGAGCCCCAGCCCGACGTATGCGGCCATGCGACCGGCGGTATACAGCAGACCCGCAGCCAACGCACCTTTCACGCGTCCGGCGCGCGTCCCGAGCCAGGCGACTGCCGCGATGTTGGAGGCGAGAGGGCAGGGGCTGATCGAGGTGAGGATGCCGAGCCAGAGGGCCGACCCGGCGGCCAGGAGCGCGCCCATCGTCAGGTATCCGAGAGGAACTTCCGCACAGTATCCTCGATGAAAGACGAGAAGCGCGTCGGATCAGCGAGGTACTTCCATACGTCGATCAGGTCAACCCATTGCCCCGTCTTTCCGTCGACGACGCGGCAGACGACAACGGTTTTCGCCTTCAGCTGGAAGTCCTCGATGAAGTGCGCGTTGGCCGCTTCCTCCACGTTGACCGGCTTCCACTCCAGCTTTCCGTCGGCAAGCTCGGGGGCGAAACGCTTCTCGAGGACAGTGTGAGTCCACGCCTCGATCTGCCGGCAGGAAGCGCAGCGAACGTTGGTGTAGAAGCAGTAGACCACGGTCTTGGTGCCGGCCACCGACAAGGATCCGGCGCTCGCGGAGCCGCGGGGTCGGAGCTGTCTGAATACAAGGTACCCCACGCTCGCGGCCACGAAGCCCAGAAGGACAACCAGCACCACCATGCGGAGAGCCTTCGGGGCCTTGCCTCGCTTTCCGTGCGCGTCCTCGCTCACTCGGTCCTCTCGATGGTGATGGAGAGAGGAGCCGGCAGCGCGACGCTGCCGGCCACCTGGACGGTCTTGAAGATGCCGCT
>Ga0315289_10014684_pt1 | contig 10913 bp, 7 predicted proteins | sample YL17G11_40_MG_FD_203452 | JGI IMG/M metagenome (GOLD analysis project Ga0315289, IMG submission 203452) | Sediment microbial communities from Yellowstone Lake, YNP, Wyoming, USA - YL17G11_40 | ecosystem: Environmental > Aquatic > Freshwater > Lake > Sediment | place: USA: Wyoming | collected...
CGGATATTTTCCCGTTCGGCAACCGCGCAGTAATCGGTCTCGAACACGGCGGTACGAATGAGTCGGCGGAACATTACTCCGGCGTCGCGTACTGGTACGGGATCGATTCTCCGAGTCTGATCCTGACCGACCATTTCCATTGTTGTGATGAGAAGATTGAAATCCGCGAGCATGAATACAAGTCTCCCACGGCCGGTGAGCCTTACGCCCTGGTTTCGCGCTACGAGTGGGGCCCGGACAGCCGCGGCGCTCGGATGCACTTTCCCGCCGAGCAGGATTATGTCCGCACGATGAAGGGAACCTCGCAATTCAAGATGCGTCTGGACCCGAATAATCTGGGTGTGATGCTGCGCCGCAAGTTTGACTACCTCTATCCGAACCAGCGGGCTAAGGTTTGGGTCAGGCCCGACCGGGCTAACGCCGAATGGCAATATGTGGGCCAGTGGTACACCGCCGGGAGCAACACCTGCGTTTACAGCTATCCCCGCTCCGAAGGCGAGCTTGGCAAAACGCAACATACCATTATCACAAGCAATCGTCGCTGGCGCGAAGAGGAGTTTCTCATTCCGCGTGAACTGACCGAGGCAGATCTGCATCTGGAAATCAAGATCGAGCACATGCCCGACAGCAGAGAGTTGTTCCCCGGCCAGCCGTTTCCGGCTGAGTCATTGTGGAGTGAATCGCGATACTGGGCCTATTGTTACAAGATGCCGAAGGTCAGGCTGACCGGGCAGCGTTAATTCATAGCCGCTTTGAATATTGTCGCGATCATCCTTACATCCCGGAAACATGGTAGCTTATGGGCTGTATTTCTTTGCCGCCTGGAAGGCGGAAAGGTTTTTCGCCGAAGTTGACCGTGACGGTAACACCGTTGGCGAACGTTGTTTGCTGGACGTCTCTATCCGGCGTAAGAAATCTGTGGTCGGTCATCTCAGCGTAGCCGACGGCGCGGGTGACGTTGCAGATATTCTTATAGCTCTGGGCAAAGCGATCCTTGTTCTGCTCCCAGAGTCGGCTGTCGAACATGAACATCGGGGCCGTGCCGTAAAGGATATTGAAAAGGTCGCGTTTCTGCCACAGCGCGGGTAGCTTGTTATTGTAATCGCCCCAGTACCACTGCGCGACGACGCAGTCGTGATACACCAGCTCCCAGAGCGGCAGCCTGTATTTGTGTCCCAACTGGAACTTGGCCACCTGCTCGGGAACCTCATCCCAGATCTTTCTCATATTTCGTCCGGCGTCGGGGACGCGATACGGCCCGAGGCTCAGCATGCCCTCGAAATAGTGCACATAGGGTACTGCGGCATCGTGTCCCGTCTCGCTTCCGGTGACGAGCCTGGCCTTCTCCGACATATAACGAAGCAGCTCCATCTTCCAGTGCCTGCTGTCGCTGCGGGTCATCGGGTGCTCAGGGTGATAGCATTCGCGCCATGGCGAGGCCGTCGTCGTATCGATAAAGCGGCAGCGATACGGATTCGTTTTCAATTCGGCGGGCACGCGCTGTTCGGCGTGCTTAATCGCCTGCCTGTCGCACAACACGCCGCATGGGTACATCTGGCCGTCTGTGCCTTTGACTTGCCAGCCTTCACGCCTGTTGCCCTTGCTATCGAGCATAAGATCATCCGGCCAGCCTGCCTGGGTCCAGTCCGGATGCTGCCCGCGGAGTTTGTCTTTGACGATCTGCGGATCCATTAAATCCTGGTAGATGTCGTATCGGCTCGTCAGAACACCGTCCATCTCATTCATCGCTTTTATAACTTCCGGCGGCTTACGGTTGCTCCAGAGGATACGGTTGATGCCGAGACTCCTCATTTCCCGGACAATCGTAAGGGCATCATTTTCCCAGCACCATACGTTCACCGCCCCGATGAGCAGGTCAACATTCGGATTTTCACGCCGCTTTTCTTCCAGGGTCTTGAGCTTGCCGGTTTGTTGTGCATGCAGGCGATAACGTTTGCAGATTGCGACATGCCCGCCTTTGTCGAAAAAAACGTACCGTAGTTTTCTGGTGTACCCGAAGTTTCCTTTTTGTGATTCCCATTTCGGCTCTATGCACAATTTTCCATCGGTCCGCTGTATATAAATAGATGCGTCATCGGGCGTTTCGATTATGGCTATATGTCCTCGTTGTCCGTCTGTCACGCCCCAGAAAGCCATGCAGATGCCGTGCCCGCCATAGGCGGCGAGCCACATGGGTTTTATTGTTTCATCGTCGACGGGATAGGAGATTCCCTCGTTCATCGGGACGACCAGATATGTCCCGGCCTCGGTGACAAACGGATGCGGAAAACTCAGTGCCGATGCCAGGCTGCCTTCGGCCGACAGCTCAACCGTAAATTCCGGCTTGTCCGCATCCAGTCGCAGTTTTGCCCGAACGTCGAGATTCAGTCCGGGCTGGCGCCAGGTCATCTCGATACCATCTGTTGTTTGCGAAGCGTCCGTCACTTTACTCTTAACGAGGGCTTTTTGTTGCCATGTCTGTCCGGTTCGTTTGTCGGTAATCGACATTGTCCCATCTTCTGTCTCGACCGTAACCGATATCGCATCGTTGCCGACCGAAAGCTTCTCGGCGATTGCATCGGATGAACAATACAACAGAGCAGCGAGTAACACGATAAGCTTTTTCCATGAAGTCACCATAAGGATTCTCCTTGCATTATCTGTATCGGCAGGCTGACTCTCATCATGCCTGTTCACAGTTGGCTTACAATTACTTTTTAGAAACGGCACTAATTACGCTTCTTTGCCTTTTCGATGGTCTCTGCTATCGAGACGGCGGCTCCGCCTTTTGCCTTGGATTCGTCGGCCGCGGACATAAAGGCGAAAATCTCAATCGTCTCAGCCTGCGGCACCGGGACGTTGCCGGTCTTGAAGAACTTGATGATTTCGTCCACCAAAGGCTCGTAGCCGCCGTACTTGTCGCTCTGAATAATGGCTTTTGTACCAAGAATCGTGACGCCGTATTCGCTTTTGCCTGTCCGGATGCCTCGATAGGTGCCGACTCGCCCGCCTTTCCAGATGCCTACGACGAACTCGGAGCTTGGGGTCTCTACTCGCCGTACCGTTTCGCAGCCGGTCCCCATGACGGTAAAGAGCATCTCGACGCCGTGCACGCCGTACCAGTACAGGTCGGGATGATGCTCTTCAAGACTGCACGGACTGAACACATCGCAGCCGAGCACCTGGCCGACTGTGTCCTTTTCCTTCATCTCTACGATGGCCGGGGCATAGCGAAGGGAGGAGCTCGACCAGCAGGGCACGTTGTTTTCGTTGGCGAGCCGGAATATCTCGAGCACGTCCGCCAGATTTACCGCCATGGGTTTGTCTATAAAGAGTGGTTTCTTTGCTGCGATTACGGGCCTGGCCTCCTTGAGGTGTGGCCTGCCGTCAACGCTTTCCAGCAGAATGCCGTCGACTTTTTGACAAAGCTCTTCGACCGAATCGACGATTTCCAAGCCGTACTTATCACGAAGCTCTTCGGTGAATTTTTCCACCCGGCTGGCCGAGGCTTCCACGTCGGGTGAGCCGCCCGGATACCCGGCGACGACTTTACAGCCGTTATTCTTTGCCGGGTCGTTGATGAACCTGGTAAAAGCCGTCACGTGGGACGTGTCCAGGCCGATTATGCCGATGCGAAAGACTTTTTGCTGGGCCTGAGCTGTGAGTGCGGGTATCAGGAACATAGCCGGCAGGACGATTAGCAGAATGTTACGTTTCATAGTGACATCTCCAAATTGAATAATGATTGCATTTCTTTGGTTGCTCATTTCGAACGATTAAGATCGGTTATACTGAGGAATCTTCATCAATTCTCCTTTTTTCAGCGCCGACTGATGCGCTACGATACCGGGGACAGTGTACGCAAGAGCTTCGTACACATCTACGGCCGGCCGGCGGTCGTGGATAAGTGCATCGACGAATTCGTGCGTCAGAAACGTATGCGAGCCTTCGTGCCCGCTGTTATGACGCAGCGGTTCGGGCAGCATATCCGTCTTCCACCATTCGGGCTGCTCGTACCGCTCGAACGTCGGGGCCTTGCGCTCGAATCCGGCATCGTCCTTTTCGATTTGTTCTGCCGAGCGGATAATCACAGGGCCGATGCCATTGGGATGGGGGGCGTAAAAACTCATTTTGTTGCCTATCCACTGTGCTCGCTCGCAGCCGCGATGGGCTCCTTTCCACCAGATATTGACACGGAAAGCGTTGCCGTGGTTGGTCCTGAACATCGTCGATTCGTTCCAGAACGGGTTGTTGTACGCGTTGTCTTTAAGGATTTGGCTGTCGTCGCCCCAGCCGTGACAGACCGCTTCGGTCAGGCGCTCGCCCGTGACGCTGACAAGTTGGCTGGTGCAGTGGGTCGGGTAGTGCATCGGCGCCACGCCGTATCGCCAGGTTCGCTTGCCGTCCCAGAAATAGAGCACTTCCAGCCCGGGATGCTGGTACTCGGCCTCGCAGTAGTAGAGCGAGCCGAACTTTCCCCGCTCGTAGAATTTGCGGGCAGAGATTGTGGACTGCTGATAATGACCGGTCTCAGCCATCATGTAAGTCAGTCCGTACTTTTTCACGGTATCCAGCAGCAGCTCGGCCTGCTCGATCGTGGCCCAGGCGGCGGGGACGGCGGATATCACGTGCTTGCCGTTTTTCATCGCCTCGATGGTGTGCTGCACATGAAGAGGGCCGTCGGTAAATATTGCGACGGCGTCGATATCTTTGGTGAGCACCAGCTCTTCGAGCGAGTTATATGCTTTGGGGCAGTTATAAACTTCCATGAGTCCCTTTCGCCGGTCCTCGCGAAGGTCACTTACAGCCTGCACAACACAGTCCGGATGTTCGTGCCATTGAAAAGATGTGCCGAACCCGCCTCCGACTACACCGATGCGAACCTTCTTAGGGGTGGTGTTCACCGCGATCGCGCCTTGTGAAAACGCCATGGCTCCCGCAAGGGCCAGACCACTGTGCTTTAGAAAATCACGCCGTGATTGATATTGTGCCATAGGTGCACAACTCCTTCCTGCCGGACTGGATGTCAGTCAAGCTCCTTTATATAAATATTAGCAAACTGAACGTGGTCGCCGTGATGCTGCAGGGCGATGGGGCCGCGTTCGGGCAGTCCCGGAAGCCGGGCCTCGCGAATTACAGTTTTGCCGTTCACAGCGATGGTGACTTTCTCGCCGATAGCGGTGATTTCAAATCGGTTCCATCGTCCGACCGGATTGTCCGCGTTGAGAATCGGCGTTGCTCCCCTTCGAACTTCGGGCGGCATGTTCATGTCCTTTCGGTAGCCCCAGATTTCGCCGGAGCCGACGGGCCAGTTCCAGATATTGACCTGGCTCTTCGAGTCGCCTCGCAGGTAAATGCCGCTGTCGCCGGCGTCCATCACGGCGACGGTCAATGGTTTGCCGTCGGTGTCGGTTGCCTCGGAGCCGTCCGGAAGAACTACGGGGACATTGTCAATCTTCGGCTCGTCCGGCAGACGCCAGTCGACGATGAGAATGAAATTGCCGAACTGCTGCTCGGTCCAGAGGTTCTTGTCCTCCGCCTGGCTCTTGCCGTCGTAGTCGAGAATCCAGTTCTTCGCCTGCCAGTGGTCTTCGTGACCTTCGGTCTGTTTGAAGCCGCGCAGGTCGAGGCCGTTGTACAGGCAGCGGAATCCCTGGTCCTCCTGTGCGACGACGTCCGCCGGCGGATTTGTGCCGGGCAGCTCGCGGATACGAATATTGCGGAAGTGAATTTCGCTGCCCTCGGATTCGAGGCAGATATATCCTTTGCGCGGATTCAGATGATAGCCGCGAGTGACAATTTTGCCGTTCACCGCGAGGCTCGCCGTTCCGTTTCGGCTTTCGACGCGGTAATGGTTCCATTGCCCGGTTGGATTCATCCGGTCCTCGGCGGGAAACGAACGCACCCACCCTTTCGGATGGGGCTTGTCCGGCGTCATTGTCGCGCCGTGAATGGAAAACATGTCGCCTGCGTTGCCGTCCATTATCTGTATTTCGATGGAACGCGTGAACGGCTGGCCCGGTGCCGTTATAGGATCGGAATGGATGAAAAGGCCGGCGTTGCCGCGTTTTGTCATGTGCCGCCACTCTAATTCCAGCACGTAGTTTTCGTATTGCTTTTCGGTCCTCAGCACGCCGGTCGGAATTCCCGTGCAGACGATCATCTCGTCCCGTACAGTCCATGTCTCCGGCGCGCAGTTGACGTTCACCCAGCCGTCGAGATTCCTGCCGTTAAACAGCGGCACAAAACCGTCGCCGGCTGCTTGCAGGCTGCTTGTGCAACATGCAACGCAAATCATAAGGAACACGAACTTTTTCATCGTAAAAGGCTCCTTTTCGATTTTTGATTTACGATTTACGATTTACGATTGTTATAGCACCTTCAGCTAAGTCCCCAGGAGATACCTTAAGGTACCGCATTCATAAATCATAATTCATAAATAATAAATCTTTCTTATTTCACTCTGCCCCGCTCGGTCACAAGATTCCCGAATGGCGCCAGAAGTTCGTACTTATTCCGCCATGTCGTGTACATAATTCCGCTGGCCCCGGGCGTGGCCTCCAGGACGTCGAGCCATCCGCTGGGATTGTCCAGCGTGTCACCGTCGTAATACGCGCCTGCCATGGTCCTGAAGCCCAGCGAGGAAAAGAATGCGAGGCTCTCGGCACGTTTCTCGTAATACCAGCAGACTATCACGAGGTCTTCGGGAACGTAGTTCCATGAACCGGTAAAGTCACCGTCGACCAGATAATAATCGGCGTGAGCATTGTGGTTCGGGTCGAGCATGTCGGACCATACGAGAATCTCGGCCTCGGGATTGACATTGCGGATTATCCGTACCTGCTCGGTAATACAGTCGCCGAGTATCTGGGCCATCGTCATATTGCGTTTTTTGCAGGCCTGGCACGAGCCGCCGGCCCTGATCTCGTCCATGCTCAGAAGATACCTGCTCGGCGCGAGAATCTCGTGCAGGAGCCTGATCTGTTTATCCCAGATTTCATAGACTTTCGGCTCGGACATGCAAACCGTCACCTGCCCGCTGTTAATCGCCATGCCGTGATAGTAGCTTACTTTTAAACGCTGGCCGTCCCTGATTTTGCTGCCCGGCGGTATCTCGATCGCGACAGGCTCATGGTCGAACCGAAAATTCAACTGCGGGTCCGTTATCGCAGCGTAGTCTTTATTCTCCTTGTAGACGAGGCCCGTCTGCTCATCCTGCACCGTCACAGGTGTGCCGGGGCGTCTCAGGACGTTCAGCAGTCCGACCTCTTCGACTCTCAGCTCATCGATCCAGAACCGGCCCGATTGCCCGCCCCATGCGCCGAGATAGACTCTGACTCTGTCGTAGCCCAGGCTATTGAAACCCATCGTGACCTGACGCCAGTCGGACGTCGACGGGACCCTCGGGTCCCAGGGAGCGATGTCGCGTCCGTCCGGGCTCAAAACCATTATGTGAAATGCTCCTTCCGGCTCGAGCGATTCGGTCCTGACCACACAGCTTACTCGATAGCACCTGTGCGGATCAACCTTCACTTCCTGCATGAGGCGTGCGTGGCCGTGCTCGTAGTTGCCGAAGTTCTCGAACCGCAGCGAGACCCTGCCGCTGTTGAAAATCTCTTTGTCTATGAACGAAACCTCGCCGGGCCTGTCGTGGAAGTTGTAGCCTTTGTAGCCTTTAAGATTGTTGCCTTCGTATTGCTCGAATCCCGGGTTTATGATTTTTGCCGTAGTGCCCGGAACGAAATGTGCCTGATTGTTTTCCACTACAAACAGAGCATCTTTTACCGGCAGGCCCGCTGCGAGGTTCTTGTCCTCGGCGAGTACCGAGCCTCCGTATCCGACGGAAAAGATTATCGGGACAATATCGAAATCCTGCTGCTTGCAGAGCTGCCTGACCTGCTTAAGTCTTTCGAAGTATTCCGTGCTCCGGCCATCGAGCCTATCGAGCCCGGCTGCCAGAACCATCCCGTTCAGTCCGGATTCTGAAGCGGTCTTGACGATGTTCTTGATATCGACAAGATCACTGTCTCGCTGTAGCGACCTCGATACATAAACCCAGCGATAAGGATATTCTCCCATGAGGGGCGCCTTACGGTCCTGCCCCTGACATTCCCGTGCAAGTGAAGCGAGCAAAGCCGCGAACATTACAAGCGTTAGAAATCTCATTATTCTGACCATTTGTCACATTTTCTCCTACAAAAGTATGGATGTGTATCATACCGCACTTGCGCTGCCGGCGACAAGAAGATTTTCCGAATCCACGCAAAGCAGCTCTTCAGACGAGGATGAGTAGATCAGTAAATGAGCCGAAAGGTAACGCGAAAACGCATTCACGCATTTACATTTTCCCGGAAAATACGTGACAAACAAGATGGAATGTGATACTCTAAATCTTATGTATGCCGAACGAGCCAGTTTTAACGCACCTATTGGGAGATCCCTATGCGAGATACGAAAGGACCTCAATGAAAGGGAGAAATAAGTCGTTCCTGAATTAAAAAGAATGAACTGCATGGGCGGGATAATCTCCTTATCCTACGGGACTGCAAATATTATTTTAGGTGCATGATGTGAGAATACGTTTATGGCTTTACTTTCAAATTTCTACAACAATATGTTTGCTATTGAAATAGCAGTGTATGGGATCATTGCTGCTACGATGTTTGTTTTCGTTCAGATGTTCCACGCTCAGTTTTCATATAGACAGATAGGTTTAGCCTTCAAGAATATCTGGTTGATTCTATACGTAGCCCTTAGCAGCTTAACGATGATCTTCACTGCTGCGGCTAGTCTAGAGTTATCTCTCCCTTCTCACAACTTTCTTCCTTGGTGGGATGTTGGCTCCAGAGCATTGTTTGTAAATGAATTTACACCTTTACTTTTGCTCATTGTTTTCTTCGCCTCGATCATTGTGTGCGTCGTCTTCGTGATTCGAAATCTGCGCTATTTACATCCATCGCGTGTTCTTTTACTGATCGGGGAAAGTATAAGGAACGAGGACATCAAGAACTTCCTTCTCAAAAAATTTGGTGTACCTTTGCCAAGCAAGTGGATGTGGATGCACAAACCGAAAAAATCCCAAACCGCGACTGCAACTGATTCCGATTTGAATGAGCTGGGGGATGATAATGACAACAAAGTCGGCTTGCCTCACAAAAAAGAGCGAGATCCGGAGTTGGCCTATAAAGAGTATGAGAAAGTCAAGAATAAAGCAAAGGATGCCCCAGATCCTTTTGAGCCAATTAGCGTGATTCTTGTAAGCGCCCTGCGCAAAGGTGATATAGGAATCCTTAATGAGATTTGTGACGTTCTTGTCAATATATCAAGGAGATTTCTTACTTCTGTTGAGACACGTGGCAGCGGTGCTAGTTGGAGTCCTTATTCCAAAATTGGCAGATGGTATGTTGAGCATATGGGTGATTTTTTATGGGCTCATATGCAAATTGCTGAGAAGCAATCTTTGGACTTGGGTAGAGTTATGATGTTGGAGATTAGCAATCGCATTGCTAAGCATGTGGTAGTAAAGCGTGAATTCCTCGAGATTAAAGCAGTACCTGACTTCTGGAAAAAGGTTGGGGATGATGCAATAGGCCGAAGAATAGATAGCTTCATTTGTGTCATTACTTGCTATGACGATTTGTGTGAGAAAGCATTTGGAGAAGGGATTAGTGTCAATCAACAATGGATCGATGAAATATTTCGTCACTTGGGGTGGTTAGGCGAGAAACTGTTTTCTAAGCAGCCCATAGAAGACGAACCTCTTATGATTGACGATTACCATTATCCTGTTCATAATCGTTTTCTTGACATACTGTTGTCTTACAGTCAAAAATATGACAGCAAATACCCAGATTCGTATCCTTGTAATCTATTTCGAAGCAATCATCGTGATTCTTTGTCGGCTTATGACTATTCATAAACAAAAGAAGCTGCCCATAGTCGAGAATAGCATCTTTGCTTCCCTAGGAGCCTTCTCCTCTTTTGCTGAAAGAGCGGCGTATGTGGGTAACGATAAAGGAGTAGTGTTGGCTGTGCTACGATTAGAAGAGTGTTACGAGAAATCAGTTCAGAGCCAGTTAGATAACATCGCAAGATATGCTATAACTGAACTGACAAAGGTTGCAGCCTATATTGTAGAAAATAGAAGTAGGTTAAGCGGTCAAAGTTCCCTTGGCCAGCCTATCGATGAGTATATCATGAATATACTTCAGAAAAGCAATTTCCACAAAGCGATTGAGCAAGCAATTAGAGAAGTCTATATGAAACAATGGAGTGACCACAAAGCAATATGGGAGTTTATTACTCATCTGGGCAAACAGATGCAGACCAATTTCGGTTTCATGTTTGATTGGCAAACAGGGCACTCGTATGCTGCCGATGATCCACGGAGGCAGTGATACTATCTCATGTGTGGAACGAGCGATGAAAATAAACAGCCCCACAGCCACCCAATTTATGGCTGGGGACAGTACATTAACACTTAGCTCGTAGTCCTTTTGATTAATCAAAAGGACTACGAGCATTTAGAGGATAGGGTTCGATGAATCGCATACGTTAATACTTATCCGCTGTACGCTTTACGTAATACGAACAAACATATAGTGGGGAGTCACGGAGATTTTTTTGGAATTTTCTTGATTCCTGCATTAAATTTAGTATAATACCGAACAAATTGAATACAGAATACGTAAATAAGTAAAAAGGGAAAGGCTTTATCATTGATTATTTACTATACTATTGACTATTTCTTCCGTGTTCACCCCGTGAGATAGGCTTAGCCGGCATCTCACAGGGTAAATCTGCATTTACCAACGGCCAAGTATATGATTATTGATTATTGATGAATGATATAAATAAGACAATTTCGAGCATTGAGCATCTGCGTTTATCTGCGGTTAATTCGTATGTAGTAT
>Ga0315289_10014685_pt1 | contig 10912 bp, 13 predicted proteins | sample YL17G11_40_MG_FD_203452 | JGI IMG/M metagenome (GOLD analysis project Ga0315289, IMG submission 203452) | Sediment microbial communities from Yellowstone Lake, YNP, Wyoming, USA - YL17G11_40 | ecosystem: Environmental > Aquatic > Freshwater > Lake > Sediment | place: USA: Wyoming | collected...
CCAGTATTGTGTCAACATTCCATACAAACATCCCGCTATTCCAGTAAAAGCCTCCTTTCTTCAGAAAGGCCTTCGCTTGTTTGAGTGCAGGTTTTTCCCGGACGGATTTCACCGCAAAAACGTCAGTACCTTTGACTTTGGCCTGTAATGATCCCAGCTCAATGTAACCGTACCCTGTCTCGGGACTGGTCGGTCTGATGCCAATGGTGATCAGGTAGGCGCCGCTATTTGCCATATCACACGCTGTGGAAAGTAGGTGACGAAATCGCAACACGTCAGTAATTAGATGGTCCGCAGGCAATACAACCATAACATCGTGAGGAGACTTCCGCTTGATATGGAGAGCGGCAAGACCTATACAGGGAGCGGTATTTCTGCCGAGAGGTTCGATGATGATATTCTCTTGTGGGATACGGGGTACCTGCCTCATCAGCTCATCGGCATGGCTCTGACCTGTAACAATCAGAATATTCTCCTCGGGGATAAGAGGCGCTATCCTCTCTATCGTTTCCTGGATAATGGTCCTTGGAGAGACTATATCCAGCAGATGCTTGGGCATCTTCTCTCTGCTCTTCGGCCAGAAGCGGGTGCCTTTTCCCCCAGCCATGATCACTGCATACATCGACAATCACTCCCTCCGGTATCAAAGTAGAGCTCCCCCTTTTCTGCGGGAATCGCTGCTCAACAACGTACCAAAAGGCCTCGTGATTATCAACGCAAATCTGCACCGAGACGATCTCGTAATCCAGCGAACACTCGACAGTAAATCTGTTAAGTCTTCTGAGAATCTTCCTTGCTTAACTTTGGGGAATAGGGAAAAGCTTCTCATATCCATGCAAAGGTCATTGCATTTTGGTGAATAAGCCTGTACATTGCCAGAATTAATAATCACATCCGTTGCCATGATGGATAGATATCCCAGAATATTTCTCAAGCCCGGCCGCGACGCCTCACTCGCGCGCGGGCACCCGTGGGTCTTTTCCGGAGCTGTTGCCGGAGCAGAAGGCCAGCTCGAACCAGGCGACATCGTGGTTGCCGTAACACATGAGAGGCAGCCCTTGGCCCTGGGCTTTTACAATCCCACCTCCGACATCGCCTTCCGATTACTGACTGCGGACACAACAGCAGCCCTTGATTATAAGTTCTGGCAAAAACGAATCCGGGAGGCCATGTCCTTAAGGGAGAAGGTGCTGCCCGAAGGAACAACGGCCTATCGCCTGATCAATGCAGAAGGGGACTGGATGCCTGGACTCATCGTTGACAGATATGCCAATTACCTGGCTCTATCCGTAGAAACGGCGGGAATGGAGAAGCATCGTGAGGCTGTTGTGAAAATACTCTCCGAAGAGATGGAGCCCCTCGGTATCTATGAAAGGAGCGAAGGCCGGGCACGGCAGTTGGAAAGTTTAGATGATCATACCGGCATCGTCTACGGAGAACGCCCGCCGGAGGCAATCGAGATCACGGAAGATCACCTGCGCTTCAAGGTGGATATAATCTCAGGGCAGAAGACGGGTTTTTTCCTGGATCAGCGGACGAACAGGAAGATTGCCGAACGATTAAGCGATCAAGCAAACGTCCTGAATTGTTTTTCATACACCGGTGCTTTTTCCGTCTACTGCGCCCGGGGAGGCGCCCGGCGTGTGATTTCCGTCGAGGCTTCGGAAGCGGCGAATGAAATAGCCAGATGGAATCTCGAAAGAAACGGCTTTTCATCAGACCAACACCCTGTAGTCAGGGCCGATGTCTTCAAATATCTACGCGAGACAAATGAACGCTTCGATCTGATTATTTTAGACCCTCCGGCATTCGCCAGAGCAAAGAAGGACGTGACAAAAGCATCAAGGGGATACAAAGATATAAATCTGCAGGCCGCAAGATGCCTCAGGGAGGGCGGGATACTCGCTACTTTTTCCTGCTCCAATTACATCGGCGAGACGCTTTTTGAAAAGATTGTCCTTGGCGCCTTGCGTGATGCCGGGAAATCGGCCCGGCTGCTTCAGGCCATGGGCCCAGGTCCGGACCATCCCACAAATCTCGGACATCCGGAGGGACACTACCTCACGGGATTATTGCTGAACGTAACAATATAGCCGGAGAGAATGCGACTATACCCCGAGGGGAAGGACTCCGGCGCATGTTTGTCGTTGATCACGATTGAGGGATCATGCCTTTACCCTCGGAAGGCCAACGACCCTGTAGATTTTGATTTTTTCCATATTCTGTTCAGTTTCGTAAATGCCGATTTCGTCGACTTCCGGCGGGAACTGAGAGGCAAAATATGTTTTTTCGCTGATGATGATTCCATCGGGCCAGGATTTGCAAAGATCCTGTAGTTTAAAAACAAAATTAGCTGAATCTCCGATGACGGTGTAGTCTATTTTCTTGTCAAGGCCGATGTTGCCAACCACCACTTCCCCCGTGTGGATACTGATCCCCATTGTCAACACCGTGCCATACTGTTTCATAAAATACTCATTGATGTGTACCATCGCCTTCTGCATTTCGAGGGCCGCTGAAACAGCGTTATCCGCATCCATTGGGATCGTGTATATAGGAATGCAACGGGATTTGCAAAGATGATTATGTTCATGCCGCAAAGGATGGAAGAGGCGGCATAATTTCACACGTTACAAAAGGGCAGGGATCATGGCTCTTCCGCCCTATGGGATTTCAGGATATAATTCGCTATCTTTTCATGGATAAGCTGTGATGCCATGTTATTGCCTGACATACCGACACGAATAGATACGGATGTCTGATTTTTTGATATGTATTCAACGCGAAGCTGTAATTTCTCCTCCTGGGCGACGGCACTCATTGAACCCGAGGCTATCTTTATATTCTTCTCAACGGCAGTCGCTTTCATATCCGCCAGCGTCTGTTCGCACGCCTTCCAGACCTCATCAAAGGGGTATTTGTAATTCGTCGTCAAAGATCCATCTGTAAATATGAAATTGCCGGAGCTGACACCGATTGTCCTATTGCCTACAGTAAATGAAGCGTCGCAGCCGGCGGTCAGGATCGTACAAAAGATGAATAACCAAATGCAATGAGCCTTAGCGGCCGCAACAGTCCCCGTTTTCATAGGTCGTTTCACCTCCTCGAGATACCATTCTTAACATTCATGGAAAATCACCCTGCATGGGCAAATGTAAATATGATGTTCAATCATGAACATATTAGGATAATGCAGAAGACCTGTCAACGTGATTTCAGGGGCAGAAGCCTAAAAATATTAGAGCAGAGACTGGAGGACGGCCCACAGTAAGATTATGGCAGTTGATAGAATACAAACTGCTGCGAGAACCCGGTGCGGGAAAGTTTCGTTTTTCAGTTCATTATAGCTCATCAAGAAGCCAAGCGTAATACCCGAGATCAAACCTCCACCGTGCGCCCAGTTGTTGATACCCGGTACGAGGAGGCCGAATATGACAAGCCCGATAACCCATCCCATGGCCTGCCTGTAAATGACTTCCCCGTAAAAGCCGCCTCTGCTTTTCCCGTAATAGAGAATGGCGCCGATGAGGCCGCAGATGCTTGCCGACGCACCAATAGTGAAGGGAATGCCGGCCAAATAAGAAACGAAAAATCCTGCAATACCGGTAAGTACATAGATTATAACAAAACGATTGAACCCGAATTCGCGCAATACAAATGGCCCCAGCTGTCCCAGGGCGGCCATGTTGAAGAAGATATGAAGGATGCCGCCATGGAGGAAGGAAGCCGATATCAGAGTCCACCATCGACCATATCCGGCGATGGGGATGGTTCCCGTTGCGCCCAGAAGGAAGAGGCTCCTGTCGGAGGGAGACAAGAAAGTCAGCGGGTTAGCCGATAGGCCCAGGGTAGACGGGCTTGAGATAATCGATATTATATATAAGGCGCAATTAACATATATTATGAGCTTGACAACATCCGTAGAAGCCGCTGAAAATCTGCTCAACAAATGGGCCTTCAACGGCGAACCGGGTTTCGATAGATTGCAGTATGGGCATGCGGGTTCATCCGAACTGATCAGCTTTCGGCAATTCGGGCAAAGCATCGATTTTCTTTCTCTCGTAGGCATATCAAGAACCTAAAAAGACCTTATCAACACAGGAATTGCTGCAGGGGCGCTGATGGGGGTTGTGAGATGGGAAGAGCTTTACAAAGCGTATTCATATTTTGCACTTTTTCTTGAATCGGGCCGCTAACCGTCTTGCCAGGATGTGTTCTTTTATGCAGGGCAGATAAACGATGTTTAATTATTTTGTTTTTATATCACGTCAATAACATGGACAGCAAGCAAGATTTCCTGTTGCTCTTCCATTCTTTGTCATACCCCTTTTGTCTTGACACGCCTTCCCAACTCAGATATTTTTCGACAAGATTTACTCGAAACTCCTGTTTTCAGGGGATAGATTAGGGTTGCTATTTCTTGTACGAACCTGCAGACAAAGGAAGTTGCGTCAACATGGATATAGATATATGGGCAGAAGAATTATTGAAGGATGTTTGTGAAAAGTGGGAGACTACCGAGTACGAATACGCATTCAAAGACTGCGGTTTTCGAGTATTCTACTCCCCCGTTCATTTAAGTCCGGAACTGATGGTCATCGGGTACAATCCCGGCAAAGATGATAAGCCCTTTTCCAAAGAAGAAGACAGTCATATCCCGGAAGTTCACGAATACTTATATCACAATTCCAGGATAGCAAGGAAGATGAAATACCTTTTTGAGAGCATTGAAAGAGAAGACTGGCTGGCGGATAGCGTCAAGCTGAATCTGGTTTTCTTCGGTAGTGAAAATGACGCTCAATGGGAAACTATGGATCAGGACCTCAGGGATGAACTCGAAACTTTCTGCTTCAAAAAGGTAAGCGACATTATCGATACCTTGAAGCCTAGGTATATTGTAACGGAAGGCTTGAAGGTTTTCGACATCCTGCTAAATTATGTATTGATGGGATGCAGTAAACCAGAAGTAAAAATTGGAGTTGGGGGAAGAAAAATATACGCCAGAAGCAGGTACGGTCACACTCAAATAATCGGTCTGGTTCATCTGACTAAAGATCGGATAAGCTATCCTGACTGGAACAGCATAAAGAAGTATCTGAAAGCTGATTTGAAAGATTTAGACCAGGCGTATCTTCACTAAACGGCTAATCCTCTCCCCACTGTGGCAAAGAGAAATTTGTCATAGGCCCTCTCTAATAATAGAAAATGGAAAAACTAAAGGGGTGACTTTTACCGCCATGAGACGCTTCTGCAGCGCTGAAATGCCCGGTCTGCCTGCCCAATCACAAGTCCAGAAGGACCGGGCCGAGCAGACGCTGGTAAAGAAATTAGAATGTATTTTTCGTTCGCCTCAATAGAGATAGCGATTTTCCCGTCTTAGTGTTTTTCAAATTGACGCTCTCATGAGTAGGCTGCAAAGAGCTTTGATCCTTTGCCTTCTTCATCTAACTTCATCCATTTGCTGATAGACAAATAAGTCTTTTGCATATGAAAAATCCGTATTATTCTTATATACAAGTAATCCGCAGTTTATTTAAAATAGAGTTAGTTTATGTATCTGATTCCGGGAGGCATTATGAAAAGATTTACGATGGTCCTTGCGTTGGTATTCATGATTCTGTGTTTCCATAATTCTGGTATGGCACAGCAAAAGGAGAAAAGTAAGATGAAAGAAGAGAGCATAACTATGGAGAGAGCGAAGTCGGCGGACTGGAGGCATTTTAAGAAGCCCGACGATGCAACCTTGAGAAAAAATTTGACTCCCCTTCAGTATAAGGTAACCCAGAAGGAAGGGACTGAGCCGCCTTTTCAAAACGAATACGCGAATAACAAGAGGGACGGCATCTATGTGGATATCGTTTCCGGAGAACCACTTTTCAGTTCTAAGGACAAGTTTGAGTCAGGGACCGGCTGGCCAAGCTTCACAAAACCTCTTGCTCTGGAGAATATTGTGACCCGCGAAGACAGGGGGTTTTTTACGGTCCGAACGGAGGTGAGAAGCAGACACGGCGATTCTCATCTTGGCCATGTATTTCCGGATGGGCCGCCACCGACGGGGCTCCGGTATTGCATGAATTCCGCCGCTATGAGATTCATACCGAAAGAAGACCTGGAGAAAGAGGGGTACGGGGTATACAAGAAACTATTTCAGACAAAATAAGAATGTGACGCACACTCAAATTGCAATCGGTCGTTGAAGAATGTAGCGAAGGAGGGATGCCATGAAAATACAGTTGTTAACCGGTTTGTTGTCAGTGAGTCTCATGTTGATGACAGCTTCCGTCTCTGCAAAAGACAGTGGCAAAGCGGCTGCTGTCCCCCGTCTCGAAAAATCCATGTTTGCCGGTGGCTGCTTCTGGTGCATGGAGCCGGCGTTTGACAAATTGAAAGGCGTCAAAGCAGTCATTCCGGGTTACACAGGAGGGCATAAAAAGAATCCCACGTATGAAGAGGTCTCTTCAGGTGCGACGGGCCATGCCGAGGCGATAGAGATAACATACGATCCGGCAGTAATCAGTTACTCCAAGCTGCTCGATGTCTTCTGGCACAATATAGATCCCACCGTCAAAGACAGGCAGTTCTGCGATGTGGGAGCACAATACCGCACGGCGATCTGGTACCACACTGAGGAACAGAGGCGCCTTGCCGAAGAATCAAAGAAAACCCTGGAGAAGTCACATCGGTTCAAAGGGCCTATCTATACCGAGATAACCCAGGCCACGCAGTTTTACCCGGCAGAGGACTATCATCAGAAATATTATCAGAAGAACCCTCTGCGATACAAGTTCTACCGTTACAACTGTGGCCGTGATCAGCGTCTGAAAGAACTCTGGGGAAATCCTTAACTCCTGTCCCCCTCACGAAAATCGGAGCAAAAGGATTTTCGAAAGAAAAGCGCCATGGTATATCATTAATAAGAATGGAAATCGAAGGACATCAAAGACGCAACCTAACCTTGCACGGAAGAAGAACATTCATGAACGCTTTTGAAAAAAAGATCGCCCGGCATGGACACCAAGGGCTGCTGAGCCAGGAGATAGAAATTCTGCAGGTAAACACCGGTCTAAAATGCAACCAGCAATGCCTCCACTGCCATCTGGAAGCCTCTCCGGGGCGAGTGGAGATGATGGAATGGCCCGTCATGGAATTGGTCCTGAAAGCGGCGGATAGTGCCCGCTGCAGGCTTGTTGACCTTACGGGGGGAGCCCCGGAGATGAATCCTCATTTCCGCAATTTTGTAAAAGCTCTCCGGGAGAGGAACCATAACGTACAGGTGCGAACGAACCTGACAGTCTTTCTTGAGCCCGGGATGGAAGACTTGCCTGATTTTTTCCGTGAGCACCGTGTCCAGCTCGTGGCTTCTCTGCCGTGCTACACGAAAGAGAATGTATCCCTCCAGCGGGGCGAAGGAGTCTACGAGAAAAGCATTGAGGCCATCCGACGGCTGAATGCCCTTGGCTACGGCACGCAGTCTTCCTTAACTCTGAACCTTGTATATAATCCGGGAGGGCCATTCCTGCCGCCGCCGCAGCTTGTCCTTGAGGAAGACTATCGGCACGAACTGCATGACCGTTTTGGAATTGCTTTCAATAATCTCCTCACCATAACGAACATGACCCTTGGGCGCTTCCGGAACGAGCTTATCCGGCAGAACCGGGCCGAAACTTATATGCGGCTCCTTCGGAAGTCATTCAATCAAGAAACACTGACGGGATTGATGTGTCGGCGGCAGATCAGCGTCGGCTGGGATGGAACCCTTTATGACTGCGATTTTAATCTGGCCCTTGGCCTGCAGGTAAATCACGGCGCTCCTGACAACATCCATTCCTTTGACCCCTTTTGCTTATGGAAGCGCAGAATCGTGACGGGAGAACACTGCTTTGCATGCACGGCAGGCGCCGGCTCGTCCTGCGGCGGGTCAATCATATCCGGTTGAATCAATCCGAGGATTATTTTGGGAAAGATAAACTCATGACCAGCGGGACCGCTGAGCGGCCAGTGTCAAAAAGAATTGCGACCATAAAAGCCATTGCCCTGGTCATATTCATAGCTGCGGCAATCTATGTGGTCCGTTTCACCCATGTGAAGGATCTGCTCACCCGGGATTTCCTGGGTAACTTTTTGGAGGCCGCGGGTTTTTGGGCCCCTCTGATATTCATGCTCATATATACTGTAGGGGTCTGCCTCTTTGTGCCAGGGATAGTGCTCACTGTTCTGGGAGCAGCCCTTTTCGGTCCTTACTGGGGATTTCTCTATGTCTGGATGGGAGCCATGGCCGGAGCGTCTGTCGCTTTCTGGATAGGACGAACACTGGGACGGGACTTTGCCGCTTCCCTGATCGGCGAGAGTCTGAAAAAATACGATGATGCCATTGAGCGTAGCGGTTTTGCCACTGTCCTTTATCTGCGTTTGGTCTACTTCCCTTTCACTCCCATGAATTTCGGCATGGGATTGACGAAGGTCCACTTCCGGGATTACGTCTTCGCGACCGGTCTTGGTATCATCGTCGGGACATTCATATTTACATTTTTCGTTGGTACTATAAAAGATGTGTGGGCAAGCGGAGACTGGAGCCGGCTCTTGTCCTTCCAGGTATTTTTCTCCATCGGGCTCTTCGTCTTTTCATTCTTTATCCCGAAGATCATAAAGAAGTTCAGGAAGGAAGAATAATTCTTTGGGGCGCATTGTCTCTAAAGGAGGAGAGGACATGGAAGGTTTTGATTACGATCTCGGAATCATCGGCGGGGGTGCAGCGGGACTGACAGCCGCGGCTGGGGGCGCCCAGTTTGGCGCCAAGACGATCCTGATTGAGAAATCAGACAGGCTTGGCGGGGATTGCCTGCATTACGGTTGCGTCCCTTCAAAAACACTTATCAGAACTGCCGGCGTGTGGTCCCTCGCGAGAAGGTCTCAGGAATTCGGGTTGCCGGCGCCGTCCATATTTATCCGACCTTGTCAGAGATTTCCAAGCGCGCTGCCGGTCAGTTCTTTTCCGGCAAGATTTTCAGCGAGACGACGAAAAAAATCCTTCGCCTTCTTTTCAGTCTCAAAGGAAGGGCCTGCACTCCGCAGTCCTGAACTGCCATCCTTCAGTATAATTATAACCGGCCCAAAGAGCCCGTTATAAGCGGCCGACGAGATTCTCCGTGCGGATAAAATGTTGACCATATAGCTTAAGAGTGTTACACATCGCCGGGAAAAGGATGGTGCAAAGCCCTTTCCGCTTCAGTAATTCCCCACGAGTTGGGCTGATTATCCGAGTATAACACGATGCAGAAATTGTTTCTTTTTGATTTTGACGGTGTCCTCGTCGATTCCCTCGCCGTATATGAACGAAGGGTGAGGCTTTGCCTGGAAAAAATCGGGAATACCGCTGTTCAGGGCCGGGACGATTTCCTTGCCTTGTTTGAAGATAATTTTTATGAGGGCATTGTAAAAAAGGGTGTAGACCTCGTGGCATTTATGAATGCTTCAAGATCCATTCCCAGTGAGGACGACTGCGATCAGATGGCGCCGGTTGCGCCGCTCTTGCCCGTCCTCATGGAACTGAAAAAGGACAATATACTTGCCGTTATCTCTTCAAATGTGTCGAGGGTTATTAATGACATACTTTCCAAGCATGGGTTTGATGGCTGTTTCAGGGATGTTCTGGGAGCCGACTTCGGTTACAGCAAGATAGAAAAAATCCTCCATGCCATGAATTCTTTTCAGGTGGGAAAGGATAAAACATATTACGTTGGAGATACGACGGGAGACATAAAAGAGGCGCGGCTGGCAGGGGTAAAAACGGTCGCCGTGACCTGGGGCTGGCACTCCAAAGAAAAACTCGAGACGGTCAGGCCTGATTATCTCATTGAAACTGTCGATGGCTTGCTCATGATTTGATTGCAGATAGGGCCTTGAAGAATTTCTATTTTGTCATTGCGGTGAACTGAAACCCTGAGCGTAGCGCGAGGGGAAGTGAAGCAATCTCTTAATCAATAGACAATTAATAAGACTGCCACGTCGCACGGCTCCTCGCAATGACTTGTTGTATGATTTTCAAAAGTCTCAGAGATCATAAAGGGTTTCATCAATCCTGGGTCTTGGTTTGCTGACTCCTTTTTTCCGTTTCTCCCCGAAGATAAAAGGCTCTTCACCTTCCAGTATATCCCCCATCTCGGCTTCGATTTTTTCCGGGTCTTCTCCTCTTTCCATGCGGCTCAGGGCCTCTTCCATGCCCGGGCCCAGATTCATTCCGGTGGCATCGGAGAGTTTCCTCATCAGTTTTGCCGCCTGGCGGGGATCGTCTTCATTAATCTTGTCCGCTTCACCGGCCAGCATGGCCACTGCCTTTTCCATCTTCCCTTCGTCCATGGGAGGCATGCCGTCATCGGCTGCTTCATCTTTTCTCCCGGAGCCCCTCGCAAAAATCGACATCTGACGCTTTAATTTCACTCTTTTGCATTTCGGACAGTTGGGGACATTGTCGGTGTTTATGGTTTTGGAGAAAAAGCTATAGATCGTATTGCACCTGCGGCAGTAAAACTCATAGATCGGCATTGCAACTTACCTCTAAAAGAATCTCTCTCTAATAGTTTAATAATGCTTCATCCGGTTGATGCGTACTTTTGAGTTGATAATCTGTTGCATTGAGCCTTGACCCACAACTACTCAGTGGTGGGCAGTTGTCAGAACTGAGGATTACGAATCGAAAGAGAGTAACGATATGCATCACCCGCCGAGCAGCAGCGAGGGCGGGTGGATGCGCTTGTTAGCCACTGTTCTCATTAAGGGGCGAATGCTTTGACAATGGAACCTTGTTGTCTCTCTTTGGCATAAAGGAGAAAAAAGCACTCCCCCTTTCTATGAAGCCATCTATGTTGCCTTCGTATACTTCATTCATAATGAGTTCGCAGCCGTGACGCGTAAT
>Ga0315289_10014689_pt1 | contig 10908 bp, 11 predicted proteins | sample YL17G11_40_MG_FD_203452 | JGI IMG/M metagenome (GOLD analysis project Ga0315289, IMG submission 203452) | Sediment microbial communities from Yellowstone Lake, YNP, Wyoming, USA - YL17G11_40 | ecosystem: Environmental > Aquatic > Freshwater > Lake > Sediment | place: USA: Wyoming | collected...
AGCGGTCACGGTCTGTGAACGTTTCAATGAGCGACGAATCACAACGCACTCAGGCAAACGGATCGAAATGTGCGTGGCGGACTGCATATAATTCCGCCCAAAATAGCCCACTGTACAGAAGTCCAGTTGAAAGAACAAACTTGGAACCACGTTTGTCGTCTTGGGGTAGGTGCTTTTGATGTAATCAGTGGGTGGGTTGTAAATATCTCATTACTAATCATGACCAACACGATACCAACTGGAAAGGAAAGCATCACTGGGGTTGATGCATCTTCGGGCCGTACTGTCCCCGAAAAGATTGGACTACTTCACAGCGCCATATTACAGGTTTCCATGCAAGCGGCACAACAAAACTATCCTGATTCTCGAATTGTATTGGGCAAGATGGATGGAGGGGTATTGCTCGAAGAATTCGCCAGCTGTTTTGCGGGCATACTCAACGGCGACTCGCCAAGATTTCAAAGACTCTTCTGGGAAATTGTTGATCGAAGGGATCTGTGGGTATTTCAGCAAAGTACCGTATTTCAGAATCAATATTTTGGGGGCCGAGAGAAAATAATACTCTTCGATGCACTCGAAGGACATCTGCGTGAAGACGAAACAATTCGTAGAGAAAAGTTACATGACTCAGATCGTCGTGGCAACCAGGCTTGGGGCAAATGGGGGATTGCAGTTAGTCAAATGGGAGATTTGCCAGTAAGCCTCTACACAGGAGACAAATTTGACTCAAATATTGCAGTGATTGTTCCCAAGGATCAATCCCTTGTACCTGCTATCTGGGCATTTTGCTCGTCGTTTGATTTCAGCAAGGCAGTACGACGCATTGATCAAAAACTGAATGCTACCAATGCAACACTAGTAAAAGTACCATTCGACTTGGAACATTGGCAACAAGTCGCCGCTGAAAACGGGCCACTTCCAGAGCCACATTCGGACGACCCAACGCAATGGCTCTTTGACGGCATCGTCGCCACGTCAGAACATCCACTTCAAGTCGCAGTCGCGCGCCTGCTGGGTTGCAAATGGCATCAGCAAAAAGAGGATCATCTGGAATCGTTTGCGGAGGAGGAAGGAATCGTCTGCCTCCCCGCCGTCGCGGGCAAGCCGCCTGCGGCGGAGCGTCTGCGCGCGCTTCTCGTCGCGGCGTACAACAATGAATTCTCTCCTGATGTAATTGAACGCTTGCTCTCCGCCGTCGGCTTTGCAGGGCAGGGACTGGACGTGTGGCTGCGCGATGAATTCTTCGCCCAGCATTGCGCGCTCTTCCACAACCGCCCGTTCATCTGGCACATCTGGGATGGGCGCAGAGACGGTTTCTCCGCGCTCGTGAACTATCACAAACTGGACTCGGCGCGGCTCGAACGGCTCATCTACACCTATCTCGGCGCGTGGATCGAAAAGCAAAAGATGGAACGCGATGCAGGCACGGCAGGCGCGGACGGGCGTCTGGTCGCCGCGCTGGAACTGCAAAAGAAACTGCAACTCATCCGCGAAGGTGAGCCGCCGTATGACATTTACGTGCGGTGGAAGCCACTGCACGAGCAACCGATTGGCTGGGAACCTGATCTCAACGACGGCGTGCGACTGAACATTCGCCCGTTCGTCAGCGCAGGGATTTTGCGGAGCAAGTTCACGATCAACTGGAACAAGGATCGCGGCAAGAATCCCGATGGGAGCGAACGCTTGAACAATTTACATTTGACGCGCGCGGAAAAGCATGCCGCGCGGAGGCAAGGATGAAGGATGAGGGATGAAGGATGAAGACTGTTACATTCCTCGATGCGCTCGTTGATGCACTGACGCGCGCAGGCGAATACAACAAAAACGATGCAGTGCCCCCTGCGGCAATCCTCTGGCTCGATCAAGATCGCCAATGGGAGCCGCTCATCCCGCGCCTGCGCGAACGCCTGCCGCTCTTCACCCTCGGCAAATACGCGCCCGCCGAAAAAACAGGTCCCGCGTACTGGCTGCGGTGCGTGATTGCGCGCACCCTGCCCGAAATCCAATTTCCCAATGACGCGACGCCGATTCTTTACTTGCCTGGCGTCAGCAAACAAGAACTGCGCGCGGGTGACGAGTGTCCCCGATTGCTCCAACCGCTCGTCGAGTTGCAGTATCGCGGCGTTCTGTGGACGCACAAGAACGGACGCGAGTGGAGCGTCGCCGCGTTCCTGCAAGCAAGCGATGGCGGTCTCGGCATTCAAGTCAGCGCGGACAATGCGACGAAAGAGGCGATGCAGCGCGCGTTGCTCAAACTGGCAGATGAACCCGTCGAGAACTCGCGCCGCCAGGCGCCGCTACGTTCCGCGTTTTTCGATGCGCTCCTCAACCCCGACGAGATTCGCAACTTGCTCCTCTGGCTGAACGATCCCGCCGCATACAAGCAACGCTGCGCGAACGAAGAGTGGATTGCGTTCTGCCAGGTGTGCAAGAACAAGTACGGCTTTCATCCAGAGCAAGAAGGCGCGATCAGCGCAGCACAAATGCTGGGCAATCGGCAAGGGCAATGGGACGCGGTTTGGCGTCGTTACGCCGAAGCGCCGCTCTCCTATCCCAATCTGCCCGATTTGCTTCGCCGCGCGCGCCCGCAGACTTCTTTCTTCGATCTTTCTCCATCTTGGCCTCAGGACAATGAGAATGCGGAAACGCAACTCCGCCGACAATTAAGCGAACTGCGCGAAAAATACACTACCGATACGCGCAGCGCGCTCAAGCAGATGGAAGCCGAGAACGCGCCGCGCCGCGAGTGGGTTTGGGCAGAACTGGGTCAAGCGCCGCTCGCCAAAGCACTGCAATATTTGAACATCCTTGCCGTCGAAGCCGAACAACCACTCAACGGCGCGACCGTGTCCGAAATCGCGACGGCTTTTGCCGATTGGGGCTGGCGCGTGGATGCGGCGGTGATTGATGCGCTTGCGGCGGTCGAACGCCGCGAGGACGTGGAGGCGATCAAAGCGGCGATTGCTGCCGCGTATCGCCCGTGGCTCGAACAGAGCGCAATTGCGTTTCAAAAAGCCATCGCGGCGAAAGGTTACATCGCGGATCAAAAAACGGCGCTCTGGAAATCCATTGCCGAAGGAACGTGCATCCTTTTTAGCGATGCGCTCCATTTCGACGCGGGACAACGTTTGGCGACGATGTTGCAACAGCGCGGATTTGAGTGCAAAGTAGATTGGCATCTGGCGGCATTGCCGACGATTACGCCAACTGCCAAGCCCGCGATTTCACCCGTTGCTGACAAGTTCACAAGTGGAGACACGTCGGTGCTGGAACCCGTAATTGCTGAGAGTAACACGCGCGTGAACGCCGATGTCTTGCGGCAAGCATTGCTCGACGCGGGCTATCAGATTCTTGGCAACGACGCACTGGGCGATGCAACGGGACGCGCGTGGACCGAACTCGGAGAGATTGATGCGTACGGACACACGAACGAATGGAAGATCGCGCATCATTTGTCAGGAGAGTTGCGCGAGTTACAGCGGCGCATTCAGTCGCTGCTCGAATACGGATGGAAGCGCGTGATTGTCGTCACCGACCACGGCTGGCTGATGCTTCCAAACGGTTTGCCCAAGTCCGAACTGCCGCAGCATCTCACCGAGATTCGCAAAGGACGTTGTGCGCGCCTGAAAGAAGGCGCGCAGACAGAGATGCAAACCGCGTCATGGCACTGGGACAAGAATGTGCGAATTGCTTTTGCGCCAGGTATCAATTGTTTCGAGTCGGGCAAAGAGTACGAACACGGCGGATTGAGCCCGCAAGAATGTGTTGTGCCTGTCCTTGCCGTCTCACCGTCGTCCGACATTCTTGCGCAGGCAATCGAGATCAAGTCAGTTGTGTGGCGTGGCTTGCGCTGCGCGGTAACGCTGGCAGGCAAGACCACAGGCGTCTTAGTGGACATTCGCAGTAAAGCAGGCGACCCAGGCACGTCGCTCGCCGAGCCGCGCGCGCCTGATGCACAGGGCAATGTCTCGTTGCTCGTGACGGACGATGACCTGATCGGCACAGCGGCATTCATCGTCGTTGTGTCTGAAGACGGAACCATTCAGAAGCAACAATTAACGACGGTAGGCGGATAAAAGTATGGAACTAGACAGATTAGATCAACTGGCAGCGCAAGCGTTCGACGGCTACATCGTCCGCAAGGATCTCGCGCTCAAATTTCGCGGGCGTTATCCCGTGCCAACCTACGTCGGCGAATTCCTGTTGGGAAGGTATTGCGCGAGCACGAATGAGGCAGAAATAACAGAAGGGCTGGAAATCGTCGAGCGGCAGATGCGCGATCGCACAGTTCGTCCTGGGGAAGAAGAACTCTTCAAGTCCCGTGCCCGCGAGCAGGGTTCAATCAAATTGATTGACCTGATTACCGCGCGGCTGGATACGAGTACCGATTCGTACATCGCCACGCTGCCCAGTCTGCGCTTGAATGACGTGCGGATTGACGCGCAAATGGTTGCGGCAAACGAACGCATCCTCACGGGCGGCTTTTACGCCGAGATTCAATTGGAATATGATGCCGCGATCGCGCAGGAAAAAGGCGGACGCCCATTTGGAGTGACCGCGCTGCGGCCCATCCAACTCTCCAAGCACGGCGTTCTGGACGAACTCGCGCGCGGGCGCGAACTGTTCACCGTCGAAGAGTGGAAGCAATTCCTTCTCCGCAGCATCGGATTTGAGCCAGAGCAATTGTCGCCGCGCGCTCGGGACGTTTTCATTTTGCGAATGGCTCCGTTCGTCGAGCGCAACTATAACATGGTCGAGTTGGGACCGCGTGGAACAGGCAAGTCTCATCTCTACCAACAGGTGTCGCCGTACTCTCATTTGATTTCTGGCGGCAAGGCAACCGTCGCGCGAATGTTCGTCAACAACAGCACGGGTCAGCGCGGTTTGGTGTGTCAATACGACATCGTATGCTTCGACGAGATTTCGGGCGTGTCCTTCGATCAAAAAGACGGTGTCAACATCATGAAGGGCTATATGGAGTCGGGAGAGTTTAGCCGCGGACGGGAAAGCATCCGCGCGAGTGGAAGCATCGTCCTCGTGGGCAACTTTGAAGTGGACGTCGAGCATCAACAGCGCATTGGGCATCTCTTCGGTCCGCTGCCGCCCGAAATGCGCAACGACACCGCGTTGATGGATCGCATCCACGCGTATCTGCCTGGCTGGGATGCCCCCAAAATGGAGAAGGCGCTTTTCACGGAGCATTTCGGACTGGTCAGCGATTTCCTCTCCGAAGGTTGGACGCAACTGCGCTCCGAAAATCGTCTCACCGCAATTCAGGGACGCGTCCTTTACGGCGGCGCGCTCAGCGGGCGCGACACGACGGCGGTCAATCGAACGGTGGACGGACTTCTCAAACTGATCTATCCCAATCGCGAGATGCCAATTCGCGATGAAGACATCGGATGGGCGGTTCGTTTGGCGATGGAATGTCGTCGCCGCGTGAAAGAACAGCAAAAGCGCATCGGCACCGCCGAATTCCGAAATACGCATTTCAGTTATCAGATGGGTGAAGATGGCGTAGAGCGGTTCGTCGTCACTCCAGAAATCCAGAGTGAGAATTCGATTGGCAGCGATCCACTGCCGCCAGGTCAAGTCTGGGCAATCAGTCCAGGCGGAGTTAATGAAGGTGTGGGGTTGTATAGGATTGAAGCAAACGAAGGACCTGGATCTGGAATTCGAATCGTCAATTACCCCGTTCCAGGTCCGTTCCGAGAGAGTATCAAGTGCGGGGAGCAAAACCTGCTTGTGCGCGCCAAAGACCTCGTCGGCGATCGCGATCCGCGCCAGCATGAGTTCACGATCCAACTCCGCGCGTTCGATCCCCCCAAGAATGGTGCAGCGCTTGGCGTGCCAGTTTTACTTGCCCTCTGCACCGCACTGTTGGCAAAGAGTCTCAAAGGGGGATTCGTAACGGCGGGCGGGCTGAACTTGGGCGGCGGACTTGACCCAGTTCACAATGCCGTCAGCATCGCCGAACTGGCGGTTGAGAAGGGAGCGACCACGTTGCTGATCCCGATTTCCGCGAGAAAGCAACTGAACGAGTTATCGGATGAGATGGTAATGAAGCTCAGCATTCTGTATTATGCCGACGTGAAAGAAGCTCTCATAAAGGCGCTTGGCGATTGAAGTGTGCCCTTGGGACACAATCGCTTTCGGAGGCTGACTCTCAGACAGTGTGAAACGCCGGGATAAAATCAACAGTTGGATGCAGCCTCAACTACGACATCAAGTATCGGATGGGGCGAGAAGAGGAAGGAGAAGAGGAAGAATGACAACCGATAGTCTGATGAAAGACTGGCGAGTCGAGCTGAGGGAATGGCTCAAAGATCATCCCAAGACAGAGCCTGCTGATTTGCGGCAGTTGCGCGAAGAGTCCCTCCGTCGCTTTCCGAAAGAAAAAATAGGAGAACTGACCCTGAAACAGTATGCCGAAGGTCTTGAATCCAAAGATACTTTTTGTTACTGGCTGGAAATCAAAACGAAAAAACTGGGTGGGATCCAAGGCGCCACTGCCGCGAAGTTTGGCGTGTGGTGGAGCCGCCGCGATAATACCTGGAAATGGGTGAAACGCTATCAGAGTGCTGAGGAGGCATTATCCCAATTCAGGCGAGGGTTCATTGAACTCATCCGCGCAGCGGAAGGCAAGCGTCATAATCTCTTAAGAACATTTCATTTACAATCGAGGTTATTGGCCCTGCTACACCAACTTTGATTCCAACCTTGCCGCCAACCGCCACACCGGCATTAGTACCGACGCCAACAGTCACACCTACCCCTACACTTGTGCCACTCTTTACAAGAATTGTGGATAATGTCGTTGGAAACATTACTTCAATCATCATCGCTATCGTTGGATCGGGCGGCTTGGTGACCCTACTGGCCAAGTACTTCAAGTACTTGTTAGATAAGCGAAAGGAGAAACTCAAGGAGAGGGATAAAAAGAAAATCATAATACCGCCGTAAAGAATCTGTCTACACTGTTCAAGGAAACGCTCATCCGCCTCGAGGTCCATAGGTCTATTGCGGGTGATGTTGAAAACGTGGTGCTACGTGGTCACAGTATCGGAAAATTCAATTGAAAACAGACAACAAGTTGGTTGTAATCGAATAAAGGAGGTCTCATGTCACAACAAAAGATTCTGTACCTTTCACAATCTGAAGTCGCGTCCGTTGGTGTGACGATGAAGGAAATCATCGACGCGCTCGAAATCGCGTTTCGTGAGCACGGCAACGGGCGCACCGAGATGCCGCCCAAGCCCGGCGTGCACACGCAGCCAGACGCGTTCATCCACGCGATGCCGGCGTACATCCCCGCGCTCTATTCGGTCGGGATGAAATGGGTAAGCGGCTATCCGGAGAATCACAGGCGCGGGCTGCCGTACATCACCGGCTTGATGATTCTCAACGACGTAGAGACCGGCATCCCGCTCGCGGTGATGGACTGCACCTGGATTACCGCGATGCGAACCGGCGCGGCGACCGCGCTCGCGGCGAAATATCTCGCGCGACCGGAATCGGAATCCGTGGGCATTCTGGGATGCGGCGTGCAGGGGCGCACGAACTTGGAAGCACTGAAAGTTTTGTTCCCGATCAAACGCGTCGTCGCGTACGATACCTTGCCCGACGCGGCGCACAAGTACGCGAACGCAGTGCGCGCACGCTGGCACCTGAAAGTGACGATTGCGAAGCAGCCGCGTGAAGCCGTCGAAGGACTAGATCTCGTCGTCACGGCGGGACCGATCTTGCGGAAACCGCACGCGACGATCAAAGCCGGGTGGCTGAAGGAAGGCGCGTTCGCGTCGCTGGTGGATTTCGATTCGTACTGGGACGGTGCGGCGATGAAAGAGGCAAGCAAGTTCTGCACCGACGACATTCCGCAGTTCGAACACTATCGCGAAGTCGGCTACTTCCAGGACGTTCCGCCGATTTACGCGAGTCTCGGCGAACTCGTTGCGGGCAAAAAGCGCGGACGCGACAACGCGCAAGAGAAAACGATGGCGTGCAACCTGGGGCTCGCGCTCGACGATATGGCGACTGCGCCAATTGTGTACAAGCGCGCGGTGGAACGGGGAATCGGAACATTGTTGGAGTTGTGAGAAGGAGAATAACGGACATCCTTTGACTATCGCTCAGGAGTGGATTGAACGGACACGCCAGAAGAAAAAGAGCGTTTTCATTGTTAATGCCTCCTGTGAAATCTACACTCAAAGCCAGTGAATTTTCACTTCGCCTTCTAACCGTTTGAACTCTGGATCACCCGTTATCACTTCGGTCTTGCGCAGCCTGGCTAGCGCGCCGGCAAAGCAATCAGCATAGGAGACTTTGCCTTTCGCTTTGAAAGCGGCTGCCTGGCGCGTGAGAGTCCAATCGGCGTCTACGATTTCAATAGCCATCCCCTCAATTTCACGGATCTTTTCGTCCGCCGTTTTCTCTGAATCCGTTCGCGCGATCGAATACCATACCTCGCCGAGGTTGACTACGGTCATCAGCAGCCGCTGCCCAGCCGCTTCGGCTTTGAGGAGTAGCCGTTCCACCTCTTCGGCACCCGGTTCGTCCTCAAAAAAAGCAATGAGCGCAAAACTATCGAGAACTTTTGGCCCAGCCATTCTACAACTCCCTCTCTCTGGCGCGATCAGCCATTAGAGCCTTCAGCGCACCTTTGCCCTTGAGTGAGCCGCGCAGTTTTCGATAGAATTGAGCCGTGACCGGCTTGAGAACGATGTGCTCACCATCGTCGTAGATGTGGATTTTTGTCCCCACCTTGATTCCATACTTGCGCCGCAGTGTAGATGGAATCACAATCTGGCCTTTTACCGTGGCATAGGTTTCCATATCGCCTCCATCATCCTACTTTTCGCAAGGAATTATGCCACAAAACCAAAAGTAAGTCAAGTCTCTGTTTGTAATACCTGCCCAGGTGTGGGCACTATCGCCTTTGACATTCAACGCGTAGCAATCCACGCTGATTGCGACCCATAGCACGCTCACGTCACGTGGCTTCGGTCAGCCGTGTTTGGAAGACGATTCAGACGGCTGGCGGAACTGGCTTGACGTGTCTAACAATCGAGATTAGAATCAGTTCGACGAAGGTGTAGGACTGCTGTTCATTGGCTTTATTGGCTCATTTGATTCTCGGAGGTCTTATGCATCTCGGTGCACACATGTCCATCGCCGGCGGCGTGGAAAACGTGGTGCTGCGTGGACACAGCGTCGGCTGTAAAGCAATAACAATGTCCGCTGACATTAGCATGAACATCCTCGCTTCCGGCAAACTCGTCGTTCTCAGAGACCGCCTTTCCTCCGACGTTGATGCTTGTACGCGTTGGCTCACGCGCGGCGAATGGCGTCTGTTCGACGCGCCCTGGGAAGACGCGGACGTTGTCTATACGTCTGAGCAATTAGAACGCTATCGGCAAAAATTTCTGGAAGAATGCGCACAAGAACTGCCTACGCCGCGTAAACGCGCGATCATCGCGACCAAAGATAATCACCCGATTGGTCGCGTCATGCGGTACGCGCAAGAACGGTTTCCGCAAACCTGGTTTGTCGGCATTGACATTTGCGAAGATGATTGCTTGAATCGCGGCATCGGCACTGAAGCGTTGACACTGTGGGTGGACTATTTGTTCGGCCATTCTGACATTCATCATATCGGTTTGGATACCTGGTCGCTTAATCCACGGATGTTGCGCGTCGCGGAAAAAGTCGGTTTCGTTTTTGAGGGTGCACAACGGGAAATGATCGAGTGGCAAGGACGCTGGCTCAATTTCGTCCACTTTGGATTGCTGCGGCCGGAGTGGAAAACAGAATGATTCAGATTCCTGTACCAACCCTGACCAAAGAAACCTTCCGGCGCGGCTTGAGATTTCTATCCAGACGCAACCCGGACTTAACGAATCCTGAATGACCTGGGTCCCCACCGATGTGGGCGCGCCAGCCGGGATTCCCGACGCTAATCCATATCATTTTGGAACAACAAGTTTCGCTCGCTTCCGCGCGTGCGGCGATGGATCGTCTGCGCGCGGCGGCTTCACCGCTGACGCCCAGCCGGTTTCTGGAATTTGACAATGCGACCCTCAAGACGATTGGATTCAGCCGGCAGAAAACCGCGTACGGTCGCCATCTCGCTCAGTCCATCCTCAAAGGTCAGCTGAATCTAGCCGCGCTCACGAAAATGGATGATGAGACCGCGCGAACCGAATTGCTCAAGATCAGAGGGATCGGTTCGTGGACGGCGAACATTTATCTGCTGATGGCGCTCCGCCGTCCCGACATTTTGCCGAGCGGCGATCTCGCTTTGGCGGTCGCCGCGCAACAAGTCAAGCGATTGAAAGCACGCCCGACCCAGGACGAACTCGAAAAACTCGGCGTCGCGTGGCGACCGTGGCGGGCAGTTGCGGCGCGGGTGTTGTGGCATTATTATCTGAGCGACCACGCGTAAGGACTGGAACACAAATGGACTGTCGCATCGGTTGTGGCGCGTGCTGCATCGCGCTCTCAATTTCATCGCCGATTCCCGAAATGCCAGACGGCAAACCGGCAGGCGTGCGCTGCGTTCAACTCACCGACGACAATCACTGCCGCATCTATGCCGCGCGTCCCGACGTGTGCCGGCGGCTGCGCCCATCGCGCAAGATGTGCGGCGAAACGACAGATGACGCGCTGCGTTACTTGAGCGCACTCGAGCGCGCAACCGCACCAGCCACCGGGAAATGAGTCATGCACCCGATTTTGCAGAAACTGACCGGCTCCGACCGGCGCTCCATTGGCAAATCGAATCAGGTCGTCACCCAGGTGCTGAAGAACCCGCGTCTATTCCGCGTTGTCTTCGAGGGGATGTTGGACGCCGATCCAATTGTGCGGATGCGTTGCGCCGACGCCACCGAAAAGATCACAGCGCAACGTCCT